>ERZ1034882.5-NODE-5-length-311248-cov-78.731003_pt1 | contig 311248 bp, 280 predicted proteins | sample MGYA00520606_ERZ1034882 | MGnify/ENA primary metagenome ERZ1034882 (study PRJEB33766, sample SAMN09781726) | gut metagenome | biome: gut microbiome | host: Homo sapiens | place: Madagascar | study: EMG produced TPA metagenomics assembly of the PRJNA485056 data set...
AAAAAGTGTTCACCATGTCCCCGAACACCTGTCTACCATGTCCCCGGACCGTACAGTGGGAGAGGGCCGGGGTGAGGGCACCAGCCCGCACCAGATTTAAGCCAGCTGTTTCCTGCTAATCAACGGCCCGTCAATCTTCTTCATCGAGCGGTCCAGCACTTCCTCAATCACCGATGACAGCTCGTTCAGCTCAAACTTCGCCACATAACCGTCCGCCTTCACCTTACGAATATGATCTTCGTTGGCATTGCCGGAAAGGGAGGAGTGGATCACCACCGGAATATCTTTCAGCAGCGGGTCGGTTTTGATTTTACGCGTCAGCGTAAAACCGTCCATCTCCGGCATTTCGAGGTCGGTCAGTACCAGGGCAATCTTATCGGTAATCGGCACCCCTTCCGCCTGCGCCTGTGCCGCCAGCACGCCAATTTTCTCCCATGCGTCTTTACCGGTGATATGCAACTGCGCCGGAATTTCCATTGCCTGCAGACCCTTCTCCAGCATGGAGCGCGCCACTTTGGAATCTTCCGCGACAATCGCGACAGCGCCAGGCTTAATATGGAATTTGGTGGTCTTCAGATTGGTGGCATGAAGATCGTGGTTGGCCGGCGTGATGTCATACAGGATCTGCTCAACGTCCAGCACCATCGCCAGTTCGTTGGTATCCGTCTTCTCGTCAAGACACGCAATACTGGTGATGTAGCGCCCGCTGACGGCGGTTTCCGCGGCGTGCACCTGCTTCCAGTCCAGACGCATGATGTTCTCAACCGATTCCACGGCGAACGCCTGCACGCTACGTGCATATTCGGTGATCAGCAGAATATTCAGCCCGGTAGTGGGCTTACAGCCCGCCACGGCGGCCAGGTCAATCACCGGGATCACCTGATCGCGAATATTCACCATTCCCATCAGCGGTGATTTCATTCCTGCGGGTTTCGTGAACTCCGGCATCGGCACAATTTCACGCAGTTTAAAGACGTTAATGCCAAACAGCTCAGATTTATTTTCGTTAAGAGAGGTGCCGAGACGGAACAGCAACAGTTCAAAACGGTTCGACAGGGTCAGATTCGCCCTGTCATCAATATCTTTCTGGAAATTATCCATTCTACCCTCGAGAGAAATGCTGACCTTTTAATCGTTATCGGCATCCTGAGAGAAAAATGAAGGACTAAACGCTGACCTGAGCGAAATCTTCGGCCAGCTCACATTCCGGGAACAGCGCGCGACACTCTGCCAGCAGGCCTGCACACCCCCGTGCGTCGTAGCGTGAGCTGACATGGGTGATGATGAGCCTGCCGACCCCTGCGTCACGGGCAAGCTGCGCTGCCTGTCGCGTTGAGCTATGGCCCCGGCTGTTGGCTTTTTCTTCCATCGCCGTTTCAAGCGTGGCTTCATGCACCATCACGTCCACGCCCTGCGCCAGGGTTAACGCTGCCGGGCAAGGGGCCGTGTCGCCAAAAATCGCCAGTTTTTTGCCGGGCTGCGGGGCGGCGAGATAATCCTGACCGTTGATGACGCGCCCGTCCTCCAGCGTGACGGTCTCTCCGTGCTTCAGGCGCTGGAACAGCGGCCCGGGTTTGACGCCATCGGCCATTAGCGCGGCGGCATCCAGCGCGCCGGGTTTGTCATGCGCTTCAATGCGGTAGCCGTAGCACGCCACAGGATGATTGAGCGGTTGGGCGGTGACGTGATAATCCCCGTCATCGAAAACCAGACCGTCGCCAATCTCAACGATTTCCAGCGGATAATCCGTCCACGACCCGCTCAGGCGCAGCGTGGTTTCAACAAATTCACGCACACCCGCAGGCCCGTAAATCGTCAGCGGGTTGGCATTGCCGGCCATGGAGCGGCTGCACAGCAGCCCGGGCAGGCCAAAAAGATGGTCGCCATGCAGGTGTGTGATAAAGATTTTATCCAGCTTGCCAGGGTGATAAGCGGTGCGTAACAGCTGATGCTGCGTCCCTTCGCCACAGTCAAACAGCCACAGCCCACCGCGGGTAGGGTGTTTAAGATCCAGCAGAATCGCCGTCACATTTCGTGAGCGGGTTGGCACGCCAGCGGACGTACCCAGAAAAATCAGTTCCATAACGCAATCAGCCCTTTGCCGAACGGGGAGGGGTTTAGTATAACGTGATGAACCCCAGGAAGGAGACTGACATGATCCAGTGGCAAGATTTACACCATAGTGAACTCACCGTAAATACGCTGTATGCCCTGCTTAAACTGCGCTGTGAAGTGTTTGTGGTCGAACAGACCTGCCCGTATCAGGACATCGATGGCGATGATCTGGTCGGCGAAAACCGCCATATTCTCGGCTGGCGCGATAACGAGCTGGTGGCGTATGCGAGGATTCTGAAAAGCGAAGACGATATTGAGCCCGTGGTCATTGGCCGCGTCATCATCAGCGGTAGCGCGCGCGGTGAAAAACTGGGCTATCAGCTGATGGAAAAAACGCTGGCAGTGTGCCAGAAACAGTGGCCAGACAAGGCGTTATACCTGGGTGCGCAGGCACACCTTCAACCCTTCTATGGCCACTTTGGCTTCGTGCCGGTTACTGAAGTCTACGACGAAGATGGCATTCCCCACATTGGTATGGCGCGGGAAGCGAAGCAGGCGTAATGGCGAGTCGTTGGCTATAGTTAGCGGACTGGTGTACTAACATGGAGAAAAATATGTCATTTCAATCCTGGGATACCCGTATCGATGACGATCTGGCCTTACTGAGTGAAACGCTGGAAGAGGTGTTACGTTCCTCGGGCGACCCTGCCGATCAGAAATATATTGAGCTTAAAGCCCGTGCCGAACAGGCGCTGCATGAGGTTAAAAATCGCGTCAGCCACGCATCGGATACCTATTACTACCGCGCCAAAAAAGCGGTGTATCGTGCCGATGATTACGTGCATGAAAAACCGTGGCAGGGTATTGGCGTCGGGGCCGCCGTAGGGCTGGTTCTCGGTCTGCTGTTAGCCCGTCGTTAGGCCGCTTAACCACTCCCTATACGTGGGTACTGATATTTCTGATGGTACCCCGTATACTAAGCGTTTTCACAGGGAGAGGTTCGCGTGCATTCGATTTCCACCGCGCTGGAACGTCTGCGTACTCAGCTTGCGCAAGCGTTACCCGCTATACCCGGTTTACGTCATTTCGACGTCTCTTTCCCGTTAAACGATGCTTTCGATCCGCTCGCCTGGCTGGGCGCGCAGCAGTGCTATCCTCAGTTTTACTGGCAACAGCGTAACGGCGATGAAGAGCTGGCGGCGCTGGGGGCGGTTACCCGGTTTTCCTCTCTGACAGAAGCCTCGCAGTTTTTACGCGCGCAACACGCGGCAGGGGATACCCGCATTTGCGGCCTGAACGCGTTTAACCCGGAGCAGGGCAGTCTCTTTCTACCGCGCCTGCTCTGGCGACGTAGCGCGGGTCACGCCACGCTGCGCCTGCAGCTGTGGAGCGACAGTTCGCTGCAGGACGATGTCCTGGCCGCACGGGATTTCTTACAGCAGCTCCGTCCTTCAAAGCCTGTCCGCCCGCTCTCCGTTCAGGTTGAGCACGAAACCCATCAGCCGCAACAGCCCGAATGGCTGAGGCTGGTCCGCAAAGCGACAGACACCATCGCACGCGGTGATTTTGAAAAGGTTGTCCTCGCCCGCGCTACTGACCTGCAGTTTACACAGCGCGTTAATCCCGTCGCGCTGATGGCGGCCAGCCGCGCCCTGAATTTAAATTGCTTTCACTTCTGCATGGTATTCGACGCCAGCAACGCCTTTCTCGGCTCAACGCCCGAACGTCTCTGGCGGCGGCGCGGCAAGCTGCTGCGCACGGAAGCCCTGGCGGGTACGGTCGCCAGCCATCCCGATGATAAACAGGCGCAGCGCCTGGGGGAATGGCTGCTGAATGATGATAAAAACCAGCGTGAAAATATGCTGGTCGTGGAAGATATTTGCCAGCGCCTTCAGCGCCATACGCAGACCCTAGAGGTACTGTCGCCTCAGGTGGTGCGCCTGCGTAAAGTGCAGCATTTGCGCCGCTGTATCTGGACCGAGCTAAAACAGGCCGATGATGAGCAGTGTCTGCACATGCTGCAGCCAACGGCGGCCGTTGCCGGATTACCGCGACAGCCAGCGCGCGAGTTTATCCAGAAGGTGGAGCCTTTTAACCGCGAGTGGTACGCCGGTTCGGCCGGGTATTTATCGCCTGACCAGAGTGAGTTCTGCGTGGCGCTGCGCTCCGCCCGCGTCCAGGAGGACTCCCTGCGTCTCTACGCCGGCGCCGGGATTGTCAGCGGGTCTGACCCGGAGCAGGAGTGGCAGGAGATTGAAAACAAAGCCGCCGGATTGCGCTCTCTGCTACTAAGGGATTAATACAGATTCGCGCAATCCCGATTCATATCAAAATTCCAGTTTTTTCTATTATTTATACTGTGTCGTATTCTTGATACCGGACAATCTCATGTCAGTAAGTTCTTTTAACCGACGCTGGGCGGCGGTGATCCTTGAAGCCCTGACGCGCCATGGCGTCAGGCACGTGTGTATTGCACCGGGTTCTCGCTCAACGCCGCTGACGCTGGCGGCTGCCGAAAACCGGGCCTTGATTCATCACACCCACTTCGATGAACGCGGCCTCGGCCATCTGGCGCTGGGGCTGGCGAAAGCCAGCAAAGAACCTGTGGCGGTGATTGTCACCTCCGGTACTGCGGTGGCAAACCTCTATCCGGCACTGATTGAAGCCGGGTTAACCGGTGAAAAGCTGATCCTGCTCACCGCCGACCGCCCTCCCGAACTTATCGACTGCGGCGCCAACCAGGCGATTCGTCAGCCGGGGCTCTTTTCTTCCCATCCTTCGCAGACGATATCGCTTCCTCGCCCCACTCAGGATATTCCGGCAAGCTGGCTGGTCTCTACTGTCGATCACGCCATGGAGACGTTGCGCGGCGGGGCGTTGCATATCAACTGCCCGTTTGCCGAGCCGCTGTACGGTGAAATGGACGACACGGGGCTTGAATGGCAGCACGCCCTGGGTAGCTGGTGGGAGAGTGAGAAACCGTGGCTGCGCGAGCAGACGCATCTTGAAAGCGCAAAACAGCGGGACTGGTTCTTCTGGCGGCAGAAGCGCGGCGTGGTTGTCGCCGGGCGTATGAGCGCCGCGGAAGGCAAGCTGGTGGCCGAATGGGCGCAAACGCTCGGCTGGCCGCTGATTGGCGACGTGCTTTCCCAGACCGGTCAGCCGCTGCCGTGCGCCGACCTCTGGCTGGGTAATGCGAAAGCGGTCACCGAGCTGTCGCAGGCGCAGATTGTGGTCCAGCTTGGATCGAGTTTAACCGGCAAACGGTTACTGCAGTGGCAGGCGACCTGCACGCCCGAAGAGTACTGGCTGGTGGACGCGCTGGAGGGGCGGCTCGACCCGGCGCACCACCGCGGTCGTCGCCTGGTCAGCAGTATCGAGACCTGGCTGACGCTCCATCCGGCTGAAAAACGTAAACCCTGGGCGGTTGCCATCCCGGAACTCTCGCGCCAGGCGTGGGAACGAACAACGGCGCACTGTGAGGCATTTAGCGAAGCCGGGCTGGCGCACCGTATTCACCAGCTCCTGCCTGAACAGGGGCAACTGTTTGTCGGCAACAGCCTGGTCGTGCGTTTGATTGACGCCTTTTCACAGTTGCCTGCTGGCTACCCGGTATACAGCAACCGTGGCGCCAGCGGCATCGACGGACTTATTTCGACAGCGGCGGGCGTGCAGCGCGCCAGCGCGAAATCGACGCTGGCCATCGTGGGCGATCTCTCCGCGCTCTACGATCTCAATGCGCTGGCGCTACTGCGTCAGGCGTCCGCCCCGTTCGTGCTGATGGTGGTAAACAACAACGGCGGGCAAATTTTCTCCCTGTTGCCCACGCCGCAGACCGAGCGCGAGCGATTCTATCTGATGCCGCAGAACGTGCAGTTCGAACACGCCGCAGCGATGTTCAGCCTGAAATATCATCGTCCGGAAAGCTGGGAGCAGCTGGGGGCCGCGCTAGCGACCGCCTGGAAACAGCCGGGTGCGACGCTGATTGAGCTGGTGGTGAACGAGGCTGACGGTGCGCAGGCGCTGCAAAGCCTGCTGGCGCAGGTGAGCCAGCTGTGATCCTCCCGGCGGTACAGCAGGCCGGTAAGCCAGGCTACCCCTGGTTGGTTTTTCTGCACGGCTTTTCCGGCGACAGCCGCGAGTGGCAGAAGGTGGGTGAAAAACTCAGCGACTACCCCCGGCTGTTTCTCGATCTGCCGGGGCACGGCGGATCCCGGCAGGTTGGCGTGGCGGGGTTCGAAGAGATGAGCACATTACTCACCCGAACTTTAATTAGTTACAACATACTTAACTTCTGGCTCATCGGGTACTCCCTCGGCGGCCGCATTGCGATGTTCCACGCCTGCCAGCAGCCAAAGGGGTTGCTGGGCCTGATAGTGGAAGGTGGGCATCCGGGTCTGCAGGATGCCGAAGCGCGTCATACGCGCCTGGCATCGGACCGCAACTGGGCGAGACGTTTTCGCACCGAACCGCTGGATAAGGTATTCACTGACTGGTATCAACAGCCCGTTTTTGCCACCCTGACGGACACTCAGCGCGATGCGCTGATTACCTTGCGCAGCCAGAACAGCGGCGTGGCGCTGGCGATGATGCTCGAGGCGACGTCGCTGGCGGTGCAGCCCGATTTACGCGCCGCGCTTAGCGCACGCGATTTCGCTTTTGATTATCTCTGTGGCGAACGCGATGAGAAGTTTGCGGCCCTTGCCGCTGAACTGAACGCCGTTCGCCATCTCATTCCAAACGCCGGACACAACGCCCATCGGGAAAACCCCGAAGCGGTGAGCGCGAGTCTGGCTCAGATACTGCGTCTTCGAATAAAGGACACTCTATGATCTATCCTGATGAAAACATGCTCTATGCACCGGTTGAATGGCAAGACTGCTCCGAAGGCTATACCGACATTCGTTACCACAAATCCACCGACGGCATTGCCAAAATCACCATTAACCGTCCGCAGGTGCGTAACGCCTTCCGTCCGCTGACCGTTAAAGAGATGATTCAGGCCCTGGCGGATGCGCGCTACGACGACAATATCGGCGTGATTATCCTGACCGGCGAAGGGGATAAGGCGTTCTGCTCCGGCGGCGATCAGAAAGTACGCGGTGACTACGGCGGATACCAGGATGATGCGGGCACGCACCACCTGAACGTGCTCGATTTCCAGCGTCAGATCCGCACCTGTCCAAAACCGGTGGTGGCGATGGTGGCGGGTTACTCCATCGGTGGCGGTCACGTGCTGCACATGATGTGTGACCTGACCATTGCCGCAGAGAACGCCATCTTCGGCCAGACCGGCCCGAAAGTGGGATCCTTCGACGGCGGCTGGGGCGCCTCCTATATGGCACGTATCGTCGGGCAGAAAAAAGCCCGCGAAATCTGGTTCCTGTGCCGTCAGTACAACGCCCGGGAAGCGCTGGAGATGGGGCTGGTCAATACCGTGGTCCCGATTGCCGACCTCGAAAAAGAGACCGTCCGCTGGTGTCGCGAAATGCTGCAAAACAGCCCCATGGCGCTGCGTTGCCTGAAAGCGGCCCTCAACGCCGACTGTGACGGCCAGGCAGGCCTGCAGGAGCTGGCGGGCAACGCCACCATGCTGTTCTACATGACCGAAGAGGGTCAGGAAGGGCGCAACGCGTTTAACGAAAAACGCCAGCCAGACTTCAGCAAATTCAAACGGAACCCGTAATGCGTCGCGCGCAGGTTTACCGCTGGCAGATACCGTTGGACGCGGGCGTGGTGCTGCGTGAACGGCGGTTAAAAACCCGTGACGGCGTTTTCGTGCATCTGCAGCAGGGCGAGCGGGAAGGCTGGGGCGAGGTGTCGCCGCTGCCGGGCTTTAGCCTGGAGTCGCTGGAGGAAGCGCAGGCCGCGCTGGTGGCCTGGGCGGATGCCTGGCGCGAGGGGGCCAATCCACCGCTGCCGGACGTGCCTTCCGCCGCCTTTGGCATCAGCTGCGCGCTGGCGGAGCTCGACGGTAGCCTGCCGGAAGCGGCCGATTATCGCGCGACGCCGCTCTGCACGGGCGATCCGGACGAACTCTTTGCGTTGCTCTCCGCCATGCCGGGTGAGAAGGTCGCAAAAATCAAAGTCGGCCTCTACGAAGCGGTACGCGACGGCATGGTGGCCAACCTGCTGCTGGAAGCGATCCCCGACCTTCGTCTGCGTCTGGATGCGAACCGCGCCTGGACGCCGCTGAAGGCGCAGCAGTTTGCAAAGTACGTCAACCCGGCATACCGCAGCCGCATTGCCTTTCTGGAAGAGCCGTGTAAAACCCGCGACGATTCGCGCGCGTTTGCCCGCGAAACGGGGATTGCCATCGCCTGGGATGAAAGCCTGCGCGAAGCGGATTTTGCCTTCGTTGCCGAGCCCGGCGTCAGCGCAGTGGTGATAAAACCGACCCTGACCGGCAGTCTGGCGAAGGTGCGCGAGCAGGTTGCAGCGGCGCACGCCGCAGGGCTGACGGCGGTGATCAGCTCCTCTATAGAATCCAGCCTTGGGCTGACGCAGCTGGCGCGTATTGCCGCCTGGTTAACGCCTGACACAGTGCCTGGCCTCGACACGCTGAACCTGATGCAGGCTCAGCTTATCCGCACGTGGCCGGGCAGTACGCTGCCGTGCCTGAAGACCGGGGCGCTGGAGCCGTTGTTATGAGTTTTGCCGACTGGCCCTGGCGTCACTGGTGCGTGCAGTTTGCGGATAAACCGGCCCTGAGACTGAACGACGAGGTGCTTACCTGGCAACAGCTTTGCGTCCGCGTCGACCATCTCGCGGCGGGGTTTCACCAGCAGGGTGTGACGGAGGGCGACGGCGTGCTGCTGCTGGCCCATAACCATCCGCAGACCCTGCTGGCGTGGCTGGCGCTGCTTCAGTGCGGGGCGCGTATCCTTCCTGTTAACCCACAGCTGCCGCGCCCGCTGCTGGAGGTGTTACTCCCGCAGATGACGCTGCGCTTTGCGCTGGTGCTGGACGGTAGCTATGACGCTCTTCCTGCCCTGAGCATGCGCGAACGTGAAGGGGAACATCGCGTCGCGTGGCAACCGGCACGGCTGGCGTCTATGACGCTCACCTCAGGCTCCACCGGGCTGCCAAAAGCGGCGGTCCATACCTGCGCGGCCCATCTTGCCAGCGCGCGCGGCGTACTGTCGCTGATGCCCTATGGCGGTGACGATGACTGGCTGCTTTCGCTGCCGCTGTTTCATGTCTCCGGCCAGGGGATTTTATGGCGCTGGCTGCAGGCGGGGGCGCGGTTAACCGTGCGCGAGAAACAGCCTCTGGAGCAGGCTTTGCGCGGCTGCACGCACGCCTCGCTGGTGCCAACCCAGCTCTGGCGTCTTCTGAATACCGACAGCCACATTGCCCTGAAAGCGGTTTTGCTTGGCGGGGCGGCGATCCCGGTGGCGTTAACGCAACAGGCGCGGGAGCAGGGGATCCGCAGCTTCTGCGGTTACGGCCTGACCGAATTTGCCTCTACCGTCTGCGCGAAAGAGGCGGACGGCGAGCCGGACGTGGGCTCTGCGCTGCCGGGCAGAGAGGTGCAGATCGTGAACGGTGAGGTCTGGATCAAGGCGCACAGCATGGCCTCAGGCTACTGGCGGGACGGTGCGTTAATTCCACTGACCAACGCGCAGGGATGGTTCGCCACCCGCGATCGCGGTGAATGGCATCATGGCCGCCTGACGATTCTGGGTCGTATGGACAACCTCTTTTTTAGCGGGGGAGAAGGGATCCAGCCGGAAAGCCTTGAGCGGGTTATTGCAACACACCCGCAGATTAATCAGGTGTTTATCGTCCCGCTGGACGACGCCGAATTTGGTCAACGTCCGGTGGCGGTGGTGGAGTGTGAACCGGGAACGGATATCACCTGTTTCCCTGACTGGGTCAGGGATAAGCTGGCGCGGTTTGAGCAACCCATCCGCTGGCTGCTGCTGCCGACCGAGCTCAAAAATGGCGGCATCAAAGTCTCCCGTCGCGCGCTGCAGCAGTGGGTCAATGCATCACTTAAGGGATAAGCGCCGTTTCAAATAGTGACAATCTTTCGACCTGCCGCACGCAGAGTCCTTGATCCCCGGAAGACTCCGGTTAAAATCTCGCGGTTTTGGGACTTCTCTATAAAATGTGCGGGATCGCAATAATGAAAAAAGTGGCATTAATGGGCTTCGGCCTGATGGTTGTTTCTGCGGCGGCAAACGCCATTAGCATTAACGGCTCGGCGGGTCAGGATTATACCCACCTGGGCTTCGGCATGGGAACGGAAACCTCCGGTCTGGCGATGACGGGTGGCTGGACGCATAACGATGACGACGGCGACGCGGCAAGCCTCGGTCTCGGTCTGAACGTTCCCCTGGGCCCGTTCCTGGCGACTGTTGGCGGTAAAGGTATCTACACCAACCCGAATGACGGTGACGAAGGGTACGCGGCGGCGGTGGGCGGCGGTCTGCAGTGGAAAATTGGCGACAGCTTCGGCCTGTTCGGCGAGTACTACTACTCACCGGACTCGCTTTCCAGCGGTATCGACAGCTATGAAGAGGCCAACGCCGGTGCGCGCTGGACCATCATGCGTCCGATTACCATTGAAGCGGGCTATCGTTATCTGAACCTGGCCGGCAAAGACGGCAACCGCGACAATGCGCTGGCTGACGGTCCATACGTGGGCGTTAGCGCAGGCTTCTAAACACACCGGCGCGGCACGCTGTCGCGCCAGTTTCTCTCTTCTCCTACCCACGTTTGCGCTATAGTGTTCTGACCAAATAAGCGGGAGAACATAATGATTAACGTGGAGATGTTATCCACCGGCGACGAAGTGCTGCATGGGCAAATTATTGATACCAATGCCGCCTGGCTTGCCGATCTTTTCTTTGAGCAAGGATTACCGTTAACGCGCCGCAATACCGTGGGCGACAATCTTGAGTCGCTGGTGAGTGTTCTGCGCGAACGCAGCGAACACTGTGACGTGCTGATTGTTAACGGCGGGCTCGGCCCCACCAGCGACGACCTCAGCGCGCTGGCCGCTGCGACTGCCAAAGGCGAAGGGCTGGTGCTGCATGAAGCGTGGCTCTCGCAGATGGAGCGCTTTTTCGCCGAACGCGGTCGCGTCATGGCCCCCAGCAACCGCAAACAGGCTGAGATTCCCGCCAGCGCGGAGCTGGTCGATAACCCGGTTGGTACCGCATGTGGGTTTGCCATGCAGTTGAACCGCTGCCTGATGTTCTTTACGCCGGGCGTGCCCTCAGAATTTAAGGTGATGGTCGAGCAGCAGATCCTGCCGCGCCTTCGCCAGCGTTTTACCCTGCCGGAACCCCCGCTTTGCCTGCGCCTGACCACTTTTGGCCGCTCTGAAAGCGATCTGGCCCAGAGCCTCGATCACCTCTCACTCCCGCCGGGCGTTTCCATGGGCTATCGCTCCTCCATGCCAATCATTGAGCTTAAGCTGACCGGACCTGCCACGCAGAAAGAGGCGATGCTGGCCTTGTGGCCCGAGGTGCAGCGCGTGGCGGGCGAAAGCCTGATTTTCGAAGGCACGGAAGGGCTACCGGCGCAGATTGCGAAGCATCTGCAGTCGCGCCAGCTGAGCGTGACCTTAAGCGAGCAGTTCACCGGCGGCCTGCTGGCGCTGCAGTTGTCTCGCGTCAACGCGCCGCTGTTGGCCAGCGAAGTGGTGCCGTTCCAGCAGGAGACCCTGGCGCAGACCGCCCGTTGGGCATCTGAAAGAAGGGTAAAACATTTTGCCGGGCTGGCGCTGTTTGTCGGGGGGCTGGATGAGGAATACCTTAACTTCGCGCTGGCCACGCCGGAAGGCACCTGGGCGCTGCGGGTTAAGATGAGTATCACCCGCCACAGCCTGGCGGTGCGTCAGGAGGTTTGTGCGATGATGGCACTGAACATGCTGCGCCGCTGGTTGAATGGCAAAGAGGTGGCCAGCGAGCACGGCTGGATCCACGTTGTCGAGTCGCTGTTCGTTGAGTAAAACGTTGGCCGGGGCCTTTCGCCCCGGCCATGTTCAGCCCAGCGCCTTCGCCAGCAGGGTAATCGGATGTTCACAGCGTAAGCTTGTGGACATCTCAATCTGCCACTTGCAGGTTTCGCAGTCGGTCACCACGATATCCGCGCCGCTCTCTTCAATCTGACGGAACAGTGGGGCGCCAATTGCCTGTGACGTGACGTAGTTTTCCCGTTTAAAACCGTAGGTTCCCGCAATCCCGCAGCAGCGCGAATCCAGCACCGTCAGTTCAAGACCCGGGATTAACCGCAGCAGCTCCAGCGTATACAGCGACCAGCCCATTTTCTCCATATGACACGGCGTGTGATACACCACTTTCAGGGGCAATTTCCTCAGCGGCAGGGTCTGCCCGCTGTCCAGTTTGCGCCACAGGAAACGCGTCGCCAGCTCGATGTGCTCGCGCAGCCCGCGGTTATCCACATCCAGCAGGTGGGGGTACTCATCGCGCAGGGTAAAGGTACAGGTGGAGGAGGTCGCCAGCACCGGAATACCTTTCTCGACGATGGCTTCGCGCAGTGACGTGACGTTGCTCTGCGCCTGCCTGCGCGCTTTATCGGTAAACCCGTTGGCAATCAGCGGCACGCCGCAGCACTTCTCCTTGTTCAGTAGCTGTACGCCTGTTCCCATGGCGTTCAGCACCTTCAGCAGATCTTTTCCCAGCTGCGGGTGGTTGTAGTTTACGTAGCAGCCGTGGAAAAAAGCCACCTGGTCGGCATACTGCGCCTGCTTCGCCGCGACGGACGTGTACCAGCGGCGGAAGGTGCCGTGAGAATATTTCGGCAGGCTGCGGTGATGATCGATCTTAAGTGTGGCATCCAGCAGCTGACGCACCGGTTTGAGGGCGGTTGCGGCGTTTACCAGCGGAGCGAACGGCGTCGACAGGCTGCCCATCAGATCGGTGTGGCTCAGAATGGCGTCCCGGAGTGATGGTTTTTGCGTGCTGTAGCGCGCCCGGGCGCGCTGGATGATATCGCCGATTTTCACATCCGATGGGCAGGCGACTTCACAGCGTTTGCAGTTGATGCAGTATTTCAGGGCTTCGTCGTACAGCTTGCCGTCCTTCAGGCGCAGGCGTTCGCCGTCCGGCCCGGCCTGTTTCGGGCCTGGATAGCGTGGATTGACGCCGCTGACCGGGCAGACCGTGGTACACACCGTGCATTTGATGCAGCTTTCAAAACGGGTATCGTTCATTGTTCAGCCTCCATGCGTTGGCTAATCTGCTCTGCCGCATACAGCGCCGTAACGGCGCAGACGCCGCCACCGCAGCCCTGGGCGATGGGGTCATATCCACCCAGCAGCGAGCCAATGGCAAAAAGATTACTGACGGGCTTACCGGCAAGCTGCGGATGTAGCCGGTTATCGACGATGACGCCAAACTGCTGCCAGGGCTGCGGCGAGAAGAAATCGCTCTGGTACCAGTCCGCGCGGGAGGCGCTCTGCCGGACATCCAGCCCCATAATGGCTTCCCGGATGCCCTCCCGGCTACTCAGCAGCCCGTTACTGAAGAAACTGCCGCTGGCCAGCACCGTATAACGGGCCCGAAGGGGGATATCATCGTGGTTGCGCGTCCAGATTTCGTTCACCGCGCCGTCCGTCAGGGTAATTTTTTTCACTTCATCCCCTGCCATCCAGACGCCACCCTGCGCAACAAACTGGCGCTGGAGTTGGGCATGCAGGCGAATACCGGGTACGGAAGGGGGCAGCGTGGGCAACAAACCGAGCGTGCAGGGCAGACGGTCTGAGAGCCAGCGCCAGAGTCGGTTGTCGTTTAAGCCAAAGCAGGCGGGCATCAATAGCGCATCGCATCCTGCCGCAAGCGGGCTGAGTGCTTCATACAGCAGCGGCCATTTCTCTTCGTTATCAAGGAAACGGGCGATATTCACCGCGCGAAATTCACTTGGGTTATCGCGCAGAACGTCCAGCTCTGGCAGCTCTATCTCTGCGGTGTCAGCATTAACCCCCTGGCGACAGAGTGACGCTGCCGCGAGATGGGGCTGAAAATCCAGAAAACCGCTGATGCCCACCACCCGCACGCGCGCGGCGCTGAACGGGGCAACGGGCACCTCCTCCGGGCTGAGCCAGGCTGAACGCAGGGTGCCAAGCGGCGTGACGCGCTGATGATTTTGCCTGGCGCTGCCCTGCAGTCGTGCGCCGCACTCTGTCAACAGCGCTTCGGTTTCCAGGGCAAAGCGGTCAATATGTTGTGCGCCAATCAGGTGATACGGGTGCTCCGGCGGCAGCTTTTCGCGGCAGGTTTCGTCAACCAGATCCAGCGAGCCTGACGAAAAGTGCAGGGCGCTCTGTCCCCGGGTGATAATGGCGCAGCGCAGCCCCTGCTTTGTGAGTTTGATTCCACAAAGCAGGCCTGCCAGCCCGCCGCCGACAATCACGGCATCAAATTTCATCGTGTTGCTCCTTCTCAAGACCGCACAGTCCCTGGTAGACCCAGCGGGTAAACTCGCTTTCCCGCAGGGCATCACCCCAGGCGACAGGCTGAATCCCCTTCCAGCGCTCGTTTAAAAACGCGCTGAGCTGATCGAGCGACTGGGTGGCGGTGGTGGTATGAAAACGCTGCAGCAGCCCGGCGGCACGGCAGGCGCAGAGCTCACCCTGACAGGTTCCCATTCCGACGCGGGTGCGGCGGCGGAGATCGAGCAGGCTATTGACCGTCAGGTTCTCCACCGCGTACTGCACTTCACCGGCGGTCACGGCTTCGCACTCGCACACCAGGCTGCGGCTCAATCGTCCTTCACCGAGCCACTGTGGCGTTCTGTCGCCGTGGCGGTAAATAGCGGACCCGCGCAGCGGCGCGGGCAGGGAGATGATTTTTTGCAGCGTTTTCTCGGTAGACTGGCGCGATCCGGGTAAAGGCTGTTCTGCCGTCACGCACCGTTCGGTATTGCCCAGCTTGCGGCAGACGGCATCTGTCGCCCACTCGGCCATCAGACGATAGGTCATCAGCTTGCCGCCTGTAATCGTGATAAACCCGTCCAGGCCATCGCGCGCGGCGTGATCGAGCAGCACAATGCCGCGGCTGACGTTACGCCCGCTCGGATCGTCGTCGCTGGCCACCAGCGGGCGGACGCCGGCATAGGCGCGGAGGATCCGGGTCTGCGCCATGACCGGGGCCAGTTTTTCCCCTTCGCGCAGCAGGATGTCCACCTCTTCGGCGGTCACGCGGTTGTAATCAATTTCGCTGTAGTCCACGTGGGTGGAGGTGGTGCCGATTAACGAAATGGTATCGCCCGGCACCAGAATATCGGCATCGGAGGGTTTGCGGCAGCGGTTGATCACATGGTTATTAATGCGGTGGTCGAGGATCAGCAGGGAGCCTTTCGCCGGGAACATGCGTACCGACAGGTCAGCGTATTCCGCAATACGTTGACCCCAGATCCCGGCGGCATTGATGACGACGGAGGCAAACAGCTCGCTGTGTTCGTTGTATTGCGTATCAAGCACCCGCACGCCGCAGATGCGATGGCCTTCACGGATCAGCCCGGTCACTTCGTGCCCGGTCAGGATGTGCGCCCCATGCTCGCGGGCGTCCAGCATATTGGCGGCCGTCAGGCGAAAGGGATCAACCGTCCCGTCGGGCACTTTGACCGCGCCCGTCAGGGCCGGGTTGACGGCGGGTTCAAGGCGGCGCGCGAGGGCCGGGTCGATGGCCTCGGCCTGAATCCCCGCCGCATGACATGCCGTCAAAAAGGTTGACTGAAAGGCGAGATCGTCTTCGGGAAGGGTGATAAACAGACCGTCGGTCGGCTCAATGCAGTGGCGGGCAATACGCCGCAGGATCTGGTTTTCGGCGATACATTCGCGTGCTGATTCGCCGTCAGTCACGGCGTAGCGGGCGCCGCTGTGAAGCAGTCCATGATTACGTCCGGTTGCGCCTGTCGCAATGTCATGGCGCTCCACCAGCGTGACGCTTAACCCCCGCAGGGCACAATCGCGTGCGATGCCGGCGCCGGTTGCGCCACCGCCAATGATAATCACATCGCGAAAGCGTGGATCGTGAATTGTCATTGTCATCCCTCAGTGTTCGTTTTTTTATCATTTAGCCACATGAAAACTGTGGTTTGTTTGATTTCGAACACAAACGAGCGAAATTCGAAAGTGAAACGTGATTTCATGCGCTTTTTTGCGCATCCTGTCATATTTCTGTAACAATTTGTGCGTTGATTCACAGTAACAATCACCGTGATTTCTTAACATCGCGACCTCTCTGGAGTATGGGGCAGTTAAACCCCTGTAAATTCAATAGCTGGCCACGGAGGCTGTCATGCTCAGTATCTTCAAACCTGCGCCGCATCGGGCGCGTCTGCCAGAGGCAGAAATTGATCCGCTATACCGCCGTCTGCGTTGGCAAATTTTCCTCGGGATCTTCTTCGGGTACGCGGCGTATTACCTTGTGCGCAAAAACTTCGCGCTTGCTATGCCGTATCTGGTGGAGCAGGGCTTTTCGCGCGGCGATCTGGGGTTCGCGCTGTCGGGGATCTCCATCGCCTACGGTTTTTCCAAATTCATCATGGGGTCCGTCTCGGATCGCTCGAATCCGCGCGTGTTCCTGCCGGCGGGTCTGATCCTCGCGGCCGCGGTCATGCTGTTTATGGGCTTTGTGCCGTGGGCAACCTCCAGCATTGCCATCATGTTCGTGCTGCTGTTCCTCTGCGGCTGGTTCCAGGGGATGGGATGGCCGCCATGCGGACGTACCATGGTGCACTGGTGGTCGCAGAAAGAGCGTGGCGGCATCGTGTCGGTATGGAACTGTGCGCATAACGTGGGGGGCGGCATTCCACCTCTGCTGTTCCTGCTGGGGATGGCCTGGTTCAACGACTGGCATGCAGCGCTCTACATGCCGGCCTTTGGCGCCATTCTGGTGGCGATTATTGCCTTCGCCCTGATGCGTGACACGCCGCAGTCCTGCGGCCTGCCGCCGATTGAAGAGTACAAAAACGACTACCCGGATGATTACAGCGAGAAGCACGAAGAAGAGCTGACGGCAAAGCAGATCTTCATGAAGTACGTGCTGCCTAACAAGCTGCTGTGGTATATCGCGGTCGCCAACGTGTTCGTTTATCTGCTGCGCTACGGCATTCTCGACTGGTCGCCGACTTACCTGAAAGAGGTGAAACACTTCGCGCTGGATAAATCCTCCTGGGCCTACTTCCTGTATGAATATGCGGGGATCCCGGGCACCCTGATTTGCGGCTGGATGTCGGACAAAGTGTTTAAAGGCAACCGCGGTGCGACGGGCGTCTTCTTTATGACTCTGGTCACCATCGCCACCGTGGTCTACTGGCTCAACCCGCCGGGCAACCCATCAGTTGATATGGCCTGTATGATCGTCATCGGCTTCCTGATTTACGGTCCGGTAATGCTGATTGGTCTGCACGCTCTGGAGCTGGCACCGAAAAAAGCGGCAGGCACGGCGGCGGGCTTTACCGGTCTGTTTGGCTATCTGGGCGGTTCGGTCGCGGCAAGCGCCATTGTCGGCTACACCGTTGACTTCTTCGGCTGGGACGGCGGCTTTATGGTGATGATTGGCGGCAGCGTGCTGGCGGTCCTGCTGTTGGTTGTTGTGATGATCGGTGAAAAACGTCACCACGCGGAAGTGCTGGCGCGTCGTCAATAAGGAGCATTGTAATGAAATTAACACAGTTAGCGACGGGCCTGCTGCTGGCGGGCCTGATGACCGGGTCCGCGCTGGCGGCAGATAAAATCGTCATCGCCCACCGCGGTGCGAGCGGCTATTTGCCGGAGCATACGCTGCCGGCAAAAGCGATGGCCTATGCACAGGGCGCGGATTATCTGGAGCAGGATCTGGTGATGACGAAGGATGACCAGCTGGTTGTCCTGCACGATCACTACCTTGACCGCGTGACGGACGTGGCGGAGCGTTTCCCGGACCGCGCCCGTAAAGATGGCCGCTACTACGCCATTGACTTTACGCTGGCAGAGATCCGCTCGCTGAAGTTCACGGAAGGCTTCGAGATTGAAAATGGCAAGAAGAAGCAGGTTTATCCGGGGCGTTTCCCGATGGGCAAATCTGACTTCCGGATCCATACCTTCCAGGACGAGATTGAGTTTGTTCAGGGGCTGAACCACTCAACCGGGAAAAATATCGGCATCTACCCGGAAATCAAGGCGCCGTGGTTCCACCACCAGGAAGGGAAAGACATTGCCGCGAAAACGCTGGAAGTGCTGAAGCAGTACGGCTACACCAGCAAGAAGGACAAGGTTTATCTGCAGTGTTTTGACGCCGCTGAGCTCAAGCGCATCAAAACCGAGCTGGAGCCGAAGATGGGGATGGATCTCAATCTGGTGCAGCTGATTGCCTACACCGACTGGAATGAAACCCAGGAGAAGCAGCCGGACGGCAAGTGGGTAAACTACAACTACGACTGGATGTTTAAGCCGGGCGCGATGAAGCAGATTGCGCAGTACGCCGACGGTATCGGGCCGGATTACCACATGCTGGTGGCAGAGGGCTCTACACCGGGCCACGTGAAGCTGACGGCGATGGTGAAAGAGGCGCATGCCAGCAAGATGCAGGTCCATCCGTACACGGTGCGCGCAGACCAGCTGCCGCCGTATGCCACGGACGTGAATCAGCTTTATGAGGTGTTGTATAACCAGGCGGGCGTGGACGGACTGTTTACGGATTTCCCGGATAAAGCGGTGAGTTTTTTGAAGGATAGACGCTGAAATTGCCGGGTGGCGGCTGCGCCTTACCCGGCCTACGAACTGCGGTTTTGTAGGTCGGGTAAGCGAAGCGTCACCCGACACAATCACATCTCGATTTCTATATCGCCTTTTGCCCGGCAGCAGCAGGGCAAAATTTCCCCTTCGTTGATAAAGGCCAGCGGTTCGGTCAGCCAGTCCACCTGGCCTGCGACCAGGCGGCAGCGGCAGGAGCCGCAATAACCTTCACGACACTGGTACTCCACCTCCACCTGATGCGCTTCAAGCGCCACCAGCAGGGAAGGGTGCTCTTCCTGACACAGCACTTCGGTGCCCGAAAGGCTCAGCGTGACGCGTGTCATCAGAGCTGGAAGTCGCTCAGGTCGTCAGTGTTCACTTCAGAATCAATCTGACCGACCAGGTAAGAACTGACTTCCACTTCCTGTGGCGCCACCTGCACGTTATCGGACACCAGCCAGGTGTTGATCCACGGAATAGGGTTAGAGCGCGTCTGGAACGGCAGGTCGAGACCAACTGCCTGCATACGGATGTTGGTAATGTACTCAACGTACTGGCACAGAATATCTTTGTTCAGGCCAATCATGGAGCCGTCGCGGAACAGGTAGTCTGCCCACTCTTTCTCCTGCTGGGCCGCCAGCACGAACAGGTCATAGCACTCCTGTTTGCACTCTTCGGCAATTTGCGCCATCTCCGGGTCGTCCGAACCGCTGCGCAGCAGATTCAGCATGTGCTGGGTACCGGTCAGGTGCAGGGCTTCGTCACGGGCGATCAGACGGATGATTTTGGCGTTACCTTCCATCAGCTTGCGCTCGGCAAAGGCGAAGGAGCAGGCAAAGCTCACGTAGAAGCGGATCGCTTCCAGCGCGTTGACGCTCATCAGACACAGATACAGCTGCTTTTTGAGCGCACGCAGGTTCACGGTGATGGTTTTACCGTTCACATGGTGAGTGCCTTCGCCCAGCAGATGCCAGTAGCTGGTCATCTCAATCAGCTCGTCGTAGTAATGGGCAATGCCTTCCGCGCGCTTCTGGATCTGCTCATTGGTGACGATATCGTCAAATACCACCGCCGGATCGTTGACGATGTTGCGGATGATATGGGTGTAAGAGCGGGAGTGGATCGTCTCGGAGAACGCCCAGGTTTCTACCCAGGTTTCCAGCTCAGGAATGGAGATCAGCGGCAGCAGCGCCACGTTTGGGCTACGTCCCTGAATGGAGTCCAGCAGCGTCTGGTATTTCAGGTTGCTGATGAAGATATGTTTTTCGTGATCCGGCAACGACTGGTAGTCAATACGGTCGCGGGAAACGTCCACTTCTTCCGGACGCCAGAAGAAGGAGAGTTGCTTTTCAATCAGCTTTTCGAAGATGTCATATTTTTGCTGATCGTAGCGTGCCACGTTGACCGGCTGGCCGAAGAACATCGGCTCTTTGAGCTGGTCGTTTTTCGTCTGTGAAAAGGTGGTATATGCCATTGCGGTGAGTCCTGTTGAGATTTTATTGCCCGGCGGCACTGCGCGGGCCTCCAAAATCGTAGGCCGGGTAAGCGTAGCGCTACCCGGCAAAGTGCTTAGATCTTACATGCGCCGCTTTCGCAGCCATCGTCCTGAATTGACGGAACCAGGTCGTCCTGCGCGTCTTCCGCACCATCACGGGTGTTGTGATAGTACAGGGTTTTCACGCCAAATTTGTAGGCGGTCAGCAGGTCTTTCAGCAGCTGCTGCATCGGAACCTTGCCAGACGGGAAGCGCGTCGGGTCGTAGTTGGTATTGGCAGAGATCGACTGGTCGATAAATTTCTGCATGATACCCACCAGCTGCAGGTAGCCGTCGTTGTTAGGCATTTCCCACAGCAGCTCGTAGTTGTCACCCAGCGTCTCGTAATCCGGCACCACCTGACGCAGCACGCCGTCTTTCGAAGCTTTGATGCTGACGTGGCCGCGCGGTGGCTCAATACCGTTGGTGGCGTTGGAGATCTGCGAAGAGGTCTCGGACGGCATCAGCGCAGAGAGCGTGGAGTTACGCAGGCCGTAGGTCTTGATGGACTCGCGCAGGCCTTCCCAGTCGAGATGCAGCGGCTCGCTGACAATCGCATCCAGGTCTTTCTTGTAGGTGTCGATAGGCAGAATGCCTTTCGCATAGGTGGTTTCGTTGAACCACGGGCACGCGCCTTGCTCTTTCGCCAGCTCGTTAGAGGCTTTCATCAGATAGTACTGAATGGCTTCAAACGTCTGGTGGGTCAGGTTATTGGCGCTGCCGTCAGAGTAACGCTTGCCGTTTTTCGCCAGCCAGTAGGCGAAGTTGATCACGCCGATACCCAGGGTACGACGGCCCATCGCACCGCGTTTGGCTGCCGGGATTGGGTAATCCTGGTAGTCCAGCAGGGCGTCGAGGGCGCGGACGGCCAGCACAGCCAGCTCTTCCAGCTCGTCCAGGCTCTTAATCGCACCCAGGTTGAACGCGGACAGCGTACACAGCGCAATTTCACCGTTTTCGTCGTTCACGTCTTCCAGCGGTTTGGTCGGCAGGGCGATCTCCAGGCACAGGTTAGACTGACGCACTGGTGCAACAACCGGGTCAAACGGGCTGTGGGTGTTGCAGTGGTCAACGTTCTGGATGTAGATACGACCGGTAGAGGCACGTTCCTGCATCATCAGGGAGAACAGGTCGACCGCTTTCACGCGCTGTTTACGGATGCTGTCGTCTTTTTCGTATTTGGTATACAGACGCTCGAACTCGTCCTGATCGGCGAAGAACGCGTCATACAGGCCCGGGACGTCAGACGGGCTGAACAGGGTGATATCTTCGCCTTTCAGCAGACGGGTATACATCAGCTTGTTGATCTGTACGCCGTAGTCCATGTGACGCACGCGGTTGCCTTCCACGCCGCGGTTGTTTTTCAGGACCAGCAGGCTTTCGACTTCCAGGTGCCACATTGGGTAGAACAGGGTCGCTGCACCACCACGCACGCCGCCCTGAGAGCAGGATTTTACTGCCGTCTGGAAGTGTTTGTAGAACGGGATACAGCCGGTGTGGAACGCTTCACCGCCGCGAATTGGGCTGCCCAGCGCACGAATGCGGCCGGCGTTGATACCGATACCGGCACGCTGGGAAACGTATTTCACAATGGCGCTGGAGGTGGCGTTGATGGAATCCAGGCTGTCACCGCACTCGATCAGTACGCAGGAGCTGAACTGACGGGTTGGAGTACGCACGCCAGACATGATTGGCGTAGGCAGAGAAATCTTGAACGTAGAAACCGCATCGTAGAAACGCTTCACGTAGTCCAGACGGGTTTCACGCGGATAGTTGGAGAACAGGCAGGCGGCCACCAGAATATAGAGGAACTGGGCGCTTTCGTAGATCTCACCGGTGACACGGTTCTGAACCAGGTATTTGCCTTCGAGCTGCTTTACTGCCGCATAGGAGAAGTTCATATCGCGCCAGTGATCGATAAACCCGTTCATCTGCTCGAACTCTTCTTCCGTATAGTCTTCCAGCAGATGCGTGTCGTATTTGCCCAGCTCAACCATTTTCACCACGTGGTCGTACAGCTTCGGCGGCTCAAACTGGCCGTAGGCTTTTTTACGCAGGTGGAAAATGGCCAGACGTGCCGCAAGGTACTGATAATCCGGTGCTTCACGGGAGATCAGGTCTGCCGCCGCTTTGATGATGGTTTCGTGGATATCAGACGTTTTGATGCCGTCGTAGAACTGGATGTGAGAACGCAGTTCAACCTGGGAGATAGATACGTTGTTCAGTCCTTCTGCTGCCCAGTCGAGAACTCGATGGATTTTGTCCAGATTGATACGCTCGGTAGTACCGTCGCGCTTTGTCACCAGCAGACTCTGATTCATGTGGGGTTTACCTGTCCGTGAAATAAAAAATATCCCCCGCTTATCCACAGAACCGTCTTGTGACTAACTCTGTGGATAAATACTACATATAGGGGGTTTGCGATAAGAAAAACGCTATATGGTGAGTATTCTAGTAAGGATTCTTTTCAGCACAAGGGTTGATTTTGACGTTAAATTGAGGTTGTGAAAGGGTAAAAAAGGCTAAGTCCTCATGCTGTAAGGCCTGGAAGAGATGTCAATAATTAAGAAAAAAAATTCAAAATTTGATCGAGTGCTGATTTCTTCGACGGGTGGTCAGAATTGCGCAACATGATGTCGCGCAATCTTTATAAGAATAACGAATGACGTTAGTCGTTTTTGGCGGTTGTGTGCAACATATAGTTAACATCAACGCCCGGTGCGAGTTTGAATTTATTGGTCAGCGGATTGTAGTGCAGGCCGGTAATGTGCTGCTCTTTGAGCCACGTCTGGTCAACCCAGCTTAACAACTCCGCAGGCTTGATGAATTTCTTCGCGTCGTGCGTCCCTTTCGGCACCATGCGCAGCACATACTCCGCACCGACGACGGCCATCAGCCAGGCTTTACCATTACGGTTGATGGTCGAGAAGAAGACCTGGCCGCCCGGTTTCACCAGTTTTGCACAGGCGTGCACCACGGATTGCGGATCGGGAACGTGCTCCAGCATCTCCATGCAGGTCACCACATCGTACTGATGAGCATGTTTTGCCGCGTGTTCTTCGACGGTTTCCTGCACATATTCAACCTGAATACCCGACTCCAGGGCATGCAGACGGGCAACCTGCAACGGCTCGAAGCCCATATCCAGACCCGTGACGTTCGCCCCTTCGCGCGCCATGCTCTCAGCCAGGATACCGCCGCCGCAGCCGACATCGAGCACTTTCTTACCGAACAGACCGCCGGAACGCTCCGCGATATAGCCCAGACGCAGCGGATTAATGCGATGCAGCGGTTTGAACTCACCTTCGAGATCCCACCAGCGGGAGGCCACCGCTTCAAATTTGGCAATCTCTTCGTGGTCAACGTTGTGAGCCACCGGGGATTTTTCGGCATTCATGGGCGCTTTTACTCCTTATTTAGCAAGACGAATGAGTATATCAGGCAATCCCCGTGAATAAAGCGTATAGGTTTACCTGTATCACCTCGGCTGTGTTATAATTTGCGACCTTTGAATCCGGGATACAGTAGAGGGATAGCGGTTAGATGAGCGACCTTGCGAGAGAAATTACACCGGTTAACATCGAGGAAGAGCTGAAGAGCTCCTATCTGGACTATGCGATGTCGGTCATTGTTGGCCGTGCGCTGCCGGACGTCCGCGATGGCCTGAAGCCGGTACACCGTCGCGTACTATACGCCATGAACGTATTGGGCAATGACTGGAATAAAGCCTACAAAAAATCTGCCCGTGTCGTTGGTGACGTAATCGGTAAATACCATCCCCATGGTGATTCCGCGGTGTACGACACTATCGTCCGTATGGCGCAGCCATTCTCGCTGCGTTACATGCTGGTAGATGGTCAGGGTAACTTTGGTTCTATCGACGGCGACTCCGCCGCGGCAATGCGTTATACGGAAATCCGTCTGGCGAAGATTGCCCATGAGCTGATGGCCGACCTGGAAAAAGAGACGGTTGATTTCGTTGATAACTACGACGGCACGGAAAAAATTCCTGACGTTATGCCAACGAAAATCCCTAACCTGCTGGTCAACGGTTCGTCCGGTATCGCCGTAGGTATGGCAACCAACATTCCGCCGCACAACATCACGGAAGTGATCAACGGCTGCCTGGCCTATATCGACGATGAAGACATCAGCATTGAAGGGCTGATGGAACACATCCCGGGCCCGGACTTCCCGACGGCGGCGATCATCAACGGTCGTCGCGGTATCGAAGAAGCGTACCGTACCGGTCGCGGCAAGATCTACATCCGTGCCCGCGCTGAAGTGGAAGCGGACGCCAAAACCGGCCGCGAAACCATCATTGTTCACGAGATCCCGTATCAGGTGAACAAAGCGCGTCTGATTGAGAAAATCGCCGAGCTGGTAAAAGAAAAACGCGTTGAAGGCATCAGCGCGCTGCGTGACGAGTCTGATAAAGACGGGATGCGCATCGTGATTGAGATTAAACGCGACGCGGTGGGTGAGGTTGTGCTGAACAATCTGTACTCCCAGACTCAGCTTCAGGTCTCCTTCGGTATCAACATGGTTGCACTGCACCATGGTCAGCCGAAGATCATGAACCTGAAAGAGATCCTGAGCGCGTTCGTGCGTCACCGCCGTGAAGTGGTGACCCGCCGTACGATCTTTGAACTGCGCAAAGCGCGTGACCGTGCCCATATCCTTGAAGCGCTGGCGGTTGCGCTGGCCAACATCGACCCGATCATCGAGCTGATCCGTCGCGCGCCAACCCCGGCGGAAGCGAAAACCGCACTGATTTCCCGTCCGTGGGATCTGGGCAACGTTGCGGCGATGCTGGAGCGTGCGGGTGATGACGCGGCGCGTCCTGAGTGGCTGGAGCCTGAGTTTGGCGTGCGTGACGGTCAATACTACCTGACTGAACAGCAGGCCCAGGCGATTCTGGATCTGCGTCTGCAGAAACTGACCGGCCTTGAGCATGAAAAACTGCTCGACGAATATAAAGAGCTGCTGGAGCAGATTGCCGAGCTGCTGCACATCCTGGGCAGCGCAGAGCGCCTGATGGAAGTGATCCGTGAAGAGCTGGAGCTGGTCCGCGATCAGTTCGGCGATGAGCGTCGCACCGAAATCACCGCCAACAGCGCGGACATCAACATCGAAGACCTGATCAACCAGGAAGACGTTGTTGTGACCCTGTCTCACCAGGGCTACGTGAAGTACCAGCCGTTGACTGACTACGAAGCACAGCGTCGTGGCGGCAAGGGCAAGTCTGCGGCACGTATTAAAGAAGAAGACTTTATTGACCGTCTGCTGGTGGCGAACACCCATGACACGATCCTCTGCTTCTCCAGCCGGGGTCGTCTGTACTGGATGAAAGTCTATCAGCTGCCGGAAGCGAGCCGTGGTGCACGTGGTCGTCCAATCGTTAACCTGCTGCCGCTGGAAGCGAACGAACGTATCACCGCCATTCTGCCGGTACGCGAGTACGAAGAGGGCGTGAACGTCTTTATGGCGACCGCCAGCGGTACCGTGAAGAAAACCGCGCTGACCGAATTCAGCCGTCCACGCTCTGCCGGTATCATCGCGGTGAACCTGAACGAAGGCGACGAGCTGATTGGCGTCGATCTGACCTCGGGCTCCGATGAAGTCATGCTCTTCTCTGCTGCCGGTAAAGTGGTGCGCTTCAAAGAAGACGCCGTTCGCGCAATGGGCCGTACCGCGACGGGCGTTCGCGGTATCAAGCTGGCGGGCGAAGACAGCGTCGTTTCGCTGATCATTCCGCGCGGTGAAGGAGCCATCCTGACCGTCACGCAGAATGGTTACGGTAAACGTACGGCGGAAGGGGAATACCCAACCAAGTCTCGCGGCACGCAGGGCGTTATCTCTATCAAGGTGACCGAGCGCAACGGTTCCGTTGTTGGCGCGGTGCAGGTAGACGACGCGGATCAGATCATGATGATCACCGATGCCGGTACGCTGGTGCGTACTCGCGTTTCTGAGATCAGCGTCGTGGGTCGTAACACCCAGGGTGTGATCCTCATCCGTACTGCGGAAGATGAAAACGTGGTAGGTCTGCAGCGCGTTGCTGAGCCAGTGGATGACGAAGAGCTCGACTCCATCGACGGTAGCGTCGCGGAAGGTGATGATGATATCGCGCCGGAAGCCGACACCGATGATGATGCAGCGGACGACGCTGACGAGTAATGTCTCCTGATGCAAAAAAGGGCCGGATTCCGGCCCTTTTCTTTTGCACAAGCAGAGAAGTCAACGTTGCGACCTGGCGCGTTTACCGCTACCTTAACCACATTCTTTTGACCCCGACGGCGGAGCCTCGCCCCTTTGAAATACCTCGTCTCCTTTCGTACTACGCTGAAAGTTTCTCGCTATCTGTTTCGGGCGCTGGCGCTCCTGCTTTGGCTGCTGGTAGCCCTGTTCTCGGTGTTTTACATCGTTAACGCGCTGCACCAGAAAGAAGCGGAGATCCGCCAGGAGTTTAATTTAAGCTCCGACCAGGCCCAGCGCTACATTCAGCGAACGTCTGATGTGATGAAGGAGCTGAAGTATATTGCCGAAAATCGCCTCACGGCGGAAAACGGTATTCTGGCGCTTCGCGGCCGGAGTGAGAAAACCGAAGTCCCGGACTTCCAGCCCCTGTTCCCGGATTCCGATTGTTCCACGCTGAGCAACACCTGGCGCGGATCGCTGGAATCACTTGCCTGGTTCATGCGTTACTGGCGTGATAATTTCTCCGCCGCCTATGACCTGAACCGCGTATTCCTGATTGGCAGTGAAAATCTCTGCATGGCGGATTTTGGCCTGCGCGATGTGCCCGTTGAGCGTGATGATGCGCTGAAAAGCCTGCATGAACGTATCGTGAAATATCGCAATGCGCCGCAGGACGAGCGCGGGAATAACATCTTCTGGGTTAGCCAGGGCCCGCGTACAGGCGTGGGCTATTTCTACGCCCTGACCCCGGTCTATCTCGGCAATCGCCTGCAGGCACTGCTGGGGATTGAGCAGACCATTCGCATGGAAAACTTCTTTACCCCAGGCAGCCTGCCCATGGGGGTGACCATTCTGGATGAAAACGGTCATCAGCTGATCTCCCTTGCCGGACCCGATAACCGTTTAAACGTTGAACCGCAATGGATGCAGGAGCGGTCATGGTTTGGTTATACCTCAGGCTTCCGCGAGCTGGTGCTGAAGAAAAGTCTGCCGCCTTCTTCGCTGAGTATTGTCTATTCGCTGCCGGTGGACATGGTGCTCGAGCGGATACGCATTCTTATCATGAATGCCATTCTGCTGAACCTGCTGGCGGGTGGCGCGCTGTTTACCCTGGCACGCATGTATGAGCGAAAGATCTTTATTCCCGCCGAAAGCGACGCCCAGCGACTGGAGGAGCATGAGCAGTTTAACCGTAAGATTGTTGCCTCTGCCCCGGTGGGGATCTGCATTCTGCGTACCCAGGATGGGACAAATATTCTGAGTAACGAGCTGGCACATAACTACCTGAACATGCTGACGCATGAGGACCGGCAGCGGTTGACGCAGATTATCTGCGGTCAGCAGGTTAACTTTGTCGACGTGCTCACCAGTACCCATACCAACCTGCAGATCAGCTTTGTCCATTCCCGCTATCGCAATGAAAACGTTGCGATTTGCGTGCTGGTGGATGTCTCTGCGCGCGTGAAGATGGAAGAGTCGTTGCAGGAGATGGCCCAGGCCGCAGAGCAGGCCAGCCAGTCGAAATCGATGTTCCTTGCGACGGTCAGTCACGAGCTGCGCACGCCGCTGTACGGGATTATCGGTAACCTCGATCTGCTGCAGACGAAAGAGCTGCCGAAAGGGGTCGACAGGCTGGTGACGGCGATGAACAACTCCTCCAGTCTGCTGCTGAAAATCATTAGCGATATCCTCGACTTCTCTAAAATTGAGTCTGAGCAGCTAAAAATCGAACCGCGGGAGTTCTCACCGCGCGAGGTGATGAACCATATCAGCGCTAACTATCTGCCGCTGGTGGTGCGTAAACAGCTGGGGCTTTACTGCTTTATCGAACCGGATGTGCCGCTGACGCTGCACGGCGATCCGATGCGTCTGCAGCAGGTTATCTCTAACCTGCTCAGCAACGCCATTAAATTCACCGATATCGGCTGCATTGTGTTGCACGTCCGCCGGGCGGGGGATTACCTGAGCATCCGCGTGCGCGACACGGGGGTGGGCATCCCGGCGAAAGAAGTGGTTCGTCTGTTTGACCCGTTCTTCCAGGTGGGGACCGGCGTGCAGCGTAACTTCCAGGGCACCGGACTGGGGCTGGCGATTTGTGAGAAGCTCGTCAGCATGATGGACGGCGATATCTCGGTGGATACCGAGCCCGGCATGGGCAGCCAGTTCACCATCCGTATTCCACTCTATTCGGCGCAGTATCCGGCGAAAGCGACGGTTGACGGGCTAAGCGATAAGCGCTGCTGGCTGGCGGTGCACAATGCTTCGCTGAATGATTATCTGACGGCACTGCTGACCCACAGCGGCGTGCGGGTCTCGGGATATGAAGGCCAGACGCCGGACGTCGACGATGTGCTGATTACCGACGAGATGCTGGAACAGCCGTGGCAGGGAAGAGGCGTGGTGATGTTCTGTCGTCGCCACATTGGCATCCCGGTTGAACGTGCACCTGGGGAGTGGGTACACAGTGTCGCAACGCCGCATGAGCTGTTGAGCCTGCTGGCGCGCATCTACAAGGTGCAGCTGGAAGAGAGCGACAGCGCGGGCGGGTTGCCCTCACCGGAGGCGCTGGCGTCGGTGAATGACGATATGATGATTCTGGTGGTGGATGACCATCCGATTAACCGCCGCCTGCTGGCTGACCAGCTCGGATCGCTTGGCTACCAGTGCAAAACCGCGAATGACGGCGTGGATGCGCTAAATGTGTTGAGTAAAAATCATATTGATATCGTCCTTAGCGACGTCAACATGCCGAACATGGATGGCTACCGCCTGACGCAGCGCATCCGGCAGCTTGGCCTGACGTTGCCGGTGGTGGGCGTCACGGCGAATGCGCTGGCGGAGGAGAAGCAGCGCTGTCTGGAGTCAGGCATGGACAGCTGTCTGTCGAAACCGGTGACCCTGGACGTGCTGAAGCAGACATTGTCGATTTACGCAGATCGGGTGAGAAAAACCAGAATATAAAAAAGGCCCGTAAGGGCCTTTTACGTTTTTCCCCCTCTCCCCGTGGGAGAGGGTGGGGTGAGGGCATCAGGCCGCACACCCGTTTGGGATCAATCCTTGTCCGTTGCGCTCAGCGTAACGGAGGAGAGATAGTTCAGCAGAGCAATATCGTTGTCCACGCCCAGCTTCATCATTGCTGATTTCTTCTGGCTACTGATGGTTTTAATACTGCGGTTCAGTTTCTTGGCGATCTCTGTCACCAGGAAACCTTCTGCAAACAGGCGCAGAACTTCGCTCTCTTTTGGCGACAGACGTTTGTCACCGTAGCCACCCGCGCTGATTTTTTCCAGCAGACGAGAGACGCTCTCAGGGGTGAACTTCTTGCCTTTCTGCAGCGCGGCGAGCGCTTTTGGCAGATCGGTCGGTGCGCCTTGTTTCAGCACAATCCCTTCGATATCCAGATCCAGCACGGCGCTCAGGATCGCCGGGTTGTTGTTCATGGTCAGAACAATGATCGAGATGTCCGGGAAGTGACGCTTAATATATTTGATGAGCGTGATGCCATCACCGTACTTGTCCCCAGGCATGGAGAGATCGGTAATGAGCACGTGTGCATCAAGCTTTGGGAGGTTATTGATCAGTGCTGTAGAGTCTTCAAATTCACCGACTACATTCACCCACTCGATCTGTTCAAGTGATTTGCGAATACCGAACAGTACAATCGGATGGTCATCGGCAATAATTACGTTCATATTGTTCATGTATTAGGCTACCTTGCTACAGCAAGCTTTTGACGTAGGCGTCAATGTCGCTGATGTATTTTTCAATGCCAGAGGCATCTTTCTCACGAATTAGATGTTCCAGCGTTTCACATAACTGCTTGCCGGGAACCAGATTAAGCATGGCAAACACCCCTTTAAGCCGGTGTGCTGTCTGTGCCAGCGCTGCAAAATCATTCGCAGCGGACTCAGTATACAACCGCTTAACATCATCTGGTACTGTATCAACAAAGAGTGAATAGTATCCGCTGGCGTGAAGCTCGGCATTTTCATTGCCGCCTAACGGTGATTCCGCTATCTCTTCCTGCGCCAGTTGCTCTTCTATTAGTTGTAGTACAGCTTCCTGCATCGCATTGCTTATATTAAAGTTGACGCGCAACTGGCCTGGGCCGATTTTTCGCACGCCTGACTCATCATCGCTTAAAAGCAAGCCTGAGGCAGTAAGATTAGACGGATTATCCGTTAAAAACAGATCAAATTCTTGACTTGCAAGTCTTTCATCCGGCGTGATGCAGGCCGCACCCCAGTTTTCCAGCTGACGAACCACTATATTGCGGATCTCATTTGAGGTCACATCAACCATCACCACGACATCATCCAGCAGACGTTCTTCGTCTTCTTCCTGCGGATTGGCGGCCATTTTCACGTGCAGAGAATAACGGGTGCCGAGGGATTCGCGGGCTTTAATATTCAGGTGGCCGCCAAGCTTACGTGCCAGCTGGTCGCACAGCCAGAAGGTCAGGGCATTGGCTTTGCCGTAACGATCGCTTTGTGTGTCATTCAGGAACGGGAAGTGGAGATTATCAATTTCACTTGTCGTGACACCTTCCCCGGTGTCCAGAATGCGGAACGTCAGGCGATCCTCAGCCGACTCGTCCGTATTCACTTCCAGGGTGATCTTGCCGATCTGCGTGGTGGTGACGGCATACTGAATTATCATCAACAGAATGCGACGCAGCGCTTCTCGATCGCCATGGCGTTCGTCATTCGCGGACAAATGGTTATTGATCAGCAGCTGCAGCCCTTTACGCTTTATCACGGGAAGAACTTCCGGAACCACTTCATCGATCAGATCCTGGATGGAGAAGAGGGTTGGCGTTCCCTTCCAGAAATCATTCTCCAGCATGTTCGCCAGCTGGATCTCATCGACCATACGCACCAGCGAGTCGGCCTGGCAGGCAAGCTGATGACTTTCAGAGGTATTCAACGCCGCCGCCTGGCTTGCCAGCGCCCTTAACGGCTGCTTGAAGGCATCGCCGATATTTTGCATAAAGGCGGCACGTCCCTGCTGGTTTTTCTCATACAGCCTTTGCGCCTGCTTGAGCTTTTTATTCACCAGCACTTCCCTGTCCTGATCGCGGATGATGAAGATCTGCGTGCGGGAGGCGACCTGGCTGCGGAACTGACGGATCTCGTACAGTTCATTATTTATGGTGGCCTGAATGACGCCCTGATGCTGATCCGCCATGGTGGTGATGTTCTGCAGGTTAAGATGCGGCAGCAGATGATCGGCAATTTTATTGCTCATCACCGTACGGTTCGCCTCCTGATCGTGAACGAGCACCCCAAGCGGCAGTACGGAAATAATCTCTTCATTCAGCGCGCGGAGTACGCGCAGCTCATTGCTGGTTCCGGCCGGAACCGCAGAAGCGTCGCTCTGGCGCCCTGGATGGAAACGAAACGTGCTGTAGCCAAACAGGGCCAGCGCCAGCAGGCCAATATTCAGCAGCAGAGGCAAGAGGATATTTTGCAGGGTATCAAGCAGCAGGGTGCCAAACGGCACCTGCCACACCAGACGCATGCCGGTCGAGTTCAGCGACGAGGCAATCTCGATTTTCGAGCCATTAAAGGAGATCGATACGCTCTCTGCGGCCTCTTTATCAGGTGCCGAACGCATATTCTGGGTACTGTTGTCTGGCTCCAGACGGAAGCTGTCGAGCGGCATGTCCGGCGGGATTAAATCATTAATCGGTAAATCGAAGGCCACGACCGTTGCCAGATGCCCCGGCTGGTTAAAGGTGGTACGCAGGGTAAAATAGTGGCCATTTTGCCAGGCCAGCCGACGCAGGGACGAGAAGCTCTCCCGTTCATCGAGGGCGTTCGCCTGCTGCAGCATCTCAGCGCGGCGGGAATCAACAATGCTGCCCACGGTTGTCTCTTTAAACCCGGACGAGAGATCTTTTAACGGCAGGGTCGAAATCAGGATCATGCTATTGTCCTGACCGTTCAGGTAGTACATCGACCACGGCACCGTCTCGGCGCCCCAGAGGGTATCCAGATAGGTTGAAATTCGCTGCGTCATCTCAAGTGTGGCGCTGTCGTGAGAGCCAAAAATAAGCGCTTCGGTCTTACGCTGCGGTTTCTCAAGATAATAGACATCCTGCTTAAGCCGCGTCTCCTGAAGTCCGTCGCCGGATGACGAGGCCGGTGCTGCCGCGATGTTGTCGTAAATCTGCCAGGTGGCGTAGCGCCAGGTATCAATGCGCTTGTGTACGGCGTGGGTGATATCAACGACCTGATAGCTCTTATCCTTCAGCCAGGCGTTCACCGCACTCTGGACCATAACGCCCATTGTGACTAACAGCACAACGATCAAAAGAAGAAAGAAACGGGTGATGCTCCCGGGAAGGAGGGAGAATTTGCTCGGGGCGGTAGTTTCAGTCTGACTCATTGATATCTTTAACCCGTTATGGTCGTGCTCTGTGGCGATAGGGCAGTATAAAGGGTAATAACTGAATTTCCAGCGCCACTGTCCTGGAACAGGCGACTTTTTCAACGGACAATATCGTCGCCAGACGGGCTCCAGACATGTACAAAGTCGCCAGAGTCGTACAAATATGGCGCATCACCAGTCGGCAAATAGCACGAATTAACAAGAAATTAAGTTTTTCGAGAATTACGAGCTTTCTACAGCGATCCGGCGGACGTTTAGTTAATAGTCGTTACAATTACGCGGCGGTAGCACAAAAAAAGACAGGTTACGTAAAGAAAGGTAAAAAAAAACCGAATGCGAAGCATCCGGTTGAATTAGGGATAAACAGACATTCAAAACTGAATGACGGTAATAAATAAAGTTAATGATGATAGCGAGAGATATTTTAGAGATTAGGCGCGATCTTGTTTTGTCATTCAGTGCGGTAACGTGTTTTATTGTAACTTGTTGATATTAATGGTGTGATTTTCTCGTTTGATTATAAGTGCTAAATTTATAAGCTATTTGTGCTTTGTAAAAGTTCCTTTCTGTTTACATTTTGAAACATGTTGATAGATAAATGAAACATCTTCAAAGTTTTCGTATCATATTCGCATTGGATTATTCTGTAATTTTGCGGAGAATGAAATTGCCGACTGGTTAATGAGGGTTAACCAGTAAGCAGTGGCAATTATAAGGCATATAACAGAGGGTTAATAAAATGAAAGTTAAAGTACTGTCCCTCCTGGTACCAGCTCTGCTGGTGGCAGGCGCAGCAAATGCGGCTGAAATTTATAACAAAGACGGCAACAAATTAGATCTGTACGGTAAAGTGGATGGTCTGCACTATTTCTCCGATGACGACAGCGTTGATGGCGACCAGACCTACATGCGTCTTGGTTTCAAAGGCGAAACACAGGTTAACGATCAACTGACCGGTTACGGTCAGTGGGAATACCAGATCCAGGGCAACACCTCTGAAAGCGACAACCAGGCCTGGACGCGTGTGGCGTTCGCGGGTCTGAAGTTCGCTGAAGCGGGTTCTTTCGATTACGGTCGTAACTACGGCGTGATCTACGACGTGACCTCCTGGACCGACGTTCTGCCAGAATTTGGTGGAGATACTTACGGTGCAGATAACTTCCTGCAGTCCCGTGCTAACGGCGTAGCAACCTACCGTAACCAGGACTTCTTCGGTCTGGTGGATGGCCTGAACTTTGCTCTGCAGTATCAGGGTAAAAACGGCAGCGTAAGCGGTGAAAACGACACCGGTCGTAGCACCCTGAAACAGAACGGCGACGGCTACGGTGCGTCCCTGACCTATAACCTGGGTGAAGGCTTCAGCATCGGTGGTGCATTGTCTTCTTCCAAACGTACCGCTGACCAGAACGACACGGGTAACCTGGCGCTGAAAGGCGAAGGCGATCGTGCTGAAGTCTATACGGGTGGTCTGAAATACGACGCCAACAACATTTACCTGGCGGCGCAATACTCCCAGACCTATAACGCAACGCGTTTCGGGAACTCTCAGAGCAGCAGCGACATTTACGGCTTTGCTAACAAAGCACAGAACTTCGAAGTGGTCGCTCAGTACCAGTTCGACTTTGGTCTGCGTCCATCCGTGGCTTACCTGCAGTCTAAAGGTAAGGACATCGAAGGCTACGGCGACCAGGATCTGCTGAAATATGTTGATGTGGGCGCGACTTACTACTTCAACAAAAACATGTCTACCTATGTGGACTACAAAATCAACCTGCTGGATGACAAAGAGTTCACCCGTCAGGCAGGTATCAGCACGGACGATATCGTCGCGCTGGGTCTGGTTTACCAGTTCTAATCGCTACACGGTATGACTCAGGGGCCTCACGGCCCCTTTTTTGTGTTTTTTTTAGGCTCTCACAATTCACCCGTTTTGGTGTACTCTTGCCGCCCTGGCATGAGGATAATAATGAATGGACATGACTTTTTTACGCGCCAGCTTCCTGGCAATCCTTTTTTTCCTGACCGCTTGTGACGCTTCCACGCCTTCGAGCACCACCGACGCCCCCGCGGCGACGGTGCTCGAAGGCAAAACGATGGGCACTTTCTGGCGCGTCAGCGTAATGAATCTTGAGAAGGCACGCGCCGAAGAACTGCGTAGCAAAATTCAGTCACAGCTGGATGCAGACGATCAGTTGCTGTCGACCTACAAAAATGACTCGGCGCTGATGCGCTTTAACCTTTCAAGCAGTACCTCCCTGTGGCCGGTGAGCGAGGCGATGGCCGATATCGTGACCGAGTCCATGCGCGTGGGCTACAAAACTAACGGGGCGATGGACGTGACGGTGGGGCCCCTGGTGAACCTCTGGGGATTTGGCCCCAACAAGCAGCCGGTGACCACGCCCGATCAGGCGGCCATTGATGACGCCCGCGCCCGGACAGGGCTACAGCATCTGACGGTGATCAATCAGTACGGTCAACAGTACCTGCAAAAAGATATTCCCGATCTGTTTGTCGATCTGTCGACAGTAGGCGAAGGTTATGCGGCGGATCATCTGGCTGCGCTGATGGCGCAGGAAGGCATCTCTCGCTATCTGGTATCAGTGGGCGGCGCGTTAGTCAGCCGGGGCATGAACGCAAGCGGCAAACCGTGGCGCGTAGCGATTCAAAAACCGACCGATCAACAAAATGCCGTGCAGGCGATGGTGGACATCAACGGACATGGCATCAGCACCTCAGGGAGCTACCGTAACTATTACGAGCTTGACGGGAAGCGTATTTCGCACGTTATCGACCCGCAGACCGGGCGACCCATTACGCATAATCTGGTGTCGGTGACGGTTATTGCACCGACCGCTCTGGAAGCGGATGCCTGGGACACCGGGTTGATGGTTCTCGGTCCGGAGAAAGCCAAAGAGGTAGTGCGTCAGGAAGGGCTGGCGGTGTATATGATCGTTAAAGAGGCCGACGGGTTTAAAACCTGGCATTCGCCGCAGTTCGCCAGCTTCCTGGTGAATGAAAAAAATTAAAAAGCAAGGTTGCGGGTTTTTAATCTGTGGCGCTCAGGCAGGCTGTATATATGCTTATACGAGGAGCCGATCATGAGAAACCTGACCTTAATGACCGATGAGGATCGCTGGCTGGCCGTGCTGGCCCGCGATCCGCGCGCTGACGATCAGTTTGTCTTCGCTGTGCAGACGACGGGTATTTTCTGCCGTCCGTCATGCCGTGCCCGCCACGCGCTGCGTAAAAATGTCCGCTTTTATCCTGATGCCCACCATGCCGTTCAGGCAGGATTCCGGCCATGCAAGCGCTGCATGCCGGACAGGCGCGATCCGCAGGCACAGAAGCTGGCCAAAGTGGAACACGCCTGCCGTCTGCTGGAGCAGGATCCGGCGTTAACCCTGGAGAAGCTGGCGCAGCAGGTTGCCATGAGTCCTTACCATTTCCACCGTCTGTTTAAGTCTGTCACCGGTATGACCCCGAAAGCCTGGCAGCAGGCGGCGCGAGGTCAGCGCCTGCGCGCCGCGCTAGCGCAGGGTGATAAAATTACCGATGCCGTGCTGGCGGCGGGGTTTCCTGACAGCAGTAGCTATTATCGTAAAGCCAACGATGCGCTGGGTATGACGGCGAAGCAGTACCGTAAAGGGGATGCGGCAGTGCGTTATGCCATCGATAATTGCGCTTTAGGACGCTGTCTGGTGGCAGAAAGTGAGCGGGGGATCTGCGCGATCCTGCTGGCTGACACCGATGCGCAATTAATCGAAGAGCTGGCGACGGTGTTCCCAAACGCAGAGCACGCGCCGCTGGACGACGACTTCGTGCAACGGATCCATCAGGTAATTGCCAGTATTGATAACCGTTCTGTACCGCTTGCGCTGCCGCTGGATATTCGCGGGACGGCGTTCCAGCAGCGGGTCTGGCAAGCCCTGCGAACTATCCCCTGCGGTGAAACGGCAAGTTACCAGCAGGTGGCGCAGGCGATTGGTCAGCCCAACGCGGTACGCGCGGTTGCCGGTGCCTGTGCGGCAAACACGCTGGCGATTGTGATCCCCTGTCATCGTGTTGTTCGCAACGACGGCGCGCTGTCAGGTTATCGGTGGGGGACAGCGCGAAAAGCGTTATTACTGAAACGTGAGGCGAAACGCCGGGAGGGATAATGCTCGATCTTTTTGCGGATGCTGAACCCTGGCAGGAGCCTCTGGCGCCGGGAGCGGTCATCCTTCGCCGCTTTGCACTCTCCCGTGCGGCGGCGCTGCTGGAGGGAATTAACGAGGTCACGGCGGTTTCGCCGTTTCGCCATATGATCACGCCGGGCGGCTACACCATGTCGGTTGCGATGGCTAACTGCGGTGAACTGGGGTGGGCGACCAACGAACGCGGCTATCTGTATGCGCCGAACGACCCCGCAACCGGCCAGCCGTGGCCTCCCATGCCTGCGGTTTTTCAGACGCTGTGTCACGATGCTGCCGTCGCCGCGGATTATGCCGACTTCCGTCCTGATGCCTGCCTGATTAACCGCTACGCCGTTGGTGCAAAGCTTTCGCTGCATCAGGACAAGGATGAGCCCGATCTGCGCGCGCCTATCGTCTCGGTATCGTTAGGTCTGCCCGCCGTGTTCCAGTTTGGCGGGTTACGCCGCAACGATCCGCTTAAACGCATCATGCTGGAACATGGCGATGTGGTGGTGTGGGGCAGGGAGTCGCGGTTGTATTATCACGGCATTCAGCCGCTGAAACCCGGCGTTCACCCCCTGACGGGCGAGTACCGTTACAACCTGACGTTCCGCCAGGCGGGTTTTAGTAAACAAAAATAAGAATTATTCTTGATGTACACGCCGGGCAGTTTACACTGCTGGCTGATTTTTATTGTCCGGATTGCCTGCATGCAACTACTTCTCCTTGTCTGGCGTCAGTATCGCTGGCCGTTCATGGCCGTCATGGCGCTAAGCCTCGCCAGCGCCGCACTGGGTATTGGCCTGATCGCGTTTATCAACGTGCGTTTGATTGAAATGGTCGACACATCACTCGCCGTATTGCCGGAATTTCTTGCCCTGCTCATGCTGTTGATGGCAGTCACGCTCGGCTCTCAGCTGGCGCTGACCGCGCTCGGCCACCATTTCGTTTTTCGTCTGCGCAGCGAGTTTATCAAGCGGATTCTGGACACCCACGTAGAGCGCATTGAACAGCTCGGCAGCGCGTCTCTGCTGGCGGGGTTAACCAGTGACGTGCGCGCCATTACCATTGCGTTCGTTCGTCTGCCGGAGCTGGTGCAGGGGATTATTCTGACCTTTGGCTCTGCGGCTTATCTCGCCTGGCTCTCCAGCAAAATGCTGGCGGTAACCGCCCTGTGGATTGCCATCACCATCTGGGGCGGTTTTGTGCTGGTGTCACGCGTTTACAAACACATGGCGGTACTGCGCGAAACCGAGGATAAGCTCTACAACGATTATCAGACGGTACTCGAAGGGCGCAAAGAGCTGACCCTGAACCGCGAGCGCGCCGAGCATATCTTTAACAATCTCTACATCCCGGACGCCCGCGAATACCGGCACCATATTATTCGTGCCGATACCTTCCACCTGAGCGCGGTGAACTGGTCAAACATTATGATGCTGGGGGCGATTGGCCTGGTATTCTGGATGGCGAACTGCCTGGGCTGGGCGGATACGAACATCGCGGCAACCTACTCGCTGACGCTGCTGTTCTTGCGCACGCCGCTGCTTTCGGCCGTCGGAGCTTTGCCGACCCTGCTGAGCGCGCAGGTGGCGTTTAATAAGCTCAAAAAGTTCGATCTCGCACCGTTTAACCCTGAATTCCCGCGCCCGCAGGCCTTCCCGAACTGGCAGACGCTGGAGCTGCGTAACGTCACGTTCCGCTATCAGGACAACGCTTTCTCCGTGGGGCCGATCAATCTGACGATTCACCGCGGCGAGCTGCTGTTCCTGATTGGCGGTAACGGCAGTGGGAAATCGACCCTCGCGATGTTGCTCACCGGGCTTTATCAGCCGCAGTCGGGTGAGATTTTGCTGGATGGTAAGGCGCTGAGCGCAGAAAAACCTGAGGATTACCGCAAGCTTTTCTCGGCGGTGTTCACCGACGTCTGGCTGTTTGACCACCTGCTGGGACCGGAAGGGCAACAGGCCAATCCTGCGCTGGTGGAGAAATGGCTGGCGCAGCTGCAGATGTCGCACAAGCTGGAGCTGCAGGACGGCAAGATCCTCAACCTCAGGCTCTCGAAAGGGCAGAAAAAACGCGTGGCGCTGCTGCTGGCGCTGGCGGAAGAGCGTGACATCATTCTGCTGGATGAGTGGGCGGCGGATCAGGATCCGCACTTCCGCCGCGAGTTTTACCAGGTGCTGCTGCCGCTGATGCAGCACATGGGCAAAACGATTTTCGCCATCAGCCATGACGATCACTACTTTATTCATGCTGACCGTTTGCTGGAGATGCGCGAGGGCAAGCTGAGCGAGCTGACCGGTGAAGCGCGCGATGCGGCATCGCGTGATGCGGTGGCGCGCACGGCCTGATGCCCTCACCCTAACCCTCTCCCACAGGGCTGAGGAATCCCCACAAAATAATGCCTGCACAGACAACCCCCTCTCCCTTGAGGGAGAGGGCTGGGGTGAGGGGGAACATACGGCTGTAGAGGTTATTCCGTTCACTTTATGTTCCTTGCTACTCTGTAACAACATGACCAGTGAACGTGCCAGGGCGGCTCAATCGCCACCGCCCTGGCGACCCGGGCTCCCGGCGGTAAATCGCCGCTTCGCGGTACCCTCAGCTTATTCCTCCAGGCTATCGGGTCGGGCATGAGCCTGCATCCCTGCAGGCCACGCCCTCTCGGCGCATCCCTGCGCCTCGCCCCGGCCTTACGGAAACGCTTCGGCGATTTACAGCCGGACCAGGGCATCGCTGTAAGTCATTAATTTTGCTGAAGCAACGTTCATCGCTTCAGGTAAAAAATTACTGGGGATTCCTCAGCCCACAGGGAGAGGGGATAGATCGTGGCCGTAATGCCGATTTTTTCTCCATCCCGACCCGTTGTTTATTCTTATTTACATATCCCCGCGCTATGCTTAATACCAACTTATTTCATGGATTTATGATTGATGTCGGTATTAAAGAAAAACAGCGCCAGACAGCGCGACCAGGAACGCGCGCGCCTTATCTGGCTTCTCACGACCGATAAAGCGGTCACGTCTACGTTATTAGGCAAACTCACCCTGGCTGAGCAATATGATGTCGGCACGTTAGCCGACGATATTGCTGAGGTAGGGGCGCTGGTTGCGCATTTACCCCCACCTGACCTGGCGGACACCCTGGAAGCGCTTCCCTCGGAAGAGCGTCACGCTCTGTGGCGGCTGGTACAGGACTACGAGCGCGGGCAGGTGCTGCTTGAGGTCTCGGAAAACGTCTGGGATGACCTCATTGATGAGATGAGCGACCGGGACATCCTCGACGCCCTGCAAACGCTGGATATCGACGAGCAGATTTACCTGGTCCAACACCTGCCGCGAAACCTGACCGGTCGCCTGCTGGCTTCCCTGCCTGCCGATGAACGGGCGCGGGTGCGTCAGGTGATGCACTATGAGAAAAACAGCGTCGGCGCGATTATGGAGTTCGGGGTTATCACCGTTCGTCCTGACGTCACGCTCGGCACCGTCCAGCGCTACCTGCGTCGCCTGGGCAGGATGCCGGACAACACCGATAAACTGTTTGTCACCTCGCGGGATAAAACCCTGCTCGGCGAGCTGGAGCTGAAAACCATCCTGCTTAACAGCACCCAGCGGAAGGTGAGCGAGGTGATGGAAAACGAGCCGATGGTCTTCTCCCCGGAAGACGATGCGGAAAAAGCGGCGCGTACCTTCGAACGTGACGACCTCGTGAGCGCGGCGGTTGTCGACTCCGTCGGCAAACTGATGGGGCGTCTGACCATCGATGAGATCGTTGACGTCGTTTATGAAGAAACGGATAACGACCTGCGCGCCCTTGGGGGGATCAGCGCCGAAGACGATGTCCATGCCTCCGTCGGCAAGGCGGTCAAAACCCGCTGGGCCTGGCTTGCCATAAATTTATGTACCGCGTTCATCGCCTCCCGCGTGATTGATGGCTTTGAACATACCATTTCGCAACTGGTGGCTTTAGCCTCGCTGATGCCGATTGTGGCCGGGATTGGCGGTAACACCGGCAACCAGACCATTACTATGATCGTCCGCGCGCTGGCGCTGGAGAACATTCAGCCGGGTAACTTCGCCTTTCTGATTTTCAGAGAGATGGGCGTGGCGCTGATTAACGGCCTGGTATGGGGCGGCATTATGGGCGGCATCACCTGGTGGCTGTATGACGATATGGCGTTAGGTGGGGTCATGATGCTGGCGATGGTGTTGAATCTGCTGGTGGCATCGATGATGGGCGTTATTATTCCGTTAACGATGACCAAACTGGGGCGCGACCCCGCGGTGGGGTCGAGCGTGATGATCACCGCCATCACCGATACCGGCGGTTTCTTTATTTTTCTTGGCCTGGCGACGATTTTTCTGCTTTAGGCTGACGCTTAACGCGGGCGGGAAGCAGCGCCATGACGATGATCCCGCCCAGTACGCCAATCGCCAGGTTGCCCGTTGATACCGTGGCGGCCACGGTGACCAGCATGACCACCGTTTCCGCAATCGGGGCATTTTTTACGGTTGCAGGCTGGAGGCTGTGCCAGCTGAAGGTTTTAATGGCGACAATCGCCATGATCCCGGCCAGCACGGCCATCGGGATTTTGGCCATTACGTCACTGAGCGCCGTCACCAGAACCAGCAGCACGATGCCCGCCGCAAGGGTTGAAATGCGGCTTCGTCCTTTCCCCATCTCGACGTTGACGATGGTTTGTCCGATCATCGCGCAGCCCGCAATGCCACCGTAAAAACCGGACAGAATATTCCCCACGCCCAGCCCGATGCTCTCACGGCGCTTGCTCGACGGCGTTGCGGTCAGCTCATCCACCAGCTTTGCCGTAAGCAGGGATTCCAGTAGGCCGACGAACGCGATACTCAGCGCGCACGGCCAGATAATGCTCAGCGTCTGTAAATTCAGCGGTACCCGCAGTTCGGTAAGCCCCGGTAAACCGCCGCTTATCGCGCCTTCATCACCCACGGTCGGCAGGATTTGACCGGTGCTCACGGTATACAGCGTCAACACCACAATGGCGATCAGCGGCGAGGGGACACTTTTGATGTAGCGTGGTACCCACAGCACAATCAGCACCGTCAGCACGAACAGGCCTACAATCAGCGGGCTTCGGCTCCAGAAGTGGGGAACCTGGGCGAAGAAAATCAATATACCGAGCGCGTTAACAAACCCGGTCATGACGGCCTGCGGGATAAAGCGCATCAGCCGCGCCATGCCCGATACCCCGAACAGGATCTGAATCACGCCAGCCATCAGCACCGCTGGCAGAATGTACTGCACGCCGTGCTGATGCACCATTGGGCCAATGACCAGCGCGACGGAACCGGCCGCTGCCGTGACCATCGCCGGACGACCACCCAGCACGGACAGGGCGAGACACAGCACCACAGAGGCAAAAAGGCTGACCTTTGGGTCAACGCCTGCAACCACGGAAAATGAAATCACTTCGGGGATCAGCGCCAGAGCGGTAATCACCCCCGCCAGCGTTTCACGCATCAGACGTTTGGGTGAACTGAGGACCATGCTGACGTGGCCTTCGCGGGGTAAAGCAGGTTGGGGTAAGGACATAACACTTCGCTGGTTAGGGCAGGCTTCCGTGCGCGCGATCACAAAGTGCAGGATAGTAGCCAGAAAATGCGCCTATTGCCAGCCGCCAGCGTAATCCCCCACAAACAATCCATCATTAAATTTCACAATTACAATAATTTCGTAACCTTTAAACAATATTTAAAAGTTGTTACCGTGCCCCCGCAGCTTTTTTCACCTGCAATTTCCACGCATCAAGCACTTTTACACTAAGGCATAAATTATGAAAAAAATGACTGCCATGCTCTTTTCTCTGGCCGTGGGGCTTAACACCGTCTCTATGGCGGCGAAAGCTGACGCACCAAAAGAGCAGGAAACGGACGTCCTTTTAATTGGTGGCGGTATCATGAGCGCCACGCTGGGAACCTATCTGCAGGAACTGCAGCCGGACTGGTCAATGACCATGGTCGAGCGCCTCGATGGCGTGGCGCAGGAGAGTTCGAACGGCTGGAATAACGCCGGTACCGGACATTCGGCACTCATGGAACTGAACTATACGCCGCAGAAAAAGGACGGTTCCATTAGTATCGAGAAGGCGGTAGAGATCAACGAAGCATTCCAGATTTCTCGCCAGTTCTGGTCTCACCAGGTCAACAACGGCGTGCTGCACGATCCGCACTCCTTCATCAACACCGTACCGCACATGAGCTTTGTGTGGGGCGAGCAGAACGTCAACTTCCTGCGCGCGCGCTACGCTGCTCTGCAGCAGAGCACGCTGTTCCGCGGCATGAAATACTCTGAAGATCACGCGCAGATCAAAGAGTGGGCTCCGCTGGTCATGGAAGGTCGTGATCCGAACCAGAAAGTGGCGGCGACCCGCACTGAGATTGGTACCGACGTCAACTACGGTGAAATCACCCGTCAGCTGGTAGCCTCTCTGAAGAAGAAAGAGAACTTCAACCTGCAGCTCAGCACCGAAGTGCGTGGCTTCAAGCGCAACGCGGACAACAGCTGGAGCGTGACCGTTGTCGATCTGAAAAATAACGAAGCTGAGCACGTCATCAAGGCGAAGTTTGTCTTTATTGGTGCGGGTGGTGCCGCGCTGAAACTGCTGCAGGAGTCCGGTATTCCGGAAGCTGACGACTATGCGGGCTTCCCGGTGGGCGGTCAGTTCCTGGTGTCCGATAATCCGGAAGTGGTGAATCGCCATCTGGCAAAAGTGTACGGCCAGGCTTCCGTAGGCGCACCTCCGATGTCCGTGCCGCACATCGACACCCGCATGCTTGACGGCAAACGCGTGGTGCTGTTTGGACCGTTCGCAACCTTCTCCACCAAGTTCCTGAAAAATGGCTCCCTGTGGGATCTGCTGAGCGCCACGACCACGTCTAACGTCAAGCCGATGATGGATGTCGGTCTGGATAACTTCGACCTGGTGAAATACCTGATTAGCCAGGTGATGCTCTCAGACGAAGAACGCTTTGAAGCGCTGAAAGAGTACTATCCGCAGGCGAAAAAAGAAGACTGGCGTTTGTGGCAGGCGGGTCAGCGCGTACAGATCATCAAACGCGATCCGAAAGAAGGTGGCGTGCTGCGTCTGGGTACCGAAGTGGTAAGCGATAAGGACGGCACCATTGCCGCGCTGCTGGGGGCGTCCCCGGGGGCATCTACTGCTGCGCCAATCATGCTGCACCTGATGGAAAAAGTGTTTAAAGATAAAGTTTCCAGCCCGGAATGGCAGGCGAAGCTGAAAACGATTATTCCATCCTACGGCACGAAGCTGAACGGTAACGTGGACGCGACGGAGCAGGAGCTGGAATACACCAGCCGCGTACTGCAACTGCAATACGTCAAACCGCAGGCTGCTGCAGATGCCGCACCAAAAGCAGAGCTGAAGGCTCAGCCGGAAAACAAACCGGTTGCGGATATCGCGCTGTAAGGTAAAAGCAAAACGGCAACATACGTTGCCGTTTTTCGTGTTTTCTCCCTCTCCCGGTGGGAGAGGGTTGCGGTGAGGGCGCCAGAGCGCACCCGACCTGGTTTTAACGTACTACCGCCTGGCCGACATTCTCTTCAGCCTTCCACACGCGGTATTTCACTTCCACGTTTTCAGGCGTATAGACCACAATCGGCAGCTTGCTGTTGTAGCGGATCAGGCTGTTATCACCCAGATACGCCGTCACAAATTTCTTCTCTTTCTTGCCATCCGGGCAGGCCATCATGGTGGAGACCGGAGAGGTCACTTTATCAAAGACGTAATAGTCATAACCCCAGCCTTCCAGCGTTTTGCTTTCAAGCTGGCCACCCAGACGGTGCTGGTTGCAATCCACTTCCAGCGTCTTGCCAATTAACAGTTCCACTTTGAAATTGGCTTCATCCTGCTGAACCGGCAGTTGAATCACCTGACGCTTCATCCCTTTCTCTGCTTTCGGATACGGGGCGACTTTTTCCAGCGGCTGTTCTTTTGGGGTTTCGCTGGCAAAAGCACTGGCGCTGGCGCACGCGGCGGCGATCAGAGCGATGGCAAATTTAGGTGCGTTTTTCATTGTCATTCCTTTATGTCAAAACGAGCAGAACCAGATTAGCATAACAATTCTGAATGATTAGCTTCATTTACTTACATTTTCAATATGAGTAGCGTAATAAACTATGATTTTGCCAGAGAATTGGTTTTTTGTGCTGGAATGGAATCGGGCGGCAGATCGTGTTATTTTATTCCTCACATAATGTTATTCATCTGTGAAGGGAAGAGAGATGGTTCGTGCAAAACTGAAAACACCTGAAGGCCGTAAATTCCTCCTGGCGCTGCTGGTGGTCTTTATGATTGCTGCCGCGTGCGTGGGGCGGGCAACCATTGTGGGTGTGATCGAACAGTACAATATCCCCCTCTCAGCCTGGACAACCAGCATGTACGTGCTGCAATCGGCAATGATCTTCGTCTACAGCCTGGTGTTCACCGTTCTGCTGGCCATACCGCTGGGTATTTTTTTCCTGGGCGGACGCGAGAAGCACTAAGTACCGATTCACGATAACTAAGCCATCCTGCGGGGTGGCTTTTTTTATGCCTGACGATATTTTACCTGCGCTTCCAGGATATTCTGTTTTGAGCAAAATGTTCTACATACAGCAGGAGATGCGTAATGTTATCCCGGTTTGCAACGCTCAGCCGGATCCCGAAAGGCGTCTGGGTTGTCGGTGGGGTCAGTATGTTGATGGATATCTCCTCGGAGATCATTCACAGCCTGCTCCCGCTGTTTATGGTGACGACGCTCGGAGCCAGCGTGATTTTCATCGGTTTGATTGAAGGGCTGGCCGAAGCCACTGCGCTGTTCATCAAAGTGTTTTCCGGGGCAATTAGCGACTATCTGGGTAAACGTAAAGGGCTGGCGGTACTGGGATATGGTCTTGGCGCGCTAAGTAAACCGTTGTTTGCTATTGCGTCTTCGTCCGGCATGATTCTGGGGGCACGCTTAATCGACCGGGTAGGGAAGGGGATACGCGGTGCACCGCGCGATGCGCTGGTCGCTGACGTCACGCCGCCGGAACTTCGCGGTGCGGCCTTTGGTCTGCGTCAGTCGATGGACACCATCGGCGCATTTCTCGGCCCGCTGCTGGCCGTAGGCCTGATGCTGCTGTGGAATGATGATTTTCGAACTATTTTCTGGATTGCGGTTATCCCCGGTGTACTTGCCGTTGCCCTGCTTTTCTTCGGGCTGCATGAGCCGAAAACGCCTGTTGAACATAAACGCACGAATCCCATCAAAAAAGAGAACCTCAGGCGCCTGGGTAAAGGCTGCTGGTGGGTGATTGGGTTAGGCGCCGTCTTCACACTCGCCCGTTTCAGCGAAGCATTTCTGGTCCTTCGTGCCCAGCAGTCCGGGGTGCCGCTGGCACTCATTCCGCTGGTAATGGTGGCCATGAATCTGCTCTATTTCCTTTCAGCCTATCCGTTTGGCAAGTTATCCGACGTCATGAGTCACACCCGGTTACTGCAGTGGGGACTGGTAGTGCTGATAGGGGCGGACATTGTGCTGGCGCTGAGCACCCACTGGGCGGGCATTATTTTAGGGGTTGCGCTTTGGGGCGTGCATATGGGGATGACGCAAGGATTGCTGGCGGCAATGATTGCGAAAACTGCGCCAGCGGATTTGCGCGGCACGGCTTTCGGTATTTTTAGCCTGGTCAGCGGTGTTGGGTTGTTAATCGCCAGCGTGCTAGCCGGTGTTATTTGGGAAACGTTTGGTGCGGAATATACATTTTATGCCGGAGCGGTGATTTGCCTGGTTACACTGGTGTATCTGCGCAAAACGCCGGACGAGGCGCAATAAAAAACCAGCCATAAGAGGCTGGTTTTCAATGTATTTTTGGTCGGCACGAGAGGATTTGAACCTCCGACCCCCGACACCCCATGACGGTGCGCTACCAGGCTGCGCTACGTGCCGACGCATAGAAAGCATACTACTCGATTCCGTTTCGAATGCAAGGGAATCTGTCGCTAACTGGTTTATAATTAATCAGTTAGCGATAAAGCGCTTCTCATCCGTCAGGACCTGCAGCAGCAGACTCAACTGCGGTTTCTGATCTTTCAACCGCTCCCCTTCGAGATTATAGGTCTGATAATTGCCATTGCTGTTCAGCACCAGCGTCAGCTTCGGTGTGGTCACCACCAGCGTGTCATTCCCGGCAGCTGTGACCCAGTTATGGCGGCGCGCGGCGCTAAAGAGATCCTGCCCCTGCGAATACTCGTTTGCAGGCGTGCTGACGTGCAGCAGACGTTGCATCAGGGTGGTCATGACATCTTTATGCTCGGTTAGCATGTTGATGCGCTGAGCCGGGGTGCCCGGCCAGTGGATCACCAGCGGAACCTGCAGGTTCGGACGTGACCAGTTCATACTCTTCGTTTCGTCACCCAGCGGGACGCCATGACCCGCGGTCACGATCACCACGGTGTTCTCCAGCTTGCCCGACTCACGCAGCGCGTCAAGTACGCGAGCTATCTGCGCATCAACATTGCCCGCCGCGCGGCTATAGCGGCGCGTAAAGTCATTTTTATTGCTGTTGGCGAGCGTGGTGCCGTTAAAGGCAACCCATGAGAACCAACGGTTATCTTCCTGAGCGTAGCGCTGCAGCCAGTTTATCCACTGGCTGGCGGTCTGCGCATCGGACTGGTCCTGCGCTGGCGGCAGTGAGAAATCTGACAGCAGCGCCTGGCGGTAGAGCGGGCTGTTAAAGCCATCTGATGAGAACAGCCCCAGTTGATAACCTTGCTGATTCAGCCCGGTGATCAGCGCCGCAGGTATGCGGCTCGACAGCACGCCATCCATATATCCGGCTGAAATACCATAGAAGAGGCCAAAGATGCCCGCATCGGTTGAGTTACCGGAACTCATATGCTGAGTAAACGTGACGTTTTGACTGGCGAATTCAGCCAGCGCAGGCATCTGCTTCTCGTAACGGGAGTAGTTCAGGCCATCGACGGTGATCAGCAGGACGTTTTGCCCGCGACCCATATCACGATAACGCAGATCGCTCAGAGGATACTGAACGCTGACGGCTTCCGGATTCCCCTGTTCGACCAGACGGCGCTGATACTCCTGGGCATCAAGCAGGCCGTGTTTCTCGAGGAAGCGGCGGGCCGTCATTGGATAGGAGAGCGGCAGGTTGGCGCGCTGCATCGTAATAGGGCGATAGAAGTTCGCATCCGCCCAGATATACATGATGTGCGAACTGATAAACGAGACGAAGAAGAGCGTGGCGACAGGCTTCGCGTAATGGCGTCGCCGGGTCAGACTGCGAAGTTTTTGCCAGCTCCAGGTGGCAAACAGCATCTCAATCAACAGGATCACCGGGACGCTGATAAACATCAGCTGCCAGTCACGGGCCGTTTCGTTCTGGTCGGGGTTAATCACCAGTTCCCAGACGATGGGGTTAAGATGCAGGTGGAAGCGGGTGAACACTTCACTGTCGATAAGCAGCAGCGTTATCCCCACCGTCGCAAGGATGGCGGACAAGAAGCGCATGAGACGCTGCGACATGACGATAAACGTCAGGGGGAACAGGATCAGCAGATAGGTGGCGAAAACCAAAAAGCTAAAGTGACCGACAACGCTCATCCAGGAGTAGATCCGCCCGGTTAGCGTTGTGGGCCAGTCTGCGACAAACAGATAACGACAGCCAATCACCGTCGCCAGCAGAATGTTGAACAGGGCAAACCAGTGCCCCCAGCTGACCATCTGGGAGACTTTTTCACGGTAGCGCTGACGATTCGTCACCATAAACTGTTGTTCGTATCCCTTAATGGGCCTGGTCGTTGCTGACGGATGACTGTAAAGCCTGGGCGAAAGATTTTGCGATCGCCTGACGCTGAGCCGGAGCAACGCTGGTGTTAATAAGGTTGGTGACCATATTTCCCAAAACCATCAGGGAGAGATCGGTCGGTGTTTTATGTTTTTCCAGTACGTTGACCAGCTCACTGAGCAGTTGTTCAACGTGTTCATCACTGTAGCGGGAATGTTGTGGCATAAATCAAAATCAGTTTGTTGATGAAAGGGCAACATATTACCGTAGCAACAGCTTTTTTTCCCCTTTTTTATCTGTTGTTGCACACATGCCCTGGTGGTGGTTGAATACCGCCCGGTCTAAAAGGAGAGTTTATCATGAGTCTGGAAATCAACCAGATTGCCTTGCACCAGCTTATCAAGCGTGATGAGCAAACCCTTGAAGTGGTGCTGCGCGATTCGTTACTGGAACCCACGGCGACCGTTGTGGAGATGATGGCAGAGCTGCATCGCGTCTACAGCGCCAAAAATAAAGCCTACGGTCTGTTCAGCGAAGAGAGTGAACTGGCTGACAGCCTGCGTCTGCAGCGTCAGGGCGAAGAGGATTTCCTGGCGTTTAGCCGCGCCGCAACCGGGCGTCTGCGCGACGAACTGGCGAAATATCCCTTCGCCGACGGCGGGATCGTGCTGTTCTGCCACTACCGCTACCTGGCGGTTGAGTATCTGCTGGTCACCGTGCTGAATAACTTAAGCAGCATGCGCGTGAACGAGCAGCTGGATATCAGCTCCACCCATTATCTGGACATCAACCATGCGGATATTGTGGCGCGCATTGATTTGACCGAGTGGGAAACGAACCCGGAATCGACCCGCTACCTGACTTTCCTGAAAGGGCGTGTGGGCCGCAAAGTGGCGGATTTCTTCATGGACTTCCTCGGTGCCAGCGAAGGTCTTAACGCCAAAGCGCAAAACAAAGGGCTGCTCCAGGCGGTTGACGACTTCACGGCTGAAGCACAGCTTGATAAATCTGAGCGTCAGAACGTACGTCAGCAGGTTTACAGCTACTGCAACGAACAGCTGCAGGCAGGGGAAGAAATTGAGCTGGAGTCGCTGTCCAAAGAGCTGGCAGGCGTGAGTGAAGTCAGCTTCCAGGAATTCACTGCGGATAAAGGCTATGAGCTTGAAGAGAGCTTCCCGGCGGATCGCAGCACGCTGCGTCAGTTAACCAAATTTGCCGGTAGCGGCGGTGGGTTAACCATCAACTTTGACGCGATGCTGCTGGGTGAACGCATTTTCTGGGATCCGGCCACCGACACGCTGACCATCAAAGGGACGCCGCCGAACCTGCGCGATCAGCTTCAGCGCCGCACCTCTGGCGGGAAATAACAGCCATAAAAAAACCCCGCAGAAGCGGGGTTTTTTTCGACACGTTTGCGATTACGCGCGAACGAAGTCGATGTGAGTCAGTTTTGGCTTGAACGCGTGACGCTGAACAGCCTGAACTTTCACTTTTTCTTCTTTACCGCCAACAACGATGGTCAGAACTTCGCTGTAGAATTCAGCTTTGGTCTGCAGGTTCCACAGTTTGTCGTGATCCAGTTCGATTGCAACTGGAGCAGCTTCGCCACCGTAAACGATAGCCGGGAACTTGTTAGCGGCACGCAGGCGGCGGCTCGCACCCTTACCCTGCACGTTACGTACTTCTGCTTCGATAGTAAACATTGATTTCTCTCTGTATTTAAAACCCTACTACAGGCGACCCAGCAGCAGGTGAGTGTTCTGCCTCACGGATGTGAAGCGGGCGGCATTTTATACTCAAATGCCCCGCACATCAATGAAAAGTCCCCCTAACCGCGCAATTCGTTAGCGCGACGGAAGCGACCTTCATAGTCAAAGAGTTTCTCACGCACCTGCCAGAACTGGCCTTTCTTACGGGCGACCACAAAATCCGGATGGCGCAACAGCCCCTGCTGGCGCACGATATCGGCCACGGTTATCCAGCGCAGGGGGATGCCCGGCGTGCGGGTATGCGGGCGGATAAACAGCTGTTCGAAGGCCGTGCGCTGGGCGGGCGTCTGGACCCGGAAACGCTCACTCACGTCCGCCCCGTCCTCGTCGTAATAGGTGATTTTCAGCCACTCACCTTTTTCATCGGCGCCGGGCTGCAGTGCCATGCCCGAGCAGCGCAGCACCAGGGCATCTTTCAACTTTAGCGCCGCTTTCAGCATGTCATCCGGGTCAACCAGCACCGTGTCGCATTCCCGACAGCGGCGGGCGGCTATGTCGTTTTCGGCGTTGCACTGCGGGCAGTTTTTGAAGCGGAAACGGAAATCGCACTGCTCGCGGTGCCCCTCATCATCTTCAAACCAGCCCTGGCAGCGGCGGCCAAAATGTTCGATCAGCGTGCCGTCAGCGGTGGTTTTGCCCCAGAAGGTGTTGGCAAACCCGCAGGCGGGGCAAAAAACCTGTACGGGGACGTTGTCGCTTTTCCCTTTGGGCGCCCCGACTTCAGGGGTATAGATATCGTGCGGGTTGCCGGCATAGTCCAGAATCAGGCAGTCGGTTTTGCCCGGCGCCAGTCGCAGGCCGCGACCCACAATCTGCTGATACAGGCTGACTGATTCGGTCGGGCGCAAAATGGCGATCAGGTCGACGTGCGGCGCGTCAAAGCCGGTGGTCAATACCGACACGTTCACCAGATAGCGGAACTGCTGGGCTTTAAAGGCCTCAATCAGCCCGTCACGCTCCGGGCCGGGCGTCTCACCGGTGATGAGGGCCGCGTCGCCAGAGGGCAATAATCCGGTGATTTCTCGTGCGTGCTCAACGGTGGCGGCAAAGATCATCACCCCTTTGCGCGTCGCGGCGAACTCCTCAATCTGGCTGATAATGTGCGGCGTAATACGCTTTTGCTTTTTCAACTCCTGGTTAAGATCCGCTTCGCTGAATAAGCCGTTGCTCTGCGCCTGCAGACGGCTGAAGTCGTACTGCACCACCGGCATATCCAGCCGTTCAGGCGGTGTCAGGTAGCCATGTTTAATCATGTAGCGCAGCGGAAGTTCGTAAATGCAGTCGCTAAACAGGGCTTTGTCATCCCCGCGCACCATGCCGTGATAATGGTAGCGATAGATCCAGCCTTTACCGAGACGAAACGGGGTTGCCGTCAGGCCCAGCAGGCGTAAGTGAGGGTTCACCTCTTTCAGGTGAGTGAGGATTTGCTGATACTGGCTGTCGTCGTCATCACTGATGCGGTGACACTCGTCGACAATCAGCAGCGAAAATTCGCTGCGAAACAGGTCGAGATTGCGGGCCACCGACTGCACGCTGCCAAAGACCACTTTGCCGTGGCTCTCTTTACGCTTGAGTCCGGCGGCGAAAATGTCGGCGTCCAGTCCCAGTGCGCAATATTTGGCATGGTTCTGCGCAACGAGCTCTTTAACGTGCGCCAGAACCAGCACGCGGCCACGCGCCAGGCGCGCCAGCTCGGCGATCACCAGGCTTTTGCCTGCACCGGTCGGCAGCACAATCGCCGCCGGCTCGCGATGTTTACGGAACCAGGCGAGGGTGGCGTTAACGGCCTCCTGCTGATAGGGTCGAAGTGTAAAAGTCATGGGGTCTCGGTTTCGTTATTCCGCACATAGTATGCCACGAAACTTTTTCCCTTGAGTGGCGCAACCAGACCATTATACTGAGCCGTTCCAGACTGCGTCTTTTTCGGACCTGTTGTCCGACTTCCAGCACCATTAAGGCTAAAAAGATTTCATGCGACTTGATAAGTTTATCGCTCAGCAACTCGGCGTAAGCCGCGCTATTGCCGGGCGCGAAATTCGCGCCAGCCGCGTTACCGTGGATGGCGACATTGTGAGAGACAGCGCGTTCAAACTGCAACCTGACCATCAGGTGGAGTATGACGGCAATCCGCTGACCCAGCAGCACGGCCCGCGTTATTTCATGCTCAATAAGCCGGAAGGCTATGTTTGCTCTACGGACGATCCGGATCACCCGACGGTGCTCTATTTCCTCGACGAACCGGTTGCACATAAGCTGCATGCCGCCGGGCGACTTGATATCGACACCACGGGGCTGGTGCTGATGACTGACGACGGACAGTGGTCTCACCGCATCACCTCTCCGCGCCACCACTGCGAAAAAACCTATCTGGTGACGCTGGAGTCTCCGGTTGCGGATGGCACGGCAGAGCAATTCGCGAAAGGCGTTCAGCTGCATAATGAAAAAGATCTGACCAAACCCGCCGTGCTCGAGGTGATCACGCCGACCGAAGTCCGCCTGACCATCAGTGAAGGGCGCTATCATCAGGTAAAACGTATGTTTGCCGCGGTGGGGAACCACGTCGTGGGCCTGCATCGTGAACGGATTGGTGCGATTGAACTTGATCCCGACCTGGCGCCAGGCGAATACCGCCCGTTAACGGAAGAAGAGATCGCCAGCGTCGGTCTGCCTTCGCACTAATTTCAGGAGAACTCTGTGACCACCAGGCCACACTCGTCGTTCAAAATTGTTTTCATTCTTGGTCTGCTGGCCATGCTGATGCCGCTGTCTATCGATATGTACCTGCCTGCGCTGCCGGTCATTTCGGCGCAGTTTGGCGTCCCGGCGGGCAGTGCGCAGATGACGCTCAGCACCTATATTCTCGGCTTTGCCCTCGGCCAGCTGTTTTATGGTCCGATGGCGGACAGCCTTGGACGTAAGCCCGTCATTCTGGGCGGGACGCTGGTCTTTGCGGTTGCTGCGGTTGCCTGTGCGCTGGCGCAGACCATCGATCACCTGATTATCATGCGTTTCTTCCACGGTCTGGCGGCGGCGGCAGCAAGCGTGGTGATTAATGCGCTGATGCGCGATATCTACCCGAAAGAAGAGTTCTCCCGCATGATGTCGTTTGTGATGCTGGTGACGACGATTGCGCCGCTGGTGGCCCCGATGGCTGGTGGTGCGGTACTGGTGTGGTTTAGCTGGCATATGATTTTCTGGATCCTGGCCCTGGCCGCGCTGCTGGCCTCGGCGATGATTTTCTTCTTTATTGATGAAACGCTTCCAGTCGAGCGCCGTCAGAAATTCCATATTCGCACTACAATCGGCAACTTTGCTTCGCTGTTTCGTCACAAGCGCGTGCTGAGCTATATGCTGGCGAGCGGGTTCAGCTTCGCCGGTATGTTCTCCTTCCTGAGCGCCGGACCGTTTGTATACATTGAACTGAACCACGTCTCACCGCAGCACTTTGGCTATTACTTTGCGCTCAATATCGTCTTCCTGTTTATCATGACCATCATCAACAGCCGTTTTGTCCGGCGGGTGGGGGCGCTGAACATGTTCCGCGCCGGTCTGTGGATCCAGTTTGTGATGGCCGTCTGGCTGGTCGTGAGCGCGTTTCTGGGCGTGGGCTTTTGGGCGCTGGTCGTTGGCGTGGCGGCCTTTGTCGGCTGCGTGGCGATGGTGTCATCGAATGCGATGGCGGTGATCCTGGATGAGTTCCCGCACATGGCAGGCACCGCGTCATCCCTGGCGGGGACGTTCCGCTTCGGTATCGGCGCGATCGTCGGGGCGTTACTGGCTATGGCCACCTTCAGTACGGCATGGCCAATGCTGTGGGCGATGGCTTTTTGCGCAACCAGCTCAATCCTTTTCTATCTTTACGCCAGTCGACCGCGAAAAGCGGCTCACTGATTTATAGAGAAGGCCCGGCAGGGCCTTTTTTGTTGATACATATCAACCAAACCCGTGTTCGTTTACCCCGTGTTTGTTTATTTTATGTAAAATCTATTTGTGTAAAAAGTCACATCATTGTATTCAAAAAGGTTGAGTTAGATCGCAGAAACGGGTACATATAGCGCCGACGCGAGCCTGGAAACGAATAAAAAGCGCTGAATAGTGCAGGCTGGCGATGATGTGTTACTATAAATGTAAATAAATTGTGAAGTGAATTTTACTTCCGGGGAACGAACGTGAATACATTACAACTCTCCATTGTCCATCGCTTGCCTCAGAGCTATCGCTGGTCGGCGGGTTTTGCAGGTTCGAAAGTTGAACCGATTCCGCAAAACGTCGCGGGCTGCGAGAATTGCCTGGTTGCGCTCAAACTGCTGAGCCCGAGCGACGAAAATGCATGGCGGGTGATGGAACGTCTGAGCCAGGCCCTGACCGATATCGAAGTGGACAGCTCCGTGCTGGAGTGCGAAGGCGAGCCGTGCCTGTTTGTGAAAAGCCAGGACGAGTTTGCAGCCACCTGCCGTCTGAAGAATTTTGGCGTTGCTATTGCTGAGCCTTTCTCTGGCCAGTACCCCTTCTGAGCGCTAGTCTGCCGACAACAGCTGGCGCGTGTAGCGCTGCGTTGGCGCGGTGAATACGCGCTGGCACTCACCCTGCTCGACCACTTCTCCCTGTCGCAACACAATCACCTGATGGCACAGCGCCCTCACTACCTGTAGATCATGGCTGATAAAGATATAGGCCAGCCGGTGTTTTTCCTGTAACCCTTTGAGCAGCGCCAGGATCTGCGCCTGTACGGTCCTGTCCAGAGAGGATGTTGGTTCGTCCAGAATAATCAGCTCTGGTTTCAGGATCAGCGCGCGGGCAATCGCGATACGCTGGCGCTGCCCGCCGGAGAATTCAGCCGGGTAGCGGTGACGCGTCTCGGGATCTAAACCCACTTCAACCATCACCCGTTTCACCTCCTGCTCGCGCTGCTGAGCACTCAGGGCGGGCTGATGCACGCGCAGGCCCTCTTCGACAATCTGTAACACGCTGAGCCGCGGGTTAAGCGAGGAGTTGGGATCCTGAAAAACCACCTGCATGCGGGGACGAACGGGCAGCATCTGCCGCCGGTTCCAGCGGTGCAGCGGCATGCCGTCAAAGAGGATCTCGCCCTGCGAGGCAATTAAGCGCAGCAGCGCCAGACCGGTGGTGCTTTTACCCGAACCGGATTCGCCCACAAGCCCCAGGGATTCGCCAGGACGCAGCGAGAAGCGGAGGTTTTTCAGCACCGGGTTTCGATCGACAATGCGCCGCAAAATACCTTTGCGGATCGGGAACGAGACGGACAGATCCTCAACGCGCAACAGCGGCGCGCTGTCCGCATCGAGAGGAACCGGATCGCCGGCGGGTTCGCTGTCGAGCAGGCGCTGCGTATAAGGATGCTGTGGCGCGTTCAGCAGCGTGGAGGCGATATTCTGTTCCACACATCGCCCGTTTTGCATCACCGCGACGCTGTCGGCCAGCTTTTTCACAATACTCAGGTTGTGCGTGATAAACAGCAGGCTCATATTGAGCTCGTCACGCAGCTCCCGCAGCAGCGTTAATATTTGCGCCTGTACCGTCACGTCGAGCGCCGTTGTGGGCTCGTCGGCTATCAGCAGTTCCGGGCGCGTGAGCAGGGCCATGGCAATCATCACGCGCTGGCGTTCGCCGCCGGAGAGCTGGTGCGGAAAATCATTGAGCCGTTTGGCCGCATTGTGTATGCCTGTTCGCTCAAGACAATCCAGAATTTCTCCCCGCGCCGCCTCTTTGCGCATCCCCCGGTGCAGGGAGAGCACTTCATAGAGCTGTTTTTCCAGGCTGTGCAGCGGGTTGAGCGAAACCATCGGCTCCTGGAAGATCATGGCGATTTTATTGCCGCGAATGCCGCGCAGGGTGTGTTCGTCGGCATGCAGCAGTGAACTGCCGTGAAACAGAATATCCCCTTGCGGGTAGCTCACCGGCGGAGACGGCAGCAGGCGCAGGATGGAAAGGGCAGATACGCTCTTGCCGGACCCCGATTCCCCCACCAGGGCCAGCGTTTCACCGCGCTGGATCTGCAGCGACAGATCGGTGACCACGGTGCGCGTCTCGCCCTGCGTTGAAAAAGCAATCGACAGGTTATCAATACTGAGAAGAGGCTGGGTCATCTTATACCGCCTTGTTAGGGTCGAAGGCATCGCGCACGGCTTCGCCAATAAAAATCAGCAGTGAAAGCAGCACGGCCACGGAGAGAAAAGCGGCGATGCCTAACCACGGCGCCTGCAGGTTGTTCTTACCCTGCAGCAGCAGTTCGCCGAGCGACGGCGAACCCAGCGGGAGACCAAAGCCCAGGAAATCGAGTGAGGTGAGGGTGGTGATGGAGCTGCACAGAATAAACGGCAGGAAGGTGAGCGTGGCCACCACGGCATTCGGTAGCATATGGCGGAAGATGATCCCGCGATCGCTGACCCCAAGCGCCTGCGCGGCACGAATATAGTCGAAATTTCGGGTACGCAGGAATTCCGCGCGCACGACGCCCACCAGTGCCATCCAGCCGAACAGGACGGTGATGCCTAACAGCCACCAGAAACCGGACTGCACCACGCTGGAGAGCAGAATGATGAGAAACAGCGTTGGCATGCCTGACCAGACTTCAATCACCCGCTGGCCCCAGAGGTCGATTTTTCCCCCGTAATAGCCCTGAACGGCGCCCGCCACGACGCCCAGAATGCTGGAGAATATGGTCAGCATCAGCCCAAAGAGAAGCGAAATACGGGTGCCATACAGGATGCGCGCCAGCACGTCGCCACCGTTGGCATCCGTTCCCAGCCAGTTTTGCGCGGAGGGCGGAGAAGGGAAGGGGGTCGTCGTGGCGAAGTTAATGCTGTTTGCGCCAAAGCGCACCGGGGCCCAGAGCGCCCAGCCGTGTTGCTCAATTTGCTGGCGAAGCCACGGATCCTGATACTCCGCCGGCGTGGCAAATGGGCCGCCAAAGTCGCTTTCGTTGTAACTGACCAGAACAGGCACGTACCAGCGGTCGTTAAAATGCACCAGCAACGGCTTATCGTTAGCGATCAGTTCCGAAAACATGCTCAACACAAACAGCACGGCAAAGATCCACAGCGACCAGTAGCCGCGGCGGTTGTGGCGAAAGCGGGCCCAGCGGGCCTGGTTGACGGGGCTTAAACGCGGCATCAGCGGCCCTCAAAATCGATTCGGGGATCGACCAGCGTATAGCTGATATCGCTGACAATATTCAGCAGCAGGCCAATCAGGGTGAAAATATAGAGCGTGCCAAACATCACCGGATAATCACGCGACACGGTGGCCTCATAGCCCAGCAGGCCCAGACCGTTGAGCGAGAACATCACCTCTATCAGCAGCGAGCCGGTAAAAAACATACTGATGAACGTGGCTGGAAATCCGGCGATCACCAGCAGCATGGCGTTGCGGAACACGTGTTTCCACATGATCTGCTTTTCACTCACGCCCTTGGCGCGGGCGGTGACGACGTACTGTTTACGAATTTCATCGAGAAAGGCGTTTTTGGTCAACATGGTCAGGGCGGCAAAGCCGCCTATGACGGTGGCCAGAACCGGCAGGGTAATATGCCAGAGATAGTCGGTTATTTTCTGGTACCAGGGCAACGTGCTGAAATCGGCGGAGACGAGCCCTCGCAGTGGGAAGAGATCGAAATAACTTCCCCCGGCAAAAAAGACGATCAGCAGAACGGCAAACAGAAACGCCGGAATGGCATAGCCGATGATAATGAACGTGCTGCTCCAGATATCAAAGCGGCTGCCGTTATAAACCGCTTTGCGGATCCCGAGCGGAATCGAGACCAGATAGATGATCAGCGTTCCCCATAGCCCCAGCGTTATCGACACCGGCAGGCTTTGCTTAATCAACGTTAACACTGACGCGCTGCGAAACAGACTGTCGCCGAAATCAAAGCGGATGTAATCCCAGAGCATTTTGAAATAGCGCTCGTGAATCGGTTTGTCAAAACCGTAGCGATGAGTGATCTCGGCGATCACCTCCGGATCCAGACCGCGTCCGCCGCGATAATGGCTTTCGCTGATATTCCCCACGCCGGTTCGCGCATGGCTCGCGCCCATGCCTTCACCACCCCCGCCGGGCATGCCGCCGCTGTTGCCAAATTCAATGGCGGCAATCGCCTGATCGACCGGCCCTCCGGGGGCGATTTGCACGATAAAAAAGTTAATCGTGATGATGGCCCACAGGGTGGGGATGACCAGCAGCAGACGGCGGAGAAGATACGCACCCATGATGATTCCTTATCGCCGCTCAGCGGGAAGTCTGGCGGCTTTGTTGACGTCATACCACCAGGTATCAAAGCCGAGGGAATAGACCGGGCGCACGGCAGGCACGGAGAACTTGTCCCAGCGCGCGAGGCGGTCTTCGCCCATGTACCACATCGGCAGCATGTAGTAATTCCAGGTTAACACTCTGTCGAGGGCGCGCCCAAGCGGCACGAGCTTTTCTTTATCTCCCTGCGCCGCCACAATTTTCGCAATCAGCGCATCAATCGCCGGGCTTTTTACGCCCGGAGCATTGTACGAGGAGTCGATGTAGCGGGAGGCCCAGGAGATTTGCAGGTCCGAGCTGGGCCACGGTTGCGCCGGCCAAAGGCGCTGCATCATGTCGTAATCCCGGCTGCGCATGCGGCTGGTGATCTGGGCGTTATCGACCTGGCGAATGTTCATGGTTACGCCCAGACGCTCAAGATTATGCTTAAACGGCAGTACCCATTGATCGTTGCCCCCGGACGAGAGCAGCAGTTCAAAGCTGAGAGGCTGACCCGTTTTGGCATTAACCCGTTTTTGATTCTTCAGGTGCCAGCCTGCATCATCCAGCAGCTTGCTGGCTTTCAGCAGGTTGTCGCGATCGTAACCGTCACCGTTTGACGCGGGTGGCTGAAAGACACGGGTGAACACCTGCGGGGGGAGCTCGGCTTTCAGCGGCGTCAGAAGGGCCAGTTCGTCCGCTTTCGGATAATCACGCGCGGCATACTCGGTATTCTGGAAATAGCTGTTAGCGCGGCTGTAGGCGCCGTAAAACAGCGCTTTGTTCATCCATTCAAAATCAAAGGCCAGGGTAATGGCTTCCCGCACCCGGCGGTCAGTAAATACCGGACGCTGAATATTAAACGCCAGCCAGCGCGTGTCCTGGGCAGACGCATTTTTGTGTTCGTCCTTAACGATATAGCCTTTGGCGAAATTTTTCCCGATATAGCGGGTCGCCCAGTTTTTGGCGCTGCTCTCTACGCGTAAATCGAAGGCACCGGCTTTGAACGCTTCAAACGCCACGTTATCGTCAAGGTAGTAGTCATAGCGAAGGGTGTCGAAGTTCCAGCGCCCGCGGTTTACCGGCAGGTCAGCCGCCCAGTAGTCTTTAACGCGGGAGTAGACCACATACTGCCCCATGCGCCAGTCGGTGATGCGATAGGGACCGCCTGCCAGCGGTGGCGTCGAGAGCGGGTCGCTTAGCTTATGATTCTTCCAGAACGATTCCGGCATCACGGGCAGCGAGAACAGACTGAGCATATTCTCTTTGTTCGGTTCGCTCAGCTCAATGCGTACGGTCAGCGGCGCAATAGCTCTGACTGACGCCCCCTTATAGACAATGCGGAACTGGGGAACGCCTTCGGTCATAAATTTATGAAAGGTGAAGGCGACGTCGCTGGCCTTAACCGGTGTGCCATCGTGAAAACGTGCCCGGGGGTTCAGGGTGATTTCCGCCCAGGCGAAGTTATCGGCATAACGCACATTCCCGGCAATCAGCGGATAATAGCTGCCGGGCTCATCATCAGACGTGACAAAGAGCGTATCGTAAAGCGATTCCGTTCGCGCCGCCGCTACCCCACGCAGGGCGAAGCGGTTGAAGTTGTCGAACGTTCCCGTGGCGGAAAGCGTGACCTTTCCGCCTTTCGGCGCGTCAGGGTTAACGTAATCGAAGTGGGTAAAATTGACAGCGTATTTCGGCTCGCCAATCACCGCGAAGGCGATATTTTCTTTGATGGCTTGCGCCTGGCTGGACAGGCTCGTGAATGCCAACATCAGCAACATAACGCGCATAAGCATTTCGCGGCGGCTCCCTCTTTTACAGACCGGCTCGGTTAAGCTGAATAATAAGTGACGCCGCAGGCAATGTGAAATTATTCACCGTCGGGTGACACGTCCGGTCGCCATTCACGGAACTGTGCCAGCGGCATCGGGCGGCTAATCCAGTATCCCTGCAGGAAATTGACGCCATGTTCACGCAGCCAGGCGGCCTGTTCCGGCGTTTCCACCCCTTCGGCGACGGTCGACATATTCAGTCGCCTTGCCAGCGTGAGCACGGCATCCAGCACCGGCGAGGTCACGGTCTCGGTACCAATGGCATTCACGAAACCGCGGTCGATTTTGAGATAGTCCATGGTGAAATGCTCAAGATAAATTAGCGCACTGTGGCCCGTACCAAAATCATCAATGGCTATCTCAAAGCCTTCATTATGCAGCCACTCGAAAAGGCTGTTGGCTTCCCGATGGTTAAGCATGTCGCGCTCGGTAATTTCCAGCACGATCTGGAAGTAATCCGGCGGCAGTAGCGCTTTGAAGGTGCGCATATCGTCTTTAAAGCTTTCCGCATGCAGATGTCCGGGCGCAATGTTGATCCCCACTTTTGCGCCCGGGGGAAGAAGGGTCTGTAACACGGGGGCATCGTGAATAATCAGATCAAAGAGATGCAGCGTCAGCGGGACAATCAGCTTCTGCGCTTCAGCGAAATTGATAAATGCATCTGGCGGAATTTCTCCCATTGTCGGATGTTTCCAGCGCATCAGCACTTCAAGCCCGGTCATCCGGAGCGATTTGGCATCAACGACGGGCTGATAAACCACATAAAACTGACCGCGCTTAATGGCGCTTAAAATCTCTTTACCCGGATTGAGCCGAATGCTGAGGATGTAGTAATTGAGCGATCCGGCAGCAATACCGCATACCAGCCCGAAGAACAGGGCATAGAGAATTTCATCGCTGGTCCACGCGTCCGCATACAGTTTTATGGTCAGGGGGACCTCTTTCAGCGTCGCGGTGCGGGCCGGAATATCATGTAAATCATGCGCTTTGACTAGCCTGCTGGAGCGCGTTGATAACGCATTATCACCAATAATGATGGCAATGCCCGCAAACTCGTCCTGACGCGCGGTATAGAGCAGGTAAGGCGTCAAATTGATATTCACCGAGGTGAACACACCGCCATCCTTCACTAACGGGTTACGGTACCAGATGGCAATCGCGGGTTTATTGGGCAACATCGGGGTGCCCGGTAGCAACGCCATATCGATCGGTTTACCGATGTGCAGCTCAGGTATCAGCTCCTCCATCGGGACATTCATCGGGCCGGTGGCCGATGAGCAAAATGCCATTTTGTCTCTTACCAGCAGGAAGGCGCGAACATTAATGCTAAAGGCGGCGCGCGAGGTGAGCTCCTGATTGACCTCCTGGCAGGTGTTCAACGTGAGCGGCTGGAGAATATCGACAGCGTTTTTTAACTCATCGAAATAGCTCTCCATATAGATGGAGATATCGTGAATCAGGGTGTCGAATTTGGTTTCCCGCTTGTGGTAGCTCCAGAAAAACTGCAATGACCCGAGGAGCAGGGCGGCGATAAGACCCGTGATAATGCTGATGAACAGAATCTTGCGATTGCTGGAAAAGTAGCGGGTGAACATAGACGTCGTGATTCCTGAAATGCCGCTGGATGTATTCAGTGTAACGGGCAAAAAAAAACACTGCCGAAGCAGTGCTTTTTTTCATCGTATCGCCAGCCAAGGGATAACCAACGATACAATTGTCATCTTAACTGCGGGTCAGAACACGGCGCGCTTCGTTGTAACGCTTCTTCCAGTAAGGTTCGTTCATGCTGGAAATGGTCACACCGCTGCTGGTGGAGGCATGTACAAACTGGTCATTACCAATGTAGATACCAACATGACGACCTGTAGAACCTGCACGGAACAGAACTAAATCACCGGTGCGCAGTTTCGTACGTGAAATCGACTTGCCCATCTCCTGCTGTTCATACGTTGAACGCGGAAGGTCTAACCCAAACTGCTCACGGAACGTACGCTGTACAAAACCGGAACAATCAATACCTGTTTTTGTGCTGCCGCCAAGACGATAACGCACGCCTTTCCAGTCAGCATACTGGTCCATAATGCGGGACTTCACGTCCAGATTACGTACCATATTTTCAAATTCATCCTGAGAGGCTTGCAGTGACGAGGAATCTTCCATTCCCACAACACGCGTCTCAGGATGCATATTCTTTGCGGTGTTCGATGTACTACATGCAGACAACAGTACCGCGACTGCTATCGCCGGGATCCCCCGTAAGATATATCTCAGAAACGGTTGAGATTTGACCATTTTGTTTATTTTCCCTTGAAGTCCTTAACGACAAATATCGTTATAAAAATGCCAAACGTGACGAGACTAATTATCTGTTCACATTGAGACAATTCTTTCTGATCACATTTGTGGCACAGCGCACAAAATTATTCACCAGCGAAATCATTATCTCTATGGGGCAAAACGAGTTCGAGATTAACCGATTGCCCGGGGTATTGCGAGTAAAAAAAGCCTTTTTTTTATAAGAAATTGTGATACAGAAAGTAAAAATTCGTAATTGCTTAAAATACGGTCAGATCCGACGCGTTATCGCGCAATTGCTTCATTTTTATCATGAAACTGATGACAGGAATATGACAGCGCGAAACGATCGTGGCGGGAAGGCTATCAGGGATCATGTCGATCCCTGATGATTAACGTTAATTTGAGTTAGATGTTTGTTTAATTATTGTTGCTTTTTGCCCGGAAGATAGCGATCGAACAGGCCTATTATTCTGTCACTCAGCGGCGTCATCAGACACCACGGCAACGCAATCAGCGCAACGGAGAGCGAACCGACGGCAATATCGCTGAACCAGTGGGCGCCAATCATTACGCGCGGGAAGGCAAAAACCACAAAAATAATCAGGGCTATTGCAAAGGCTTTTCTGCCGAAATAGCGAAGCATTATTGCGGAAAAAATAAGCAACATCATCCCGTGATCGCCGGGGAAACTGTCCTTCGACGCGTCTTTTGTCGGAATATGCAGCAGCTCGCTGACGCGATAAATATCGGTGAAGAATAGCGTTGGGCTTGAACGTTTAACCGGAATAATCGCGGTAGCCAGCTGGTTAATGATGACCGCGAACAGCAGCATCACCAGACCGATAATCAGAATGCGTCGACGTCCCGCGTTATCGGCTTTCAGCCAGAATGAGAGCATCAGGCAGCCCATGGCCAGCAGAGAGAAGCCGTCGAAGGCGCGGTTGTTGGTGAGAGCCACCAGCCACAGGAAGGCGTTGCTCTTAACCAGCTCCTGGTTGAAGAAGTGAAAAATGGTCGAATCCAGCGGGAACCAGAAACCATGATTCGCCGGGATATACCAGGAGAAGAAAAGCGCCAGGCCGGCGACATTAAGCAGTAATATCAGGGGAAATCGCGTTGTCATAACATTCAGCATAGAGTGAAAACTGGGGCAACGTTAGCCGCCCGAACTTAAACGAATCTTCAACAGGCTGGACTGCAGGGCATTCCAGTCGGTGTTAACCGCACTAATTAACTCTATACGGCTGTCCGGCGGTGCCACGTTTTGCGTTTCAATGAAGAAATCGTCGCCCTGGCGGTTAATCCGTACCAGTCCATCCGGCGTGCGCATAATCCCTTTCACGCGATCGACGGGGGCAAGTCTGGCCCACTCCAGGATCCCAATGGTGTCGAAGACTGTTTCAGCATCAAAGATCCATCCGCAGGCCTGATATCCCTGACCGCTATTCAGATTGCGGCGCCAGCGCTGATGCTCCGGCAGACTGAGGGCAGCCAGACCCTGCTTAACCGGATGACTGTGCGCGTGCTCCGCGCTGGCGGGCAGCTCGGTGAGGTTCAGACGAGGAAGATCAAGCAGGGCGCTGTCTATTTTCCCCTGGGTGGTCTGTACCCGCGTACGATTACCGCCGAAATGCTGCCACCACGCTTCCAGTGCCGCCTGACTTTCAACCGTGGCGCGATCTTCTTTATTGGCGACGATAATGTCAGCCGAGGCGAGCTGGTCGCGGAAGTTCTCATTGGCGACGGCTTTTTCATCCAGCAACTGGCGTGGATCGAGCAGACACAGGGTGGCGCGCAGATCGATCCACGGCTCGTAAACCGGGGCGGTCAGTAGATCGAGGATCTGCTTCGGGTGGCCCAGTCCGGTGGGTTCAATCAGCAGGCGGTCGGGTTTGCCCTGACGCAGCAGCGTGTTGAGTCCCACCTGCATTGGCAGGCCATTGACGCAGCACATGCATCCGCCGGGGATCTCTTTAATCAGCGCGCCGCTGGATGACAGCAGTGCGCCATCAATGCCTACCTCGCCAAATTCATTGACCAGCACGGCCCATTTCTCGGCCGGATCTTTAGTTGCCAGCAGGTGAAGAATGGAGGTGGTTTTTCCGCTGCCGAGAAAACCGGTGATGAGGTTGGTTTTGGTCACGTGCGCTCCGGGAGAAGGGTGATGCGATAATACTGTTCTCTTATCCTGACGAAAAACGTGACCAATGAGAAGGGGAAGGGCGAACGGAGACCCTTTCCGTTCGCGTTAAGCGCAATAATCGTTAAATATTTAACGTTTCAATAACAGCCTGACGCGCGCCGTGGCGGCTGATTCGCTGGTAGGCCTGGTTAACCGCCTCAACAAAAACGCGGTTTTGCGCCAGATCGTGGCCAAAGACTTCACTCAGCCCCAGCAGCGCGTTGACGCGATCGGCCTCGTCGCTGGCATCAACAACCGTACGAATTTTATCGCTGAGGGGATCGCGAACATCAATCGCGTTGCCACGGTCGTCGGTGCCGCTGACATAGCGTATCCAGCCGGCCACGCCGAGCGCCAGCAGTGGCCACGGCGTTTTTCGCTCAAGATGGATGCGGATCCCGTCCAGCATGCGCTGGGGCAGTTTCTGGCTACCGTCCATCGCGATTTGCCAGGTACGGTGCTGGAGAGCCGGGTTCGCAAAGCGTTCGAGCAGGCTATCGGCGTAGGCGGTGAGGTCGACGTCCTGAATACGTAATGTGGGCGCCTGCTCGTCGAGCATGAGCCGACGGGCGGCATTACGGAAAGAGGGATCCTCCATACATTCATTAATGTGCGCATAGCCCGCGAGATACCCGAGATACGCCAGGAAAGAGTGGCTGCCGTTGAGCATGCGTAATTTCATCTGCTCCCACGGCAGTACATCCTGCACCATCTGGACACCTGCCACTTCCCACTCGGGACGGCCCGCGACAAAGTTATCTTCCACCACCCACTGAATAAACGGTTCGCAACTGATGGCGCACGGATCTTCAACGCCGAGCGCTTCGGTGATTTCCGCAAGCGAGGCGTCAGTTGCGGCGGGGACAATCCTGTCGACCATCGTGCCCGGAAAACTGACGTGGCTTTCGATCCACTCCGCCAGCGCAGCGGAACGTTTTTGCGCCATGCCCAGCACCGCATTTTTCACTACGTGCCCGTTATCCGGGATATTGTCGCAGGAGAGCACGGTAAAGGCGGGCAGGCCACGCTCGTGGCGGCGATGGAGCGCTTCGACCAGAATCCCCGGGGCAGAATGCGGTTCATTCGGATTTTCAAGGTCGTGGACGATCCGCGCGTTGTGCAGATCCAGTTTACCGGTCGCAGGATCGATGCAATAGCCTTTCTCGGTGATGGTGAGCGACACAATCGCGACCTGCGGCTCACAAAATTTCTCAATAATGGCAGACAGGGAGTCCAGCTTTGCGTTCAGGCATTCATGGACGGCGCCGACGATAATCGGCTGATTGCCGTCTGCACCTTTCTCCAGCACGGTAAACAGATGATCCTGCGCGCGCAGCTGGCTCATCAGCACATCACCGCTGAAGAGGCTGATCTCACAGATCCCCCAGTCGCCGCCTTTTTCATTCAGCACCCGGTTTGTTAACAAGGCCTGATGCGCGCGGTGAAAGGCACCAAAGCCAAAATGAACGATGCGGGAGCGTAACTGCGCGCGATCGTAGCGAGGTTGCTGAACGTGAGCAGGCAGCGAGGTGGAGGCAATTGTCTTCATGAAATACACACCTGATTAACCATTAATTAACAATGCCAGTGTAAAGTTATATGACAACAAATAAAATTGGTGAGCCGTAAATATCCCGGTTCTGTGAGTTTGATCAATCAATGTGTGGCGGTGTATTGACCCTTCATGGCAAACATGTATGGTAGTCGTCATCGCATTAACATGTATTGGTATAACAACTTGAGGGGTGGGGTAATGGAACAAACCTGGCGTTGGTACGGGCCGAAAGATCCGGTTTCTCTTGATGATGTGCGTCAGGCTGGCGCAACGGGTGTTGTCACGGCGCTGCATCACATTCCTAACGGTCAGGTCTGGCCGGTGGAGGAAATTAAACAGCGCCAGGCCCTGCTGGCGGAGAAGGGATTAACCTGGTCTGTCGTGGAAAGTATTCCGGTTCATGAGGATATCAAAACCCATACCGGGGAGTATCAGACCTGGATTGCGAACTATCAGCAGAGCATTCGTAACCTTGCGGCCTGCGGCATTGATACCGTCTGCTATAACTTCATGCCGATCCTGGACTGGACGCGCACTGACCTTGAATATCAGATGCCGGACGGTTCAAAAGCGCTGCGTTTCGATCAGATTGCCTTTGCGGCATTCGAACTGCACATTCTGAAGCGCCCGGGCGCCGAAGCGGACTATACCGCGGAAGAGCAGCAGCAGGCGCTGGCGTGGTTTAACGCGTCAAGCGACGCGGACATTGAAAAGCTGACCCGCAATATTATTGCTGGCCTGCCGGGTGCGGAAGAGGGGTACACGCTGGATCAGTTCCGCGCGCGTCTGGCGGAGTACGGCGATATTGATAAGCACCAGCTGCGTGAAAATATGGCGTACTTCCTGCGCGCCATTGTTCCTGTGGCGGAAGAGGTTGGGGTTCGCCTGGCCGTACACCCGGACGATCCACCGCGTCCGATCCTCGGCCTGCCGCGTATCGTCTCCACGATTGAAGATATGCAGTGGCTGAAGGAGACGGTTAACAGTATCTACAACGGTTTTACCATGTGTACCGGCTCCTACGGCGTGCGTGCGGATAACGATCTGGTGCGGATGATTGAAACCTTTGGCGATCGTATCCACTTCACGCATCTCCGTGCGACCTGCCGTGAAGAGAACCCAAAAACCTTCCACGAAGCCGCGCACCTGGGCGGTGATGTGAATATGGTTGCGGTGGTGGACGCCATTCTGGCGGAAGAGGCGCGTCGTAAGCAGGCGGGCGATGTACGTCCTATTCCATTCCGTCCCGATCACGGCCACCAGATGCTCGACGATCTGCGTAAGAAAACCAACCCTGGCTATTCGGCAATTGGCCGTCTGAAAGGGATGGCGGAAGTGCGCGGCGTGGAGCTGGCGCTGAAGATGACGAAGTATCCGGAGCTTCTGTAAGCAAAATTGCCGGGTGGCGGCTACGCCTTACCCGGCCTACAAAAACACAAAAACCGGCTTCAGGGCCGGTTTTTCGTAGGCCCGGTAAGCGTAGCGCCACCGGGCAAAAGCCGCAATCAGTCAGCACGACCCATATAGCGTTTTTCTTCAATATGGATGCGGATTTTCTCGCCCGCTGAGAGGTATTCCGGTACCTGCACAACCAGACCGGTTGTCAGGGTAGCCGGTTTGTTGCGGGCGCTCGCAGATGCGCCTTTGATGCCTGGTGCCGTTTCAACGATTTCCAGATCGACAGTCTGAGGCAGTTCCAGCGCCAGCAGCACGCCATCCCAGGTCAGAACCTGCATGTCAGGCATACCGCCTTCAGGAATGAACTGCAGCTCTTCTTCAATCTGATCTTTGGTGAAGATGTACGGGGTGTAATCTTCTTTGTCCATGAACACATACTCGTTGCCGTCGATGTAGGAGAAATCAACGTAGCGACGGGTCAGGGTCACGGTATCAACGATATCGTCACCTTTAAAGCGCTCTTCCACTTTCAGGCCGGTACGGACATCGGCGAAACGCATTTTGTACAGCGTTGCTGCGCCACGGGCGCTCGGGGCCTGAATGTCGATATCTTTCACAATCAGCAATTTGCCGTTGTAATTCAGTACCATACCTTTCTTAATTTCGTTCGCTCTTGGCATTGCAGTAATCCTGTTTACGGGAGGTAAAAAATATCGCGCCAAATTACTCGTGCGCGGCCTTTCAGGCAAGAGGAATTCGTGGCTTTTGCTATCAATACACAAAAGGTGTTACTGTGCGCGCGATGCCCGACTGAGCGGGCGTTCGTCAGCGAAGAGAGCATTTATGGATTGCCGTCCAGATTGTGGCGCGTGCTGTACTGCACCGTCCATTTCAAGTCCCATTCCAGGAATGCCCGAAGGCAAGCCTGCCAATACCCGCTGCGTTCAGCTCTCAGAGACTAACCTGTGTATGATCTTTGGCTCACCGTTGCGCCCGAAGGTCTGTTCCGGGCTTCAGCCCTCAGCCGAAATGTGCGGCACCACGCGTGAGCAGGCGATGACGTACCTGCTTGAGCTGGAAGCGCTCACCGCGCCTTAAACGTCTTTAATCTTCGCCAGACAGCCAAGCGTCAGCGTGCACATCACCAGCGCAATCCAGAACACGGTGTGATAGTTCCAGATCTCAGCCACGACGCCGGCCATTGAACCGGCGATAATCCAGCCCACGCGGGTGGTATTGGTATACAGGGTCGTGGCGGAGCCTGCCTGGCCCGGCATCAGATCCTGGAAGTAGAGCATGCCTATCCCGGCGAGAATGCCGATATAAATGGCGTTCAGCAGCTGTAAAGCCAGCAACAGCCCCGGCGTGTGAACCGTCAACATACCAATATAGAACAGCAGGCCAGCGACGGCGGCGATACGCATTAAAAAACGCTTTCCGAAACGCTTCGCGTAGTAACCCGCGATGAGCATGGTCGGGATCTCAAGCCCGGCGGCGGTGCCCATCATAATGCCCGCCAGCTTTTCCGGCAGATGCAGTTCATCAATAATAAACAGCGGCATGTTGATGATATACAGGCTATTGGTGCCCCACATCAGCGTGCAGATAATAAAGAGAAACAGGGCATCGCGGCGGTTACGGCGCGGGGCTTCCAGCACACCCGTTGCCACTTTGGGCTCTTTGCGCATTGACGGCAGAAAGAACCACACCAGCGCGCCGCAGACGACAAACGCAACGGCCGCACTCAGGTACATCACCGTAAAGCCAAAACCCATCGCCAGCGCGTAAGCCAGCGGCGGCCCTATCACCCATGCCAGCGACACCTGAGCACGCATAACAGAGCTGAACATCACCGCTTCGCGTCCGGTATGGTCGGCGTGCTCGCGGGCAAGGGCGAACATCTGTGGATTCGCCGTCGAGCCAAAGCTGCTCAGGAACACGCCGATGAACAGCAGAATGAAATAGTTACGGTTCCAGGCAAACAGAACGCAGGCCAGTACACCGAGCAGGCAGCAGAAAACGATCAGACTTTTACGATCGCCTTTTCTGTCGGAGCGCCCTGCCAGAAACTGACTGACGAGGATGCCGATGATGGCGCTTCCGGTAAAAAAGAAGCCGACCATTGCCGGACGAACATGAACCTCATTGGTCAGAAATAAACTCAGCGTCGGCGTCTGTAACGCACCGGCAATACCCGTGAAGAAGGCAACAATCAGGAAGGCTGCAGAGGTCAGATCAAAGGGCTTCGGCGAGGCAGCCGCAGGGGTGTTATGCATGTTTTATAATTAGCGAGTAGCAGAGAGGGAGCGGAGTTTACGCCGTCAGCTAAAAAATAAACAGTGGGTGCGGTCAATCATGCCACGAAAAATCAAAATGGCATTTCATCTTGCATCCTCCCCGGCTGACCTTAGCTGAAACTGACTTGCTGAACTTCAGCAAAATTCAGCTGAAGGAATAAGAAATGTGCTGTATCTCTAAATTCTGACATCAGAAAGACGAGTTTACTTGCAAGGCATTGCAGAAAGCGCAAGACTTTTTGAAACGTTTCAGCGCTATCTTGTTTTAACAAACGGAGCAGGCTAGCGCATTTTTTCTCATTTAAGCTGAAACGATTCAAGTTCAGCAGGAGAGGAGAACCATGTTCCAGTTATCTGTTCAGGATATCCACCCGGGCGCTCAGGCCGGGGATAAAGAAGAGGCTATTCGCCAGGTTGCCGCTGCACTTGTGCAAGCGGGTAACGTCGCGGACGGCTACGTAAACGGCATGCTGGCGCGCGAACAGCAGACCTCAACCTTCCTCGGCAACGGCATTGCCATTCCGCACGGCACGACGGACACCCGCGATCAGGTGCTGAAAACCGGCGTTAAGGTTTATCAGTTCCCGCAGGGCGTGCTCTGGGGCGAGGGGCAGGTGGCCTATGTGGCTATCGGTATCGCGGCCAGCAGCGACGAACACTTAGGCCTGCTGCGTCAGCTGACGCACGTCCTGAGCGATGACGCGGTGGCTGAACAGCTCAAATCCGCCACGACAGCGGAAGAGCTGCGCGCCTTGCTGATGGGCGAAAAACAGAGTGAAGCGCTGAAACTGGATAATGAAACGCTGACGCTGGACGTGGTTGCCTCCGACCTGGTGACGCTGCAGGCGCTAAACGCGGGGCGCCTGAAGGAAGCCGGCGCGGCGGATGCCACCTTCGTAACGCGCGTGATCAACGATAAGCCGTTGAATCTGGGGCAGGGTATCTGGCTGAACGACAGTGCTGAAGGCAACCTGCGCAGTGCTATCGCCGTGAGCCGCGCGGCCAGTGCGTTTGACGTAGACGGCGAACGTGCGGCCATGCTGGTGACCGTGGCGATGAAGGATGAACAGCCGGTTTCCGTGCTGAAACGTCTGGGCGATCTGCTGTTGAACAACAAAGCTGAAAAACTGCTGAACGCTGATGCCTCCACCGTGCTGGCACTGCTGACCAGTGATGATGCGCTGACGGATGACGTGCTGACCGCAGAGTTCGTGGTGCGTAACGAACACGGCCTGCATGCCCGTCCCGGCACCATGCTGGTGAATACCATTAAACAATTCGAAAGTGAGATCACCGTGGCGAATCTTGATGGCACGGGCAAACCGGCCAACGGCCGTAGTCTGATGAAAGTTGTCGCGCTGGGCGTGAAGAAAGGTCACCGTCTGCGCTTCACCGCGCAGGGTGCGGATGCTGAACAGGCGTTGAAAGCGATTGGCGATGCCATCGCCGCGGGTCTGGGGGAGGGCGCATAATGAGCAGACGTGTTGCGACTATTACGCTGAACCCGGCTTATGACCTGGTGGGGTTTTGCCCGGAAATTGAGCGCGGCGAAGTAAACCTCGTGCGTACCACTGGCCTGCATGCTGCGGGTAAAGGGATTAACGTCGCGAAAGTGCTCAAGGATCTCGGTATCGATGTCACCGTGGGGGGATTCCTCGGTAAAGATAACCAGGATGGTTTCCAGCAGCTGTTCAGCGAGCTGGGCATTGCTAACCGTTTTCAGGTTGTTCAGGGCCGTACCCGTATCAACGTTAAGCTGACGGAGAAAGACGGTGAAGTAACCGATCTGAACTTCTCCGGCTTTGAGGTGACCCCGTCCGACTGGGAGCGTTTTGTGAACGATTCCCTGACCTGGCTGGGCCAGTTCGACATGGTGTGCGTCAGCGGCAGTCTGCCGTCCGGCGTGAGCCCGGAAGCGTTCACCGACTGGATGACGCGCCTGCGCAGCCAGTGCCCATGCATTATTTTTGACAGCAGCCGCGACGCGCTGGTTGCGGGTCTGAAAGCCTCTCCGTGGCTGGTGAAGCCAAATCGCCGTGAACTGGAGATCTGGGCCGGTCGTAAGCTGCCAGAATTAAAAGATGTGATTGACGCTGCCCATGCGCTGCGCGAGCAGGGTATCGCTCATGTGGTGATTTCGCTTGGGGCAGAAGGGGCGTTGTGGGTTAACGCGTCCGGCGAATGGATCGCCAAACCGCCATCGGTTGACGTTGTCAGCACCGTTGGTGCAGGGGATTCCATGGTTGGCGGCCTGATTTATGGTCTGCTGATGCGTGAATCCAGTGAACATACTTTACGTCTTGCCACCGCCGTTGCAGCCCTGGCCGTCAGCCAGAGCAATGTCGGTATTACCGATCGTACCCAGTTAGCCGCGATGATGGCGCGCGTTGACTTAAAACCTTTTAACTAACAGCAGGAGAGGAATAATGAAAACGCTGCTGATCATTGACTCCGGTCTCGGACAGGCTCGCGCCTATATGGCGAAGACCCTGCTGGGCGCGGCGGCACAAAAAGCGCATCTGGAGATTATCGATAATCCAGGTGATGCCGAACTGGCCATTGTCCTGGGCGATAAAATCCCGGCTGACAGTGCGCTGAATGGCAAAAAAGTGTGGCTGGGCGATATTAATCGTGCGGTGGCCCACCCGGAACTGTTCCTGAGTGAAGCGAAAGGTCATGCGTCTGTTTACAGCGCGCCTGTTGTCACGGCACCGGTTGCTGCAGCAGGACCGAAACGCATTGTCGCGGTGACGGCCTGTCCGACGGGGGTGGCTCACACCTTCATGGCGGCTGAAGCCATTGAAACCGAAGCGAAAAAACGCGGCTGGTGGGTAAAAGTTGAAACGCGTGGCTCTGTGGGCGCGGGCAACGCTATCACCGCAGAAGAAGTGGCGGAAGCCGATCTGGTGATTGTGGCGGCGGATATCGAAGTGGATCTGGCGAAATTTGCCGGTAAGCCGATGTACCGTACCTCAACCGGCCTGGCGCTGAAAAAAACCGCGCAGGAGTTTGATAAAGCGCTGGTGGAAGCGAAGCCGTATCAGGCTACCGGTACCGCGCAGACCGCGACGGAAGGGAAGAAAGAGTCAGCAGGCGCCTATCGTCACTTGCTGACCGGTGTCTCTTACATGCTGCCAATGGTGGTCGCGGGTGGTTTGTGTATTGCGCTGTCATTCGCATTTGGTATTACGGCGTTTAAAGAACAAGGGACGCTAGCTGCAGCATTGATGCAGATCGGTGGTGGTTCTGCGTTCGCGCTGATGGTACCTGTTCTGGCGGGCTTTATTGCCTTCTCCATCGCTGACCGTCCGGGCCTGACGCCGGGACTTATCGGCGGTATGCTGGCCGTCAGCACCGGCTCCGGATTTATCGGCGGTATCATTGCCGGTTTCCTGGCGGGTTACGTCGCGAAGCTTATCAGCGCGAAGCTGAAGCTGCCGCAGAGTATGGAAGCGCTGAAACCGATCCTGATTATCCCGCTGATTTCCAGTCTGGTGGTCGGTCTGGCGATGATTTACCTGATTGGTAAGCCGGTTGCAGGCATCCTCGCGGGCCTGACTCACTGGCTGCAAACCATGGGTACTGCGAATGCGGTACTGCTGGGTGCGATCCTCGGGGGCATGATGTGTACCGACATGGGTGGCCCGGTGAACAAAGCGGCGTACGCTTTCGGTGTTGGCCTGCTGAGTACCCAGACCTACGCACCGATGGCTGCCATTATGGCCGCAGGTATGGTGCCTCCGCTGGCACTGGGTCTGGCCACGATTATCGCGCGTCGTAAATTCGACAAAGCGCAGCAGGAAGGGGGTAAAGCGGCGCTGGTACTGGGTCTGTGCTTTATCACCGAAGGGGCGATTCCATTCGCCGCCCGTGATCCAATGCGTGTTCTGCCGTGCTGTATCGTTGGCGGCGCGGTGACCGGCGCTATCTCCATGGCGATTGGCGCAAAACTGATGGCACCACACGGCGGTCTGTTTGTCCTGTTGATCCCTGGCGCCATCACACCGGTACTGGGTTACCTGCTGGCGATTGTTGCGGGTACGCTGGTGGCTGGTCTCTCTTACGCGGTGCTCAAACGTCCTGAAGCGGACGTGGTGGCGAAAGCGGCGTGATATAAATCCCCTCTCCCAGGGCAGAGAATTCTCTGCCCTTTTTTATTTCTGCATTTTGTGCCCTGTCTCTCAGGTTTTCCTGTCTTCCCGAATTATATCCGCTAAAAAATGTGATTCTGTTCATAACTACTCGCTTTAGCGCTTGCAGCCAGATTCCGTTTGATCAAAACATGCGCAATTCAAACAGATGTTTGTTTGCAAACATAAGCTCTAATAGATTTTGGTGTCGTTAATCGCGACATCATTACTATGGCAATGCTTTGCCGGAGGGTGTGCTATGCGCAAAAAGGAATACATAGTAACAATCGGATCAGCCAATATGGATGTGGCCGGATATTCACATGATTCACTCAATTATGCTGACTCTAATCCAGGGCGGATAAAATTTTCTCCCGGCGGCGTGGGAAGAAATATTGCCCATAATCTTTCATTGCTGGGTAAAGCATCATGGCTACTCACTGCCGTAGGCCAGGATTTTTATGGTGAAATGTTATTAACACAGACCCGTCAGAGTGGTGTCCACGTTGAAAAAAGTCTGTGTGTGCCCGGTGAAAATACATCCTGTTATTTATCACTGCTCGATAATACGGGTGAAATGTTAGTGGCTATCAATGATATGGGCATTTCTGAGCATATTTCTGCCCGTTTTTTAGCACAACATGCGGATTTTATTCATCACGCATCAGCAGTTGTTGCCGACTGTAATATCAGTGAGGAGGCACTGGTCTGGATACTCGAAAATGCCGGCGGCGTACCGGTATTTGTAGACCCGGTATCCGCCTGGAAATGTATCAAAATTCGCAATCATCTCGACAAAATCCACACGCTGAAACCCAACCGACTGGAAGCCGAAACCCTCAGTGGGATTGCGCTTTCCGGACGTGACGACGTTGCGGATGTTGCCGCCTGGTTCCATGCGCATGGGCTAACGCGGCTGGTACTCAGCATGGGGGGGGATGGCGTTTACTACAGTCACGCCAACGGGGAGCATGGGTGGGCATTACCTGTTAAAACGCAGGTCATTAATGTGACCGGTGCAGGCGACGCCATGATGGCCGGGCTCGTCTCCTGCTGGGTAGATGGTTTGTCATTTATTGATTCCGTACGTTTCGCGCAGGGGTGCTCATCCATGGCGCTTGCCTGTGAATATACCAACAACCCTGATTTATCTGTTGAAAACGTTATTTCCTTACTGGAGAAATCCGCATGTCTGAATTAACACTGAATGCTGAATTACTGCAAATCTCACCAGAAGTACAGGACGCGCTTAAAAATAAAAAGCCGGTCGTCGCGCTCGAATCCACCATTATTTCTCATGGGATGCCTTTCCCACAAAATGCACAAACGGCAATTGAGGTCGAACAAACCATTCGTCAGCATGGCGCTGTTCCGGCAACTATTGCCATTATTGGCGGAATAATGAAGGTGGGCTTGAGTAAAGATGAAATTGAGTTATTGGGGCGCGAAGGGCACAGCGTCACAAAAGTCAGTCGCCGGGATTTACCGTTTGTCGTAGCAGCCAAAAAAAATGGTGCCACAACGGTTGCCTCCACCATGATTATTGCGGCGCTGGCCGGAATTAAAGTTTTTGCAACCGGGGGAATCGGTGGTGTTCATCGTGGTGCTGAACGCACGTTTGATATTTCTGCCGATCTTCAGGAGCTGGCACATACCAATGTCACGGTGGTGTGTGCGGGCGCGAAATCTATTCTCGATCTGGGGCTCACCACCGAATATTTAGAAACTTTCGGTGTCCCGTTAATTGGCTACCAGACAACCTCTCTTCCGGCTTTTTTCTGTCGTACCAGTCCATTTGACGTGAGCACTCGTCTCGATACCGCAGAAGAGATTGCCCGCGCCATGCTCGTGAAGTGGCAGACGGGTCTGAACGGCGGACTGGTGGTGGCCAATCCGATTCCTGAATCGTTCGCTATGGCAGAAGGCAAAATTAACGCAGCCATCGATCAGGCGGTACGAGAAGCTGAAGAGCAGGGCATCGTGGGCAAAGAAAGCACGCCTTTCCTGCTGGCCCGGGTGGCCGATCTGACCGGTGGCGACAGCCTGAAGTCTAATATACAGCTGGTCTTCAACAACGCCGTGCTGGCCTGCGAGATAGCGAAAGCCTATCAACGTCTCGCCTGCTAAAACCGTTCAGTCAGCATGCTGTCGACCACCAGGGGCAAACACAACTGAGGCCCGGCGACAACGCCGGGTTTACTGGCATGAAGGGAATTCGTAATGGATATCATGAGAAGTGTTGTGGGGATGGTAATTTTACTGGCAATTGCGTTCCTGTTGTCAGTCAATAAAAAGCGTATCAGCCTGCGTACCGTGGGGGCTGCGCTGGTTCTGCAGATCGCCATCGGTGGGATTATGCTCTATTTTCCTCCCGGTAAATGGCTTGTTGAGCAGGCCGCGCTGGGCGTACATAAAGTCATGTCCTACAGTGATGCAGGGAGCGCCTTTATCTTTGGCTCGCTGGTAGGGCCGAAAATGGATGTTCTGTTTGATGGGGCGGGGTTCATCTTCGCGTTTCGTGTGTTACCTGCCATTATTTTTGTCACCGCCCTGATCAGCCTGCTCTATTACATCGGCGTGATGGGGCTGCTTATCCGGTTTCTTGGCGGTATTTTCCAGAAAGCACTGCACATCAGTAAGATCGAATCCTTTGTTGCCGTGACCACCATCTTTCTCGGGCAAAACGAGATCCCGGCAATTGTGAAGCCGTTTATTGAGCGTCTTAACCGCAATGAACTGTTCACCGCGATCTGTAGTGGTATGGCATCGATTGCTGGCTCGATGATGATTGGTTATGCCGGAATGGGCGTGCCGATTGATTATCTGCTCGCCGCATCGCTGATGGCCATTCCGGGCGGGATCCTGTTTGCGCGTATACTCAGCCCGGCGACAGAAGCGTCAAACGTCACTTTTGATAACCTGTCATTCACTGAAACTCCACCGAAAAGCATTATTGAAGCTGCCGCGAGCGGGGCGATGACCGGGCTAAAAATTGCTGCGGGTGTTGCAACGGTAGTGATGGCGTTTGTCGCCATCATTGCGCTGATCAACGGCATGATTGGCGGCATTGGTGGCTGGTTTGGTTACGAACACGTCACGCTTGAAGGGATTTTGGGTTATGTTCTGGCTCCTCTGGCCTGGATTATGGGGGTTGACTGGCATGAAGCAACGCTTGCCGGAAGCCTGATCGGTCAGAAGCTGGCAATCAATGAGTTTGTGGCCTACCTCAATTTCTCACCGTATCTGCAAACAGCAGGCTCTCTGGATGTAAAAACCATCGCCATTATCTCTTTCGCCCTCTGCGGTTTCGCCAATTTTGGATCCATTGGCGTTGTCGTCGGCGCATTTTCCGCCATTGCGCCACAGCGGGCGCCCGAAATAGCGCAGTTGGGAATGCGGGCCCTGGCAGCAGCCACGCTTTCCAATCTCATGAGCGCGACGATTGCGGGTTTCTTCATCAGTTTATAAAGAATGACCCAGGCATTATGCCTGGGTTGTATTGAGCAGATAGAGGGCGTTATTAGCGGAAAGGGCAGGATTATTGAGGCTGACGCTGGCGCGTGATAAGGCAGCACACGCCATCGCGAAATTCGCACCGTCACGAAAATCGCTCCCTTCCAGAAAACTATAGAGAAGGCCCGCCATAAAACCGTCATCCGCGCCAAAACCGTCCACGACAGGATGCGCAGGCGGGAAGAGACGAAATTGTTCGCCATTCTTCTGGCTACAAAAAACCGATTCATCCTTCATGTAAACATACACATGCTGAACCCCTTGCTGATGCAGAAAATCCGCTGCGCGGGCCAGGTCAGCATCGGTAATGACGGGATTGCCCCAGAGGATCTCAAGTTCCTTTTGGGTCGGCTTTAGGGTATGGATCCGTGAATACCAGGTCTTAATTTTTTCCGCTTTGAATTCAGAAACGGTATCAATAAAGACCGGAATATCATCCGCTATGGTAAAGACCCACTCCATCGCTTCCGGGGTGAGGTTGCAATCGGCAAGTATCACCCCGGCGTGACGGAGCAGATCCCGCGAGTTGTCCAGCAGTTGCGGCGTCAGCTTTTGCAGAATCTGTGTATCGTTTATCGCCAGCACCGTTTCATCCTGCTGGTTTGCGACGGAGAGGTAGGTTGACGTGTTATGTCCGTGTAAGCGGATACAGCTGGAGACATTTACCCCCGCCTGACGCGTTTGCTCCAGCAGTGTTTCGCCGTAAAAATCACTGCCTACCGCTGAAATTAAATGGACGTCTCTTCCCAGCAAGGCAAGATTATGCGCGATATTACGGCCCACGCCGCCAGCGGAACAGTGGATGCTGCCCGGATGAGAGGCCGATTGCGGATAGTGGATTTCCGCCGTGCCGCGAATATCCATATTGATGGCGCCGACCACCACGCAATACTCCCGTTCGGTGAGGATATATCCTTTACCTTTGATCATCCCCTTGCGCATCAGATCCATAATATGTGCCGCGACACGCGAACGGCTGATCTGCAAAATATCGGCGATTTCGTTTTGCTGAATAAGGGGATTACGCCGCAGGATCTTGAGTATCTGCTTCTCTCTTTCGTTCATTCTTACGCAACCGCCTGCTCTGTCTGCTGTGCTTTCAGCCAGGCAATCTCTTCCGCCCAGATATCCGGGTTAATGGTTTCCAGCACCATGGGGATCCCATCGAAACGGGCATCCTGCATGATAAAGCGGAACGCATCATGGCCGATATTACCTTCGCCCAGGCTGTGGTGGCGGTCAACGCGGCTGCCAAAGGCGCTTTTCGCATCATTCAGGTGCATACCACGCAGATACTTAAAGCCAACAATGCGCCCGAACTCGTCGAAGGTGTTTTTCGTGGCCTCGGTGGTGCGCAGGTCATAACCGGCGGCAAAGGCGTGGCAGGTATCAATGCACACGCCCACGCGGGATTTATCTTCCACCCCGTCAATAATGGCCGCCAGATGTTCAAACTTAAAGCCGAGGTTGCTGCCCTGACCGGCGGTATTCTCAATCACCGCCGTCACGCCTTTAGTTTTATCCAGGGTGATGTTGATGGATTCGGCAATGCGCGCCAGACAGGCATCTTCGTCGATCTGCATCAGATGGCTACCCGGATGGAAGTTCAGCAGCGTCAGCCCCAGCTGTTCGCAGCGCTGTACTTCATCGAGAAACGCTTCGCGGGACTTCTCCAGCGCGTCCTGTACCGGATGTCCGAGGTTGATCAGGTAGCTGTCATGGGGGAGGATCTGACCCGGCCCGTAGTGGTATTTCTCACAGGCGGCTTTGAAATCATCAATCACCTCAGCGGTGAGCGGTGCGGCGCGCCACTGGCGCTGATTTTTGGTGAACAGGGCGAAAGCGGTCGCCTCAATTTCGGCGGCGCGAATGGCGGCATTCGCAAGGCCACCTGCAGCGCTGACGTGCGCTCCAACATATTTCATAAAAAAACTCCTGCTAACCCGAAACGCTTATGATAGCGGGTTAGCAGGAGAAGGACGTAGTGGTTTATGCCATCAGGCTGTGCACCGCGAGGTTAATGGCGCCGCCACCGACAATCAGCCAGATGAAAAGCACCAGCGCCATCAGCAGCGGTTTCGCACCGGCTTTTTTCAGCGCACTGACGTGGGTGGTCACCCCCAGCGCCGCCATGGCCATCGCCAGCAGCACGGTATCCAGCGTCACCAGCATATCGACCACGGCTTTCGGCAGCAGGTGGAAGGAGTTGAAAATCGCCACCACGATAAACAGGATCGCAAACCACGGAATGGTGATTTTACTTTTCTCGCTGCCGCCCGCCGGAGCCAGCTGTTTAACCCGCGCGGCCAGGAAAATCAGGAACGGCGCAAGCATCATCACGCGCAGCATTTTGGCAATCACCGCCGCGTTTTCAGCTTCTGGATTAATCGCGTGACCTGCTGCGACCACCTGAGCCACTTCGTGCATGGTTGAGCCAATATAGATGCCATAGGTTTCCGGGCTGAACCAGTGGGCCACCAGCGGATACATCGCCGGGTAGAGGAAAATCGCCACCGTACCGAAGATTACTACCGTCGCCACCGCCACGGTCACTTTGCTGGCTTCGGCCTTCACGACAGGTTCCGTTGCCAGTACCGCCGCAGCGCCGCAAATACTGCTGCCTGCGCCGATTAACCAGCTGGTTTGCTTATCCAGACCAAAGACTTTCTGGCCGATAAAGCAGGCCAGTAAAAAGGTACTGGTCAGGGTCAGGACATCGATGGCGATCCCGCTGACGCCAACGTCGGCAATCTGCGAAAAGGTGAGACGAAAGCCGTAGAGAATGATCCCGAGACGCAGCAGGTGCTGTTTGGCGAAGATCACGCCGCCGTCACAGGATTTCCAGATATGTGGGTAAACGGTGTTACCCACGACCATGCCGAGCAATATCGCCAGCGTTAAGGCGCTAAAACCTGCGCCGGCAACGGCGGGAATGCTTCCGCCCCATAACGCCACGCCGGTCACCGCGGCGCTGAGCGCAAGACCCGGCACGAAGTGCCACAATGTACGATGATGCTGTAAGGTGAGTTCTGACATAACCTTCTCCTTTGTCTGGCTAAAGGTTACGGCGCTCTGGCTTAAAAATAAAATTGATTATATACTTATAATCAATCTATATAAGTGGTAAGAAACCATGCACATTACATTGCGCCAGCTGGAAGTCTTTGCCGAAGTGCTGAAAAGCGGGTCGACGACGCAGGCATCGCAGATGCTGGCGCTCTCGCAATCAGCGGTCAGCGCAGCCCTGACCGACCTCGAAGGTCAGCTGGGCGTTCAGCTTTTCGACAGGGTTGGGAAGCGCCTGGTGGTCAACGAGCACGGGCGCCTTCTCTATCCGCGTGCGCTGGCCTTGCTGGAGCAGGCTATCGAAATCGAACAGCTGTTCCGCGAAGATAACGGGGCGATCCGCGTCTACGCCAGCAGCACCATCGGGAATTACATCCTGCCGGAAGTGATTGCCCGCTACCGTCGGGATTTTCCCACCCTGCCGCTGGAAATGAGCGTCGGTAATAGCCAGGACGTCATCAACGCGGTGATCGATTTCCGCGTGGATATCGGTCTTATCGAAGGTCCCTGCCATAACGTCGATATCATTGCCGAGCCCTGGCTGGAGGATGAGCTGGTGGTCTTTGCGTCCCCGGCCTCGTCTTTATTGCAGGGCGAAGTGACGCTGGAGCGGCTGGCGCAGGCGCAGTGGATCCTGCGTGAGCAGGGCTCCGGCACGCGGGAAATTGTCGATTACCTGCTGCTGTCCCATCTGCCGCATTTCCAGCTGGGGATGGAGCTGGGGAACTCAGAGGCGATTAAGCACGCGGTGCGTCATGGCCTGGGCATCAGCTGTCTTTCACGGCGGGTCATTGCTGAGCAGCTTGAGACGGGGTCGCTGGTGGAAATTCCCGTTCCGCTCCCGAAACTGGTGCGCACGCTGTGGCGCATTCACCATCGTCAGAAACACCTCTCCAGCTCGCTGCAGCGTTTTCTGCGCTATTGCGAAATCTAAACGCGTCCCTCACCCCAACGTGGAGAGGGAAAAATTATGCTTTACTTATAATCCTGGCCGCGTCATGAAGCTCTCTTATAACTGAGTATTTCTGCCGGAAGGAATCCGGATCGTCTGCTACAATCGCGCCTCATTTATTAAATGGACAGCATTTTCATATGGTTTCAGAAATTAAAACCACAGAAGCGCCCACGCTCCGTCGTGAACTCAAGGCGCGTCACCTGACGATGATCGCCATTGGCGGTTCAATCGGTACAGGTCTTTTCGTTGCCTCTGGCGCAACGATTTCGGCAGCAGGCCCGGGTGGGGCGCTTTTCTCTTATATTCTGATTGGCCTGATGGTGTACTTCCTGATGACCAGTCTGGGCGAACTGGCCGCGTACATGCCGGTGTCAGGTTCGTTTTCGACCTACGGTCAAAAATACGTTGAAGAAGGTTTCGGCTTCGCGCTGGGCTGGAACTACTGGTACAACTGGGCGGTCACCATCGCCGTTGACCTCGTCGCCGCACAGCTGGTAATGAACTGGTGGTTCCCGGATACGCCGGGCTGGATCTGGAGCGCACTGTTCCTGACCGTCATCTTCCTGCTGAACTACATCTCCGTGCGCGGTTTCGGCGAAGCGGAATACTGGTTCTCTTTGATCAAAGTGGCAACCGTCATCATCTTTATCGTCGTCGGTGTGGCGATGATCGTTGGTATTTTCAAAGGTGCTGAACCTGCGGGCTGGAGCAACTGGACAACAGGCGATGCGCCGTTTGCCGGTGGTCTTTCGGCAATGATTGGCGTGGCAATGATTGTCGGCTTCTCCTTCCAGGGGACTGAACTGATTGGTATCGCTGCCGGTGAGTCTGAGAACCCGGAAAAAAATATTCCGCGTGCGGTTCGTCAGGTCTTCTGGCGTATCCTGCTGTTCTACGTGTTCGCGATCCTGATTATCAGCCTGATCATTCCATACACCGATCCAAGCCTGCTGCGCAATGACGTCAAAGACATTAGCGTCAGCCCGTTCACGCTGGTCTTCCAGCACGCCGGTCTGCTGTCTGCGGCGGCAGTGATGAACGCCGTGATCCTCACCGCCGTGCTTTCTGCCGGTAACTCCGGGATGTACGCATCCACCCGTATGCTCTACACCCTGGCCTGCGACGGTAAAGCCCCGCGTATCTTCGCGAAACTGTCCCGCGGCGGCGTTCCACGTAACGCGCTGTACGCAACAACGGTAATCGCCGGTCTGTGCTTCCTGACCTCCATGTTTGGCAACCAGACGGTATACCTGTGGCTGCTGAACACCTCGGGGATGACGGGCTTTATTGCCTGGCTGGGGATTGCCATTAGCCACTACCGTTTCCGCCGTGGCTATGTCAAACAGGGCTATGACATTAACTCGCTGCCGTATCGTTCCGGCTTCTTCCCGCTGGGTCCTATTTTCGCCTTCATTCTGTGTCTGATTATTACGCTGGGACAGAACTATGAAGCGTTCCTGGCGGATACCATTGACTGGGGCGCCGTCACGGCAACCTACATTGGTATTCCGCTGTTCCTTGTCATCTGGTTTGGTTACAAACTGACGAAAGGCACACACTTCGTTCGCTACAGTGAAATGGAATTCCCGGAACGATTTAAACAATAACCGCACTCCCTCTCTTTTAACCCGCTCATTCGAGCGGGTTTTTTTATCCCTGTACGCTGAAACAAAGATATATTTTTTAACAATTTAATTGATAATAATTATCGTTTGCTTTATCGTTATCAAAAATAAGCGTGTCACCGACCCACCGCAGATGTGGGCGGCAAGGAAGACGCTGTGAGTGATGATTTGATGTAGTTGTATTTACCTCATGGAGATATGGAATGTTTAGGTTGAATCCCTTCGTCAGGGGAGGACTTTGTGCGTCCGCAATGTCCCTGGCCCTGCCTGTTATCGCAGCAGAATCCGGCGACACTATGGTTGTAACGGCCTCCGCGACCGAGCAAAACCTGAAAGATGCGCCGGCCAGCATCAGCGTAATTACGCAGGAAGATTTGCAGCGCAAACCCGTTCAGAACCTGAAAGATGTGTTACGGGATGTGCCGGGCGTACAACTTACGAGCGAAGGGGACAACCGTAAAGGAGTAAGTATTCGCGGTCTGGACAGCAGCTATACGTTGATCCTGGTCGACGGCAAGCGCGTTAACTCCCGCAACGCGGTGTTCCGCCATAATGATTTCGACCTCAGCTGGGTGCCGGTTGACGCCATCGAACGAATCGAAGTGGTGCGCGGGCCGATGTCCTCGCTTTATGGCTCCGACGCGCTGGGCGGCGTGGTGAACATTATCACCAAAAAAATCGGTCAGAAGTGGACGGGCACCCTGAGCGCCGATTCCACGATTCAGGAACATCGCGATCGCGGTGACACCTACAACGGTCAGTTCTACACCAGCGGCCCGCTGGTGGATGGCTTGCTGGGGCTGAAAGCCTACGGTAGCCTTGCGAAGCGTGAGAAAGACGGCCAGCAGAAATCCTCTACCACGGCGAGCGGTGAAACGCCGCGCATCGAAGGCTTCACGAGCCGCGATGCTAATGTCGAATTCGCCTGGACGCCGTCTGAAAATCACGACTTTACGGCGGGCTATGGTTTCGACCGTCAGGATCGCGACTCGGATTCCCTCGACAAAAACCGCCTTGAGCGTCAGAACTACTCCCTCAGTCACAACGGTCGCTGGGGCATCGGCAACAGCGAGCTGAAGGTATACGGCGAGAAGGTTGACAACAAAAACCCGGGCAACAGCAACCCTATCACCTCCGAGAGTAACGCAGTGGACGGGAAATACGTGCTGCCGCTGGGCGAAATCAATCAGTTCCTGACCTTCGGCGGTGAATGGCGTCACGATAAGCTGAAAGATCCGGTCAACCTGACTGGCGGTTCCAGTAGCAGTACCTCGACAAGCCAGTATGCTCTGTTCCTGGAGGATGAGTGGCGTATCTTTGAACCTCTGGCGCTGACCACCGGTATCCGTATGGATGACCATGACACCTATGGCGATCACTGGAGTCCGCGGGCGTATCTGGTGTATAACGCGACCGATACCGTAACGGTGAAAGGGGGCTGGGCTACCGCGTTTAAAGCGCCGTCACTGCTGCAGCTGAGCCCGGACTGGGTCAGCGGCTCATGCCGCGGTGCCTGTGAGATTGTCGGTAACCCGGACCTGAAACCGGAAACCAGTGAAAGCTTCGAATTCGGTCTCTACTACAGCGGGGAAGAGGGCTGGTTAGAGGGCGTGCAGGCCAGCATTACCACCTTCCAGAATAATGTGGATGACCGCATCAGCATTAGCCGTACGGCCAATGTGAAGCAGGCCCAGAGCTACCCTAACTACGTTGGCCTGAATGCGGACGGTGAACCGATTTTCCGCTATTACAACGTTAACAAGGCGCGTATCCGCGGGGTGGAGACGGAGCTGAAATTCCCGCTGGCGGAAGAGTGGAAAGTGACGCTGAACTACACCTATAACGATGGTCGTGATATCAGTAACGGCGGCAACAAACCGCTGTCCGATCTGCCATTCCACACGGCCAACGGTACCGTTGACTGGCAGGCGACCCAGGACTGGTCGTTCTACGTTCAGGGCAACTACACCGGCGAGAAACGCGCGTTGACCAGCAGTGCCCCTACGCCGGGTGGCTATGTCATCTGGAATACCGGTGCGGCGTGGCAGGCAACGAAAAGCGTTAAGCTGCGCGCGGGCGTGCAGAACCTGCTGGATAAAGACCTGAGCCGTGATGATTACAGCTATACAGAAGATGGCCGTCGTTACTTTGTGGGTATGGATTACAGGTTCTGACCCAGTCAGGTGCCGGGTGGCGGCTGCGCCTTACCCGGCCTACAAAAAGGCACAAGCTTGCAGGCCCGGTAAGCGAAGCGCCACCGGGCAAAAAAGGCCGCACTTACCCGAACAAATGCTCCGCATGGAAGCGGAGATGATCCTCAATAAAGGATGCGATGAAGTAATAGCTGTGATCGTATCCCGGTTGAATACGCAGCGTCAGCGGCCAGTCTTTCTGGCGTGCCGCTTCTGCCAGCACCGCGGGCTGTAGCTGCCCGGCAAGGAACTGATCCGCATCTCCCTGATCGATAAGGATAGGAAGGGCATCTTCCGGTTTGCTGTTCAGCATCAGCGCGCAGCTGTCCCATGCCAGCCATTTTTCCGTATCGTCACCCAGATAGTGGGTAAAGGCTTTTTGCCCCCATGGCACCTGGGTGGGGTTCACGATAGGCGCAAATGCCGACACGCTGACGTATTTTCCCGGGTTTTTCAGCGCCATGATCAGCGCCCCGTGACCGCCCATCGAGTGGCCGCTGATCGCGCAGCGCTGGCTGACCGCAAACTGAGACTGCACGAGGGCAGGAAGTTCATCGCGAATGTAATCATACATACGGTAGTGACGCGCCCAGGGCAGTTCGGTGGCATTCAGATAAAAGCCGGCGCCTTTGCCCAGGTCGTATCCCGCATCGTCGGCCACATCATCGCCACGTGGGCTGGTGTCCGGCATGACCAGCGCAATACCCAGTTCGGCAGCAATACGCTGCGCGCCCGCTTTGGTGGTGAAGTTTTCGTCGTTGCAGGTCAGGCCGGAAAGCCAGAACAGAACCGGCGGGTTTTCCGTCGCGGGCAGGAAAATGCTGAACGTCATCGCACAGTTCAGAACGGTGGAGTCGTGCCGCCAGCGCTGCTGTCGACCTTCAAAACAACGGTGCTCTTCGAGCAGTTCCATGCTGGGCTCCTTAATGAGAATGTGCAGTCATAAAACCCATAATACAGCGTTTTCATTAACCTGTGAGCAACTTTCACTTTCGTCAGACGACGAGATGCTGCATCATAAATTTACTTTTCTTTAACATTTGGAGCGTTCATGGCGCTGCGTATTGCGCTCAGTGGGTTCGTCGTTCTGGTGGTGGCAATGGGAATCGGGCGCTTTGCCTTTACGCCTCAGGTGCCGCTGATGATAGCTGCCGGGCAGCTTACGCTGACCAGCGCGGGTCTGGTGGCGGCGATGAACTATCTGGGCTATCTGGTGGGCGCGTGGGATGCGATGCGCGCCCACCGCTTTGTTGAAATGCGTCTCTGGCTGGGCATCGCGGGGGCGGTGGCGTTGACGCTACTCTCTGCGGCGGCGGATAACGCCGTTGTACATGGCCTGCTGCGCTTTGTGATTGGCTGCATGAGCGGCTGGTCTATGGTGCTGATTGCTGCCTGGACCAACGAACGCCTGGGCCAGCTGGGCAAACCGGGCCTGAGCGCCGCTGTGTTTGCCGGGCCCGGAGCAGGCATTGCCCTGAGCGGGCTGCTCGCTGTCTATATTCAGGCGAAATCCCTTTCGGCCGGTGCAGCATGGCAAATTTACGGCGTGCTGGCGCTGGTGCTGATTGCGCTGGTGGCACGCTACCTGCCGCGAGCCGGACAACTTCATCGACCCGGCACCGCACCGGAGCCGCTGGTACTGACGGCAGATTTAAAACGCCTGGTCTGGAGCTACAGCCTGGCCGGGTTTGGGTACATTCTGCCGGCGACCTTTCTATCGCAAATGGCGGCCGTACGTTTTCCCGGCAGCCTGTTTGCCCAGTTCGTCTGGCCGATTTTTGGTCTCGCCGCCGTGGTGGGCATTGCGCTCAGCATTCTTTTACGCCATACCTCAACGGCTAACCGCCGGCTGGCTATCGTGCTGTGGCTTCAGGGGGCCGGCGTGCTGGCGGCCTGGCTGCTGCCCGGAATTGGCGGATTGCTGACAGGCGGGCTACTGGTGGGCGGCGGGTTCCTCTGCGCCGTTCAGCTCTCGCTGCTGTACGGCCGCGAACTGGCTCCGGAGCACACGCGGTATATGGCCGGTTTGCTCACGACCGGGTATGCCATAGGCCAGCTGGTAGGGCCGGTAACCTCAGCGTTATCGACCTGGCTTACCCACCGGCTGGAGCCTGCGCTGGGCCTGGCGGGCGTTGCGCTGTTCGTCGGCGGTGCCCTGGTGTGGAATCGTCACGCTGAAAGGCAACAGCAATTGCAATAATTATCGTCGTGAATACTGGATTATGTGCGCGGCCTCACGCACAATGAGCGCATACTTTTGCCACAACGAGGGCAAAAGACGCCACACCTGCAGGAGAACAAAATGTCATCACTCAGTAAAGAAGCTGCCCTGGTCCATGAAGCCCTGGTTGCGCGCGGTCTTGAAACGCCACTGCGTCCGCCCGTTCAGGATATGGACAATGAAACCCGCAAGCGTCTGATTGCCGGTCATATGACCGATATCATGGAGCTGCTGAATCTCGATCTGAGTGACGACAGTCTGATGGAGACGCCGCACCGCATCGCGAAAATGTACGTCGACGAAATTTTCTCTGGCCTGGATTACGCCAACTTCCCGAAAATTACCGTCATCGAAAATAAGATGAAAGTGGATGAGATGGTGACGGTGCGTGATATCACGCTGACCAGCACCTGCGAACACCATTTCGTCACTATTGACGGTAAAGCGACCGTGGCGTATATCCCCAAAGATACGGTGATTGGCCTGTCGAAGATCAACCGCATCGTGCAGTTCTTTGCGCAGCGTCCACAGGTGCAGGAGCGTCTGACGCAGCAGATCCTGACCGCGCTGCAAACGTTGCTCGGCACCAATAACGTGGCCGTCTCAATCGACGCGGTTCACTACTGCGTGAAAGCGCGCGGCGTGCGTGATGCCACCAGTGCGACCACCACTACCTCGCTGGGTGGGCTGTTTAAATCGAGCCAGAATACCCGCCAGGAGTTCCTGCGCGCCGTTCGTCACCACAACTAAGTCTTACAGGGCAGGGACCATGGAGCGAAACGTCACGCTCGATTTTGTTCGCGGCGTCGCCATTCTCGGTATCCTGCTGCTCAATATCAGCGCCTTCGGTCTGCCGAAGGCGGCCTATCTTAACCCTGCGTGGTATGGCGACATCACGCGCAGTGATGCCTGGACATGGGCGATCCTCGATCTCTTCGCGCAAGTCAAATTTCTTACGCTCTTTGCCCTGCTGTTTGGCGCAGGCCTGCAGTTCCTCCTCAGGCGCGGCACGCGCTGGATCCAGTCGCGTCTGACGCTGCTGGTTATTCTCGGGTTTATCCACGGGCTGTTCTTCTGGGATGGCGATATTCTCCTCGCGTATGGCTTAGTCGGGCTCATCTGCTGGCGTCTCATTCGCGATGCGCACAGCGTAAAAAGCCTCTTTAACACCGGCGTAATGCTCTATGTTATGGGGCTGGCTGTGCTGCTGCTGTTGGGGATGATCTCGGGCGAGGCGACAAACCGTTCCTGGATCCCGGATGCCGCAAACCTGCAGTACGAGCAATACTGGAAGCTGAAGGGCGGTACGGAAGCAATAAGCAACCGTGCGGATATGCTGGGCGATAACCTCCTTGCGCTGGGCGCTCAATACGGCTGGCAACTGGCGGGAATGATGCTGATGGGCGCGTCACTGATGCGCACCGGCTGGCTGAAAGGCGAATTCAGCCTGCGCCACTATCGCCGCACCGGCACCGGGCTGGTGCTACTCGGCGTGCTGATTAACCTTCCGGCGGTAATGGCGCAGTGGCACCTTCACTGGGATTACCGCTGGTGCGCTTTCCTGCTGCAGGTACCGCGTGAGCTGAGCGCACCGTTCCAGACCATCGGCTATGCCGCGCTGATCTATGGCTTCTGGCCGACGCTTTCTCGCCTGTGGATGGTCAGCGCTATCGCCTGCGTGGGGCGCATGGCGTTAAGCAATTACCTCCTGCAAACGCTTATCTGCACCACGCTTTTCTATCGCTTTGGTCTGTTTATGAAATTCGACCGCCTCGAACTGCTGGCGTTTGTTATCCCGGTCTGGGCGGTAAACCTGGCGTTTTCTGTTCTCTGGCTACGCTATTTCCGCCAGGGGCCGCTGGAGTGGGTGTGGCGTCAGTTAACCGCACGTGCTTCAGGGATATCATTGAAAAATACATCCAGATAACGATCTGGATCACAATCATTAACAAAACGGATGTAAGCGTTTTCATGAGTGTGAGCTTCTTCACGTAGTCCCCTTTCTCTCACTGCCAAAATAGCCACCTTGCTAAACACAGGGGGTGTCTGTGAGTTGCTGCAATCCTTTGAAGGATGGTGAATATGATCACCATTCGTGACGTCGCCCGTCAGGCGGGCGTTTCTGTGGCTACCGTCTCGCGTGTCCTGAACAACAGCGCGCTGGTCAGCCCTGAAACCCGTGAAACCGTAATGAAAGCCGTGACTCAGCTTGGGTACCGGCCAAATGCCAATGCCCAGGCGCTTGCAACGCAGGTCAGCGACACTATCGGCGTGGTGGTAATGGATGTATCGGACGCCTTTTTCGGTGCGCTGGTGAAAGCGGTCGATGTGGTCGCCCAGCAGCATCAGAAATATGTCCTGATCGGCAATAGCTATCATGAGGCGGAAAAAGAGCGCTATGCCATTGAAGTGCTGATCCGTCAGCGCTGTAACGCCCTGATTGTTCACTCTAAAGCCCTGAGCGACGAAGAGTTAATCGGGTTTATGGATCAGATCCCAGGCATGGTGCTGATCAACCGCATCGTTCCGGGCTATGCCCACCGCTGCGTCGGGCTGGATAACGTCAGCGGCGCAATGATGGCCACCAAAATGCTCATCAACAACGGCCATCAGCGGATCGGTTATCTGGCCTCCAGCCACCAGATTGAAGATGATGAACTGCGGCGCGAGGGGTGGCAGAACGCCCTGAAAGAGCACGGCATTACGCCATCCGAGAGCTGGGTAGGAACCGGTACGCCGGATATGCAGGGCGGTGAGGCGGCCATGGTGGAGCTGCTGGGCCGCAATCTCCAGCTTTCAGCGGTGTTTGCCTATAACGACAGCATGGCGGCCGGAGCCCTGACGGCGCTGAAAGATAACGGTATTGCGGTGCCACAGCATTTATCACTCATTGGTTTTGACGATATCCCGATTGCCCGTTACACCGACCCGCAGCTGACAACGGTGCGTTACCCTATAGCCTCTATGGCGAAACTGGCGACTGAACTGGCGTTACAGGGGGCGGCAGGGCTACTGGATCCGGGGGCAACACATTGTTTCATGCCGACTTTAGTACGTCGTCACTCCGTTGCGGCCCGGCAAATTGTGGTTCCGATCACTAACTGATTACATGGGGTGATGTAACCGTTTTCAATCTGTGAGTAAATTCACAGTATCTTAACAAGGCGCTGACTATGATGTCAGCGTTTTAGGGGCTGAAACGCTATGTAACAGTGATTATTCACTTTCACTATAGCCAACGTGCCGCAAACAACGAATAAAACGCATTTCTGGAGCGTTACCGAACACGGAAGATAGAAATTTTATAAGTGAACTTCGGCTGTCAGTAACGTTTTATTAACACCTGCCCGCCGATCGTTATTCACAAGAACTACCCTGCATAAAAAAAACCGGAGATACCATGAATAAGAAGGTGTTGACTCTGTCTGCTGTAATGGCAAGCATGCTTTTTGGTGCAGCAGCGCACGCTGCGGATACCCGTATTGGTGTGACCATCTATAAATACGACGACAACTTCATGTCTGTTGTGCGTAAAGCAATTGAGAAAGATGCTAAAGCAGCGCCAGACGTTCAGCTGCTGATGAATGACTCCCAGAACGACCAGTCCAAACAGAATGACCAGATCGACGTTCTGCTGGCGAAAGGTGTGAAAGCCCTGGCCATCAACCTGGTTGACCCGGCGGCAGCAGGCACGGTGATTGAAAAAGCGCGCGGCCAGAACGTGCCGATCGTCTTCTTCAACAAAGAACCTTCCCGTAAGGCGCTGGACAGCTACGACAAAGCGTATTACGTCGGTACCGACTCCAAAGAGTCCGGCATTATTCAGGGCGATCTGATCGCGAAACACTGGGCGGCAAACCCGAACTGGGACCTGAATAAAGACGGTCAGATTCAGTTTGTGCTGCTGAAAGGCGAACCTGGCCATCCGGATGCGGAAGCCCGTACCACTTACGTTATCAAAGAGCTGAACGACAAGGGTCTGAAAACCCAGCAGCTGGCGTTAGATACCGCGATGTGGGACACCGCTCAGGCGAAAGATAAGATGGACGCGTGGCTGTCCGGCCCTAACGCCAACAAAATTGAAGTGGTTATCGCCAACAACGATGCGATGGCAATGGGTGCGGTAGAAGCGCTGAAAGCTCACAATAAATCCTCCATCCCGGTATTCGGCGTGGATGCGCTGCCAGAAGCGCTGGCGCTGGTTAAATCCGGTGCGATGGCCGGTACCGTGCTGAACGATGCCAACAACCAGGCGAAAGCGACCTTCGATCTGGCGAAAAATCTGGCCGATGGCAAGGGTGCGGCAGATGGCACCAACTGGAAGATTGATAATAAAATCGTTCGCGTACCTTACGTGGGCGTAGACCAGTCCAACCTGGCTGAGTTTATCGGTAAATAAGAGCATTAAATTGTCTTCACTGGGCGCAATTCGTTGCGCCCTTTTATAACGCGATATGCGAGGCCAACAAGGTATAATTATGGTCAGCACAACTACTCCGTCATCCGGTGAATACCTGTTGGAAATGAACGGTATCAACAAGTCATTTCCCGGCGTTAAGGCACTCGATAACGTTAATTTAAAAGTTCGTCCTCACTCTATTCATGCTTTAATGGGGGAGAACGGTGCGGGTAAATCAACATTATTAAAATGCCTTTTTGGGATCTATCAAAAAGATTCTGGCAGCATTCTTTTTCAGGGGAAAGAGATCGATTTCCATTCAGCGAAAGAAGCACTGGAAAACGGTATCTCGATGGTTCACCAGGAATTAAACCTGGTACTGCAGCGTTCAGTTATGGATAACATGTGGTTGGGACGTTATCCCACCAAAGGTGTTTTTGTCGATCAGGACAAAATGTATCGGGACACCAAAGCGATTTTCGATGAGCTGGATATTGATATCGATCCGCGCGCCCGCGTGGGAACATTATCCGTATCCCAGATGCAGATGATCGAAATTGCTAAAGCCTTCTCCTATGATGCGAAAATCGTCATCATGGACGAACCGACATCGTCACTGACGGAAAAAGAGGTTAATCACCTTTTTACCATTATCCGTAAGCTTAAAGACCGCGGCTGCGGCATTGTGTATATCTCCCACAAAATGGAAGAGATCTTCCAGCTGTGTGATGAGATAACCATTCTGCGCGACGGTCAGTGGATTGCCACGCAGCCGCTCGAAGGGCTGGACATGGACAAGATCATCGCCATGATGGTTGGCCGTTCCCTGAACCAGCGCTTCCCGGATAAAGAAAATAAACCGGGTGAAGTGATCCTCGAAGTCCGCAACCTGACTTCGCTGCGTCAGCCCTCTATCCGCGATGTCTCCTTCGACCTGCACAAGGGTGAAATCCTGGGCATTGCCGGTCTGGTGGGGGCAAAGCGTACCGACATCGTGGAAACCCTGTTTGGCATTCGTGAGAAAGCCGAAGGCACGATTACGCTGCACGGCAAAAAGATTAACAACCACAACGCCAACGAAGCCATTAATAATGGTTTTGCGCTGGTAACGGAAGAGCGTCGTTCGACCGGTATTTATGCGTATCTGGATATTAACTTTAACTCGTTAATTTCTAATATTCGCAATTATAAAAACAAAGTCGGGCTGCTGGATAACTCCCGCATGAAGAGCGATACCCAATGGGTTATTGACTCCATGCGCGTGAAAACGCCAGGGCACCGCACTCAGATCGGTTCGCTTTCGGGCGGTAACCAGCAGAAAGTCATTATCGGCCGCTGGTTATTAACCCAGCCAGAGATTCTGATGCTGGATGAGCCTACCCGCGGTATTGACGTCGGCGCGAAGTTTGAAATTTATCAACTGATTGCCGAGCTGGCGAAAAAGAATAAAGGGATCATTATTATTTCTTCCGAAATGCCGGAATTGTTAGGGATCACAGATCGTATTCTGGTTATGAGCAATGGTCTCGTTGCCGGTATTGTTGACACCAAAACGACAACGCAAAACGAAATTTTGCGTCTTGCGTCTTTGCACCTTTAAGATCAGGGGCTCCTCATGAGTGCGTTAAATAAAAAAAGTTTTCTCACTTACCTGAAAGAAGGCGGTATTTACGTTGTTCTTTTAGTACTGCTGGCCATCATCATTTTCCAGGACCCTACGTTCTTAAGCCTGTTGAACCTGAGTAACATTCTGACCCAGTCCTCCGTACGTATTATCATTGCGCTGGGCGTAGCGGGTCTGATCGTCACCCAGGGGACAGACCTTTCTGCCGGTCGCCAGGTCGGCCTGGCGGCGGTTATCGCGGCAACCCTGCTGCAGTCGATGGAAAACGCCAACAAGGTCTTCCCGGAAATGGCCACCATGCCCATTTTCGTGGTGATCCTGATTGTCTGCGCCATCGGTGCGGTGATTGGTCTGATCAACGGTATTATCATCGCCTACCTGAACGTGACGCCATTTATCACCACGCTGGGTACGATGATCATCGTTTACGGTATCAACTCCCTGTACTACGACTTTGTCGGTGCGTCTCCTATTTCGGGCTTTGACAGCGGCTTCTCAAGCTTTACGCAAGGGTTTATCGCGCTGGGCAGCTTCCGCCTGTCGTATATCACCTTCTATGCCCTGATTGCGGTGGCCTTCGTCTGGATCCTGTGGAACAAAACGCGCTTTGGTAAAAACATTTTCGCTATCGGGGGTAACCCGGAAGCGGCGAAAGTCTCCGGCGTAAACGTTGCCCTGAACCTGCTCATCATCTATGCCCTGTCCGGGGTATTCTACGCCTTCGGCGGGATGCTGGAAGCGGGTCGTATCGGCTCTGCAACCAACAACCTTGGCTTCATGTATGAGCTGGATGCGATCGCAGCCTGCGTGGTGGGCGGCGTCTCCTTCAGCGGTGGTGTGGGTACCGTACTCGGCGTGGTGACCGGTGTGATCATCTTCACCGTCATCAACTACGGGCTGACCTATATCGGCGTAAACCCTTACTGGCAGTACATCATCAAGGGCGCCATCATCATCTTCGCGGTCGCGCTGGATTCACTGAAATACGCGCGTAAGAAGTAAGCCTCACTCGTCTCCTGCGGCCCGCTCAACGAGCGGGCTTTTTTATGCCCTACGCCAGATTTGACTCCTCCCGGGTCACAATGCGCTCAAACCAGTCGAGTTCTGAGAGCTTGCAGGCAACCCACTGTTCAGAAAAGGCCTCACCCAGGCTGTCGGTGAGATATTGACAGCGGGCGAAGGTCTCAATCGCTTCCTGCTGAAACAGCGGCAGGTCGGGTTGGTCCTGCTGCGGTTCAGCCAACGCCTCCTCGTCGGTATTTTCCAGCCCGTACAGCATGCCGGTCAGGAGGGTTGCAACCACCAGATAGGGATTAGCATCAGCCCCGGCCAGACGGTACTCAATGCGACGGTTGCTGTCATCCGAGCAGGGGATCCGCAGGGCGGCGGTACGGGTGTTATAACCCCAGGAGTGAAAGAGGGGTTCCGTCAGGTTTTTACGCAAACGACGAAACGCGTTGACGCCCGGGGCAAGAATGGCGACGGAGGCGGGCATCAGCGCCAGCTGGCCCGCGATACATAAACGCATCATGCTGTTAAGCGCATTCACCGGTGAGGCAAAGAGGTTGTTGCCGCGACTGTCGTTGAGGCTGAAGTGGACGTGAAAACCGCTGCCCGAGAGCTGGCTGAAAGGCTTGGCCATAAAGTTGGCCTGCAGGCCGTGTTTTTCCGCCGCGTATCGGGCCAGGCGGCGCAGCGCCAGCACGTTATCACAGACCTCAACAACGTGATGGCTATGCTTCAGATTTAATTCGTACTGACCGGACTCGGCTTCCGCCACGATCCCGGTGAGCGGAATGCGCTGAAGGTGTGCCAGCTGTTCCAGTTCGTCAAACAGCGCCGCGTGCGCGCTCGGGGTATCCATATGAAAGCAGCCCTGATTTTGCGCATCCTGTCGCCCCTGTTCCGTCAGGTAGAACTCGATTTCCGGGGCAATAACCGGGAAGAGCCCGTGCTGGTGGAAGCGGGAAAGTACAGTCTGCAGGATCACACGCGGCTCAAGCGGGCAGGGTTTCTCGTCGCTGTCTTTCATCGTCAGCAGGAGCTGCGCGTTGTGCTGTGGATCGTGTGGACAGGGACGCAGGGAGCCGGCGACGGGGACGCAAAGGCGGTCGGGTTCATCAGGCAGCGAGGCGGCGATTTGTCCTTTCTGGTCCATCGAATAGACGGAAAGCGGAAAATAACAGCCGTTTTCCAGCGTCAGCATGCTCTCTACCGAGAGGCGTTTGCCGCGCATCGTGCCGTTGATATCGTTCAGATAAACGTCAACGTGCTTCGTCTGCGGGTAGCGTTCCAGGTAATCGGCCACTTCCACGGCAATGTTGTGCTGCAGGGCATCAATTTTTTCATCAAGCCAGAGACCGGAATTCAGTGTGCCGGGGAGGGATAAACCGGGAAAGTTAAAATACGGGCGGAGACTTTTCAGGAAAAACGCATTCATTATTGAGTTCATAGTCATTCTTCAATGAAGCCGTAGCGGCAGTGAACTCAGTGTAAAAGAGCCGGCGTAAAGGCGGGATAAAAAGCGTCACGCCCGGCGTAAAGAAAGTATAAAGGAGGGCTATTTTTTCTCTTTTTTCTGCATATCAAGCAGTTGCTCTGGCGTCACCGCCGGGTAACCCTGAGCGTCTTCAGGCACTTCATGCATCGCCGGAATCGGCACCAGCGGGCCTAAGAAGCGCGGTTCGCGTTTGAAAATATAGAGGTCTGCCAGGGCGCCAAAGCGGGCGCCAAATTCGCGAACGCGCACGCTGAGCATATCTTTTGGCGATGGCACCGCATAGCACTGCGCCTGAATACCCATATGCAGGGCGATAAACAGCGCGCGCTCGCAGTGGAAGCGCTGGGTGATGATGATGAAGTCGTTGGTGTCGAAGACTTTGCGCGTGCGCACGATGGAGTCGAGGGTGCGGAACCCGGCGTAGTCGAGGACGATATCAGCAGGGTCCACCCCCGAGGCAATCAAATCCTTACGCATCGTCACCGGTTCGTTATAGCTTTGCAGGGCGTTATCCCCGCTTAACAGCAGGTAGTTCACTTTGCCGCTGTTGTAGGCGTTCAGCGCGCCCTGGATGCGGTAACGGTAATACTGGTTGATGACGCCGGTGCGGTAATACTTGGCGGTGCCGAGCACCACGCCCACCTGACGGTAAGGCAGGTCCTGCAGGTCATCAAAGATGTAGGGGGCGGTTTTCCAGCTCATCCAGCGGTCGAGACCGAGCACGATCAACAGCAGTATGCCGACCAGGACAGACAGGCTGTAAAACACGCGCTTTAACATGCAGATGGCTCGTACCGAAGATGAAATTTAACTCAGGCTACTTTACCCGCCTGGTTAGCGCAAGAAACAGCGACTCAACTGAGGGGTTTTTCAGCAAACTGGCGGGCATTTCTGCCCGCCGGAAGGAATCAGGCAAGCAGTACGCGGTCAATCGTCGTACAGCCCAGCGCCTTGAGCGTCGCGGCGGTGGCATCCCACTGAATCAGCGGCGCATCGGCTCTCTCTGCCAGAATGGCGCGCTGAATGTCAGGATAGTCATAGCCGTTCAGGCTCAGCAGGTTGAGGGCGCCCTGCAGCGGCGGCAGCGTTGGGTTAAACGCCGCGTTCTCCGCATAGCTGCCGCTAAAGATGCGCCCATCGCGGCACTGTAGCGCCACCCCGCTCGGGGACTTGCTGTACGGGGTATGGCTCTTGTTGGCAGCGCGAATGGCCGCCTGGGACAGGTCATCGCCGGACAGGGCGAAACCGTGGTCCTGCTCGTCCATCAGCAGCGTTTTGATCTCCAGATCTTTCGGGCCAAACGCGTCTGGCAGGTAATCCGCCAGCGTGTGCGGCGCGCGGCCCGGCAGGTTGATGCGCAGCTGCAGACCGCTGTTCAGCTCGTTCATGAACTGACGGCAGTGACCGCAAGGGGTGTAGTTCACGGTAATGGCGCTCAGTGCTTTTTCACCGCGCAGCCAGGCGTGGCTGATGGCGCTCTGCTCGGCGTGAACGGTTTGCTGCATGGTTGCGCCCAGAAACTCCATATTGCCACCGAAGTACCAGGTACCGCTGACCCCGCGTGCAATGGCGCCGACGTTGAAGTGGGAAAGATCGGCCCGCGCGCAGGCGGCGGCCAGGGGCAGCAGTGCGAAAGCCAGCGCGTCTTCGTCCAGTCCCGTTGCCTGTTTCAGCATCGTGACCTGCTCAGCCGTCAACAGGGCGGGGAAGTGTGCATCTGCCAGAACGGGAGCCAGGGCTGACTGCAAATTCTCTGCAAGCTGGGCGAAAGCAGCTTGAAAACGTGGGTGCATGGCGTTTGCCTCATAAAGGTTAATGGATCGGTAGTTTACGGAGCCGTCAGGGCTTTATATGTGATCCACTTCTCATTATGTATGCAACTTATGAAATCAAAATGAAATTTGCGCGACGCATCGCAAATTTTAGCCCATCACCGCCAGAATCAGCGGGAAAATAAACGGGGCCAGCAGGGAGGTGATAATCCCGCAGATCACCAGCGCCAGGGAGCTAAACGCCCCTTCCTGATAATCCAGCTCCGCGCAGCGGGCGGTGCCCAGCGCATGCGAGGCGGTACCCATCGACAGTCCCCGGGCAGCCTTCGTATGGATACGCATGGCGTTCAGCAGGGTATGACCAAATACCGCGCCAAGAATGCCAACGAAAATCACGCACATTGCGCTGATGGCCGGAATACCGCCGAGGCTGCCGCCGACCGCCATCGCGATAGGCGTGGTCACCGATTTCGGCAGGATAGACGCCGCAATCTGCGGGGAAGCCCCCATCAACAGCGCCACCGATGTCCCCGTAATCATTGCCACCAGGCTGCCGACAAAACAGATGGTGATGATGGATTTCCAGCGAGCGCGGATCTGGTGCAGCTGTTCATATAAAGGAAACGCCAGCGCGACAACGGCGGGCTGCAGCAGGTCGTTGAGGATTTTGCTGCCAGCAAAGTAGCGTTCGTAAGGAATGCCGGTGAGCAGCAGGAACGGGATAATCACCACCATCGCCACCAGCAGCGGGTTCAGCAAGGGCATTTTGAAACGTGCGGCAAGTTTACGTGCGGCGAAGAACACCACAAGGGTTAACGGCAGCGACCACCAGATATTGGCTATCATTTTTTTGTTTTCTCCCCGATCACGTTGCGTTCACCATGCACCAGATGCGAACTCCAGCTCACCACCAGGAAAACCACCAGCGTACTGACCGCGCAGGAGACCACGATCGGGCCGAACTGGGCTTTAAGCAAATCAAAATACTGCATCACCCCGACGCCGATAGGCACGAAAAGCAGCGCCATATAGCGAATAAGGACAAAGCAGCCGGGGTTGACCCACTTTGCGGGCAGAATTTGCAACGCCAGCAAAACAAAGAGGATCAGCATACCGATAATGCTGCCGGGAATGGTGATGGGCAGCAGCGACGCGATGAAAATCCCGGCATACAGGCAGGTGTAAATCAGGACGAATGCGCGCAGATATTGCCAGATAATGTTCAATGATTTACTCATGGTGAAAGTCCTTGCTGAAACGCATTCATCATACAATTAAACCTGAAAATGTGCCACGGATCACATCATGAAATTTGAGCATACCAGACATTCCTGAATGGAACGTCGTGCTTTCCACATACCCGGAGAGCAGATACTATAGCGCGTCTTTTTTTACAGGTACTGCTATGCGTGTCTTACTGGCCCCAATGGAAGGCGTGCTCGACTCCCTCGTGCGCGAGCTTCTGACCGAGGTGAACGATTACGATCTCTGCGTGACGGAGTTTCTGCGCGTGGTCGATATGTTGTTGCCGGTAAAATCCTTCTTCCGCCTGTGCCCCGAGCTGCACAACAACAGCCGGACCTCTTCCGGCACGCTGGTGCGTATTCAACTGCTCGGTCAGTATCCGGAATGGCTGGCGGAAAACGCCGCCCGTGCGGTTGAACTGGGCTCTTACGGCGTGGATCTCAACTGCGGCTGCCCGTCGAAGCTGGTGAACGGCAGCGGCGGCGGAGCGACGTTGCTGAAAGATCCGGAGCTGATTTATCGCGGCGCGAAAGCAATGCGTGAGGCCGTGCCTTCGCATTTGCCGGTGACGGTTAAGGTGCGCCTGGGGTGGGACAGCGATGCCCGGCAATTTGAAATCGCCGATGCGGTGCAGCAGGCCGGGGCTACCGAGCTGGTGGTGCATGGCCGCACCAAAGAGGATGGCTATAAAGCCGAGCGCATTAACTGGCAGGCGATCGGTGAGATCCGCAAACGTCTCTCCATTCCGGTGATCGCCAACGGCGAAATCTGGGACTACGAGAGCGCGCAGGCCTGTCTGAACGCCACCGGCTGCGATGCGGTGATGATCGGCCGCGGGGCGCTGAATGTGCCCAACCTCAGCCGGGTGGTAAAATATAACGAGCCGCGTATGCCGTGGGCAGATGTCGTCACGCTGCTGCAAAAATACAGCCGTCTGGAAAAGCAGGGCGACACCGGTTTGTATCACGTGGCGCGAATTAAACAGTGGCTGAGTTATTTACGCAAAGAATATGATGAAGCGCTGGGGTTATTTCAGGAGATCCGGACATTACAGACTTCTGCTGATATTGCCCGGGTTATTCAGTCGAAGTAATTAATTCATTGGGTGAATAATTTTCTGTTTATGTAAATGTATAACAATTTACGCATTGCCACGCATTACTAAAAAAACAAATAACATCAAGCGTAATTTGCGCCTTTCTTTTTTGAGTCTATGGCGTAATGAAACGTTCTTTTATTTTATCTCTGAGTGCTCCCCTCGCGTTTGTACTGGTTGCCTGTGCGCCGGAACATGCCACGGTTTCCCCTCTCCAGGCCCGGACGGTAACGGCGTCGGTTAATACGGTTTTGCATCATCAGGACTGGCCGAAAAATGAGTGGTGGAAGGCGTATAACGATCCCCAGCTTAACCGTCTTATTGCAAAAGCATTGAACGATGCGCCGGATATGCAGATTGCCCGCCAGCGTATTACGCTTGCCGAAGCCCAGGCAAAAGCCACGCTGGCTGCCGACGGTCCGCAGATGGATTTTTCAGCGGATACCGAACGTCAGAAAATGTCCGCCGAAGGGCTGATGGGGCCCTTCGCTATTACTGACCCGGCGGCAGGTACCACCGGGCCGTGGTACACCAATGGCACCTTTGGCCTGACCGCCGGCTGGGATCTCGACCTGTGGGGAAAAAATCGCGCGCAGGTGGAGGCCCGAATAGGCAAAGTCAATGCGCAAAAAGCGGAGCTTGAACAAACCCGTCAGCTGCTGGCCAGCAGCGTGGCGCGGCTCTACTGGGAGTGGCAAACCCAGGCCGCCGCGGAGGATGTACTCGGGCAGATTAAACGCGAACAGGACAATATCATCGGGGCCGACCGCGAGCTGTATCTGCATGGGATTACCTCCTCCGTAGAGGGCGTCGAAACGGATATCAACGCCAGTAAAACCGAAGAGCAGATGGCTGAGGTGAGCGGCAAGATGAAAGCCATAGAGGCGCGTCTGGTCGCGCTGACCAATTCATCCACTTTAACACTTACCCGGCACGCCTTGCCGACGGTGGAAGCCTCGTTACCCTCGACGCTGGGATACGAACTGCTGGCACGCCGTCCGGATCTGCAGGAGGCGCACTGGTACATCGAGGCCTCCATGAGTGAGGTGGAGGCCGCCAGAGCGGCATTTTATCCTGACGTGAACCTGATGGCCTTCTTACAGCAGGATGCCCTCCACCTCAGCGATCTGTTCCGCGCTTCCGCGCAGCAGATGGGCGTGACCGCCGGGCTGACGCTGCCCATTTTCGACAGCGGCAGGCTGAACGCCAGCCTGGATATCGCGCAGGCGCAGAACAATCTCTCGGTGGCGAACTACAACAAAGCGGTGGTGGAGGCGGTTAATCAGGTGGCGCGCACGGCCAGTGACGTCGAAACGCTGACCACGAAAAACCGTCATCAGCAACAGGTGGAAAAAGATGCGGCACGGGTGGTAGCGCTGGCGCAGGCGCGTTTTAGCGCGGGAATGATTGCCGGCTCCCGGGTCAGTGAAGCCAGAATCCCGGCGCTTAAAGAGCATCTCGCCGGATTAATGCTGAAAGGTCAGTACGTTGACGCCACGCTGCAGCTGACCTCAGCCCTGGGCGGTGGCTATCATCATGGCTAAAAAAGGCCATTATCTATACTTACCTCTTTGCTGTTTTTCAGGAGGTGAGTATGACCAGAGTAGCGATTGTTACCGCATCGGATTCCGGGATTGGTAAAACCACGGCGCTGATGCTGGCTGAGCGCGGGTTTGATATTGGTGTCACCTGGCACTCAGATGAAAACGGGGCGCTGGACACCTGCCGTGAAATCGAAGCGCAGGGCCAGCGTGCAGAGGCTATCCATCTTGATTTAAGTACTCTGCCGGAAGGCGCTGAGGCGATAGAAACGCTGATTGCGCGTTTTGGTCGACTGGACGTGCTGGTCAATAATGCCGGGGCGATGGCCAAAGCGCCGTTTCTGGATATGCCGTTTGACGACTGGCGGAAAATTTTCACCGTCGATGTGGACGGCGCGTTTCTCTGCTCGCAGATAGCGGCACGTCAGATGGTGAAGCAGGGGGAAGGGGGGCGGATTGTGAATATCACCTCGGTCCATGAGCACACGCCGCTGCCGGAGGCCAGCGCCTATACCGCAGCAAAACATGCGCTGGGAGGGTTAACGAAGTCCATGGCGCTGGAGCTGGTTAAGCACAACATTCTGGTGAATGCCGTCGCGCCGGGGGCGATTGCCACACCCATGAATGACATGGATGACAGCACGGTGAAAGAAGGTTCATTGCCGGAAATCCCGCTGGCAAGACCGGGGTATACCAAAGAGATCGCAAGCCTGGTGGCGTGGCTGTGCGATGGCGACGCCAGCTATACCACCGGGCAATCGTTTATTGTCGACGGAGGATTTATGCTGGCGAATCCGCAGTTTAAGCCGGAGGGGTAGGTTTCCCCTCACCCTAACCCTCTCCCAAAGGGAGAGGGAACTAAAAACGCCCTCACTCCTCGTCCCGCCTCTTTTCCCGATGCTTCAGCCACAGCCTGACCCCAATCACCGCCCCGACCACCAGAATCAACCACGCCCAGTGTTTCAGGTGCTGGTCGAGATTATGCAGCCACGGGCCAATCACTTCGCCCCCCACGTAACCGAGCGTGGTAAAAATCAGCGCCCAGGCAACAGCGCCAATAATATTGAGCGGCAGGAAAATTTTAGGCGGCAGGCGGCTCGCCCCAATCAATATCGGCCCTATGATTCGAAAGCCGTACATAAAGCGGGTGCCAATCACAAACAGGTAAGGGTGGCGCTGGATCAGCCGTTGCGCTCTGCGGATCTTCTTTTGATGCTTAGCAAAACGTTGCAGCAACGCAGGCCCGAAACGCAGTCCCAGAAAATAGAGCAGCTGATCGCCAATCATGCCGCCCAGCGCGACGGCGGCAACCACCAGCGGGAATTTTAGCAGCCCCTGATGTGCGGCGACGCCGCCCAACAGCGTGATGGTTTCACCTTCTGCCACGCTCCCGACCACCAGCGCAGCGTATCCGTATTGTTCAATAAATCCGTTGATATCCATTACGTCAATATCATCTCCCTTAGTATGTCTCGCTTAATCATATACCCCATGAATCAACAGCGGGGAAATCAACGGAAATTTCCCACTGTACATAAAATAATCTAAAGCCTGCATTATACTTAAGGTATCGCTGACGGGCCGACAACAAGGGGGCGCTATGAACCATGTCTGGGGACTTTTCTCCCATCCCGATCGTGAAATGCATGTCATTAAAAGTGAGAACGAAACGGTCTCGCATCATTACACGCACCATGTGCTGCTGATGGCTGCGGTGCCGGTAATATGCGCTTTTATTGGAACAACACAAATCGGCTGGAACTTCGGGGACGGCACCGTGGTTCAGCTCTCCTGGTTTACCGGGCTTTATCTGGCCATTCTCTTCTATGGCCTGATGCTGGCGGGGGTGGCGGTAATGGGGCGCGTTATTCACTGGATGGCGCGTAACTACCCGCAACGTCCATCGCTGGCGCACTGTATGGTCTTCGCCGGATATGTCGCGACCCCGCTGTTCTTAAGCGGTATTGTTGCGCTCTATCCACTGGTCTGGTTGTGCGCGCTGATCGGTACCATTGCCCTCTTTTACACCGGTTATCTGCTGTATCTGGGGGTCCCAACCTTCCTCAATATCAATAAAGAAGAGGGCCTGAGCTTCTCCAGTTCAACGCTCGCCATCGGCGTGCTGGTCCTGGAGGCGCTACTGGCGCTGACGGTTATTCTTTGGGGTTATGGATACCGTCTCTTCTGAGTTCACTGCATTGCTGGCGTAAATGCCAGCAATGCAGCATCTGTTCACGATTATCCGCTGGCGACAACGCCCGGTGACCGCTATGATGCCGAAGCCAGCCTGTGTTTCTCCGTTGACACAGGCGGTGTACGTCATTACGTGCGTGAATAATTATCAGAAGTCTCACCATGCTGAAATTCCGAGTCTCTTTACTTAGCCTGGCGCTGTTGCTGGGCGCGTCCGCTGCCGTGCCAGCCGTCGCCAAAACGCCCGCGGTGACCACCGCTGCTGCCCAGCCGCAAATTGCCTCCGGCAGCGCGATGATTGTTGATCTCAACACCAATAAGGTGATTTACGCCAGCCATCCGGACCTGGTACGCCCGATCGCCTCGATTACCAAATTAATGACCGCGATGGTGGTGCTTGATGCCCATCTGCCGCTGGACGAAAAGCTGAAAGTGGATATCAGCCACACGCCGGAGATGAAAGGGATCTACTCTCGCGTGCGTCTGAACAGTGAAATCAGCCGGAAAAATATGCTGCTGCTGGCGCTGATGTCGTCTGAAAACCGTGCGGCGGCGAGCCTTGCGCATCACTATCCTGGCGGCTATGACGCGTTTATCCGCGCGATGAACGCCAAGGCCAAAGCGCTGGGTATGAACAATACGCATTATGTTGAACCGACGGGTCTGTCGATCAACAACGTCTCCACGGCGCGCGATCTGACGAAACTGCTGATTGCCAGCAAACAGTACCCGCTGATTGGACAGCTTAGTACCACCCGTGAAGAGATGGCGACCTTTGCAAACCCGGCCTATACGCTGCCGTTCCGCAACACTAACCATCTGGTTTATCGGGATAACTGGAATATTCAGTTAACGAAAACCGGTTTTACCAACGCGGCAGGGCACTGTCTGGTGATGCGCACGGTGTTTAACGGTAAGCCTGTGGCGCTGGTGGTGATGGATGCCTTCGGCAAATATACCCACTTCGCCGACGCGAGCCGTCTGCGCACCTGGATTGAAACGGGAAAAGTTCAGCCTGTGCCGGCTGCGGCATTGACGTATAAAAAGCAGAAAGCGGAACAGATGGCGACGGCTCAAAACGACTGACGCTGATGCCCTCACCCCGACCCTCTCCCACAGGGAGAGGGAGAAAACACTAAAAAACGGTAACCCAGGTTACCGTTTTGCTTTTATTCCGGCAGCGTCCAGTCCCCGTCGTTGAGCGGGCGCTGCATAATCACCGTATCCCGCCAGTCGCCTTTCTTGTATCCCACGCTGCGCAGCTGTCCGACAATCTCGAAGCCATGCTTTTTATGCAGGCGCAATGAGCCGGCATTATTATTGCCGTCTCCCACCACGGCAATCATCTGCCGCCACGGGCCTTGCTCACAGCGTGCGATCAACGCAGACATTAATGCCGAGCCAAAACCGCGCCCGGTGATGCTGGCATCCACATAAATCGACTCTTCCAGGGTATAGCGATAGGCGTGTCGCGGCCGGTAAGGGGTGGCGTAGCAATAGCCGACCACAATGCCGCGATACAGCGCAATTAACCACGGTAACCCGTTGTCAGCCACGCTTTTCATGCGATGACGCATTTCATCGATGGTGGGGGGAACTTCTTCAAAGGATGCGCGCCCGTGAAGCACATGCCAGGCATAGATGGCGGCGATGGCATGCACATCATCGGGAAGGGCGTCGCGCACTTCCAGTTCGGTCTCGGATAAAACATCAACAGCCGACATGATGTGCCTGCTCCTCGTGATAGAAAGCCGGAGAAACGTTTCTCCGGCGACAGGCAGTTACTCTATTACGATTAAGTAGCGCTTAACAATCTCTCAAATTTGGCTGTATGAATTAATCAGACGCTTGCGTTATGCGCTGCTCCGCGTCTGCGCTCTCTTGCCAGTATTTCTTCCGCGTTGTTTTACCGATGCCGGGATTCATGCTGTTTGTAGGGTCATTCTCGCGATAAAACTGCTTAAGTGCGTCCGGGGCTTTATAAAGATGCCCGACGTTGTGTTCCGCAGGATATTGTGCGCCGCGTTCACGCAACAGGGCGAGCATCTGCTCCTTCAGCGCGTGCGCGTCGACGCCTTTTTTGACAATGTAGTCCTGATGGAAGACATAACACATAAAGTGGCCGTAATAGAGTTTATGCACCAGTTTGCTGTCAATTTCCGGCGGCAGGTGTTCAAACCACTCGGTGTCATTACGGCGCAGAGCGATATCCAGCGCCAGAATATCTTCTACCTCTTCGGAATGTACCGCCTGATAACGGATGGCGGCACCTGCGGCGGCAAAACGGTGCAGGAACGCTTTGCTGCCCTCTTCAGGCGTACAGGCAAAGAAATCCCCCTCGGCGGTTTTAAAGAATTCGCTCAGCCAGGACTGCGCTTCGGCAATCCCGTCCCCGGCCATTTTTAACAGCAGATGATGCTCGTACTTATCGCGCCAGGTTTTCATCCGCTCCGGTAAATGTGCCGGGAAAACGTTGCCGAGTTTCTGCATAAAGCGGTCGGTGAAGTGCGGTTTAAACAGGGGCACTTTCTCCAGCATCGCGTCGGTGCGGCCCTTTATGGTGAAGAAGAACGGCATTTTGTCGGTGCCGAGCTTGTCGATCATCAGGAACGTATCTTTGCCGTAACGCTCGGCGATGTCGTAAATGTCCCGGTGCATATACTCGCCCGCCACCGGCAGATTCGTGAATTCGCCCAGAATGTGGCGGCGGATCGCCGTCAGCACATCCGGCTGATTGGTCCCGATGTAAAACACCTGCTGTTTTTTCTCGGCCGGGAAGGTGTCGAGACGCACCGCGAACACCGCCAGCTTGCCCGCGCAGCCGGAGGATTCAAACAGGCGATCCGGGTCGGCGTTGTAGCGCGCCGGCGTATCGGCATTGATATCCCGCACGCGGGTCACGTAGTCGTGATCGTGTGCATGACGGCCGTCGTGCTGAACGTCTTCATCCTTCACGCGATCGTCGTCGAGCTTGCTGAGGATCTGCTCCGGCGTGACGCCAAGATCAATACCCAGATGGTTAACCAGCGTCAGCTTGCCGTTTTCATCGATACGGGCAAACAGGGACATCTCGGTATAGGCGGGGCCGCGCTGCACCAGCGAGCCGCCGGAGTTATTGCAGATCCCACCGACCACCGAAGCGCCAATACAGGAGGAGCCGATCACCGAGTGTGGTTCGCGGCCCAGCGGCTTAAGCGCTTTTTCGAGGGAGTAGAGCGTCGTGCCGGGGAAGGCGAGCACCTGCTCGCCTTTATCCAGCAGGTGCAGTTTGTCGAGGCGCAGGGTGCTGATGATCACGATGTCACGGTCGTAATCGTTGCCGTTCGGCGTTGAACCTTCAGTCAGCCCGGTGTTGGCCGCCTGCATTAAAATAATCTTGTCGGCGGCGACGCAGGCGCTCAGCACGCGCCACAACTCCAGCAGCGTGCCGGGGAAAACCACCGCCAGCGCCTCGCCCTGGCCGGAGCGGAAGCCCTTGCGGTAGCGGGCAGTTTTCGCCGGGTCGGTAAGCAGGTGAGAGGAGCCAACCAGGCGCGACAGTTCGTTAATAAAAGCCGTGTTATCGTTTGTTCGAACAGAAGACATCTTCCACTCCTTGTGGTGGGGCAAATTTCTCGCTGTAAAGCATAGCGCGATTAACTGTTAAGCGGTCGAGTATTCACGAGAAAAATCAGAGAATAACCCTGCAACGTTCAGAGGGTTTGTGGCACACTGCGCTTTTCGCACGGTATGGCCGAGATCGTCCGGCGGTTATTGATGAGAGAGTAAAACGACATGAAATGGCTATGTTCTGTAGGTGTCGCCGTCAGCCTGGCGCTGCAACCTGCGCTGGCAGAGGATTTGTTTGGTAACCATCCGCTCACGCCTGAAGCCCGGGACGCGTTTGTCACGGAATTGCTCAAGAAAATGACGGTCGATGAAAAGATCGGCCAGCTGCGTCTGATCAGCGTCGGTCCGGATAACCCAAAAGAGGCGATCCGCGAGATGATCAAAGACGGGCAGGTTGGCGCCATCTTTAATACCGTCACCCGTCAGGATATCCGCAAGATGCAGGATCAGGTGATGGATCTCAGCCGCCTGAAAATTCCACTGTTCTTCGCCTATGACGTGGTACATGGCCAGCGTACCGTCTTTCCCATCAGCCTTGGCTTAGCCTCTTCGTTTAACCTCGACGCGGTGAAAACCGTGGGGCGCGTATCGGCTTATGAAGCCGCGGACGACGGCCTGAACATGACCTGGGCACCGATGGTGGACGTCTCGCGCGATCCGCGCTGGGGTCGCGGCTCGGAAGGCTTCGGTGAAGATACGTATTTAACCTCCACGATGGGCAAAACCATGGTGGAAGCGATGCAGGGCAAGAGCCCGGCGGATCGCTACTCGGTGATGACCAGCGTCAAGCACTTCGCGGCCTATGGAGCAGTGGAAGGCGGTAAAGAGTACAACACCGTCGACATGAGCCCGCAGCGCCTGTTTAACGACTACATGCCGCCGTACAAGGCAGGGCTCGATGCGGGCAGCGGCGCGGTGATGGTGGCGCTGAACTCACTCAACGGCACGCCAGCGACGTCTGATTCCTGGCTACTGAAAGACGTGCTGCGCGACCAGTGGGGCTTCAAGGGCATCACGGTGTCTGACCACGGCGCGATTAAGGAGCTTATCAAACACGGCACCGCCTCCGACCCGGAAGATGCGGTGCGCGTGGCGCTCAAGTCCGGCATTAACATGAGCATGAGCGATGAGTACTACAGCAAATACCTGCCGGGTCTGGTGAAGAGCGGCAAGGTCACGATGGCGGAGCTGGACGATGCCACGCGTCACGTGCTGAACGTGAAATACGATATGGGGCTGTTTAACGATCCTTACAGTCACCTGGGTCAGAAAGGGTCTGACCCGGCAGATACCAACGCCGAAAGCCGTCTGCACCGCAAAGAAGCGCGTGACGTGGCGCGCGAAAGCCTGGTGCTGCTGAAAAACCGCCTTGAGACGCTGCCGCTGAAAAAATCCGGCACCATTGCCGTGGTAGGCCCTCTGGCCGACAGCAAGCGCGACGTCATGGGCAGCTGGTCTGCCGCGGGCGTGGCCGACCAGTCCGTGACCGTGCTGACCGGGATTAAGAGCGCCGTGGGTGATAACGCGAAAGTGCTGTATGCCAAAGGCGCCAACGTCACCAACGATAAAGACATCGTGACCTTCCTCAACCAGTATGAGGAAGCGGTGAAGGTCGATCCGCGCACGCCGAAGGAGATGATTGACGAGGCGGTGAATACCGCGAAGCAGTCTGACGTTGTTGTCGCGGTGGTGGGTGAAGCGCAGGGGATGGCGCACGAAGCCTCCAGCCGAACGGACATCACCATCCCGCAGAGCCAGCGCGATCTGATCGCCGCCCTGAAAGCCACCGGCAAGCCGCTGGTGCTGGTGCTGATGAATGGTCGTCCGCTGGCGCTGGTGAAAGAGGACCAGCAGGCTGACGCCATTCTGGAAACCTGGTTCGCCGGTACCGAAGGCGGTAATGCCATCGCCGACGTGCTGTTTGGCGATTACAACCCGTCGGGCAAGCTGCCGATGTCCTTCCCGCGCTCTGTCGGGCAGATCCCAGTTTACTACAGCCACCTGAACACCGGCCGTCCTTACAATGCCGACAAACCGAACAAGTACACCTCCCGTTACTTCGACGAAGCTAACGGCCCGCTGTATCCGTTTGGTTACGGTCTGAGCTACACCACCTTCAAGGTCTCTGACGTGAAAATGTCGGCGCCAACCCTGAAGCGTGACGGCAAGGTCACCGCCAGCGTTGACGTGACCAACACCGGCAAGCGCGAAGGGGCGACGGTGATCCAGATGTACGTTCAGGATGTTACGGCCTCCATGAGCCGTCCGGTGAAACAGCTGCGCGGCTTCGAGAAGGTCACTCTGAAACCAGGAGAAACCAAAACCATCAGCTTCCCGATTGACGTGGACGCGCTCAAGTTCTGGAACCAGCAGATGAAATACGATGCGGAACCGGGCAAGTTTAATGTCTTTATCGGCGTGGATTCCGCCCGCGTAAACCAGGGCGAATTCGAGCTGCTGTAACCTTTCCTGCCTTTGCATCCCCCGACTTCCGGGGGATGCGTCTTACCTTATGCTAAAAAGGCATTTTGCCGGGTAAATCCGCCGTTTTAAGCTACGCTTTTCTCTCAAGCCTCTGAAAAAGGCGATAAAAAAATGAGGACAGCGGAATGACGATTAAAACGGCGATGGTAGCTTCTGTGGCGCTACTCGCAGCGCTAAGCCTGCCGCTACAGGCGGCGGAGCCGGTAAAAGTGGGCTCAAAGATCGATACCGAAGGCGCGCTGCTTGGCAATATTATTCTGCAGGTGCTGGAAAGCCACGGCGTGAAAACCGTCAATAAAGTTCAGCTCGGCACCACGCCCGTCGTACGCGGCGCGATTACCTCCGGCGAACTGGATATCTACCCGGAATACACCGGCAACGGGGCATTCTTCTTCAAAGATGAAAACGATCCGGCATGGAAAAACGCCAGCGCCGGGTATGAAAAAGTCAAAAAACTCGACGCGGAACAGAACAAACTGGTCTGGCTGACGCCGGCCCCGGCTAACAATACCTGGACTATCGCCGTACGTAAGGACGTGGCGGAGAAAGGTAAACTGACCACGCTTGCGGATCTCAGCCGCTACCTGAAAGAGAAGGGCGACTTTAAGCTGGCGGCGTCCGCGGAGTTTATCGAGCGGCCTGACGCGCTACCGGCGTTTGAAAAAGCCTATAACTTCAAGCTTGACCAGGCGCAGCTGCTCTCGCTGGCGGGCGGAGATACCGCGGTGACCATCAAAGCTGCGGCGCAGCAAACCTCCGGCGTTAACGCCGCAATGGCTTACGGCACCGACGGCCCGGTCGCGGCGCTCGGCCTGCAAACCCTGACCGATCCAAAAGGCGTTCAGCCGATTTACGCCCCAACTCCGGTGGTGCGCGAGGCGGTGCTGAAAGCGTACCCGGACATTGCCGAATGGCTCAAACCGGTCTTCGAAAAGCTGGATGAAAAAACGCTGCAGCAGCTGAATGCCAGCATTGCCGTCGAGGGGCTGGATGCCAAAAAAGTGGCCGCCGACTTCCTGAAACAACAAGGGCTTGTGAAGTAACGGGAAAGGGCTGTGCCGATAAAATGTCATAACCGCGTACTGCTGCTGTTGGCCTGCGTGGCCATCGCGGCAGTCGCGCTACCGTTTGTGAATGTTGCCCCTAACCGCCTGATGTCGGGAGAAGGAAAAGCGCTCTGGCAAATCTGGTCGTTCACGCCGTGGTGTCTGGCGTCGGCGCTCGGCGCGTGGGTGATCCTTTCTCTCTGGCAGGGGCGCACGGCGCAGTGGCTGACGCTGCTCCTCGCTGAAGGGCTGTTTATCATCCTGTTCTGGGGAGCCGGGCTGGCGGCAACGCATATGACGTCGGCGGAAAGTCCGCTGGCGAGAACTACGGTGGGCAGCGGCCTCTGGCTCTGGCTGGCGCTGTGTCTGCTGGCCTGCAGCGACGCCATTCGTCGACTCATCGCAAGTAGCGTCTGGCGCTGGGTACTTAATGCGCAGATATGGTGTATTCCCTTATTTCTGCTGTTCAGCGGTGAGCTGAACAACCTTTCGCTGTTAAAAGAGTACGCTAACCGACAGGAGGTGTTTGATGATGCCCTGGCGCAACATCTGACCCTTCTTTTCGGCACGCTCTTTCCGGCGCTCCTGCTCGGGATACCCCTGGGCATGTGGTGCTATCGCCATCCTTCACGTCAGGGCGGTATTTTTGCCGTGCTTAACGTTATCCAGACCATCCCTTCCGTCGCGCTGTTTGGTCTGCTGATTGCCCCGTTGGCCGGGCTGGTGAAGTCGTTTCCCGCGCTGGGAACGCTGGGCATCGCCGGAACGGGGTTAACGCCTGCCCTGATCGCGCTGGTGCTGTATGCGCTGTTGCCGCTGGTGCGCGGTGTGGTCGCGGGCTTAAGCCAGGTCGCCCCGGATGTGCTGGAAAGCGCCCATGCGATGGGAATGAGCGCGCGGCAGTGTTTCTGGAAGATCCAGCTGCCGCTGGCGCTGCCCCTGCTGCTGCGAAGCCTGCGGGTGGTGGCGGTACAAACCGTTGGTATGGCGGTCATTGCGGCGCTGATTGGCGCGGGGGGATTTGGTGCGCTGGTCTTCCAGGGGCTGCTGAGCAGTGCTCTGGATCTGGTGCTGTTGGGTGTGGTACCCACGATTGCGCTGGCGGTTGTTGTCGATGCCCTGTTTGCCTTATGGCTCGCGCTGCTCGGGAGAAGAGCCAATGATTGAATTTCTTGATGTCAGTAAAACCTTTGCCGGCCGCCCGGCCGCGAGCCATCTGAACCTGAACTTTGCCGAGGGGGCGTTTTCGGTGCTGATTGGCACCTCCGGGTCGGGAAAATCCACCACGCTGAAGATGATCAACCGGCTGGTTGAGCATGACAGCGGGATGATCCGCTTTGCCGGGGAAGAGATCCGCAGCCTGCCGGTGCTGGAGCTGCGTCGCCGGATGGGCTACGCCATTCAGTCTATCGGCCTGTTTCCGCACTGGACGGTGGCGCAGAACATTGCCACCGTACTACAGCTGGAGAAATGGTCGCGGGCCAACATCGCCGACCGGGTTGATGAACTGATGGCGCTGCTGGGGCTGGAGCCCGCGCTGCGTGACCGCTATCCGCATCAGTTATCCGGGGGCCAGCAGCAGCGCGTGGGCGTGGCGCGCGCGCTGGCGGCCAATCCGCAGGTACTGCTGATGGATGAACCCTTTGGCGCGCTGGATCCGGTGACGCGCGGGGCGCTGCAGGCAGAGATGACCCGCATTCACCGTATTCTCGGACGCACGATCGTGCTCGTGACGCACGACATTGATGAAGCCCTGCGTCTGGCTGACCATCTGGTGCTGATGGATCATGGCGAGGTGGTGCAGCAGGGCTCGCCGCTTGAGCTATTAACATGGCCGAAGAACGATTTTGTGCGCGAATTTTTTGGCCGCAGCGAGTTGGGTGTCAGGCTGCTCTCCCTGCGGACGGTCAGTGACTATATGCGTCGGGAAGAGATGCCGGTGAGCGGCGAGCCATTACAGGAGCAGATGAGCCTGCGGGATGCCCTCTCCGCGTTTGTCGCGCGCCAGTGCGAGGTATTACCCGTTTCGGATGCCCGGGGGGCGCCATGCGGTACCTTACATTTTCGCGATCTGCTGGCAGGGGAGGTGGCGCGTGAAGGCTCTGCGTGATCCGCTCCTCTGGCTGGTAGCGCTTTTTGTCGCCTTACTGTTTCTGATGCCCCACAGCGCGGCGCTGTTTAGTACGCTGTTCCCCGGGCTGCCGCGGCCGGTGTATCAGCAGGAGAGCTTTGTTAATCTCGCCGTGGCGCATCTCTGGCTGGTGGCGCTCTCAAGCGCCATTGCGGTGGTGCTGGGCACCGGTGCCGGTATCGCGGTGACACGGCCTGCGGGTCGGGAGTTTCGTCCGCTGGTGGAGACCATTGCGGCCATAGGACAGACGTTTCCCCCGGTGGCGGTGCTGGCGATAGCGGTTCCGGTGATGGGCTTTGGGCAGCAGCCTGCCATTATTGCGCTGATTCTGTATGGCGTATTGCCGGTGCTGCAGGGCACGCTGGCGGGCCTCGCGGCAGTACCTGCGTCCGTACTGAGCGTGGCGGAAGGAATGGGGATGAGTCGCGGCCAGCGGCTGCGCAAGGTTGAGCTGCCGCTTGCGGCACCGGTTATCATTGCCGGGATCCGCACGTCGGTGATCGTTAACATCGGGACGGCGACCATTGCCTCTACGGTCGGTGCCAGTACGTTGGGAACGCCGATTATTATCGGCTTAAGCGGGTTTAATACGGCCTATATTGTGCAGGGGGCGGTGCTGGTCGCGCTGGCGGCAATTGTCGTCGATCGCGTTTTTGAGCGACTGGCGCAGTACCTCAGCCGACACCGCCACGAACAATAAACGAGTACCCTGCCAGCATCACGCCGCCGATGCCGCTTACGGCCATCAGGACAAAAAGGGTAATAACGGCCAGTTTGGTTGCCTTCATCATCTGCTCCTGTTGTTAACAGAACAATTATACGGTGAAGCGCAGCTGTTAATGAACCATTAAATGCCGTTATGGCTCATCCGGGCCAAGGGAATAAACCGGGTAACCACTCTCACGCCATTGCGCCAGCAGCTGTTGCTGGGTGGCGGACGGCACTTCGCCACACCAGACCAGCAGGGTCTGACCGTCGAAAAACTCAGGTCTGAGCTGTGCCAGGGAGTGCGCCAGGACGTCCACGCGCCAGCCTTTCTGGGTGGCAATCCACGCTTCCAGCCACAGGCGGGTGGTGTCGTGTACGTTCCAGCCGACCACCAGCGCATCTTTTCCGGCTTTGTTCTTCGCCGAGGCAAGGCAGACGGCAATGTAGTTGATCAGCACGCCGTCGAGCATACTGAGCAGTGCCTGCAAAGTAGACTGCTGGCACTGCAGGCGTCGACGCAGGGGAATAAACAGATGGGTGATCAGCGTCTGCGCCGGATAATCGCGACCCTGCTCTTTTATCCATCCGCGCAGGCGCTGCAGGTTGCCTGCCTGCAGGAGCCGCAGCAGGGTTTCCTGTTGTTCTCGCCAGCGGTGTTGCGTGTCAGGGTCGTCGTGGCTGAGGAGGGACTTCACTTTCCCGACCTGCACCCCGTTGTCGATCCAGCTTTTGATCTCACGGATCCGGTCGATATCGGCATCATTGAAAAGGCGGTGCCCACCGTCCGTTCTCTGCGGTTTGAGTAATCCATACCGTCGCTGCCACGCCCGTAGGGTAACGGGATTGATATCACAAAGGAGTGCCACTTCACCTATCGTGTAAAGCGCCATATTCGCCCCCTGGCTTACGCGTCCCCAGCTTAACTGTAGACCCAGTTTGCCGAACCAGGAAGAGTTGATTGATTTTTGAACAAACTATGCGAAGCATGCGCGATATTCAGAAAAAGGTGTGATAACGGACACGATTTTGCGCTTTTTTGGGATGCTTCAAAGAAAGTTGAGCCGTACCCGTGTATGTTACGCGTTTTTAGCGTGTGCGGTTTTGAGTATGTACGAGTTTAACCTAGTGCTGCTGTTGCTTCAGCAGATGTGCGTGTTTCTTGTCATTGCGTGGCTGATGAGTAAAACGCGCCTGTTTATCCCGCTGATGCAAGTCACCGTACGCCTGCCGCACAAATTCCTCTGCTATGTCGTATTTTCCATATTCTGCATTATGGGGACCTGGTTTGGTCTCCATATCGAAGACTCTATTGCCAATACGCGCGCTATCGGCGCGGTGATGGGCGGGCTGCTGGGCGGTCCGGTCGTCGGGGGGCTCGTCGGTTTAACCGGCGGGCTGCATCGTTATTCCATGGGCGGGATGACGGCCCTGAGCTGTATGATCTCGACGATCGTGGAAGGGCTGCTCGGCGGCCTGGTCCACAGCTACATGATTAAACGCGGCCGACCGGATAAAGTCTTTAGCCCCCTGACCGCCGGGGCAATCACCTTTGTGGCTGAAATGGCGCAGATGGCGATCATTCTGCTGATTGCCCGTCCCTTCGACGATGCGCTGCATCTGGTCGGCAGCATTGCTGCCCCGATGATGGTCACCAACACCGTGGGCGCGGCGCTGTTTATGCGTATTCTCCTCGATAAGCGCGCCATGTTTGAGAAGTACACCTCAGCCTTTTCCGCCACGGCGCTGAAGGTTGCCGCCTCGACAGAAGGGATCCTGCGCCAGGGATTTAACGAAGAGAACAGCATGAAGGTGGCGCAGGTGCTCTACAAGGAGCTGGACATCGGCGCGGTGGCCATAACCGACCGTGAGCGGCTGCTGGCCTTTACCGGCACCGGGGACGATCACCATCTGCCGGGTAAACCCATCTCCTCAGCCTATACGCTGCGCGCCATTGAGACCGGCGAGGTGGTGTATGCCGACGGTAACGAAGTGCCGTACCGCTGTTCGCTGCATCCGCAGTGCAAGCTGGGTTCCACCCTGGTCATTCCGCTGCGCGGCGAAAATCAGCGGGTGATGGGCACCATCAAGCTGTATGAGGCGAAAAACCGTCTGTTCAGCTCGATCAACCGCACGCTGGGGGAGGGGATCGCCCAGCTGCTGTCAGCGCAAATCCTCGCCGGGCAATACGAACGGCAGAAGGCCCTGTTAACCCAGTCAGAAATTAAACTGCTGCATGCCCAGGTCAATCCGCATTTCCTGTTTAATGCGCTCAACACCCTCAAAGCGGTGATCCGCCGCGACAGCGATCAGGCCGCGCAGCTGGTACAGTTTCTGTCGACCTTTTTCCGCAAAAACCTGAAACGGCCGTCGGAGATCGTCACCCTTGCCGATGAGATTGAGCATGTGAATGCCTATCTGCAGATCGAGCAGGCGCGTTTCCAGTCGCGCCTGCAGGTGTCGCTCTCCGTTCCGGACGAGCTGGCGTATCAGCATCTCCCGGCGTTTACCCTGCAGCCAATCGTGGAAAACGCCATTAAACACGGTACGTCTCAGCTTTTGGGAACAGGGCAGATAACCATTGCCGCCAGCCGGTTCAATCACCATCTGGTGCTGGATATTGAAGATAATGCCGGGCTTTATCAGCCTTCCGCCTCCGGCGGTTTAGGGATGAGCCTGGTGGATAAACGCCTGCGCGCCCATTTTGGCGATGACTGCGGCATTACCGTCGCCTGCGAGCCTGACCGATTTACCCGTATTACCGTACGACTGCCGCTGGAGGAAAACGCATGTTAAGAGTGCTGATTGTGGATGACGAGCCGCTGGCACGGGAAAACCTGCGCGTTCTGCTGCAGGAGCAGCCGGATATAGAGATTGTGGGAGAGTGTGCTAACGCCATTGAGGCCATCGGCGCGGTACACAAACTGCGCCCGGACGTGCTGTTCCTCGATATTCAGATGCCCCGCATCAGCGGGCTGGAGATGGTCGGCATGCTCGACCCGGAGCATCGTCCCTACATCGTGTTTCTGACGGCGTTCGATGAATATGCCGTCAAAGCCTTTGAGGAGCACGCGTTTGATTATCTGCTCAAGCCAATTGAAGAGAAGCGTCTGGAAAAAACGCTCACCCGTTTACGCCAGGAGCGCACCGCGCAGGATGTCACCGTGCTGCCGGAAAACCAGCAGCCGCTGAAGTTTATCCCCTGTACCGGACACAGCCGGATTTATCTTTTGCAGATGGATGATGTGGCGTTTGTCAGCAGCCGCCTGAGCGGCGTATTTGTCACCAGCGCAGAAGGAAACGAGGGGTTTACCGAACTGACGCTGCGCACGCTGGAGAGCCGCACGCCGCTGATCCGCTGCCATCGTCAGTATCTGGTCAATATGGCGCACCTGAAAGAGATCCGGCTGGAAGATAACGGACAGGCCGAGCTGGTTCTGCGCGCCGGGCAAACCGTCCCGGTCAGCCGCCGCTACCTGAAGAGTTTGAAAGAGGCGATTGGGCTGTAAAACTGCTACACTGCGCGCCATTGCATCATCGACATTCGAAGGCTCTATGCTAAGTAACGATATTCTTCGTAGCCTGCGCTACACCCTGAAAGCGAACAATAACGACATGGTGCGCATTCTTGCGCTGTCAGACATGGAATCCACCTCTGCCGGTTTCGACACCTGGATGACCAAAGAAGACGAAGAGGGGTTTGTGCGCTGCCCTGACATTATTCTGTCGGGTTTCCTGAATGGTCTGATCTACGATAAGCGTGGCAAAGATGACTCTGCGCCAGAGCTGGCGCTGGAGCGTCGGGTGAATAACAATACGGTGCTCAAAAAACTGCGCATCGCATTCTCGCTGAAAACGGATGATATTGTGGCGATCATGACGGAGCAAAAATTCCGCGTCTCCGTGCCGGAAGTGACCGCCATGATGCGCGCCCCGGACCACAAAAATTACCGCGAGTGCGGCGACCAGTTTCTGCGTAATTTCCTGCGCGGGCTGACTCAGAGGGTGCATAACCCGAAGGCGTGATTTTTAGCCGGGTGGCGGCTTCGCCTTACCCGGCCTACAAAACCCGTAGGCCCGTGCAAGCGTAGCGCCGCCGGGCAAAAAAAAGCCGGAGACACTCTCCGGCTTTTTTGTTATTTCACCTGCTGACCCGGCTTCGCGCCTTCGTCAGGGCTTAGCAGGAAGATATCTTTCCCGCCAGGGCCTGCGGCCATCACCATCCCCTCAGAGATGCCGAAGCGCATTTTACGCGGTGCCAGGTTGGCGACCATCACAGTCTGACGGCCAATCAGCACCTGCGGATCCGGGTAGGCTGAACGGATGCCGGAGAAGACGTTGCGCTTCTCACCGCCCAGATCCAGCGTCAGGCGCAGCAGTTTGTCTGAGCCTTCCACAAATTCCGCGTTCTCAATCAGCGCCACGCGCAGGTCGACTTTAGCGAAATCATCAAAAGTGATGGTGTCCTGAATCGGATCGTCAGCCAGCGGGCCGGTTACCGGTGCCGCAGCCGCCTTCACCTCTTCCTTAGAGGCTTCCACCAGCGCTTCAACCTGTTTCATCTCAATGCGGTTGTACAGCGCTTTGAAGGTGTTCACTTTGTGGCCGAGCAGCGGCTGCTGGATAGCATCCCAGCTCAGTTCGGTGTTCAGGAACGCTTCGGCACGGGCTGCCAGCTGCGGCAGTACCGGCTTCAGCCAGGTCATCAGCACGCGGAACATATTCAGGCCCATGGTGCAGATGGCCTGCAGATCGGCGTCACGGCCTTCCTGTTTCGCGACCACCCACGGAGCCTGCTCGTCCACATAGCGGTTGGCAACATCGGCCAGCGCCATGATTTCACGAATCGCTTTACCGAATTCACGGCTTTCCCAGGCTTCGCCAATCGCAGCGGCGGCATCGGTGAAGGTTTTATACAGCTCAGGATCGGCCAGTTCGGCAGAAAGCACGCCGTCAAAGCGTTTGGCGATAAATCCTGCGTTACGGGACGCCAAGTTCACTACCTTGTTAACGATGTCGGCGTTCACGCGCTGCACGAAATCTTCCAGATTCAGGTCGATATCGTCGATGCGCGAAGAGAGCTTCGCAGTGTAGTAATAACGCAGGCTGTCCGCGTCGAAGTGGTTCAGCCAGGTGCTGGCTTTAATGAATGTCCCGCGGGACTTGGACATCTTCGCGCCGTTGACGGTTACGTAGCCATGCACGAACAGGTTGGTTGGCTTGCGGAAGTTGCTGCCTTCCAGCATGGCCGGCCAGAACAGGCTGTGGAAGTAAACGATGTCTTTGCCGATGAAGTGGTACAACTCGGCCGTGGAATCTTTCTTCCAGTATTCGTCGAAGCTGACGGTGTCGCCACGCTTGTCGCACAGGTTCTTGAAGGAACCCATGTAGCCGATTGGCGCATCCAGCCAGACGTAGAAATACTTGCCCGGTGCGTTCGGAATTTCGAAGCCGAAGTATGGCGCATCGCGGGAGATATCCCACTGCTGCAGACCGGATTCGAACCACTCCTGCATCTTGTTCGCCACCTGCTCCTGCAGCGCGCCGCTGCGGGTCCACGCCTGCAGCATTTCGCTGAAGGACGGCAGATCGAAGAAGAAGTGCTCGGAGTCACGCATTACAGGCGTGGCGCCTGAAACCACCGATTTTGGCTCGATAAGCTCGGTCGGGCTGTAGGTCGCGCCGCACACTTCGCAGTTATCGCCGTACTGGTCCGGGGATTTACATTTCGGGCAGGTGCCTTTGACGAAACGATCCGGCAGGAACATGCCTTTTTCCGGATCGTACAGCTGAGAGATGGTGCGGTTTTTAATAAAACCGTTCTCTTTCAGACGGGTGTAGATAAGCTCCGACAGCTCGCGGTTCTCGTCGCTGTGCGTGGAGTGATAGTTGTCATAGCTGATGTCAAAGCCAGCAAAATCAGTTTGATGCTCCTGACTCATTTCGGCAATCATCTGCTCCGGGGAAATCCCCAGCTGCTGCGCTTTCAGCATGATCGGCGTACCGTGGGCATCGTCCGCACAGATGAAGTTAACCTCGTGGCCGCGCATTCGCTGGTAACGGACCCAGACATCAGCCTGGATATGCTCCAGCATGTGGCCGAGGTGGATTGAGCCGTTGGCGTACGGCAGTGCGCACGTTACCAGAATTTTCTTCGCGACTTGAGTCATAGTAGGCATTACTTCTTTCAACTGTGAAAAGGGTTTTTGATATTACCAAAAGGGGCATTATTAAGTAAGCACAAACCACGGCCTTTCAGGTAAACTTGTTCATCTAAGGTCTTATTCACAAGAACAAAGGAGTCGGGATGAGTTCTCAATCCCAGGCCAAATCACCGGAAGCCTTACGAGCAATGGTCGCCGGGACGCTGGCTAACTTTCAGCATCCAACCCTGAAGCACAATCTCACTACGCTGAAAGCGTTACATCACGTTGCCTGGCTGGACGACACGCTGCACATTGAGCTGCAGATGCCCTTCGTCTGGACCAGCGCCTTCGACGCGCTGAAAGAACAAACCAGCGCTGAACTGCTGCGCATTACCGGCGCGAAAGCCATCGACTGGAAGCTGAGCCACAGCATCGCCACCCTCAAGCGGGTGAAAAACCAGCCGGGCGTTAACGGTGTGAAAAACATCATTGCGGTCAGCTCGGGTAAGGGCGGGGTGGGCAAATCCTCCACGGCTGTTAACCTGGCACTGGCGCTGGCGGCGGAAGGGGCGAAGGTCGGTATTCTGGATGCCGATATCTACGGCCCGTCCATTCCCAATATGCTGGGCGCAGAGAATCAGCGTCCAACCTCGCCGGACGGCACCCACATGGCGCCAATTATGGCGCACGGTCTGGCCACGAACTCCATCGGTTATCTGGTCACCGACGACAACGCCATGGTCTGGCGTGGCCCAATGGCCAGCAAAGCGTTGATGCAGATGCTGCAGGAGACGATGTGGCCGGATCTGGATTATCTGGTGCTGGATATGCCGCCGGGTACCGGTGATATTCAGCTGACGCTGGCGCAAAACATCCCGGTCACGGGCGCGGTTGTCGTGACGACTCCGCAGGATATTGCGCTGATCGACGCCAAAAAAGGCATCGTGATGTTTGAAAAAGTGGAGGTGCCAGTGCTCGGTATTGTCGAGAACATGAGCATGCACATCTGCAGCAACTGCGGTCACCACGAGCCTATCTTCGGGACCGGTGGGGCAGAAAAACTGGCCGCGAAGTATCACACCCAGCTGCTGGGGCAGATGCCGCTGCACATTACCTTGCGTGAAGATCTGGACAGCGGGAAACCGACGGTCGTCAGCCGTCCGGACAGTGAATTTGCAGAGATGTATCGTCAGCTGGCGGGGCGCGTGGCCGCGCAGCTCTACTGGCAGGGGGAAGTCATCCCTGGCGACATCGCGTTCCGCGCGGTGTAAATCCTCAGCGCGAATGGCCGGGTGGCGCTTCGCTTACCCGGCCTACAAATAGCACCATGACGTAGGTCGGGTAAGGCGAAACCGCCACCCGACGTTAACGCAAACGGTAATGCATCAGGTAGTACTCTCCCTCCGGAGAATCCCCCGTAGCCTCAATGTGCCAGCCGTGCCGCTGGTAGAACGCGATAGCCCGCGTATTCTTCACCAGACACTTCAGTGACCCCGTACTGGTGAACGTCTTCTGCACATGTTCCAGGAGCACATGCCCGACCCCAAGACCTTGATACTGCGGGTCAACAAACAGGTTGTGCAGAAAATTATCGTTCGTCCACACTGACGCAAAACCCAGACGATGGCCGTTCTGAGTGGCAACCCAGATCGCTTCGTCACGCGTTGCTGCGTCAAAATCTTCGAGCTGCCAGTCAGCACTGTCCAGCCATGGCCAGGCTTCACGCCGGGCGTGGAGGAAGAGGGTACGCAGGAAAGGGCGGTCGCTTTCCTGCCAGGGGCGAATCAGGATCGTATCAGCGATGATAGAAGATATCTCCGTTGTAGGCTTTGTAGATTTTACCGTCTGCATCGCCAATCAGGACGTAGTTTTCACCCATATAGGTCCAGTGGGTACCCGCATCCGGTGCCGGAAGGTTACGCAGTTGATACTGTTTGATGGTGTATTCCGGGGTTTGATACTGCGCGGGCGCCGTATCGCCAATTTTAAACTTCGTGAAATCAGCAATGAACTCCTGTTCTTCATAAGCTTTGATGCCGCCAGACGCCGACGCGGTTTGCGGTGCTGCTGACGCTGCACTTGCAAGAGACATTACTACACCCAGAAGCAGCCATGTACGCTTAGCCATTTTTTCTCCAGTTATACCGTTACTGATACTCTCAGCCTGCTGAGAGCCTATTTTAAGTATCCCCGCAGGGGCTGTTAGAAAAAAAATGTAACAAAAGTGGACGATTTTGTGTAGCGCCAAAGGTTAATAACATTACTTTTGTGAATGTCATTTGGGGAAATTAATTCAGTGAAATAATATTTATTTTAACTAAATCTGAAAAGGGGAGTTTGCCATAAGAATGTGAGTCACAAGGCATGCTTTTTATTTGAAGGCGTTTTAAACTCATGAAAGGCAACCGGTTTAATTATCAGTCTTACGTTATCCTGGTGTTTCTTTCCTCTATTTTATGATGTTTATTTCTATATTTAATTATTTGAAAACAGTGCGTTATGATATTGGGTGATTCTTTAAAGGGATTGCCTGTTACGCGTTTGGCGCGATCATCAGTGATATTTTAATTTTAATGAAAAACACAATAGCATTCTCTGTAATATTTTTGGCAATAAGTCAGTTGACCGGCTGCATATTTTCTCCCGGGCAAACATTACGTTCATCCGGGAAAAATATTATTGCGTCGGATGAAGAGGGTAATTATTTAGATAAGCGCGTGGATCTTTATCCTCTTACCCCTTCACTGATTGAGAAATTGCGGCCTGCTGTCGCGAAATCTCAGCCAAATCCTAAGCTGGATGAGCAGGTCAGGGAGTGGGAGTACCGCATCGGCGCCGGGGATATTTTAACCGTGACCGTCTGGGATCACCCGGAACTGACAACACCTGCCGGACAGTATCGCAGTGCCAGTGACACCGGGAACTGGGTGAATGCGGACGGCACGCTCTTTTATCCCTATGTCGGGAAACTGCCGGTGGCAGGAAAAACGGTCTCTGAAGTGAGGGAGGAGATCGCCGCCCGCCTGAATAGCGTGATCGAAAGCCCGCAGGTGGACGTCAGCGTGGCCGCCTTCCGTTCGCAAAAAGCCTACGTCACCGGAGAAGTGGTCAAATCTGGTCAGCAGCCCATCACCAATATCCCCCTGACGGTGATGGATGCCGTCAACGCAGCGGGGGGACTCTCCGCCGACGCTGACTGGCGCAATGTGGTGCTCACTCACGAGGGAAAGGATTCTCCTCTCTCCTTGTATGCGCTGATGCAGCACGGCGACCTGACGCAAAATAAGCTGCTCTACCCGGGCGATATCCTGTTTGTTCCGCGTAACGACGCACTGAAAGTGTTTGTGATGGGCGAAGTTGTCAAGCAGAGCACGCTTAAGATGGACAGAAGCGGCATGACCCTGGCGGAAGCGCTGAGCAATGCGGGGGGATTGAATCAGGACATGGCCGATGCGACGGGCATTTTTGTCATTCGTTCCATGGCTAAAGGCAATGACGCGGGAAAAATAGCCCGTATTTACCAGCTTAATGCGCAGGATGCCTCTGCGATGGTGCTGGGGACCGAATTCCAGCTTGAACCCTACGATATTGTCTATGTCACCACGGCACCGCTGTCACGCTGGAACCGCGTGATCGCTCAGCTTGTGCCGACCATCTCAGGTGTGCATGACCTGACCGAAACGGTCCGCTACCTCAGGTCGTGGCCGCAATAATGTTTGATTCCATCTTAGTGGTCTGCACGGGCAATATTTGCCGTTCACCGATTGGCGAGCGGCTGTTACGCCAGCAGCTCCCGGGAAAACGGATCACCTCGGCAGGCATATTCGGCCTGGAGGGAAGCCCGGCGGATCTCAGCGCTCAGGACGTGGCCTGGCGTCATGGGATCTCACTGGAGGGTCATCGCGCACGTAAGCTGACCCGGCAGCTGATGCGGGAGTCGGATCTTATTCTGGTGATGGAACCCGCCCATCTGCGTTTTATCTCTGCTATGGCCCCGGAACTGCGCGGCAAATCGCTGCTCTTTGGGCAATGGCTGGAGCCGCAGGAGATCCCCGATCCCTATCGCAAGAGTCGTGAAGCATTTGACTATGTTTTCGGGCTGTTAGGCAAAGCCAGTCAGGAATGGGCTCATCGGTTGAGTCAAAAAGGAATGAAGCATTAATGTCGTCTTATACAACAGACAGTTACGGTGCAGCGGCACCCGAAAATCAGGAAATTGATCTCCTTCGTCTCCTCAGCGAGATGCTCGATCATCGTGTACTTATTCTCTCAGTGACCTTCGTGTTCACCGTCCTGGCGGGGCTATACGCCTTTCTGGCGACGCCTGTTTATCGCGCAGATGCCTTAATCCAGGTGGAAGGAAAACAGGATAACAGCCTGCTCAAAAATTTAAGACAGTTCAGTAATGAGCTCTCTCCCGATGTTGAACCCGAAATTCTGCTGCTTAAATCGCGCATGATACTCGGGGCCACCGTTGATGAATTAGGCTTAACGCAGAACGTGACACAGAGGGGACGTCTGTGGGCGCGGTTGCAGGGCCATAAACCCGCCACGCTAACCCTGGGCTGGCTGCAGCTTTCACCTGTCGAAGGAAAGCCACGCACACTTCTCCTCACGGTGCTGGAAAAGGGCGCATATCGGCTGGAGGGTGACAACTTTTCTGCTGAGGGCAGAGAGGGAAAAGCGCTGGAAAAAGCGGGAGTATCCCTGCTGGTGGTGAACCTTGATGCCCCGCCGGGCACCGAATTTACGCTGCAAAGCAGCACCCGTCTGGAGGCCATTAATGTCCTGAGTACCCAGTTTTCCGTGGTTGAATCGGCAAAACAGAGCGGGGTGCTGACGCTAACGCTCACCGGCAGCGATCCGGAGCGGATTGCCCATGTGCTTGACCGGATTGCCAACAACTATCTGCAGCAAAATATTAACCGCCAGGAAGCGCAGGATTCCCGCAGTCTTGCGTTTTTGCAGCAGCAGTTACCTAAAATCCGAAGCGAACTGGATCAGGCCGAAGAGCGGCTGAATCAATATCGCAAACAGCGTGATTCGGTCGATCTCTCTCTGGAAGCGAAATCGGTGCTCGAACAGATTGTGAATATCGAAAACCAACTCAACGAGCTGACGTTTCGTGAGGCAGAGATCTCTCAGCTGTTTAAGAAAGAGCACCCGAACTACCGTGTATTGCGTGAAAAACGTCACATTCTGGAGCAGGAGAAGATCCACCTGAATCAGCGTGTTGCCGCCATGCCTTCGACTCAGCAGGACATTTTGCGCCTCAGCCGGGATGTGGAGTCAGGCCGCACCATCTACCTGCAGCTGCTTACCCGTCAGCAGGAGCTGAATATTTCACGCTCCAGCACCATCGGGAACGTGCGAATTATCGACAGCGCGGTGACGCAACCCGATCCCATTAAACCGAAAAAGACGCTAATTATGGTGTCGGGCACGCTGTTGGGCCTGATGTGCTCTGTGGGCCTTGTTTTGCTTCGTATTGCATTCCGACGGGGTATCAATACCTCAGAACAACTGGAAGGGTTCGGCGTCCCGGTGATGGCGACCTTACCGCGTTCGATGTGGTTGTGGAAAAAAACGAATCTGCGCCGCAAACGCGTATTGGGTTCGCGCTGGAGGCACAAGATTAACGATGTGCCTTTTCTGCCGGTTGACCGGCCCGCCGATATTTTTGTCGAGGCCGTGCGGGGGCTGCGTACCAGCCTGCATTTCACGTTGCAGGATGCCGCTAACCGCATCGTCATGATTTCAGGACCCACCCAGGACTGCGGAAAAACGTTGGTCAGCACCTCGCTGGCCGCGATTGAGGCGCAGGCCGGGCTCAGGGTGTTATTTATCGATGCGGATATGCGCGAGGGATACGTCCACAACGTATTTGGTTTGAAAAACCACACCGGACTTTCCTGCGTGCTTGAAGAACAGTGCGCCTGTCAGGAGGCGATTCAGCACTATGAGCAAGGCAATATAGATGTGCTGACCTGCGGGCCGGTTCCATCACACCCCTCCGAACTGCTGATGAGCGAACGCTTCAGGGCGGTAATGACCTGGGCGAATGAACAGTATGACCTGGTGATCCTCGACACACCGCCAGTGCTGGCCGTGACCGACGCCGCAGTGGCCGTTCGGGTGGCGGGCACCTCGCTGCTGGTTGCCCGCTTTGGCAAGACCCGCCTGAAAGAGATGGAGAACAGCATCAAGCGTCTGCAACAAACGGGCGCGCGCATCGGCGGTACCGTGCTGAACGACGTGATTAAATCGGCCGCGCAGTATTACCGTGCGGGCTATGATCATTATGAGTATGGCCAAAGCCCGACCCGGCGACAGCGCAAGGATTAATGCTTCACCAGCGTGGCAAAATAATAGACCAGCGGGATGGCGAGGATCCAAAGGCCAACAGGGATGTCTCGCCATTTTCCTGCAATCGCTTTAATGACAATGTAAAACAGCAGTCCCCCTGCAATGCCTGTCCCGAAGCTGTTGGCGATGAGCGTAATCATTACCATCATCAGTACCGGCAGCCCGTCGGTGAAATTCGCCAGATCCACCTTACGCAGTCCGCTGAACATGTTCAGACCGATCAGGATCAGGGCAGGCGCTGTGGCTTCTTTCGGGATCATCAGCGCTACCGGGGTAAACAGCAGCATCAACAGAAACATGAACGCGGCGGCCAGCGCCGTGATGCCGGTTTTCCCACCTGCTTCCGCGGCCGCAGAGGATTCAATCAGCGCCGTGGCGGCAGGAATGCCGACCCACGGACCTAACGCCGCGGCAATAGAGTCCACCATAAACGGGCGATTGATATTGACCATATTACCCTCGTCATCCAGCAGCCCGGCTTCACCTCCCACCGCCAGCGTGGTACCCATGGTGGAGAAAAACTCCGAGGCGAAGAAGACGAACAGGAAAGGCAGGAAGGCAATATTCAGGGCACCCAGCATGTCGATATGGCCCAGCACCGGCGTGAGCGAATGGGGCATATCGATGAAGCTTGCCGGCAACCGCGTGACCCCCATCGGGATGCCCACGAGGGTGGCGAACAAAATGGCCCACAAGATAGCACCCGGAATACGGCGAGCCTGCAGGGCAATGGCCAGGAACAGGCCGGCGAGCGCCACCAGCGCACCGGGTGAGAGAAAATCCCCCAGCATCAGCGCATTTGTTTTGGCGTTGGCCAGCACCAGCCCGGCATTACGAAAACCGAGTACGGCGACAAACAAGCCGATAGAGGCCGTCAGCCCGAGTTTGATGGACTGCGGTACGGAGCGGGTGACCACTTCCCGCAGGCCAAAGCGGGTCAGCAGAAAGAACAAAATCCCCGACCAGCAGGCAATGCCCAGACCGATTTCCCAGCCGATGCCTTCACTTCCCGCCAGCGTCACGCCAACCAGCACCGAGCCACCAATGCCCGGCCCGACAATAAACGGCAGGTTAGCGTAAAAGGCCATCAGCAGCGTTCCGGCCACAAACACTAAAATGGTGCCGGTCGTCGCCGCGCCTTTGTCCATCCCGCCCACGGCCAGCAGGCCCGGGATGACCACCAGCAAATAGGCGGCGGCGAGAAAACCGGTGAGACCCGCCAGACACTCGGTACGCACGGTACTGCCACGCGTATGCAGTGCAAAACGACGTTCAAGCCAGCTCCCTGGTGCTGGCGAATTAACGGTGTTGTCGGCCATTATCCGGCTCTCCTTCGATATTATTGTGTGGTGTCCGGGGTTTCCCGGTAAGAAATCAGCGGATTAACAATCTGGCGCGTGCTGCCATCGGTCAGTCCAAGATCGGTCAGATGCGGCCCGGCGTTACATGCAAGGCAGGTTCCTTCAATGGCTTTAAAGACCCGGTACGGCGGCTCCCAGTCGGCAATCTGGCTGCTGCGTTCACGCAGCGTGCGAAACTGACGGGCTAGCTCACCCGGGGGAAGTTCCGACAGCATGCCCGCGATCGGCATCGCAACATGCGCGATGACGCTACCGTTTTGGACCAGCGCCATCCCACCGCCGCTCCCGATTAGCGTGTTGGCAGCCAGCGCCATATCGTCGGGATCGCGCCCCAGCACCACCAGATTGTGTGAATCGTGGGAGTAAGTGGTGGCGATGGCTCCCCGCAGCTCTCCCCAGCCTTCCAGCAGGGCGATTTGCGGCGTTGCCGCATGGCGCGCGTGGCGGTGCTGAACCCAGATCAGGCTAAAGCCAGCCGGTATTTCAACGCGCCCGTTACGCACCCGGGCGTCAGTTTCGCCCCAGCGGGTAAAACGTGCGCCGCTGATGTGGCGCAGGCGCGCGACGCCGTGGTTTGCGTTGTCGATACGCAAGTAAAAGTCACTGGCGGCCAGGGGGGACAGGCGCACGGTATCACGCGGTAGCGCCAGCGGCGTATCAACGATCGGCTCAATCATCGCGCCGTCAAGGGCAATGCATTTCCCGGCGACGTACACCCGGCGAGCCGTCAGTTTTTCCAGAGAGTCAAACACCACCAGGTCTGCGCGTCTTCCGGCGGCAATCAGTCCGAGATCGTTGCGCTGAAGACGCAGGGAGGCGTTCAGCGTGGCAAACCGCAGCGCGTCCGTCGCCGGAAGACCGTGTTCAATCAGCATGTTGAGCAGGGCGATAATACCGCCTTTTTCCAGCAGCACGTCAGGGGGAACGTCATCGGTGCAGACCGTGATTTGCGACGAGAGGTGCGGCAGCGTTTTCAGGGCGCTGACAATCTCGGGCAGCAGGTAGGGATGCGAGCCGCGGATCTCCAGCGTCAGCCCGGCGCGCAATTTTTCCAGCGCATCGTCGGCGGAGGTGAGCTCATGGTCAGAGGTGACGCCCGCCGCCAGATACGCCTGTAAATCGGCGCCGCTGAGACCGCGCGCATGGCCTTCAATCAGCTTTCCGCTTTCCAGGCCGGCCTGCAGGATCTCCAGCATACGCTGGCTGCCGTTCAGCACCCCGTGCATGTCCATCACCTCCGCCACGCCGCGCACTTCTGGCCAGCCGAGCAGGGTATTCATCTCTTCGCCCGCAAAATCTGCGCCGGACATCTCCAGCCCCGGCGTGGAAGGTACGCTCGAGGGCGCTGCGACCATCACCTGCAGCGGCAGGCTGCGGCTGGCCGCAATCGCAAAGCGGACGCCTTCAATGCCGAGCACGTTCGCCAGCTCGTGCGGATCCCAGAAGACAGCCGTGGTGCCCTGTGCCAGCACGATCTCCGCGTAGCGTGCGGGCAGCAGATGCGAGCTTTCAAGGTGCACGTGCGTATCCATGAGGCCCGGAGAGAGGAACTGGTTATTCAGGTCGTGCGTTTCAAGCGCATCACTGCGGCTGCCGCGCGGGTGGACGCTGGCGATAAGCGAGCCGACGATCCCCAAATCCGCCTCGCGGATCTCACCGGTTGCCATATCGACAATTCGGGTGTGGGTAAGCAGCAGGTCAAAGGGCGTTTCGCCTCGTGCGGCCTGAACGGCGCGGCGTCGGGTTTCGGCAGTCATGCAATTAACAGTTCCAGCATTGAAATATTGACGTTACTCTATGCACCCGGCAAACGTTTGCCCAGCTGATAAAATTTATCGCCCGATAACCCCGGGTTATTCTGTGACGGGTGTAATGGAGAATGATGACGGAACCCTGGCAGCGCTTGCCTGCGCTCTCCCTTCGGCAACTACAGTATTTTGTCACGCTGGCGCAGCTGCGTCATTTTACGGATACCGCGAGTAAACTGGCCATTAGTCAGCCTGCGCTCAGCAGCGCCCTGCGACAAATCGAAACGGTACTCGGCGGCAAACTGGTCAATCGTACCGCGTCGGCGGTTACGCTGACCGAGTTGGGTCACGCCATTTTGCCCCACGCCCAGCGGGTACTCAGCGTAGCGCAAGTGGCGTTTGATGATATGCAGCAGATTGTGCAGGCCGGCGGCGACGGCACGGTGCGTATCGGTCTGGTGCCTTCCGTCAGCTCGCTGCTGTTTCCGCTGCTGCCGCAGATGCTTGCGCAGGCCTTTCCACGCCTTCGGGTGGAGTTTCACGATCAAACCAATGACGCGCTGGTGGCGCAACTGCTGAAAGGGCAGATTGATTTCGGTATCGGGGCGCTGGACAGCTCGGTTCCCGACCAGCTTAACGTGTTCCCGCTGCAGGAAGATCCGTTTGTGGCGGTATTCCATTGCGACGATCCGCTGGGCGCGTCGGCACACGTGCCCTGGAAACAGCTGGTGGGTCGGGATATTGCCGTCTTCTCCAAAGGCAACATCCAGCGGCTGGTCAATGCGCTTGCCGAAAGTCATCGTCTTTCGCTGCAGACGCGTTATCAGGTGGACTATATTGAGACGCTGTACGGCCTGGTGCGTTCGAAGCTGGCCGTGGCGATATTGCCGCAGCTTTATACCACCCATTTGCAGGATCCCCGGCTTAAGGTGGTTCATCTTCAGCAGCCGGCACTGTTCCGCACGGTGGCGCTGATGCGTGCCCCGCAGGCGCTTCCTCCGCTCATTGAATCCTGCTTTACGCTGATGGTCGACACCCTACGAACGAAGTAACGCGACACTTCTTTACAGCGTGACGGCGTGCAGCCCGCTAAGATGACCTCTGTTAAGTCAAGAGGTCACAATGGATAACCGTAAATTGAGCCGACTGCGCCGCTGGGCGCGGGAAGGGATCATACTTGTTGTGCTGACGCTGGCCGTGGTGTGGGGCGTGGATCAGTATCGAAAACCGACTTTACCCGCCACGTTTAGCGCAACCCCAATGCAGAGTATCGACGGGAAAACGCACGATATCGCGGCGCTCAGCCACGAGCGCCCACTGCTGATTTACGTCTGGGCCACCTGGTGCAGCATCTGCCGTTTCACGACGCCCGCGGTCAATCAGCTGGCAGAAGAGGGCGGGAACGTAGTGAGTATCGCCATGCGCTCCGGTGATAACGCTAAGCTTGCTCGTTGGGTTGACAAGAAACAGCTGAAAATGCCGGTGATAAACGATGAAAACGGTGCGCTGTCGCAGGAATGGCAGGTAAGCGTGACGCCGACGCTGGTCATTGTATCGAAGGGGAACGTCGTCAGTACCACGACGGGATGGACGAGCTACTGGGGATTAAAAATCAGAATGTGGTGGGCAGGGATATAAAAATAAACCCCTCTTCCGGAGAAGAGGGGTGGAGTATTACTTCGCCAGAACTTCCTGCGCGGTGCGCTCAACCAGCGACAGCAGGATTTTGATATCCTCCAGCGTCACGGTTGGGTTCAGCAGCGTCAGCTTCAGGCAGGTCACGCCGTTATGCTCGGTCACGCCGACGTTTGCACGGCCAGACTCCAGCAGCGCATCACCAATTTTCTGGTTCAACAGGGCGATACCTGCGTCATCGGCCTGCACCTGGCCACGGAAGCGGAACAGCACGCTTGCCAGCTGTGGCTGCATTACCAGTTCCAGAGCAGGCTGCTCTTTCACGTAAGCCGCAACCTGCTGCGCCAGCGTCACGCCGTGATCGATAATCGCCGCGTACTGCTCCTGACCCAGCGCTTCCAGGCTCATCCACAGCTTCAGCGCGTCGAAACGACGGGTGGTCTGCAGCGATTTGGACACCAGGTTTGGCACGCCGGCTTCTTCATCGAACTCAGAGTTCAGGTAAGCCGCCTGATAGCGCATCAGCTCATAGTGGCGCGCTTCTTTCAGCAGGAACGCACCGCAGCTGATGGTCTGGAAGAACTGCTTGTGGAAGTCCAGGGTCACGGAATCCACCAGCTCAATGCCGTCCAGGTAGTGACGATACTGCTCAGACATCAGCAGCGCGCCGCCCCAGGCCGCATCAACGTGTACCCAGATGTTCTGCTTCGCCGCCAGCTCGGCAATGGCACGCAGCGGGTCGATTGCACCGGCATCGGTGGTACCTGCTGTCGCGACAATCGCCAGAATCTGTTCGCCGTTCGCGTTGCACTGTTCAATTTTCGCCGCCAGATCGGTCAGATCCATACGGGAGAATTCATCCGTTTTCACCTGCACCACGGACTGGTAACCCAGACCCATCAGCGCCATGTTTTTCTGCACGGAGAAGTGCGCGTTTTCGGAGCACAGCACGCGGATTTTACGCAGATCGCCTGTTAAACCGTCCTGCTGAACGGAGTGACCCTGACGCGCGAAGAACGCATCACGGGCCAGCATCAGGCCCATCAGGTTGCTCTGGGTGCCGCCGCTGGTGAAGACACCGGCGTCGCCAGCCTGATAACCCACGCGGGTACGCAGCCATTCGATCAGTTTGATCTCGATGATGGTTGCGGACGGGCTTTGATCCCAGGAGTCCATGCTCTGGTTGGTGGCGTTGATCAGCACTTCCGCCGCCTGGCTAACAACCAGGCTTGGGCAGTGCAGGTGCGCCACGCACTGCGGGTGATGAACGGACAGGCTGTCTTTCAGGAAGAACTCCACGGCGCGTTCAATCGCCGCTTCGTTGCCCAGCCCTTTCGGGTTGAAATCCAGCTTAATGCGGTCGCGCAGTTCCGCGACCGTTTTGCCCTGATACATCTCAGGCTGCTTCAGCCACTGCATCACAGCCTGAGTGCTTTGTTCAATCGCCTGCTGGTAAGCTTCAATGCTCTGCGCAGAGGAGAACAAAATTGGGTTTGAATCAGACATCGTAATCAACAACTCCGGTTACGCCGGGCGAACGCCCGCAGCAAGCAGGGCCTGCTCGAATTTATCCAGGAAGACTTTCAGCTCTTCATCGCTGATCAGCAGAGATGGCAGCAGACGCAGAACGATACCGTTACGACCGCCACGCTCCAGAATCAGACCGGCTTCGAAGCACTTCTTCTGAATCAGTGCAGACAGCTCGCCGTCGCCCGGGAAGCAACCCATGTGGTCAGCGGCTTCGTGTGGCTTAACGATCTCGATACCGATCATCATGCCCAGACCGCGAACGTGACCAATAACCGGATAACGTTTCGCCATCTCTTTCAGCTGGCCTTTCAGCCATTCGCCCTGTGCAGCCACTTTGCCTGCAATGTTCTGGTCTTTCAGGATTTTCAGCGTCGTCAGACCGGTTGCCATCGCCAGCTGGTTGCCACGGAAGGTACCGGTGTGGTGGCCTGGTGCCCATGCATCGAACTGCTTTTTGATACCGAGCACGGCCAGCGGCAGACCGCCACCAACAGCTTTAGACATCACGATGATGTCTGGCTCAATGCCAGCGTGTTCGAAGGCGAAGAATTTACCGGTACGGGCAAAGCCCGCCTGAACTTCGTCGAGGATCAGCAGAATGCCGTGTTCCTGAGTCACTTTACGGATACGCTGCAGCCACTCAGCCGGCGCTGGGTTCACGCCGCCTTCGCCCTGAACCGCTTCCAGAATGACGGCAGCAGGTTTGCGCACGCCGCTCTCAACGTCGTTGATCAGGTTTTCGAAGTAGTAAGTCAGCGCTTTCACGCCCGCTTCACCACCGATACCCAGCGGGCAACGGTACTCGTGCGGGTAAGGCATAAACTGCACTTCTGGCATCATACCGTCTACCGCTTCTTTCGGAGACAGGTTGCCGGTCACGGACAACGCGCCGTGGGTCATGCCGTGGTAACCACCCGAGAAGCTGATGATACCGCTACGGCCGGTCATTTTTTTCGCCAGCTTCAGCGCGGCTTCCACAGCGTCAGCACCGGATGGACCGGTGAACTGCAGGCAGTACTCTTTGCCCTGACCAGGCAGCAGAGAGAGCAGGTATTCGGAAAACGCGTCTTTCAGAGGCGTAGTCAGATCCAGAGTATGTAACGGCAAGCCGCTGGTAATGACATTTTGGATGCTTTTCAGCACATCAGGGTGGTTATGGCCAAGCGCAAGGGTGCCTGCGCCTGCTAAACAGTCAAGGTATTCTTTATTGTCTGCATCGGTTACCCACACGCCTTCTGCTTTAGTGATCGCTAAAGGCAGTTTGCGCGGATAACTCCTGACGTTAGATTCAAACTCGGCCTGACGGGCCAGATAGGTTTCGTTGCTTTTGTGGGCATCTACGGTGTCAATACGGACTTTATCCGTCATCATATCACTCCTACAACCGCCGCTTCGTTATGAGCCACGATTGAATAAAAAGTTAAAAAACAGATGGGGGGCCTGAAAAAAACGCCGCCAATATAGAGCCTTTTGCCACGGGGCTCAATGGTTAATTTGTTTACTGTTTTGTGACACGGCGCACAGGGGGAGGAATATCCCCGTTTTCAGGCGGAAAATTGCAGTTTATGGCAAATAAAAACAGGCGGTTACGTACTTAACGTTCTGGCAGCAAAATCATAAAAAAGAGTGTGACAAATCGTGCCATCCGCGAACTTAACACGCTTATTTCGGCAACAGGGGCAAAAAGCGGTGGTCAGGATGGATGCGCAACGGAATTCCGCATCAAAAAAGGACTTTCAACACGCAGGGTTTCCCGGTGGGTTTCACCGTTAATAATATGCAGGGCGCTCAGGCGACCAATTTCATAATGCGGCAGCTGAACGGTTGAAAGCGGGGGGAGAAAGAGTTCTCCAATGCCTACCATATTGTCATAACCGATAACCGCGATATCTTCAGGGATGCGAAGCCCTTGCGCCAGCAGGGTCTGGTACACCATCAATGCGATACGATCGTTACCGCAGATAACGGAGTCGAACAGGGGAATGCCATTCTGAATGCGCGCCAGCAGCACTGACGGAATGTCACGATAGTGCTCGTCCCCTGACGCCATGTAGCTGTGTTCCAGGGTGTCCGGGTCGAGCCCCGCTTCACGACACGCACGTTCCAGCCCCTGACGGCGCCGGGTTGTGGCCAGATGGTCCGCGGGTAAATGCAGGCACAAAGGCTGCCGGTAGCCCTCGGCGAGTAACGCCTGCACGGCGGCGTACTGCCCCTGTTCATCATCAGGGATATAGCTGGCGACCTGTTCATCGACACTTTCGCAGTTGGCCAGCACACAGGGAAGGGTAAGCAGTTTTGCAGGGAGAGGAACCTGACGTAACCCCATTGTGGTGTAAATAATCCCGTCCGGGCGGTGGGAGAGCAGCAGATCGACGATCGTATCCGGGTTGTCATCGGTAAACATATTCATGACGAAGCTGTTCCAGCCGTGCATCCGGGCCGTCTCTTCAATGGACAGCGTAATCTCCACCGAGAAAGGCGTCGTCACCGTATCGAGCGCCAGCACGCCGATGGTTTTCGGCGAGGCATGCGCGCCGCGTATTTTCTTGGCGGAAAGATCGGGTACGTAGCTGGTCTGCTCGATAGCCTGCTGTACGCGCGCCAGCGTTTCCGGCTTAAGGCGCTCCGGGTTGTTAAGCGCGCGTGAGACGGTCATCAGCGATACGTTAGCCAGCTTTGCGACGTCCTTCAGGGATGCCATTTTCTTACTCCGTTAATGCTCTGTGTGAAAGGGTATACAACTAAGTCGCTGATGTAAAAGGAAGGCTGATGCACAGGCCAGGCCATGCTGCCCTCAGTGATGAATATTTGATCGCGATCTCATTCCTTTGATGTTAACGTTAACTTTCGTGATTAACATCTTAAATTCCAGCCAAACCGCATGAGAAAGGATAAATGTTAACGTTACCATTGTGTCATTACTCCAACATGAGAATGTCATGATGAAAACGCATCACTCTCACAGCTACCCTTTATTAAGCGCATTACTGTTTTTCTTTTTTGTCACGTGGTCATCCTCCGGCTCGCTGCTTTCCATCTGGCTCCACCAGGAGGTGGGGCTAAAGGCAGGCGATACGGGAGTCATCTATGCCGTGCTTTCTGTCTCCGCGCTATGCGCGCAAATCTGCTACGGCTTCATTCAGGACAAACTCGGCCTGCGCAAAAACCTGCTCTGGTTTCTGACCAGCCTGCTCATTCTTTCTGGTCCTGCCTTCCTGCTGTTTGGTTATCTGCTGCAGATTAACGTTTTACTCGGCAGTATTTTTGGCGGGATTTATATCGGCCTGACGTTTAACGGCGGGATAGGGGTACTGGAATCCTATACCGAGCGAGTGGCCCGCCAGAGCCAGTTTGAGTTCGGCAAGGCGAGGATGTGGGGATCGCTTGGCTGGGCGGTAGCAACCTTTTTCGCGGGGCTCCTGTTTAACCTTAATCCGAAGCTCAACTTCGCTGTCGCGAGCTGTGCAGGTCTGGCGTTTTTTGTTTTGCTGGCGCGACTCAGGATCTCTTCCGCCCCACACGCCATGCAGGAAGCGGTATCCGGCGGTAAGGTCACCCTGGAAGATGCATTGCGCCTGCTGACGCTGCCGCGGTTCTGGGCGCTGGTGTTTTTCGTTATCGGCACCTGTATTTATGGCGTTTACGACCAGCAGTTCCCGGTCTATTTCTCCTCCCAGTTCCCGACATTACAGGAAGGAAACGCCATGTACGGCTATCTCAACTCCTTCCAGGTTTTCCTTGAGGCGGCGGGCATGTTCTGCGCGCCATGGCTGGTGAATCGCCTTGGCGCGAAGAACGGTCTGATTTTCGCCGGAATGGTGATGGCAATGCGTATGGTGGCGTCGGGGCTGGTTGAGGGGCCGGTACTTATTTCCATTACCAAGCTATTGCACGCGGTTGAACTGCCCGTTTTGCTGGTCTCTATCTTTAAATACAACAGTTTACATTTTGATAAGCGGCTCTCTTCCACCCTCTATCTGGTGGGCTTTGCCTGTACAAGCTCGGTGATTGCCTCGGTCCTGTCGCCGCTGGCGGGCTACAGCTATGAGAAATACGGCTTTGCCCAGTCCTATCTCATTATGGGGCTGTTAGTGTTCAGCACCACGTTTATCTCCATTTTCCTGTTGCGCTCGGGTAAGTCCTCTTCTGACCCGCTCATGCCGCAACCTTCCACCATCTGATCGAAAGAGTAGAGAAATGACGTATTCCATTACGAAAGCAGAGCTGGAACTTCAGTCCAGACGCGAAGAGCTTAACCTGCGCTGGTATCCGCGTTACCACCTGGCAGCCCGCGCTGGCTGGATGAACGACCCAAATGGCCTGGTCTGGTTTGACGGCTGGTATCACGCTTTTTATCAGCATCATCCCTACTCGACCCAGTGGGGCCCGATGCACTGGGGCCATGCGCGCAGTAAAGATTTAGTTCACTGGGAACATCTTCCCGTTGCGCTGGCGCCGGAAGGGCCTGAAGACAAGGATGGCTGTTTTTCCGGTTCGGCGGTGGTGGATGGCGATACGCTGGCGCTGATTTACACCGGACATAAATTCCACGGCGATCCGGATGACGAGGCGAATCTCTACCAGGTGCAGTGCCTGGCGACCAGCCGTGACGGCATTCATTTTGCCCGGCAGGGAATGATCGTTGATACGCCGCCTGGCCTGCATCATTTCCGCGACCCAAAAGTGTGGCGTGAAGGAGAGAGCTGGTACATGGTTGTTGGCGCGCGCGACGGCGAGACGGGCCAGGTGCGCGTATATCGTTCTGCCGATCTGCGCGAGTGGCAGGATATGGGCGTGCTTGCGGTGGCTGAAAAAGAGATGGGCTATATGTGGGAATGCCCGGACTTTTTCACTCTCAGCGGTAAACGCGTGCTGATGTTTTCACCACAGGGACTGGCTGCCGAAGGATTCGAAAATCGCAATCTTTTCCAGAGCGGCTATCTGGTGGGCGAGTGGCAGCCCGGGCAGCCTTTTGTGCGTGAAGGTGAGTTTGTGGAGATGGATCGCGGGCATGATTTCTATGCTCCACAGAGTTTCCTGACGCCTGATGGGAGCCGCATCGTTATCGGCTGGCTGGATATGTGGGAATCTCCCCTCCCGGAACAGGAGGATGGCTGGGCAGGCATGCTCTCGTTACCGCGCGAACTGACGCTGGGCGCGGATAATCGTCTGCAAATGCGGCCGGCCAGAGAGGTCGAAAGCCTCCGGGGAGCGTGGTTCCCCTGGCCGGTGAGTACGTTGACCAATCAGCAGATAGCGCTGGTGGAACGCTGCGACGCGCTGGAGGTTATTCTGCAGTGGGATTGCGCAAACAGCACTGCGGAACACTACGGCATTCGTCTTGGCACCGGGCTACGCGTCTATGTTGATGCGCAGATGCAGCGCCTGGTGCTGGAGCGATACTACCCGCAGTATGGCCTGTGTGGCTCACGTAGCGTCGCGCTCAATCTGAATAATGCGCTTAATCTGGGCCTGTTCTTTGACAGATCTTCCGTTGAAGTGTTTGTTAATGAGGGAGAAGCGTGCCTCAGCAGCCGCATTTATCCTGATGAAGATTGCCGTGATCTGGCGCTGTTTGCCTGGACGGGGGAGGCATCACTCATCCATGGCGGGGCCTGGCAACTGGAGTAAACACTGACCTGGTGGCGACGGGCATCAGGTCAGCTTAATTTAAAATACTGCCCCATCTTGATGGGGCGACGTAAATATAGATTCTTAAATGATGATTATTTTTAATCTTTAGAGAGTTGAGCGTTCATGACTTTCTCATTTTCTACAACCAATTGAAGGGAGTAGCCGCCTTTGCTCCACGTACCATTGTTTGGTTTCCAGCCTTTAGAGAGAAGGTATTCTGCAGCATCCGAGATTGGCTGGTTCATAACGTGATCTGCTTCACTGGAAAGTTGTTTAACGCTGCTGCTCTGTTTAGCTGGCTTCACGTTACATTCACCGTTCGCGTCCTGCAATTGCGTACAGCCTTTCGGCAGGTGCTTGTGTGCTGATTGTGCACGTTGAGCCGCGTTTTCAAGTGCCTGTTTTTCAGCCGCAGCGTTAATTGCTGTCGTGCGGTTTTGCTCCGCGACATAACATGCGTCTTTACTGACACCTTGCGCTTCACACTCAGCCATACGTTGAGCGGGTGAAGAACATGCAGCAAGAGACATTACGGCAGCTACCATCATTAACTTTTTCATTATTATTACCTTATAAATTACAGTTATAAAGCGCATTCAACAGAAGGCGCTGAATGAAAAACTATTATTTAAAATCCGATGCCGACACCGACACCCATTGCGAAATCATTATTCGTTGAGTCACTCATACCCGCTTTCACAACCGCGCTACCCGCATGGAAGGAAGCGCCGACACTGACCGCTTCCTCCCCTCTAAATTCACCGGCACCTGCAGAGAACATTACAGCCTGATCTTTTTCAACCTGGGGCATGGAAGCCATTGCAACAGCAGAGGCTACGCCACCACGTGCTTCTTTTTTATTACCATCAACTTCATCTTTCAGGTTTTTGAATTGAGAGTGAGTGTTAGCTTGTGTCTGCGCAAATACCTGTTGAGCCGCTTTCAGATCTTTAGCTTGTGCCGTCGATTGCACGCTGAGCGCCTTTAGCGTTTGAGTGTTAATATTCACTTGTTTCGATGTTTTCGTATCTACTTCCTTTTTCGTGATGATGTCTGTTACGCCGTTTTTACCTGGGCGACCATCGCGACCATTAATTACCAGATTATGCTGACCGTCTAAGTGTGTTGGCTGAACAGATTTCAGTGCAGTTGCAGATCCATCAAGAGACGTTTTTATTGGGTCAACCGCGATTTGTATAACGGGCGTTTTCTGCGGCGGCAGAGCCGGTTTCGGAGCCTGGCCGGGCTCAATGTGCTGCCCGTCGAGATGCGTGGCTAACAATACAGGCTGCGGCGCAACAGGGGTTTTCTGCGGCGGCAGAGCCGGTTTCGGGGCCTGGCCGGGCTCAATGTGCTGGCCGTCGAGGTGAGTGGCTAACAATGCAGGCTGTGGCGCAACAGGGGTTTTCTGCGGCGGCAGAGCCGGTTTCGGAGCCTGGCCGGGCTCAATGTGCTGGCCGTCGAGGTGCGTGGCTAACAATACAGGCTGCGGCGCAACAGGGGGTTTCTGCGGCGGCAGAGACGGTTTCGGAGCCTGGCCGGGATCAATGTGCTGCCCGTCGAGGTGCGTGGCTAACAATACAGGCTGCGGCGCAACAGGGGTTTTCTGCGGCGGCAGAGCCGGTTTCGGGGCCTGGCCGGACTCAATGTGCTGGCCGTCGAGGTGCGTGGCTAACAATGCAGGCTGCGGCGCAACAGGGGTTTTCTGCGGAGGCAGAGCCGGTTTCGGGGCCTGGCCGGACTCAATGTGCTGGCCGTCGAGATGCGTGGCTAATATTGTTTTTGAGGGTTCAATAATCAAAGGCTGCTTAGTTGTAGTCGTGACAATGCTTGCAGCTTTTATAGTATTAGTTGGTGTTGAAATTACTCCTGGCTCGTTTAATGTTGTTTTAGTATTAGTTACAGCAGTAATACCAGTCGTTACCACAGGTATATTACTAGTTAATTTTACTTGTGCAGGTGTAGAAGGCGTTAAGGTGCTCATTGATACAGGTGGAGCGATACCGCCTATCTGATTTACATAGATAACTTTATCTTGTGCCTGATCATAATAGCTATTGCTTAATAAAGTGTAGTTAGCATCTTTCAGGCTATTAGCGGTTAACACGCCGTTACGAATCCACGGAGCATATTTTACAATATCTGGATGCGATTTAAAGTAAGAGTTGGCTGCAGCAAGGTCAGCGCCAGTTAAAGAAGCTTCAGCTACACCAGTTGACACAGCACTAAACACAAAAATAGCAACAGCAGATTTAGATAAACTCATTTAAAAGCTCTCATTACTTAAACAATAAATAAAAAGTAAGGGCGCTATCCTGGCGGGAAGATACAACTTCTTGTTATATCTGCATTAATTCACGATTAACGATAAAGTTTTAGTTTGGTGACTTATTTCGTAACGTGCAGTAACTATCTTTGAATGTGTAATTTTGATTATTGATCTAAATCATAAATCGCATTAATTGTTCATCCGCTTCACAGCGTTGCTTTAGATGATATTATCAATGAATTCAATTGCATAGTTAATTTGGGGTATGGGGAGGTGAAAAAAATATTAAACACCAATCAATAAGAGTTGCTTAAGTGTTTTGACCAAAAGACCTGAGAAATCGACAAAATAGTTAATTCAAATTTATAGGATTCACGACTTCTTTTATCATTGAATATTCCTGTTCTTTTGAATGAAAGTTTTGTCTGGGAGACTTTGGTAACATTGGATGCCCGATAAAAATATTTATGTTGAAAATTAAATTTAAAATGTATCTAACATAAATTGCTATAAATGAGTAAGAGGATTGTTATAAAAAATGAGATGTTTAGAAGAGGGGCCATGATCGCCCCCCATTCACAGGCTGTGCTACGGTCTCAAGTCTCTTCACAATTATTCTGTTTCCGGTGTGATAATTCGAAAATTCTGGCACCTGGGGTTAAGCTCCGGTTACGCTGTTTTCTGCGATTTACCGATATATAAGCACCTGCTTTAATAGTATTTGCCTCCGGCTGATGGAGTCGTCGCCGCACCGTCGAATGCGAGGTTTGGTGCAACTCAGCAAGGCGTGTATTGTCTAAAATCTGATAAATTGTACAAACATCATGTGAGCGTTAACCCTTACATGGTTGAAACGCCTGGACACCACCCAGACGATAAGAAAGGGGGATAGAGTCTGCGGAAAGTTTCGGCTGGATTGCGATAACACTCATCAGTATGATTGCTTGCACAATCAGTGATTGGGGAAACAACTTTTGAGAGTTAAAGGACGATACGATATGAAAGTGACTGATGAGGCGTTGTTACGTTCAGGGTTTACACCTTCGGATTTGCAGAAGATAAAAAACAACGTTGAAAGCTACGGCGGAACCCTGGGAGAAGCGATTCAGGATCTGGCTAATCGATTCAGAGTTGTTTTATGGATAACATCGGCATGTCTGATGGTTTTTATCATTTTAGTATTGTTTTCTACGAAAGAAACCGTCGTAGGTGGTGGGATATCAATTCTGATCGCAATTGTCATCGTTGCATTTATTCAGCCGCCAGTCCTTTCTTACAAATCCTGGCGGTTCTGGAGAAAATTCAGAGGCTAATGGCTCGCTGTGTCAGTAGAAAGCAGGTCAAATATTACTTTGGCTTTAAGTCCATAACCTACTATTTTCATTGTTAATTTTTGTCGGCTCATCGTATCGACCTTGCGATAGAAATCTCGGGGCATCCATTTAAATAGCCTCCATGCTTCGGGCTTTCTGGCTAATCCAAAGATGCTATATACACTTGCAGTTAACGTAATGGCGTTATAAATCGCAAGTCCTGTTTCAGGCTTGAAACCCACAAACTGGGCCGCTTCCATAGTGCCATCAGCCACAAATCCCTCTGTTTTATATTGTTTTCCATATATCCCTGGAATAATTTCTTTTGACAAACCGTTAATGCCATCTGTTACAAGGATAGCTCCAGCAAGCATACCTAAAGGTGTCATTGTAGCGACCATCAACGCACCACCAGCAATTGCCATTCCAGAGACAACGATGTGAATAGCCGAAATCATGTACCCGACGATTTTATTATTTTCCTTAACAAACCCTCGATTTTGTAAATCGACAATGGAAAGAGAAGAATTTCTCGCCTGTGTCAGGTAAGAACATGCCAAAAATCGGCAAGATCTTGGCTGATGTCCGTGATCAGCTTGGTATTCCGTACCTTGACGATTATGGGCATCGGCGGCTAGTTCACAGTTTCCGGCATACCATGATTTCAACCTGTTTAGCTGGCTGGGTTGGTAATCTGGCGCACTTGCAACAAGTGGTAGGACATGAGAAAAGCGGCTCAGGAATCACAAGGCGCTACCTGCATACGTTCCCCTTGTCCTCAGTTTCTTATGTGATTGACGGCTTGTGTTGGGAATCTTAACGGCTCCGCGCGTTGTCTTCCTACCAACGGGCCTTATGGCTTCTATTATCTAAAAGTGGGGAAAGGGTAAGGGGAAAAGGCTGGAGGCCTCCAGCCTTTGGCGGTCATCTCACCTTCTTGAAGATGAGCAGAATTAGAGGTACGCAAACAGCGAAACCAACAATGGAGGCCAACGCTGAATCAGAGTGATTTTGCGATAGTTCCTTAACAAACCAGGTGCATTGAGAAGGCGTAAACTCCCCGCCTTGGCTCATTGTCTCTGAAAAGTTAAGTGCGAAGACCAGATCGAAATACAGCACGATAACATAATACACTATGCAGATCAGCGCAATGCTCACCCATCTGATCCAGAAATTCTTATTCATCATCGTATGTACTTCCCAACGATCCGCCTACTGTGCCGCCTGAGTATGGAGAAGTTGAGCCAGCAACAGCAGCAGAATCAGCCGCCGCTTGTTGGATTTTTGCACTTCCCCCTATTGGTTGAAGGCTTTTGTTCTCAATGTTTGGATACTGCTGTTTGAACGTACTTGTCATCTCGACGACGAGCATTGAGGAGTAATCTGCACTCTTTATTTCAAGGTAACTTTGCAGTGATACCGGGATAGTGAAATCTTCTTCTATATCGATTGGTAGCTGTGTAGTCGTGGAGGTGTAACCGTGTTCGAATACCTTAGAACCAGCAAACTTGATCCCCTCGACTGAGTGAGTATTACAGTTATTCCCTGTTACGTCATACTTATCAATCGTGCGGCCTCTACGTATTGTGCCGTCCTGCATCTTTGGTGTTTGAATCGGTGATACACCGTTATTCCATAATTTTTCGAAGAACTTACGGATTAATTCAGGATCAGCATCATCAATCCGAAATGCACGAGCACCCATTTCATAAAGTTCGTAACGGTAATACTTCCGTGCATCTTCATCTTGGAAGAAGTCTAAAATCCCATCCCCGGTTAGCGTGCTTCTGTCTGTGCGTCCATAGCGTCCATAGGTGTAAAGGTAGATCGAGTTATTCTCATGCACCGAAACGAAAGCATGACCTGCACTTGTTGTTTCTGTCCAGAGGTAAACGCCATTCAATAGCCAGCTATCTGTTGGTTTGCAGGTGTCAGCGAAGCTATCAGTTTTAGGATCTGCAATCGGGCCTGGGAGAACGGGAAATTCAACAATGTGAGATTGGGCGGTTTCGGCTTTCGCTGGTTCTTTAGATAATTCGTAAGTGTCGAAGATGGACGGAATAAAACGTGATTTGCAGGGGCAAGAGCTACGGCTGTGCAGTGTTCCGGCTACCCTTTTACCGTGTATGTCTTGGTTTTCAAGCCCTCCCACTATGCGAAATCTACCCGCATGTTTACCACACGTCACTTTATGCCCTTCACAGGCCATGTCTTTATCGAAAAACTGATGATCGGTACATCCTTCAATAATCCGACCACCGCAAGCAGTCTTATCGCCCCTGAATAAGAACTGACCAATAGCCATTTATTTTTATCCTTGTGTTGGTTTGAAATCCTTAAGGAAAGTGTAGGCTTTTGGTGCTGGCGAGTAAATGAGCTGTTGTAACAAAGTGATAGATGGTTAGTGAGACTGAAATTTTAGTTAAGGAAAGCTTACTTTTCGTTGTCTTCAGTCTGGAAAGTGCGAGAGTATGGGCAGGATTGCGAGCGAGTCACCAACGTGAACAAGTAAATGCTGTTTTCGTAAGTGCAAAGCTTCTTTCCGCCCTTTAACTCTTGTTCGTCGGGGTTGCTCATGGTGATTTACCTGCTTGAGCCGCCAACGGCAGCAGCATCAGCGCATAAAGTAAAACTTTCTTCATTTTTTAAACCTTATAAACTGAAGTCGAAAGGATTGAAGAGGACAAGCTTACTGGCAGGTAATTTCCTGATGTTTTTTTGAGCATTAGCGTGGATTTTATCCCTGATAGATGAATCTAAGGAAGGACTGAAGATCTCCTTGTTAATATCGATAAAAACATTGTTGATAACGCCTGCTGCTTTTTTATGTTTAAGGCCCAGGAGTTCAGAGCTTAATAGAAGCAAGGTCGTGAAATTCTCAGTTTTATGAAATACTGCGCCATTCGGTCCAAGTGTATCAATGGTTCGAACGATGCGTAACGCTTCCTTTTTAATGTTAGAAAAGGCGACAGCTTTTGACACTACAATACCCATGTAGCCGCCTGTGGCAAGGCTCATCAACAAGTTTATAAAGAAGTCGCTTTTCAATATGTTTACTATAAATTCACCCACTAATTCTCTCCTTTAACATCGGTATTAGTAGTCGATCCCGTTATATACGTTCTCGACATCACGATCCATGATCCCACAGTATGCCAGCGTGACCGCCTGTGATGCATGCCCGTACAGCTTCGTGAGCGTCGGTAGGGATACCCCACGTTTTATAGCGTGATAGGCAAGGTTCTTACGTGGACTGTGCGCAGCAATGTGCAAATTGAGCATATCCCCGGCTTCTTTGAATTTGGCTGAGACCGTCACACGGCTGATTGGTTTTCCTTTGGCCCGGTTGCTGTCCACTTCGAACAGGTACCTTACCCAGCTACCGCAGGCATGGCACAACAACCGGGCATTGATAATCTTGCTTATGGTATGAACCTTGGCAAGCCATTAAGTATTGAAGGTAAGGCCGATCTGACTGTGACCAACGAGGTTAAACTCAGCATTGACGATAGCAAATTCAGCGATGCAATTAAGGCCGAAGTACAAGAGCAGGGTAGGAGAAATACCTATCTTATCTTGGGAGTTACCCAGGAAATTATCGTTCCGTCAAAAATGACGCAGCAAATTGGCCCACACGAGAGGGGGCCGTTAAATTCGGCATGTTATTGTTTTTGTTGTTGCAAATGATAATCATTTGCGTTAAAATAATTGCATAGGGTGATGATTTGAATTGTATGTGCGTACACAGCCATTGTCATTCCTTCTCCTTACGAAATATAAAGCAGGCTCTGTGACACCGTTCAGAGCCTCTTTTCTAAAGTACATCCAATGACCTACACTCTCACAGAAAGGCTACGCCATAGCCGCTGGGTGTACTCCAGAAAAGAAAGATTCGCCTTAGGGCGTACAAAGTCTAGGCCTCTGGTCTGGATTTGCCATTAAATCCGGCTCTCCTCCGGTCATCAGCCATGATGCAAACTGGCTCAGGTGTTCAGCGTTTGAGGCTCCTTACCTCTTGGAAGGCGCTGATCACCTCCTCATTCCTACCAGTGAAATTCACACCGGGCCTCTCTCCGTCCGGTTTTCTTTTTCATCGGAACAATTCGAAAGGCTGGCCCTGTCGCCGTTTACGGCTCAAGCAGGCGCTGGCCTTTTGTTTACATAGTTATGTGAAATTTAACGGGAGTTAATTATATGAAAATGGGAACAACTGAACGTTCTTACAATGACGTGATCGCGTATGCAGTCGATCCGAATTTTGACCGCAAGACTATTACTGTCGATCTGGCTGTAGAAGTCCAACCGGGTAGTTGCATTACCAGCGCTGGGGCTGCTTATGTCTCTGGTGATGACTTCCTGCTGGTCCTGAGCCACCACAGGGCAGAAGATGCTGCTCATATCATCGTTGCTGATCGCGGAATTTACATCAAACAAGACACCATCGTCGCTGTTATGGGCGCTACCGCTGCCGCCAATGCTATTGCAGCACTCACCAAAACGGGCGCAATCCGTACCAGCGCACCGGACGCAGAATAATAAGGAGAAGACAACATGGGACTATCAACCAATTTCAGCTACGCGGATTACACCAACACCTTTGTGAACATGGATGCAAAGAACACTTTGCTGTCCACGCTTAATGTTTTCAGTGATCGTCAGACTTCTGCAAGTCCGAAGGTGAGCCTCGATATCATTGATGAAGTCGCTCAGAAGGTGGCAAGCTCTGTTAATCTTTACGGCTCTGAGTGGTCTAGCATTCCTAAGCGTAGCGCCAGCAATCACCTGATTGAAGCTCCGCTTTATGCTTTTCAGGACCGTATTACAGCGGCAGATGTGCAACCATATCGCAAACCAGGCTCCGACCTGCAAATGTCTGTAATGGATGCGGTGACTTCCTCTGCTGTCGCAATGCACGATAAGTACATGCGTACCCGTGAGCGGATTTTTGCTGATGCGCTTTTTCGTAATACCGTCGAAGCGACCTACACCTAGCTGCCGATCATTTCCTGGGAAGATGAATTTGGATACCAACAGGCAACCGGGACAATCAAAACCAACGTTAGCTCTGGTGACCCACTTCGCAGCCTCGATGATGCTGTAACCGCCGCTAAAGTGCGTATGGGGCCTTGCTGGTCAGCTTGACGGCTTTATCCTGTTTGCTGGTAGCAATGTTTATCGCGGCATTAAGTATCACCCTGATGTTCGTCAGAATGTTCAGTTCGGTGTGCTTGATCGGGATGTTCTGTTTAACAAAGAAGTGCTTCCGCCGTTCTCAACATTCATTATTGAAAATGTCCGAGTGGTGGAAGTCACGGATCAGGCACTTTACGGAATTGGTCTGGATGAATCCTTCCAGGTTCCACGCTTTAGCAAACCGCTGTCTTCGGATATTGCTCTGCCCTTCGGGTATGTGGCAACGGCTACCAGCCGCAATCTGGATCTGGCATTTGCTGATCCGGTTGATTTCCGTATCTGGAGCGTACAAGACAAGTTTAAGAACGTTGAGCTATTCGCGGAAAGCTCTATCTTGCCTGTTGTGTACCGTCCGGATTTCACTACACGACTGACGAACGACGCAGCGTAAGACAGCGGATTTTGGGGGCGCATTGCCCCCGCTGCTGGCGAGGCAAAGAAGAGGAGATATACAACATGAAACTAGCTTTGATCGGTACTGGCAACATGCCGCTGATGCAGTGGATTCTAGATGGCAAAGGCGATGATGCGATCATCAACATGTCAGCGTTAGCACGCAGGCTTGAGTGTAGTCGCTCCAGCCTACTTGACCGCATCCAAAACCACGGGTTCGACAGCGCTATCCGGTTCTACTTGAGCGAACAGCGACAGCGAAAACTGAAAACATGAGAGCCGGGTTAATCCCGGCTTTTTTTTTTAGCGCTTTTTATTCGATTGGGAAACAACCGAACCAGCTAAGGTTTTAGTAACCTCGCTTGAGCGTGGGTTTTTCAATGCTGCTGATGCTTTGGCTTCCATGTTTGCGCCAGTCTGATTTTTTGTTCCTGCTTGTGATAGCACCGAACCCGCTAAACTTTTCTGAATCGCAGAGGCGTTTGGGTTGTTTAGAGTCTCTGCTGCCAGATGTGCTACATCTTTCGAGGATTGCTTATCATTGTTCGCCATTTCAACACCTATTCACGGTATGGATTTTTGGATATATTGTATTTGTTATATCAATAAACACAATATGTAGTGGTTATGATAGAAACGAAGCGGCAAGATTAGCAAGCTCGGAAAAAAGTTTTTACTGGTTTTATGACCAGTGTCAATTGTTTGATAACTGACCGTTTACGAAGCGGTAGAGAAGTCATATAGGTAGTATGCAGGCATAAGCTTGTAATACTCAGGACAAACCAAATGGCAGATAACTTACAGCGTCGGCAGCCAGAGGATAAACGTTTCATCAGCTTGAGTGAATCTTGGGAAGTAGCATATTGGACCCAAGCGTTGGGTGTTACTGAATCTCAGCTTAGGGCTGCTGTTAGAGCTGTTGGTAATGGCACCGCTAAGGTAAGAGCACATCTAGGTAAATAGGTTTGTGAAGGCATATTCAACTGTGCTGTTGAGGCTGGGGAAACCCGGCCTTTTTTGTGTTCGGTGTTTGGTACTGTGAGCCACAACTTGAGACACAAGCTGGGACACAGAGCATTTTTTAGGGTTGTGTCTTTGGCTTCCCGCTGGCATGATCCAGAACAGGGATTAACGGGGCGTTAATCGCAAGTCTTTGATTTTTATTTATTTGACTCGGGGTGCCCTTCTTTGTGAAGGCTGAGAAATACCCGTATTACCTGATCTGGATAATGCCAGCGTAGGGAAGTCAGATGCCTTCCCGGTCATCGCTTCTTCACGCAAGGCAGGAGCGAAACCATGCAGCCTGACCTGCTCGATTTACACGTTTTACACCACTTCCGAACCCGTTCTCCGCTTACGCATTGTATGACCAACGATGTCGTGCAGACCTTTACGGCCAACGTTTTGCTGGCGCTTGGCGCATCCCCCGCGATGGTGATTGAAGCCGAAGAGGCTGAACAGTTTGCCGAAATTGCCGATGCGCTGCTGATTAACGTTGGCACGCTCACATCGCCGCGCGCCCAGTCAATGCGTCGTGCCATTGAAAGTGCAGTGGCGGCAGGCAAACCCTGGATGCTGGACCCGGTGGCGGTGGGCGCCCTGGCGTTCCGCACCCGTTTTTGCCATCAAATTCTTGCCCTGAAACCGGCAGCCATTCGTGGCAATGCCTCCGAAATCCTGGCCCTTGCCGGCATGAGCACGGGTGGACGTGGCGTTGATACGACCGATACCGCTGCCAGCGCGGTGCCAGCTGCCGAGGCGCTGGCCCGCCAGACCAACGCCATTGTGGTCGTCACCGGTGAAGTGGATTACATCACCGACGGACAACGAACCCGCACGGTCACGGGCGGTGACCTGATGATGACGCGCGTGGTGGGCACCGGGTGTGCGCTCTCTGCCGTTGTGGCGGCAAGCTGCTCGCTGCCGGGCGACAGGCTGGATAACGTCGCTGCCGCCTGCGGCTGGATGAAACGGGCCGGATCGGTTGCCGTTGCGCACTCTCGTGGCCCGGGCAGTTTTGCCAGCGCGTTCCTGGATGCGCTCTACACGCTGGAGGTTCCGGCATGAAACGGATTAACGCTCTGACCATTGCCGGCACCGATCCCAGCGGCGGCGCCGGTATCCAGGCTGACCTGAAAACGTTCTCGGCTCTTGGCGCGTACGGCTGCTCGGTGATTACCGCGCTGGTGGCGCAAAATACGCGCGGGGTGCAGTCGGTCTACCGTATCGAGCCCGATTTTGTCGCCGCACAGCTGGATTCGGTGTTCAGCGACGTGCGCATCGATACCACCAAAATCGGCATGCTGGCCGAGACGGACATTGTTGAAGCGGTGGCGGAACGGCTTAAGCGTTATCAGGTGCAAAACGTGGTGCTGGATACCGTCATGCTGGCAAAAAGTGGTGACCCGCTGCTCTCCGCTTCCGCCGTGGAGACGCTGCGCAAAAAGCTGCTGCCGCAGGTGGCGCTCATTACCCCTAATCTGCCTGAAGCTGCCGCGCTGTTAGGTGCGCCGCACGCGCAAACTGAGCGTGAAATGAAAGAGCAGGGGAATGCCCTGCTGGCGATGGGCTGCGGGGCGGTGCTGATGAAGGGTGGGCATCTGGATGACGCTGAAAGTCCGGACTGGCTCTTCACTCGCGAAGGCGAAGTGCGTTTCACCGCCCCGCGCGTGCAAACCAAAAATACCCATGGCACGGGCTGTACGCTCTCGGCCGCGCTGGCGGCGCTGCGTCCACGGCATAAAAACTGGGCCGATACGGTGCAGGAAGCGAAAGCCTGGCTCTCCGCGGCGCTGGCAAAAGCCGATACTCTGGAAGTGGGTCACGGTATTGGGCCGGTTCACCATTTTCATGCATGGTGGTAGGCCTTATACTGGCAGAACACATCACGCCTGAGAAAAACAGAGATGGAACAAGCGCATACCCGGTTAATCGCTCAATTGAATGAACGGATCGCCGCGCCCGATAACACGCCGCTGTACCTGAAGTTTGCCGAAACGGTAAAAAACGCGGTGCGCAGCGGGGTGCTGGAGCACGGTAATATTTTGCCCGGCGAGCGCGATCTGAGTCAGTTAACCGGCGTGTCGCGCATCACCGTGCGTAAAGCGATGCAGGCGCTGGAAGAAGAGGGCGTGGTGACGCGCGCCCGCGGCTATGGCACGCAAATCAACAATATCTTCGAATATTCCCTGAAAGAGGCGCGCGGTTTTTCCCAGCAGGTGGTGTTGCGCGGTCAAAAGCCGAATACGCTGTGGGTCAACAAGCGGGTGGTGAAGTGTCCGGAAGAGGTGGCGAATCACCTTTCCATCCCCCCCGAGAGCGAGGTATTCCTGCTCAAACGTATTCGCTACGTTGACGAGGACGCCGTCTCGATTGAGGAGTCCTGGGTGCCGGTTGGGTTAATTCCCGACCCGGATGCGATCGGTATTTCGCTCTACGATTACTTCCGCAGCCAGAATATTTTCCCGCAGCGTACCCGCTCGCGAGTTAGCGCCCGCATGCCGGACAGCGAGTTTCAGGCGCACATCAAGATGGATGAAAAAATACCGGTGCTGGTGATCAAGCAGGTTGCGCTCGATCAGCAGCACCGGCCGATTGAGTACAGCATCAGCTACTGTCGCAGCGATCTATACGTCTTTGTGTGCGAGGAGTAGCGCCTCGCGCGTCGGGGCGCAATCACCGCCACGGTGGCTTACCACCCACGCGGCCACCGCGTTGCCGAGCTGCACCGCGTCTGCCAGTGTCCATCCCGCGGCCAGCCCCGCAAGCGTACCGCCCGCATGGCTGTCGCCAGCGCCAATGGTGTCCACCACCGTGGCGGGAAACGCCGGAACAACACCTGAGGCGTTACCGTCATACCACGTAGCACCGTCTTTATCATGGCGCACAACCAGCGCGGCGCCGAAGCGCTCCTGCCATACCTCACCCAGGTTTTCAGCCTCCATACCCAGTCTTTCAGCAGCGATCTCCGCTTCCTGACGATTCAGCGAGACGATCGGCCTGCAGGCCATAATCCGTGCCATCAGCGCGTCAGGGATATCCGCAATGCGTGGGCCGAAATCGATAAACGCCGTCACGTCCCGCAACCCTTCCAGCCAGCCCGTCAGCAGCTCGCCGCACGGCGAGGCCAGCTGGTAGCCGGACAAATAGACCAGGCTGTTTTGCGGAACGTGAAGCGCAGCCAGCCAGCGCTGCTGCCACTGGTTCTCCACGCCGCTAAACGACATAAAGGTGCGCTCGCCGTCAGGCTCCACCAGCGCCAGACACCAGCCGTTGTCGCCGGTTTCGGCCTCCACGGCGCTGTGCAGATCCTGCTTCGCCATCGCGTTACGAATAATATCCGCCCACACGCCGTGGCCGACGGGGAGGGCGTTTTGCGCCGAAATGCCGAGCCGCTTCAGGGCGATGGCGGTGTTCAGCGCGCAGCCGCCAATATTTACCCCCTGCTGTTTTAACTCGATATCGCACCCGCGCCAGGGCAGGGCCCAGGCGTCGGCGATGACGTCAATCACCGCCGCGCCCAGTACCGTCACCGGGCGCGTGGCGTGCAGGGTTTCCAGGCGTTGGGCAAATGAACTCATACCCCCTCCCTTTGCTCCCGGTAGTGCAGCAGTTTTTCGCAGTAATGGCCGAAATCAAGCTGATTGACGGCGTCGAGCTCGGCTTTAAGCGCCGGGTCAATGGCCTGCACGCCGTGGAGCGCCCCGCAGATGGCCGTCGCCATTGCGCCAATGGTGTCGGTGTCCCCGCCCAGGTTGGCGCATAACACCGCGCAGCGGTTCGGGTCGGTTCCCGCCAGTTCGACCATTGCGATAGCCGCCGGAACGGACTCAATGGTGCTGGTTCCCGCACCAGTCAACTGGTAAATCTGCTCGCTGGCGGAGTCGATACCGTTGGCTTCCCGTACGGTCTTCAGCGCCAGCTCAATACGTGCCGCCAGCGAGGCGCTGAAGGTGGTGGTTTTCGCTTCCTGGGCATAGCGGGCGATACCCGGCAGGGCATCGACGATGTTCTGCCAGCGTTCCCCGTCGATGGCGCGTGAAACCGCCCAGGCAATCACCACCGCGCCGGCAATCGCGAGGTCAGATTTATGGGTCGGGCTGGAGGCCAGCGCCACCTGCGCGACAAAGTGTTCCAGCCGTGTCGCCGGAAGCAGGCAGCCCAGCGGGGAGGCACGCATCGCCGCCCCGTTGGTGACACCGTTGTTTTCCAGCTCGCTGACCGGTTTCCCGTCACGAATAGCGTTGAGCGCGATTTTCGATGTCGGGCCAAGCACGTTCTTGTTAAAGGCGTCGAAATCGAGCGCCCAGCGCAGAATATGTTTGCCGATAACATCCGCGTTAATTTCCCCTTCGCACTCAATGATCGCATCCGCCAGGCACAGCGCCATTGAGGTATCGTCGGTGAACTCCGCGCGCTTAAAATAACAGGCCGCGTTATTCTCCGCCGGGCCGGGTAAGAAGCGGTCTATCCAGCCGAAGTGCGCTTTGACGCGCTTTCGCGGCCACAGCTCCGACGGCATGCCCATCGCATCCCCTAACGCCTGCCCATAGAGGGCACCGAGAACACGTTCTTGTTTCATTTAACTTCCCCTTGTGTCAGCGCAGAATCGCCATCCACCACCTCAATTGCGGTGATCTCAGTGTCCGATTCGCGGAAAAACAGCATAAACAGCACGGCAATCACAGCAATCATGATCCCGCCGAATGTCCACATTCCGGCCCAGTTGAAGGTCAGCCCATTCACCGGCTCTTTGTATGCGAACATTTTTTCCATCATTACGCCGCCGAGGCGGTAGCCCAGCAGGCTACCAAACCCCTGACAGCAGAGCGTAATCAGGCCTTGCGCGGCGGTGCGCATATGCACCGGCGCTTTTTTATCCACGTAGATATACGCGGTGACGTAGTAGAAGTCGTAGCTCACCCCATGCAGCAAAATGCCGAGGAACAGCAGGGCATAGGTGAAGTACTGTTCTGCGCCGCCGTAAACAAAGAAACCGTAGCGGATAGCGGCGGTGATCAAGCCCAGCAGCAAGACCTTCTTAATACCAAAGCGTTTGGTGAAGAACGGCAGCGCCAGCATGAAGAAGATTTCAGAGAACTGACCGAGCGTCATCCAGCCGGTGGCGTTTTTCATTCCCACTTCCGTGAGATAGCCGTTGGCGAAGATGTAGTAGAAGGCCAGCGGCATGGCGAACAGAAACGAGCAGAAGAAGAACACCAGGAAGTTTTTGTCACGCAGCAGGATCAGCGCATCCAGCCCCAGCATCACTTTGAAATCCAGCTTGCCGGTACTTTTCGGTGGCGTGTTCGGCAGGAACAGGGCAAACACGCCGAGCAGGGCGGAGCTGGCCGCGGTCATCAGCAATGGAATATTGGTATCGGAAATATCGCTGTAGCCCAGCATCTGCGGCAGGAAGCCGCACGCCAGCCCGGAGGCGATCCAGCCGATAGTTCCCATCACGCGGATGCGCGGGAAATCGGCCTCGACGTCGTCCACGTTGGCGAAGGCAATACTGTTGGTCAGCGCGATGGTGGGCATGTAGGTCAGGGAGTAAACCAGCAGCAGCGGGAAGAAGGTGCTGAACTGGGTTTGCTGTGCGGCGAAGTACATCAGAACGGCGCCGGCAAACATCAGTACCGCCAGCACTTTCTGCGCGGCAAAGAAGCGGTCAGTCAGCGAGCCGACAAGAATAGGTGAGAGGATAGCGGCAATAGCGGTACAGGCGTAAGACCAGCCGATTTCCCCGGCGGTAAACCCGCTTTTGCTCAGCCACAGCCACAGCGGTACGAACCAGGCTCCCCAGATAAACCATTCAACAAACATCATGAATGACAGTTGGACTTTCGTTTTCATTGTTTAATCCTGCATGTCAGAGGGTACGCCTTTAACATACCATTCAATAATACCTTTTAAATACCTTTGTGGTGATTGTTTGATCAATGTAACAGTTTTGTTGTACACGAATCGAGCCAGCAGATTGTGCTGAAAAAAAATGCAAAAGGTGGAAAATCTGTTAAGTCGGTACCAGGCTTAGTCTGCCCAGAAATAATGGGACTGGATAAACACACACCGACACGACGTCGGACTTACGGGAGTATCACATGACTGATATTGCGCAGTTGCTTGGCAAAGACGCCGACAGCCTTTTACAGCATCGTTGTATGACCATTCCAGCCGACCAGCTTTATCTGCCTGGTCATGACTACGTCGACCGCGTGATGGTCGATAACAACCGTCCGCCTGCCGTGCTGCGAAATATGCAGACGCTCTACAACACCGGGCGGCTCGGTGGCACCGGGTATCTCTCTATTCTGCCGGTAGACCAGGGCGTTGAGCACTCGGCGGGTGCCTCTTTCGCAGCGAATCCGCTCTATTTTGATCCGAAGAACATTGTTGAGCTGGCGATTGAAGCGGGCTGTAACTGCGTGGCGTCCACCTATGGTGTGCTGGCCTCGGTCGCGCGTCGCTATGCGCACCGCATTCCGTTCCTCGTGAAGCTCAACCACAATGAAACGCTCAGCTACCCTACCGAGTATGATCAAACCCTCTACGCCAGCGTCGAGCAGGCGTTCAATATGGGGGCGGTCGCCGTCGGGGCGACGATCTATTTCGGCTCTGAACAGTCCCGTCGTCAGATTGAAGAGATCTCTGCGGCGTTTGAGCGTGCGCACGAGCTGGGCATGGTGACCGTGCTGTGGGCTTACCTGCGGAACCCGGCGTTCAAAAAAGAGGGCGTGGATTATCATGTGTCTGCGGACCTGACCGGTCAGGCGAACCACCTGGCGGCCACCATCGGCGCGGATATTGTGAAGCAGAAAATGGCCGAGAATAACGGCGGGTACAAAGCGGTGAACTTCGGTTACACCGATGACCGCGTGTACAGCAAGCTGACCAGCGATAACCCGATAGACCTTGTGCGCTACCAGCTGGCGAACTGCTACATGGGCCGTGCGGGGCTGATTAACTCCGGCGGGGCGGCGGGCGGGGATACTGACCTGTCAGACGCGGTGCGTACGGCGGTTATCAACAAGCGCGCGGGCGGCATGGGGCTGATCCTGGGCCGTAAGGCGTTTAAGAAATCGATGGCCGACGGCGTGAAGCTGATCAATGCGGTGCAGGACGTCTATCTGGACAGCAAAGTCACGATTGCCTGACCTGAGGGCGAAATGTAGGCCGGGTAAGGCGTAGCCGCCACCCGGCAATACAATTAGCGCAGAAGCGCACAGTCCGGCGGCAACCGACACTGCAGCGCGCCGGGTAAGATCTCAATGCGAAACTGCGTCCCGCTCAGCGGTTCCCCGTCAAGGTTAAAGGTCATCCCGTGCGGGGCATTCACTTCAAACCATGCCGATTTTCCGGCAATGATATTTGGGCTCTCTTCCGGCTGCGTCAGCGTGGTGAACAGCGCGGGCAGCAGGCCGTCGCCCGTGAAAATCCGCAGCTGTAGCTGACCGTCATTAATCAGCGCCTCCGGGCACAGCTGCTGCCCGCCGCCCGCCTGGCGGCCATTGCCAATGCCAATCACCAGCGCGTCGCCCTGCCACTGAAAATCCTCGCCGCGAATTTCGCAGCGGTCAGGTTTGAGGGTGTCCATGCGCATCAGGCCGTGGATCAGATATGACACGCCGCCCAGCGCCGCCTTCAGTTTTTCCGGCGTTTCGCTGGTGATGCGGGTGCCAAACCCGCCGGTCGCCATATTGATAAAGCAGGTTTTATCATTCACCTGAGCAATGTCCACGGAGGTAGCTTTACCGAGGATAGCCAGCTGAAGCGCCTTCGCTAACTCCTCAGGGATCCCGGCGCTGGTGGCAAAATCATTGGCGGTGCCGAGCGGTAAAATGCCCATCACCGGGCGGTTTGCCGGGGGCAGGTCGATAAGCGCAGAGGCGATCTCATTGATGGTGCCATCGCCGCCGCCGGAAATGATGGTCTTGACGCCCAGTCGAATGCCTTCATCGATGTACCGTGCTGCGTCACCTTTTTCGAATGTCACCCGGACGTGAATTCGCGCACCGTCTTCACGTAGTTCGGTAATTGCCTGGCGCAACAGATCGTTGCCTGCACTTTTGCCATTGAGAATCAATAAACTGTCTGGATAGGTTGCCATCCTCGCTGCTCCCTTTTTTAGCGTTAATAAGAGTGTATAGCAGAGAGAAAAAAAGCGGGTAAGAACAGGATGAAAGGCAAAAATAAGGCTGCGGAAAGGGGATTTATCCCCCTTCATGGCCTTCATCTTTTATATGCCGGTTCCTCAAAGGACTCATACCCTTAACGTTTGAGTCCTGCCGTTTGCTTTTCCTCTATTTTCAACTGCTTACGCCACACCCGATTATGTAGCGTTAGCGCAATTGAACGGTAAAAGACCGATGTATTCATCCACACGATATTCAGGCAGAAAAATCCCAATCCTGATAATGAGGTTATTTGTGGTGTGTAATCCTCTACAGAGCTGAATAAAAGCGAAACCCACGTCCAGATAAAGTAAACGATGCTCATCAAGCCAGTCAGTGTAATGACAGAAATATGCAGTTTATATCCCGTTAAGGATCCTCTGGCAGTTAGAAACATCGTGCTCATCACAACTATGCAATACACCACTGCTGCAAGGAATACCCCCATCATTACCTTAAACTCAGGTAAGCCGAGCAGGCGAAATAGCAACATCCAGACAGAAACTTGTAGCATAGCGTAGCAAAAAATAGTGAGTAAGGTACTTATTGCTAATGGAATGCCTGTCATATGTACACCCACAGGAACACCGAACTGACCTTTTAAGCGATCTTTCAATGATTCAAGCCGATGGAGATCGCCAGTCGCCATTTGACGTGTAATCAGAGTACTTAATGCAAGGCTCTTCTTGATGTATTTTATCATGTCCGGGTCAATTACTTCCTGTATAAGAAAAAGACTGAATCAAACCAAAAACGTATTTTCCAGATTGTGTAATATTCTGAGGATTCCGGATTGTACCCGAGATAGCACTGCCCAACACCCTTCATATGGTGGGTCTTTGCAATTTGATTCTTAATAAGTGGACTGAACGGTGCAAAAAAATAAGCCCGCGTAAGGGAGATTACGCAGGCTAAGGAGGTGGTTCCTGGTACAGCTAGCATTTATGGGTTATGTTTTTCAGCGGGGGGATAATACCCGTATTGAACGAAGCGGTATGTGATCCGATTCTAAGAATTATCCCAGCGCGAAAAAATTTCCCCGATTAACTATTTGCCGTGTGGGTTTCGGGTGCTTTCACCGTTGAAATTACGCATCAGCAGCGCAAACTTCAGTTCCACCTCTTCCGGCACCGGCAGCCAGACGGTATGACCGTCCCCCGGCGCTACGTCAATCGCTTCGCCTTTGCCGTTTTCCAGATGCTCCAGCGTGAAGTTCATGTTGCCCTGCGGGGTCATCAGCTCCAGGCTGTCGCCTTTGGTGAACTTGTTTTTCACCGCTACGGCCGCCAGCGCGCCTTTACGCTCGCCGGTGAAGTCTCCGACAAATTGCTGGCGCTCGGATACGGAGTAGCCGTGCTCGTAGTTCTGGTAGTCGTCGTGGGTATGACGGCGCAGGAAGCCTTCGGTATAGCCGCGATGCGCCAGGCCTTCCAGGGTCTCCAGCAGGCTGGTATCGAACGGTTTACCGGCGGCGGCATCGTCGATGGCTTTGCGGTACACCTGCGCGGTGCGCGCGCAGTAGTAATAGGATTTGGTGCGGCCTTCGATTTTCAGGGAGTGCACGCCCATCTGGGTCAACCGCTCGACGTGAGCGACAGCGCGCAGATCTTTTGAGTTCATGATGTAAGTGCCGTGCTCATCTTCAAAGGCGGTCATGTACTCGCCCGGACGTTTGGCTTCTTCAATCATAAATACGCTGTCGGTGGGCGCGCCGATGCCCAGTGTAGGCTCAACGTTAGTCACCGGGATAGGTTCATGCTTGTGGACGATATTGCCGATGTCGTCCTCTTTGCCTTCCTGGACGTTATATTCCCAGCGGCAGGCGTTGGTGCAGGTGCCCTGGTTTGGGTCGCGCTTGTTGATATAGCCGGAGAGCAGGCAGCGGCCGGAGTAGGCCATGCACAGCGCGCCGTGAACGAAGATTTCGATTTCCATATCCGGCACCTGGGTGCGGATCTCTTCGATCTCTTCCAGGGAGAGCTCGCGGGAGAGAATGACGCGGGTCAGCCCCATCTGCTTCCAGAATTTCACCGTCGCCCAGTTTACGGCGTTAGCCTGTACGGAGAGGTGAATATCCATCTCCGGGAAATTCTCCCGAACCAGCATGATTAAACCCGGATCCGACATGATCAGCGCGTCCGGCCCCATCTCCACCACCGGCTTCAGGTCGCGGATGAAGGTCTTGAGCTTGGCGTTGTGCGGCGCGATGTTGACCACCACGTAGAATTTTTTGCCCAGCGCATGCGCTTCATTGATGCCGAGCTGCAGGTTCTCGTGGTTGAATTCATTGTTACGCACGCGCAGCGAGTAGCGCGGCTGGCCCGCGTAGACAGCGTCGGCACCATAGGCGAAAGCGTAACGCATATTTTGCAGCGTTCCCGCCGGGGAAAGGAGTTCCGGTTTAAACATGTTTGTTCTCGTTCTGATGACAGGTCAGATCCGCGTGCACACGGTGCAGCGGTAAGGGGAGATCCCCCACTTTAAGGGCGGGCATTGTAGCGCTGCGGGGCAGGGAGGTAAAGCGCCGGGTCGCGTCACCGTACTCCCGGCGCGCGTCCTGCTGTCAGGTATTGTCTTTTACCGTCTGAGATGACCCGTTCGTTTTGACGGAGGCGATACCCTTATCACGCGATTGTTCCGTCGCATAAAGCTGGCTGCTGCCAATCACCTGATGATTACCCGCCCTGAGATTGAAATGGAATTTACCGTTCGAGGCTGTTTTCTTTTCGTAACGCTCGTCCTGCGGGCTGTTCGTGCGTACGGAAGCAATGCCGTTTTCGGCGGCACTTTTACTGGTGTAAAGCTCGCTGGTCAGGATGATCTCCCCGTTTCCAGCTTTCAGCACAAACCTGAACTGACCATCACTGCTTTTACTTAATTCGAACCAACCAGACATAGGAACTCCTTGAGCGAAAGTAAAAATTATCAGTACCAGTTATAAGTAAGCGAACCGGTAAAAAGAGTATGGTTGATTCCGGGATGGATTCCAGAAAAGAAAAAACCCGCCAGAGGGCGGGTTTCAGAGGTGAAACGTCACACTATCCGGCACGCATCCGCTTCCCAGCGATACCCCACGCCATACACCGCGCGAATAAATGACTGTTCAGCGTCCAGCGCCTCCAGCTTGCGGCGCAGGTTTTTGATGTGGCTGTCGATGGTGCGGTCGGTCACGACACGGTAATCGTCATACAGGCGGTTCAGCAACTGCTCGCGGGAGAAGACTTTCCCCGGCTCGTGGGAGAGGGTTTTCAGCAGGCGGAACTCGGCGGGCGTGAGGTCCAGCAGTTTGCTGCGCCAGCTCGCCTGGAAACGGCTTTCATCCACAATCAGCGGGCTTTGCGCGTCCAGCACCTGAAGCTCGCGCTGCGGTTTACAGCGGCGCAGAATGGTTTTCACGCGGGCGACCACTTCGCGCGGGCTGTAAGGTTTGCAGATGTAATCGTCCGCGCCAATTTCGAGCCCCAGCAGGCGGTCGATCTCTTCAATTTTGGCGGTAACCATCACGATCGGCACGTCGGAGAAGCGACGAATTTCCCGGCACAGGGTCAGGCCATCGGTACCGGGCAGCATCAGATCCAGCAGGATCAGGTCCGGCGGCGTCTGGCGCACGTACGGCAGCACCTGGTCGCCGTGGCTAATCAGCGACGGGGCGTAGCTGGCCGCACGTAAATAGTCGATCAGCAACTGCCCGAGCTTGGGTTCGTCTTCGACGATCAAAATGCGCGGTGTGTTTTCGTCAATGGGTAACTCGGTCATACTTCTCTCGATAACTCCCGTTCCAGCGGTAACTCTACTGTAATGCTAACCCCGCCAAAAGGCGAATGGGCGGCGCGGATCGTCCCATTATGCGCCTCGACGATGTTAACGCAAATCGCCAGCCCCAGCCCGGAGCCGCCGCTGGCGCGGTTACGGGACCCTTCGGTGCGATAAAAACGCTCAAACAGTTTTTCCAGCTGCGCATCCTGCACGCCGGGGGCGGAATCCGCGAAGGTGAGGGCGAAGCGTCCGTTTTCCTGTTTGCCGGAGATATGCAGCCCGCCGCCGCTGTCGGTATAGCGCAGGCTGTTTTCCAGCAGGTTGTTGAACAGCTGCATCAGGCGATCTTTGTCGCCAAACACTACCGCGCTGTCCGGCAGGGAGAGGTCAATCTTCAGGTTGCGGCTGGCAAACCGTTCCCGGAAGGCGCCGCTGGCGACTTCAAGCACGTTGATCACATCGACGGGTGCCTTCTGGTAAGCCAGCGCCCCTTCATCGGACATGGAGAGCTGGTGGAGGTCATCCACCAGTTTGGTGAGCGTGCCCACTTCCGCCTGCAGGGAGGCCACCGATTCAGGCGTAAACTGGCGTACGCCGTCCTGAATGGCCTCCAGCTCGCCACGCAGCACCGCCAGCGGCGTGCGCAGCTCGTGGGAGATATCGGCCATAAAATCGCGGCGCATCTGCTGGTTTTTTTCCAGGGTGCTGGCGAGCTGGTTAAAGTCCTGCGCCAGCTTGCCCAGTTCGTCCTGGCTGCGGGTGTCGACGCGGGTAGTGAAATCCCCGGCCGCCAGCTTGTGCGTACCTTCCACCAGCCGTTTTACCGGCGCGAGCAGACCCCGCGCCAGCGGGAAGGTGGCGAGCGCGGCGAGCAGGGTGGAGAGGGCGACAATCAGCCAGCTTGTCCGGCGCTGCTGGCGGTCAAAGTTAATGTCGGTGTTGCGCGTCAGGCGCTCCACCGGCGAGGCGATCACCCAGCCGACGGTGGCGTTATTCACTTTAATCGCCCGGCGGGTGCCGTCCGGCGGAATAGGCGCGCGCGGGCCAACCAGGGGGCGCATCTCCTGGTCGATCACCCAGAACTGGGTACGCCAGCCGTGCGGCGGCATGCCCGGTCCCGGGCGGTCATCACCGGTGTCGTGCTCCAGCGAACGCAGGATCTGGAAAATAAAGCGGTCGTTATTGCGCAGAAAACGCCAGTTGCCGTGCTGGGCGTACTGTTCACTCAGCGCATCGCTTAAGCCCTGTAAACGCTGTTCATTGCCATGCTTGATGTAATCAATAAACCCGCGCTCGAAGCTGATCCGCACCGCCCAGTGCATGGTGATCAGCAGAACGATACAGGTGGCAAAAATCGCCAGAAAGAGCTTACCGGTAATCCCCGGACGCCAGAATTTCATGAACCACTCCTTTTGCCGCGACCAATCACGACGTTCTTGCGGGTATCATCCGGCACTCGGGCGAAGATGAATGCGGGCAGGGCGATAATGACCGCCATGCTGAGATACGTATATAAAAAGACCTGATGTGCCACCGGCGTGTCGACGCTGAGGTGGTGCTGACCGTACATGCCGAGCAGCAGACCGGCGATAGTCACGCCGACGCTCATGGAGAGCTGCATGATCATCGACAGCAGGCTGTTGCCGCTGCTCGCCAGCTCATCCGGCAGGTCTTTCAGCGTCAGGGTATTCATCGATGAGAAGCGCATGGAGTTGATAAGCCCCTGGCAGAACAGCACCAGCGGCAGGGCGTAGTGCCAGCCCATCAGCGCCACGGCCATAAACAGCAGGCTGACCAGCGCCAGGCCAAGCGTGGCGGCCACCAGCACGTGACGATAGCCAAAGCGGTTGACGACCTGCACCACGATGCGCTTCATCCCCATGCTGCCGAGCACCATCGGGATCATCATCAGGCCCGCGTGAAACGGTGAAAAGCCCATGCCGATTTGTAGAAAAACGGGCGTCATAAAGGGCAGCATGCCGCTGCCGACGCGTCCGGCAAAGCTGCCGAACAGGCCAAGACGGTAGGTGGGATTTTTAAACAGCGTCAGGCTGAACAGCGCCTTGTCGTTTCCTCTGGCGTGCCAGAGGTACCCCAAAATAGCGGTGAGGCCGAGGGCGACCAGGATACCCAGCGTCAGGGACGAAATCCCCAGCCCTTTTTGCCCGTCGAGGGCGAGGGTGAGCGTTGCCATGCCTGCGGCAAGCAGGATAAAGCCAAAGAAATCAAAGCGCCGCGTCTGCATTTTATAGTTTGGCATCAGCGCCAGGGTGGCAATCGCGCCAACGATGCCCACCGGCAGGTTGATTAAGAAAATCCAGTGCCAGGAGGCGTACTCCACCAGCACGCCACCCAGCGCCGGACCCAGCAGCGGTCCCACCTGGCCGGGCAGGGTGACAAAGGTCATTGCCGCCATGTACTGCTCGCGCGGAACAATCTTCATCACCGTTAACCGCCCGACGGGGACCATCATCGCCCCACCGATACCCTGCAGCACGCGCGCCATGACAAGCTGGTCGAGGGTATTGGCCTGGGCGCAAAATAGCGAGCCGGTGGTAAACAGCACGATGGCGGTGAAGAAGATATTCCGCACGCCGACTTTGTCGGCCAGCCAGCCGCTGGCAGGCAGCATCACGGCCACCGTCAGCACGTAGGAGACAATCACCATATGCATATGCAGCGGGCTCTCCCCCAGGCTTTTCGCCATCGAGGGGAGGGCGGTGTTAACGATAGTCGTATCCAGCGACTGCATAAAAAAGCCGAAGGCGACAATCCATAATTGCCAGCGAACGCTGCTGGGAAGCTCAGTCATTTACCCGGTCACCGTGGTTCTGTTTTTACGTGCAACGCGCAGCCGCAGGCGGTCAAAGAAAAGATAGACCACCGGCGTGGTGTAGAGCGTAAGCAACTGGCTCATCACCAGCCCGCCGACAATGGTGATCCCCAGCGGCTGGCGCAGCTCCGAGCCGTCGCCCCCGGAAATCCCCAGCGGCAGCGCGCCAAACAGCGCCGCCAGGGTGGTCATCATGATCGGACGAAAACGCAGCAGGCAGGCCTGGAATATGGCCTCTTCCGGCGACAGGTTGCCGTTGCGCTGGGCGTCCAGGGCGAAGTCGACCATCATGATGGCATTTTTCTTCACAATACCGATTAACAGCATGATCCCGATAAGCGCGATGAGGCTGAACGGCGCATCGAACAGCTCCAGCGCCAGCAGTGCCCCCACGCCCGCCGACGGCAGCGTCGAGAGGATGGTCAGCGGGTGCACGTAGCTCTCATACAGAACGCCCAGCACAATGTAGACCGTGGCGATGGCGGCCAGAATCAAAATCACCTGCGAGTTCATCGTCTCCTGGAACACCTGCGCGGTGCCGGCAAAGCTGCCGCGCACGGTGGACGGTACGCCAAGCTGCGTCATCGCCCGGTTGATCGCATCGCTGGCCTCCGAAAGCGACGAACCAGCGGGCAGGTTAAAGGAGATGGTCGAGGCCGCCGACAGCCCCTGATGGTTCACCGACAACGGTGCGTTGGCGGGCTGCCAGCTGGCAAAGTACGAGAGCGGAATCGCCTTGCCGTCGTTGTTGATGACAAACATTTTGTCCAGGGCGCTGATGTCCTGGGTGTAACGCGGATCAACCTCCATCACCACCTTATACTGGTTCATTGGCTGGTAGATGGTTGAAATTTCGCGCTGACCGAACGCGTTGTTCAGCAGGCTGTTGGCGGCTTCAACGTTAATGCCCAGCCGCGACATGGTTTCGCGGTCGTAGGTCAGGGCCATCTCGGCGCCGTTGTCCTGCTGATCGGAGTTCACGTCCGCCAGTTGGGGCAGGGCGGCCAGCGCCTTGCGGATCTTCGGCTCCCACTCGCGCAGGGCGGCTAAATCGTCAGAAAGCAACGTGTACTGGTAGCTGGCGTTCGCCTGACGCCCACCGACGCGGATGTCCTGAACGGCCATCAAAAACAGGTTGGCGCCCGGCTCTTTGGCGAGCTTCACCCGCAGACGGTCAATTACCTGCTGGGCGGTTTCATTGCGCTCGCCGCGCGGTTTCAGGGTAATAAACATCATCCCACTGTTCACGCGTGACCCGCCGGTAAAGCCGGTGACGTTATCCACGGCTTTGTCTTCCCGAATGATCTTCATAAAGTCCTGCAGCTTGCCGCGCATCGCCTGGAACGAAATGCTCTGATCCGCCTGAATACCGCCCATCAGCACGCCGGTATCCTGCTCCGGGAAAAAGGTTTTCGGGATGGAGATATACAGCCAGACGTTGAGCACGATGGTGCCGATCAGCACCAGACCGACAAGCCGGGTATGGTTCAGCACCCACTTCAGCGATTTTCCGTAGCCCTCCTGCATCGCCAGCAGAACGCGGCCAAAGCCTTTGCGGCGCGGCTGCGAGTGCGGTTTGCTGCGCTTAAGCATCCAGCCGCACATCATCGGCGTGAGCGTTAAGGAGATAATCAGCGAAATGCCGATGGCGACGGAGAGGGTGACGGCAAACTCGCGCAGCAGCCTGCCCGGCAGCCCGCCCATCAGCAGCAGCGGCAGGAACACCGCCACCAGCGACAGGCTCATGGAGAGCACCGTAAAGCCCACCTCGCGCGTCCCCTGCAGGGCAGCCTGCAGGGGTTTAACCCCGGCTTCCAGGTGGCGGGAAATATTCTCCAGCACCACGATGGCGTCATCCACCACAAAGCCCGTGGCAATCGTCAGGGCCATCAGCGACAGGTTGTTGAGGCTAAAGCCGCACAGATACATGGCGGCAAAGGTGCCAATCAGCGACACCGGCACGGCCACCGCCGGAATCAGCGTCGCCCGGCCGGAGCGCAGGAACAGGAACACCACCAGGATCACCAGCGCAACCGAGATCACCAGCGTTTGCTCCACCTCTTCCAGCGAGGCGCGAATGGTCGGGGAGCGATCCTGGGCAATTTGCAGATCGATAGCCGCCGGGATGGTCTGCTGTAGCTCCGGGAGGCGGGCGCGAATGCTGTTCACCGTCTCAATGATGTTGGCTTCCGGCAGCTTGCGGATCATCAGCAAAATCGCCGGTTTGGCGTTGGTCATCCCGGCGTTGCGCACGTCCTGCACCGAGTCGGTGACGCTGGCGACGTCGCTTAGGCGTACCGCCGCGCCGTTGTTGTAGTGAATAATCAGCGGCTGATACTCCGCCGCGGTTTTCAGCTCGTCGTTGGTGTGGATCTGCCAGCGGTGGCTTCCGTCCTCAATCGCCCCCTGTGGTTTGCGCACGTTGGCGTTGCTGATGGCGGAGCGCACATCGTCCAGCGACACGCCCTGGTTAAACAGCGCCTGCGGGTTTAACCCCACGCGAACCGCGGGCAGAGAGCTGCCGCCGACGCTCACGTCACCGACGCCGTTAATTTGTGAAATTGTCTGCGCCAGCTGGGTAGACGCAAAGTCGTACAGCTGGCCCTGCGAGTAGGTGTCCGAGGTCAGCGTCAGGATCATGATTGGCGCGTCGGACGGGTTGGCTTTCCGGTAGGTCGGACGGCTCGGCATCCCGCTTGGCAGCAGGCTTTGTGCGGCGTTAATGGCGGCCTGCACGTCGCGCGCCGCGCCGTTGATATCCCGGTCGAAGCTGAACTCCAGAATGATGCGCGTACTACCGAGCGAGCTGCTGGAGGTCATCTCGTTGACCCCCGCGATCCGCCCGAGCGAGCGCTCCAGCGGCGTGGCAACGGACGAGGCCATGGTTTCCGGTGACGCACCCGGCAGCGAGGCGCTGACCATGATCACCGGGAAATCCACCTGCGGCAGTGGCGCTACCGGCAGCAGCCGGAAGCCCAGCACGCCGCACAGCGTAATGGCGAGCGAGATTAATATCGTCGCCACCGGGCGATAAATGAAGAGGGCGAAAAACTTCACTTATGCCTCCTCTTCACGTTTCGGGAAGCGGCTTTTGGCCCACAGCGCCAGGCGGTCAAACAGCAGATAAATCACCGGCGTGGTGAACAGCGTCAGCACCTGGCTCACCAGCAGACCGCCGACCATGCCAATTCCCAGCGGACGACGCAGCTCCGCGCCGACGCCGGTGCTCAGCATCAGCGGCAGCGCTCCCAGCAGGGCCGCCAGCGTGGTCATCAGGATCGGGCGAAAACGCAGCAGGCAGGCCTGGAAGATGGCATCACGCGGCGACATGCCCTGCTCGCGCTCGGCGGCCAGGGCGAAGTCGATCATCATGATGGCGTTTTTCTTTACGATCCCGATAAGCAGGATGATGCCGATGATGGCAATCACGTCCAGTTCGCTCCCCGCCAGCATTAAGGCCAGCAGCGCCCCCACGCCCGCCGTCGGCAGGGTGGAGAGGATGGTGATTGGGTGAATAAAGCTTTCGTACAGCACGCCGAGCACGATATACATCGCCACCACGGCGGCGACGATCAGCCAGATGGTGTTGCCCAGCGCGGCCTGGAACGCCAGCGTGCTGCCCTGGAACTGGGTCTGAATATCAGCCGGGAAGCTTACCGCTTTTTCCGCCGCCTGAATGGCCTCCACCGCTTCGCCGAGTGAATAATTGTCCGGCACGTTGAAGGAGATGGTGGTGGACGGGAACTGATCCAGATGGTTAACCGACAGCGGGGTGTAGCGTTCTTCCACCGTCGCAATCGCGCTCAGCGGCACAATCCCACCGTCTTTGCTGGTCAGGCGCACCGAGTCCAGCCCCGCCAGGCCCGGCGTGTTTTCCGTGTTGTGCTCCAGCACCACGCGATACTGGTTCGCCTGGGTGTAGATGGTGGAGATCAGACGCTGCCCGAACGCGTTATACAGGGCGTTATCCACATCCGCCATAGTGATGCCCAGACGGCTGGCGGCGTCGCGGTTGACGTTTACATACGCCGCCAGCCCTTTGTCCTGCCAGTCGCTGCTGACGTCGGAGAGCTGCGGCAGGGTATTAAGCTTATCCACCAGCTGCGGCACCCAGGTGCTGAGCGCGTCCAGTGAGGTGGCCTGCAGCGTGAACTGGTACTGCGTGCGGCTGACCTGGGTATCGATGGTCAAATCCTGAATCGGCTGCAGGTAAAGCTCCACGCCCGGCACGCGGGCGACGGCGCTTTGCAGCCGTTCAATCACGGCGTTGACGCGATCGTCACGCTCATCCAGCGGCTTGAGGTTGATCTGCAGACGCGCGCTGTTCAGCGACGGATTGGTGCCATCCACCCCCACGTAGGCGGTCAGGCTCTCTACGGCCGGATCCTTCAGGACGATCTCAGACACCTGCTGCTGGCGCTGGGCCATGTTGGCGAAGGAGACCGACTGCGGGGCCTGTAGCGTACCCTGAATAATGCCGTTGTCCTGGATCGGGAAGAAGCCTTTCGGAATGAAAATCCACAGCATCACGCTGAGCGCCAGGGTTCCCAGCGCCACGCCGAGGGTGGCCCATGGATGGTTGAGGACTTTCGCCAGTACGCGACCGTAGGCGGCAATAATCCGCTCGAACATGCGCTCGGAGGCGCGCGAGAAACGGTTTTGCTTGCGCAGTGATTCGTGGCTCAGCATGCGGGCGCACATCATCGGCGTCAGGGTCAGTGAGACCACGGCGGAGATCAAAATGGCGACCGCCAGCGTCACGGCAAACTCGCGGAACAGACGCCCGACGATATCGCCCATAAACAGCAGCGGGATCAGCACCGCAATCAGCGAGAAGGTGAGCGAAATAATGGTAAAGCCGATTTCGCCTGCGCCTTTCAGCGCGGCGGCCAGCGGTTTTTCACCTTTCTCGATATAGCGCGAGATGTTCTCGATAACGACGATGGCATCGTCCACCACGAACCCGGTGGCGATGGTCAGCGCCATCAGCGTCAGGTTATTGATGGAAAAATCAAGGAACACCATGACGGCAAATGTGCCCACCAGCGAGAGGGGGACGGCGACGGCGGGAATAATGGTTGCCGGAACGTTACGCAGGAACAGATAGATAATCATCACCACCAGCGCAATCGCCAGCATCAGCTCAAACTGGGTGTCGGTGACCGAGGCGCGAATGTTCGTGGTGCGGTCGGAAAGCACCTTCACACTGACCGATTTCGGCAGGCTTTCAATCAGCTGCGGCAGCATCGCGCGGATGCTGTCGGCAGTTTCGATGATGTTCGCCCCAGGCTGGCGCTGTACGTTCATCACAATCGCCTGCTGTTTGTTGGCCCACGCCCCCAGCCAGCTGTTCTCCGCGCCTTGTTCCACGGTCGCCACATCGCCCAGACGCACCGGGGCGCCGTTCTGGTACGCGATGATCAGCTGACGGTATTCATCGGCGGACTGCATCTGGTCGTTGGCAGAGAGCGTCACGGCGCGGGTCGGGCCGTCCAGCGAGCCTTTCGCCGAATTGACGTTGGCGTTGCTGATGGCGCTGCGGATGGTTTCGCTGGTCAGCCCCAGCGCGGCAATTGCCTGCGCGTTCAGCTTAACGCGCACCGCCGGGCGCTGGCCGCCCGCCAGCGTGACGAGCCCGACGCCGGAGACCTGAGAAATCTTCTGCGCCACGCGGGTTTCGACCATGTCTTCGACCTGGGTCATCGGCAGGGCGGAGGAGGTGACGGCAAGGGTCATGATCGGCGGATCCGCCGGGTTCACTTTGCTGTAGACCGGCGGGTTAGGCAGGTCCGACGGCAGCAGGTTGGTGGCGGCGTTAATCGCGGCCTGAACCTCCTGCTCGGCGACGTCCAGCGACAGCGTAAGCTGGAACTGCAGCGTCACCACGGATGCGCCCCCGGAACTCTGGGAGGACATCTGCTTTAATCCCGACATCTGGCCGAACTGGCGCTCCAGCGGGGCGGTGATAGCGGAGGTCACCACGTCCGGGCTGGCGCCGGGATAAAGCGTCACCACCTGAATGGTGGGATAGTCCACCTCGGGCAGTGCCGAGACGGGCAGAAAGCGATAGCCGATAATCCCGGCGAGCAGGATCGCCACCATCAGCAGCGTAGTGGCGACAGGGCGGAGGATAAACAGGCGTGACGGCCCACCTGTGGAGCCTGGCGGCATCACCTGCATCAGGAGGTCGCTCCCTGTTTCGCCGGTTCTACCACTTCCACTTTGGCCCCTTCGGTCAGACGGTCAATGCCGTCGGTGACCACGCGGTCGCCTGCGGAAAGGCCCGCGCTGATCACCACCGTCTGGCTGTCCTGAATCCCGGTTTTCACCAGATGCTTGCTGACTTTATTGTCGCTGTTGAGCACCCAGACGAAGTTGCCTTCGTTACCCATCTGCAGCGCAGCGGTGGGGATCACCACCGCGTTCTCTTCGGTCGCCACCAGCATGCGCGCATTGACGAACTGGTTCGGGAAGAGGGCATCGTCCTGGTTATTAAAGCGCGCCTTTAGCTTGATGGTGCCGGTGGTGGTGTCGATCTGATTATCCAGACTGAGCAGGGACCCTTCGCTCAGTTTCTGCTTATTGGTGCGGTCCCAGGCTTCAACCACCAGCCCTTTGCCGGCTTTTTGCGCCTGCACTACCGTGGCAATGTCGCTTTCCGGCAGGGTAAAGACTAAATCAATCGGGTGGGTCTGGGTGATCACCACGATGCCGGTGGTATCCCCGCTTGAGATCTGATTGCCGATATCCACCTGCTTCAGGCCGACGCGGCCGTCAATCGGCGCGGTGATGCGGCTCCAGTCCAGCTGCAGCTGGGCGCTGGCTACCGCGGCTTCGTCAGCCTTGATGGTGCCCTGCGTTTCGCTGACCAGCGACTGCTGCGTGTCCAGCTCCTGACGGGAGACCAGATTGGTTTTCACCAGCTGCTGGTAGCGCGCTAAATCGCGCCGGGCGTTGGCGAGGGTGGCGTTGTCTTTCGCGAGCTGCCCCTGCGCCTGGGCGAGGGCGACCTTAAACTGGCTCGGGTCGATTTCCGCCAGCAGATCGCCAGCTTTGACCTGTTGGCCTTCCTGGAAGTGAATGGCCATCAGCTGGCCGTCGACGCGGCTGCGCACCGTCACGGTGTTGGCGGCGGTAATGGTCCCGAGTCCCGTAAGATAGCGAGGAACGGCTTTATTCACCGCTGTGGCCGCCTGGACCGGTGCCAGCGCGCCGCCACGCATACCGTGACGTCCTCCGCCAGCCGGGCGCTGTGGCTGGCTGCTGGCACCGGCAGGTGCGGCGGAGTTCGCGGATTGACTGTGCCAGTACCAGGCGGCGGCAAGGACCACCACAATGATGCCAGCGGCGATTGCCCAGCGGGATTTGTTACTGCCTTTCATCGTTATACGTTCTCATCCTGAATACTTCGGGGAATGATACTAGTTTAGTCAGGCAACACAGCGGAAAAATGGAGGAAATATGGAAGACTGTCGGGAATTGTCTGAGTGTGGTGGTCTGTGTTTTCTCCCTCTCCCTGTGGGAGAGGGCCGGGGTGAGCAGCTGTGTTTAAAGTCAACGGCTGACGACTAACCTGCCACCCATTTTTTATTGTCCCGCACCATCGCATTCAGGATTGTTACCAGCTTTCTGACGCAGGCGGTCATCGCGACTTTAAAGGCTTTCCCCTTGCTTCTCAGTCTCTCAAAAAAAGTCTGTATGGTCGGGTTATAGCGCACCGCTGACATTGCCGCCATGTACAGCGCTGCCCGCACCGCACTTCGTCCTCCCCAGATACATCGTTTTCCTTTCATCTTTCCGCTGTCATGGGCATAAGGACACACGCCTACCAGCGCGCTGATTTTACGTCTGTTAAGTTGTCCCAGCTCCGGCAGCATCGACAGCAGAACCGCCAGCGTTGTGCGTCCTATACCTTTGACGTCTTCCAGTAGCTTTACTTTCTCCTGCCATAACGGCATCACTTTTATCTGCTGGTCGATGTCGTCATCCGTGTCCTTTATCTCTGCGTTAAGCCAGTCAATATGCCGTTTGATACCCGTCCGGATAAGTTCATCGCTGCAGGAGCCGTAGCGGTTCTGCTCCATGGTTCTGTTGTCCACCAGCTGGCGGCGGCGGGATACTATCATGGCGAGACGCTGCGTCTGTTCGTCCGGAGCAGGTCTGATATCCGGAGTCATCCTGCGGCCAAACTCGCAGATGATGCGGGCATCATTCGGGTCGGTCTTGAACAGCGTCCCGAGAGCGCGTGCGAAGTGTTTGACCTGAGCAGGGTTGACCACAGCGACCGGCAGACCGGCAAGCTCAAGCGTGGCAGCAAGAAGATTATGGTAGCGCCCCGTGGCTTCCATCACTATCCGTGTAACGGCGCGGGATGCGAGTGCGTCGAGGAGTTGCTGGTGTCCGTGTGGGGTATTCTCCAGATGGAGAAACAGTCCGTCAGGACTGATGAATACGTCAAAAGTGTCTTTGGCAATATCGATGCCGATGGTGATATGTTCAGTCATATTCATGTCTCCCGGCCTTGTAAGATACGGGCTGGCACAGGCCGCCCGGGCAGCTGTTCGGGTTAACAGGAAAACTGATGCCACGCCATGAGCTCACCCGCGGGCTTGAAAACCCAGAGGGCTAACGGGCTGTGGCATCAGGTCAAACTCAGTGACAGTTTACCCGTCTGTTGACGGGTAACTGAAGTGACTTTAAACATACAAGGGCACCAGACCGCACCAATATTACCTAAACATCACCTGCGCCCAGCGTGCAAGACCCGCCGTGACGGATCCAAAGTCATCCCCACCGGCAATCGGGATCCCTGGCAACTGCTCTGCCAGCGCTTTTTTAATCAGCGGTGAACGGGCGCTTCCCCCGGTCAGGTAGATCACATCCGGTTTCTCTTTGCCGTTATCCAGCGCCAGCTGCACCTGTTCCAGAATACGCTGCAGCGGTTGAGCGAGCGCCGTCTCCAGCCCCTCCTGAGAGATGGCGGTTGCCAGATCGTCGCTGATAAACGGCAGGGAGACCGCATGTTCCGGGCGATCGGAGAGGGCGATTTTGCTCTCTTCCGCGGTACGTACCACGCGGTAGCTGAGGCGTTGACGCCACACTTTATACAGCAGGGCGACTTTTTCGGCGTCCTGGGCATCGCGCACCAGGTCGTTCAGGAAGCGGCCATTCGCGGTGCTGTAAAAATCGCTTTGCGCAGGCACGTCGTTGATGGCGATAGCGTTCCACCAGGGCAGGATCGGCAGGGCGATCCCTTTTTCCGTTTGCCCACCCATGCCCAGCAGCGGCATCAGGCTCTTAAAGGCCAGCGCGATATCGAGGTCGTTACCACCCACGCGACAGCCGCTGTGCCCCAGCAGGCTGTTTTCGCGGTCACGGCGATGATGCCACTGCGGCCCCATCAGCAGCAGCGAGCAGTCCGTCGTTCCGCCGCCGATATCGACCACCAGCACACGCTTCTCTTCCGACAGCGTGGCTTCAAAATCCAGCCCCGCCGCAACCGGCTCGTACTGGAACACCACGTCGCGGAAGCCGGCGCGGTGCGCGGCACGATCCAGGATCCCCTGTGCCTGCTGGTTGGCCTCATCACCGCCCAGCCCCTGGAAGTTGATCGGACGGCCAATCACCGCCTGGGTAATCGCATCAGGAACCTGCATCTGCGCCTGATTGCGGATGTGCAGCATCATCGCGCAGACCAGATCTTCAAACATCGCGACCTGCTGCGGCTTTAATCCGCTGGCGCCGAGGAAGGATTTCGGTGATTTTACGAAGTAGACCTCTTCCGGGTCTTCAATGTAGTGCCCGAGCGAGGCAAGGCCAAACTGCACGCTGGATGGCGTGACGTCAATATCTTCCTCACGGTTGAAACTGACCGCCCGGCGCAGCAAGGCCTGGCTTTCCGCCGCCGTGGCCGGAACCTGATGGTGGCGGAACAGCCATTCGCTGACCGCTTCGCGGGTGGGTGCGCAGAGCATTGACGGCAGCAGCGTGCTCTCTTTTTCCATTTTCAGGAGCTGTGGTTGCCCGTTTTGCATAATCGCAACCGAGCAGTTTGCCGTACCGTAGTCAAATCCAATAAACACGATAAATCCCCATGCCAGTGAGAAGGGGCGAGACTTTAGCGGAATGCCCGTCCGGCGACAACAGGAATATGAAAGCAAAGCAATACAAGGTCTTTACGTTTATGCTAATAAGACAAAAAAGGAGCAACGATGTATACCCTGACCTGGCTTCCCCCTTACGACTGGCAATGGATGTTTGGCTTTCTTGGCGCCCGTGCGGTGACGGGCATTGAAACCGTCACCCGCGACTACTATGAACGCAGTTTTGCCTGCGAAGGACATCAGGGAGTCTTTCGCGTTACGCCGGACCTCGCCACCTCTACGCTGAACGTGACGTTGAGCCCGGGTCTTATTCCGGTGGCGCAGACCTGTCTTGAACGTATCGCCCGCCTGTTCGATCTCCGCTGTAACCCGCAGCAAATTGCAGACACGCTGGGCGATCTCGGCGCCGCGCGGCCGGGCCTGCGTTTGCCGGGGGCGATGGATGCGTACGAGCAGGGTGTCCGGGCTATCCTCGGGCAGCTGGTGAGTGTGGCGATGGCGGCGAAGCTGGCATCACGCGTGGTGGCGCTGTGCGGGGAACCCGTGGCGGATTGCCCCGGCTATCTCTGCTTCCCCACGCCGCAGGCGCTGGCGTCCACGGACCCGCTGGCACTGAAAGCGCTGGGCATGCCGGTAAAGCGCGCGGAGTCGCTGATTCATCTGGCGCAGTCGGTCATTGACGGGACGTTTCCGCTTTTCCCGCCCGCGAACATTGAGGCGGGGATGAAAGCGTTACAGCAGCGGCCGGGAATTGGCCGCTGGACGGCAAATTATCTGGCCCTGCGCGGCTGGCAGGCAAAAGATGTGTTTCTGCCGGATGATTATTTGATTAAGCAACGCTTTGCCGGGATGACGCCCGCGCAAATTCGGCGTTATGCCGAGCGCTGGCAGCCGTGGCGCTCGTACGCGCTGCTGCACATCTGGTATACCGACGGCTGGGCACCGTCAGTTGATGGCGAAGTAGCTGGTATTGAGAAGTAGATCCAGCGGCTGCGGCTCGGCGATGGTGTCACCATAGATAAAATCAATGCCGATGCCGGAGAGCGTATCCATCATAATCGGCTGATTACAGGGACCCGCGATGGTCTTCATGCCCAGACGCTGGGCATGACCCTGGATGATGGTGACCATCATTTCATCCATCAGATTGCCATATACGTTGCTCACCACTTCGGCGTCCAGCAGCAGATAGTCGGCCATATTTGCGCTCAGGTGTGTGAAGACGTTCATGTCGCGTCCCACCTGGCTGAAGATCACGCGACAGCCTGCCTCGCGAAGCTTCTGCAGACCCTGCTCCAGGTTTTTATTCGGGTTACAGACCACATCGGCAGAGATGACCAGATGCAGCAGGCGACCCGGCATAGGGCTTTTATCCAGCAGGTCGAGCAGTTCATCAACCAGCGTCACGCTGGCTAAACCAGCCTCAGACAGCGGCAGTGCGACACCCATCCCTTTACTGGCGATCTGAGCGGCGGAGGTGCGGAAGAACTCGCTAAAAATCCGTCTGTCGAGGGCGTGCAACAGCTCTGGCTCCGCCAGGCCCGATCGGAAGGCGTGCTCTTCCCGGACTTCACCCTGGCTGGTCCACAGGCGTAACGAAATCAGCCAGAAGTTGCTGCTTTCCGGGATGCGCGGGGAGGCGACGCTGCGGGCAATCATCATCAGATGGTTGTCTTTAATCATGTGCCACTGCTCATCAAGCGACATCATGCTGCGCGTGCTGTGGTCCCGCTCCTGCTGGGGTTCGTAAACCGTCACCCTGCCACGCCCGCCGTTTTTCGAGGCATAGCAGGCAATATCCGCCTGCGACATGACCTCCGACGCCTGATGGTTATTTTCATCAATCAGCGTAATACCCGCGCTGGCGCCGATCCGGTGCAGGCGTCCTTCCCACATAAAGTGATAGTCATTGATCGTCTGAATCAGGCGACCGGCAATATAGCGTGCGCTTTCAATGTTGCAGTCGGGTAACAGTAACCCGAACTCATCCCCGCCCAGACGGGCCAGTACGTCACTGGAGCGGAGCATGGTCAGCATTAAGGAAGAGAGTTCCCGCAGCAGGGCATCGCCGGCGGCATGGCCAGCCGTATCGTTGACCGCTTTAAAGCGATCGAGATCGATAAACACCAGCGCATGCCGCTGGCGCGTCTCGCGCACGGTCTGCAGGAGGCGTTTGAGATGGTTTTCGAAGCTGACCCGGTTTGCCAGGTGGGTCAGGGCATCGTGGGAAGCGCTATAGCTCAGCTGACGCAGCATTTTGCGCGACTCGGTCACGTCCTGAATGACGATCACGGAGCCAATACTCTGTCCGTCCAGCGTGCTGAGCGGCGTAATACTGTAATGAATATCGAAGCTTCCGCCGGTACGGCAGTTCAGCACCACATCCTGATCGATATCGGAACGGGACATATCGCCGCTGTGAATATTCTCCATCGGCGGCCCTTGTTCCCCAAAGGTGATGTGCAACACCTTCAGGATCGGCTGGCCTATCGCCTCGGTTTGCAGCCAGCCGCTCATTTTCTCGGCGACCGGGTTCATAAAGGTGACGTTCATGTTGATATCGGTACACAGCACCGCTTCACCGATGGAGTCGAGGGTAATATGCAGGCGCTCTTTTTCCTGGAAGAGGGCCTCGTTAAGCTGCTTCACCTCGGTCATGTCCATGTTGATGCCGAGCAGTCGTTCGACTTCACCCTGTTTATTCAGCACCCGGTTCGCCAGAGAGCGAATATGGCGCACGCCTTCCTTCACGCGAATGCGAAATTCCAGCTTAAACGGCAGACGGGAGATAAGGGAGTCTCGCAGGACCTTCTCTGCATGGGCGCGATCTTCCGGCAGCATCGTGTCGTGCCAGAGCTGCCAGGTGGGTTTGATGTGCGGCGGAATTTCATACAGCTCAAACATCCGCTTATCCCAGCTAATAATGTCTGGCTCCAGATCCCACTCCCAGATGCCAATTCCGCCCGCTTCGTTAGCCAGCGTAATGCGCTCCATCAGACGTTTATTGACCCATTCGGTCTGCTTCAGGTCGTTAATATCTTCAATCTGAGCGATAAAATAGAGCGGTGAACCGTCGGTATGACGCACGACGGAGACGGCAAGGAGCGCCCAGACCACCTCTCCGTTACGGGTGTAGTAACGCTTCTCGAGGGTGTAGGTATTGATCTCGCCGTTGACCAGCTGTTCCAGCTGCTCCAGGTCGGTATCAAGATCTTCCGGCCAGGTCAGTTGCTGAAAGGTCAGCGATTGCAGCTCCGTCTGGCTGTAACCGAGGAAGTTGCACAGCGCCTTGTTGGCCTGCAGCCATTTGCCCTCAATGCTGACCAGCGCCATACCGATGGCGGAATACTCCATCGCATTACGAAAACGCGCTTCGCTTTCGGTGATGTGCTTGCGTTCGGCCCGGAAGGCATACATCACCATGGTCATCACGTTGGCAGGCAGGAGCAGCATCAGGAACGGCAGCCACGGCGCGTTCAGCATCGGCCCGGCATGCTGGGTGGTGAGCGCCAGAGGGTTACGGGCAATCATCAGCGACACGACCATCACGGTGACCAGAAACACCATAAACGCCTCCATCCGCGGCAGGCGCACGGCGCTCCACATCAGCAGAACGATCACGCAGGTAAAGGGCCACGGAAGCCAGGTGATGGCTGCCCAACTGAGGGCTAACGTAATGGCCAGCGTGGTCAGCGTCTCCAGCAGCAGTCGCGGGTCACGGTGGCGCAGCAGATAATGGGGTTTAAATAACAGGCCCAGCGGCACCAGCGCCAGCGCGCCGATGGCTTCGGACAACACCCACACGAAGAAATTGCGCACGGGCTCAGCACCGGGTGCCAGCAGAGACACCAGAACGCCGCCCACCAGCGGCGGCACCAGCGCGCTGCCAATGGCTACGCGGATCCAGTCATTCAGATTCTGCAGCGGGTTGTACCATGGGAGCCATTTGCGCAGGAACAACGCGCCGATAACGGCCTCAATCACGTTAACGGTGGGGTAGATCAGGCTTACCGATCCCCAGGAAAACAGCATCCATGAGGCCAGAATATTGCCAAACGAACAGGCCAGCGCAATTCCCGGCCACATTTTTCCGGCATGACGGTAAAACGCCACCATCATGATGGCAGTGGGAAACCAGAGCGGGGCCAGCAGGGTACCGAAGCGGGTGAGCTCCAGCGAAAACAAGGTAAAGATAAAGGTGACCAGGCCCAGACAGACAAGTCGTAATAAAGGATGTGGGGTGGTAACCAAAACCCGCTGGTATTGTTTATTCATTACCGCTTTATCCAGAGACGCCATGCCGTCAGGGAAGATGTCCGAATGCGTGAATTTGATAATTTGGTTTATGCTAGTACAAACAATTTACAATTCATATGGTGACTGTTCAGAATTTGACACCACAGACTTATTAAATAGAAGCTCTGTGAAAAAAAACGGTTAAACGCTGAAAAAACGTTCATTTAAATTTTACTCAGGGCGTAATGCGTCACTTTTCGGGCAGTCTCGCAGAACCTGTGCATTCGACTGGTATCACGCCGGCGAAATCCCTATAATTGCCGCGTTTGACGCTCCGGCGTCGTCCTTCCTTAACATCCAGGTTAATCAGGTCGCTAAATTTATGACTGATAAGTCTCATCAGTGCGTCATTATAGGTATCGCCGGCGCATCGGCTTCAGGTAAAAGTCTTATTGCCAGTACGCTTTACCGCGAACTGCGTGAACAAGTAGGTGATGAGCATATCGGCGTCATTCCCGAAGACAGCTATTACAAAGATCAATCCCATCTGTCGATGGAAGAGCGCGTCAAAACCAACTATGACCACCCCAATGCCATGGACCACAGCTTGCTGTTCCAGCATTTAGAAGCGCTTAAGAGTGGCCAGGCGATCGAGCTGCCCGTTTACAGTTATGTCGAACACACCCGCACTCAGGAAACGATCCGCATTGAACCGAAAAAGGTCATTATCCTGGAAGGCATCCTGCTGCTGACCGACGCCCGCCTGCGGGAATCCATGAATTTCTCCATTTTCGTTGATACCCCCCTGGATATCTGCCTGATGCGCCGCATCAAGCGTGACGTCAATGAACGTGGCCGTTCGATGGATTCCGTGATGGCGCAATACCAGAAAACGGTCCGCCCGATGTTCCTGCAATTTATTGAACCCTCCAAACAATACGCCGATATCATCGTGCCGCGCGGGGGCAAAAACCGCATTGCGATTGATATCTTAAAAGCGAAAATCAGCCAGTTTTTTGAATAAGCCGCGCGAATTGTGTACCGTTCAGAGATAACCTGGTTTTACCCTGAGTGCTTATTGCCTCAGGGTACGATGCATGAAAGGAGAGAGTGCCATGCGTCTTTGTGATCGCGATATTGAAGCCTGGCTGGATGAAGGCCGTTTGTCTATTACCCCACGTCCACCCGTGGAGCGTATCAATGGGGTGACCGTTGATGTACGGTTGGGGAATAAATTCCGCACCTTTAGCGGCCATACCGCGCCGTTCATTGACCTTAGCGGGCCGAAGGACGAAGTGAGCGCCGCGCTCGATCGCGTGATGAGTGACGAAATCGTTATTGACGAAGGTGAGGCCTTTTATCTGCATCCGGGTGAACTGGCGCTGGCGGTGACGTATGAATCCGTTACCCTGCCTGCTGACCTCGTCGGCTGGCTTGATGGCCGTTCTTCCCTGGCGCGACTGGGGTTGATGGTGCACGTGACCGCGCACCGTATCGATCCCGGCTGGTCAGGGCGTATCGTGCTGGAGTTCTTCAATGCCGGTAAACTGCCTCTGGCGCTGCGTCCCGGCATGATGATCGGTGCGTTAAGCTTTGAACCGCTGACGGGCCCGGCCGATCGTCCTTATAACCGTCGTCAGGACGCAAAGTACCGCGACCAGCAGGGCGCGGTCGCCAGCCGTATTGATAAAGACTGAACGCGAGTCCATTGAGGATGCCATGAGAAGAGTTCTGACAACGCTGATGATTTTGCTGGTGGTGCTGGTTGCTGGCCTTTCGGCGTTGGTTCTGCTGGTTAACCCTAATGATTTCCGCGCGTACATGGTGCGGCAGGTCGAGGCACGCAGTGGTTATCAACTGAAACTTGATGGACCGCTGCGCTGGCACGTCTGGCCGCAGCTCAGCATTCTCTCTGGCCGCATGTCGCTCACGGCGCCGGGGGCCTCCCAGCCGCTGGTTTCCGCAGACAACATGCGCCTTGATGTGTCGCTGATCCCGCTTATTTCCCATCAGCTGCAGGTTAAACAGGTGATGCTGAAAGGCGCGGTGATTCAGCTCACCCCGCAAACCGAAGCCGTGCGTGATGCGAATGCGCCGGTGGCACCGCATGAAAATACCCTGCCTGATGAGCCGTCTGATACCGGCTGGTCTTTTGATATTGGCAAACTGAAAGTGGCCGACAGCGTGCTGGTTTTCCAGCATGAGGACGAAGAGCAGGTTACCGTTCGCAACATTAATCTGCAGATGGAACAGGATGCTAATCATCTTGCCGCCGTGGAATTTAGCGGGCGCGTGAACCGCGATCAGCGCGATCTCACCCTGTCGCTGAATGCCAGCGTCAATGCGTCTGACTATCCGCATCAGCTCACGGCCGACATCCAGCAGCTGAACTGGCAGCTCACGGGGGCCGATCTTCCTGCTCAGGGAATTACCGGGCAGGGGACGTTGCAGGCCGTGTGGCGCGAAGAACAAAAGCAGATTGAGCTGGATAATCTCAGCCTGCAGGCGAATGACAGTAGCCTGAAAGGGCAGGCGAGCGTCACGCTCGAAGAGAAGCCGAAGTGGGTGCTCAATCTGCAGTTCGACAAGCTCAATCTGGAAAACTTACTGCCACCGCCGCCCGCAAGCGCAACGGGCAGCGATGCCGCGCAAACGGGGCAAAGCCAGATGCCGGTCTCTCGTCCGGTTATCTCGTCGAATCTTGATCAACCTGACTACAACGCCCTGCGCGGATTCACGGCGGATATTCTGCTGAAAGCCAATAGCCTGCGCTGGCGTGGCATGGATTTTACCGACGTCAGCAGCCAGATGTTCAACCATAATGGCTTGCTGGTGATCTCCGAACTGAGCGGCAAGATGGGCGCTGGGCACCTCTCACTGCCCGGTACGCTGGATGTCCGCAAAGACGTCGGCAGCGCCGAGTTCCAGCCGCGTCTCGACAACGTTGAGATCGGCACCATCCTGAAAGCGTTTAACTATCCGATAGCCCTGACAGGGCAGTTGACGCTGGCCGGTGACTTCTCGGGCACCAAAATTGATGCCGATGCTTTCCGCCGCGACTGGCAGGGACAAGCGCACATTGATTTAAAAGACTCCCGTATGGAAGGGCTTAACTTCCAGCAGCTGGTCCAGCAGGCGGTGGAGCGCAGCAGCGATGTGAAAGCGCAGGAGAACTACGACAGCGCCACGCGCCTCGACAGCTTCTCCACGGACCTGACGCTGGATAACGGACAGCTGACGCTGGCCGACATGCAGGGAACCTCTTCCATGCTGTCGCTGACGGGAGAGGGCTCGCTGGATCTGGTAAAAGAGACGGCGGATACGCACTTTAACGTCCGGGTGCTCTCCGGCTGGCAGGGCCAGGGTAAGCTCATCGACTTCCTGAAAGAGACGCCGATCCCGCTGAACGTTTATGGCAAATGGCAGGCGCTGAATTACAGCCTGCAGGTGGATCAGATCCTGCGTAAGCATCTGCAGGATGAAGCCAAACGACGGCTGAACAGCTGGGCGGATCGGAATAAAGATTCGCAGACCGGGAAGGATGTGAAAAAGCTGCTCGATAAGCTGTGATGCCGTTGTGCCGGGTGGCGCTTCGCTTACCCGGCTGCCAGTGCGGCCTGATGCCCTCACCCCATCCCTCTCCCACGGGAGAGGGAGCAAACCCTAAAACGGCAACCGGGTTGCCGTTTTATTTTATCTACACCTCAAAATCGAGTTCTTCCTCGTCCCGCAACGGGATGAGCTGAACCTTCTGTACGCGATGGTTTTCAATCTGCAGTGTTTTCAGCAGATAGTCTCCCACCTGAACCTCTTCCCCCGGCTGCGGGATACGCTGCAAATACTCCATCAGCAGGCCGGCAATGGTGTGATATTCCCGTTTTTCATCCAGCGGCAAGGGCACATATTGCACCAGGTCTTCAAGCGGCATATGGCCGTTGGCCGTCCAGGAGCCGTCGGCGTTTTTCTGGATGTCATGGCGGGCATCAATCTCATCCACCTCGTTAGGTAAATTACCGGCGATGGTTTCCATCACGTCGCTGAGCGTGACCAGCCCTTCAACCGATCCAAACTCATCCACCACAAAGGCAAAATGCGTGCGCGCGTTGCGGAACTGCTCCAGGGCGGAGAGCAGCGGAAGTCCCTCCGGGAACACCAGCGGCTGGCGTACCAGAGCGCGGAGATTAAGCGTCTCGCCGTGCAGCTGCTGTTGCAGCAGGTCGATAACGTGCACCACCCCCAGCAGCTCCTCTTCCTCTTCACCGCCGGTCACCACCACCCGGGTGTGCTGGTTTTTATCCAGCAGGGCGCGGATTTGCGCTTCCGGGGCCGTCAGGTCGATATGCTCAATGTCATGGCGCGAGGTCATGATGCTGCTGACCGTGCGCTGGTTGAGATTGAGCACACGCTCAATCATCAGCCGCTCCTGCGGGTTAAAGATTTGCCCTTCGCTGTGATCGGCCAGCATGGCGGAGGATTCGGCGTCCAGCTCCGCATCCTCTTTCTTACCGCTCAGCAGGCGCATGACCGTGTCGGCCGTGCGCTGACGCAGGGTCTGATTCGCGGAAAGGAAGCGGCGGCGGTTAAATATCGCCAGCTGGTTAAGCGCCTCAATCATTACGGAGAAGCCAATGGCGGCGTAGAGATAGCCTTTCGGAATATGGAACCCAAAACCGTCGGCCACCAGGCTAAAGCCAATCATCAGCAGGAAGCTCAGACAGAGGATAACGATGGTCGGGTGACTGTTCACAAACCGGGTCAGCGCCTTGCTGGCCATCACCATCAGCGTAATGGCGATAATCACCGCCGCCATCATCACCGCAAGGTGGTCCACCATCCCGACGGCGGTGATCACCGAGTCGAGGGAGAAGACCGCATCCAGCACCACAATTTGTGCCACCACCGGCCAGAATTTCGCTCCGCGGCGCTGGGTCGGGTTCTCACTGTCTTTGCCTTCGAGCCGTTCGTTGAGTTCTACGGTGGCTTTAAATAACAGGAATAACCCGCCGAAGAGCATGATCAGATCGCGGGCGCTAAAGCTCAGGCCGTGGATGGCGAACAGCGGCTGAGTCAGGGTCACCAGCCAGGAGATAGAGGCCAGCAGCAGTAAGCGCATCACCATCGCCAGCAGCAGACCCGTCACGCGCGCGCGGTCGCGCTGGGAAGGGGGCAGTTTTTCAGCGAGGATGGCGATAAAGACCAGATTATCAATCCCGAGCACAAGCTCGATGACGACCAGCGTAACCAGCCCGGCCCAGATTGAGGGATCGGCAATCCATTCCATAGTAATAGCAATACCTTCTGTTATATGACGAATGTCACACTTCGATCATGGATAAAGCTGGGGGAAATTGCAATGCCGGGCTGAGATTTCTCTTAATACGTCTCGCTAAAAAGAGCCTGTTCTGCTGACCCTGTAAATAAGGAAAATACGTCTCTTTTATTACCGGAATATCATTTTAGGATATATCGCAGGTAATGGTTTTAGCTCTCTTTTTGTCAATATAAAGAAAATCCTAAAAGGTCAAAAGTTTGCTCTTAATATTAATCTTAAAAACCGATATTAGGACAGTTGTCTCCTTGCCTGCTATTAGGTTAGCTGCAACAATTCTCCCAGCATCAAATGTTAAATCTCAGTGTTGCTATTATTGTTCGGTCTTCAGGGATGGTTATTCATTATCCGTCGGGCATCGCCAGCGGGTGATATATTTCCAGAAGACCTTGCTCAAGAGGGTGTCTATCCATAACACATTGTTTAGTCAGTGGATTGGTAACTGAAAGCCAAGGGCGGTAGCGTGCCTGAAAGCGTGTGAATCAGCCTCGATTATTCTGTCAATAGCCAATGGATGAATAAGCTTTTTTTAGGACTGATGCCAGTTATATTTCTATTTGATTAACTGCATGCTGAAACCCAATACGACCCGAGCTTATTTAAATTGCACAGGATAATTACTCTGCCAAAGTGATAAATAATCAATGATGAAATCCAAAATGAAATTTATGCCATTATTGGTGTCTGTGACCTTGATGAGTGGTTGCACGGTCTTTCCCGGCAGCAATATGTCAACAATGGGTAAGGATGTGATCAAGCAACAGGATGCCGATTTTGATCTCGACAAAATGGTGAATGTTTATCCACTTACGCCTCGACTGGTCGAACAATTACGTCCACGTCCGAATGTTGCCCAGCCGAATATGTCGCTGGACCAGGAAATTGCCTCTTATCAGTACCGCGTGGGGCCAGGTGACGTGATTAACGTGACCGTCTGGGACCACCCTGAACTGACCACACCCGCGGGCCAGTACCGCAGCTCAAGCGACACCGGTAACTGGGTGCAGTCAGATGGCACCATGTTCTATCCCTATATTGGTAAGGTCCATGTCGCCGGCAAAACGCTTGCCGAGATCCGTAGTGATATTACCGGCCGCTTAGCGCAGTACATCGCCGATCCGCAGGTGGACGTTAATATCGCCGCATTCCGCTCGCAAAAAGCCTATATCTCCGGCCAGGTGAATAAATCGGGCCAGCAGGCTATTACCAACGTGCCGCTGACCGTGCTGGATGCCATTAACGCCGCGGGCGGCTTAACCGACGGTGCCGACTGGCGCAACGTGGTGCTGACCCATAACGGGAAAGAGCAGCGCATTTCGCTGCAGGCGCTGATGCAAAACGGCGATCTGACCCAGAACCGCCTGCTCTATCCGGGCGACATTCTCTACGTACCACGCAACGACGATCTGAAAGTCTTCGTGATGGGTGAAGTGAAGAAACAGAGCACCCTCAAAATGGACTTCAGCGGTATGACCCTGACCGAAGCGCTGGGCAATGCTGAAGGTATCGATCTGACGACCTCTAACGCGACCGGTATCTTCGTCATCCGTCCGCTGAAGGGTGAAGGCAGTGCGAAAGGCAAGATTGCCAACATCTACCAGCTGGATATGTCCGATGCGACCTCTCTGGTGATGGCGACGGAGTTCCGTCTCCAGCCATACGATGTGGTGTATGTCACCACCGCGCCGGTTGCCCGCTGGAACCGTCTGATCAACCAGTTGCTGCCAACCATCAGTGGCGTTCGCTACATGACGGATACGGCGCGCGACATTCATACCTGGTAATTCGCGATGTTTAACAAAATTCTGGTGGTATGCGTGGGGAACATCTGCCGTTCCCCCACGGCTGAACGGTTGTTGAAACACTACCAGCCCGAACTGACCGTTGATTCCGCAGGGCTGGGCGCGCTGGTCGGTAAAGGTGCCGATGAGCGGGCAACGAGCGTCGCACGGGATCATAACCTTTCCCTTGACGGTCACGTTGCCCGTCAGGTCACCAGCCGCATGTGCCGGGAGTACGACCTGATCCTGGCGATGGAGAAACGCCATATCCATGCGCTGTGCGATATCGCGCCGGAGATGCGCGGCAAAGTGATGCTGTTTGGTCACTGGGACAATGAACGCGAAATCCCCGATCCGTATCGCAAAAGCCTTGAGGCCTTCGAGGCGGTTTACACCTTACTTGATCAGTCTGCCCAGCAGTGGGCGCAGGCACTGAAAGCTCAGCAGGGATAACAATGACAGAAAAAACACGATCTTCTGCCGCCCCGACTTCGGGCAGTGATGAAATTGATATTGGGCGCCTGGTCGGCACGGTTGTCGAGGCAAAGTGGTGGGTGCTGGGCATTACCGCCGTGTTTGCCGCTGCGGCCGTCGTCTACACGCTGTTCGCCACCCCTATCTACAGCGCCGACGCGCTGGTGCAGATCGAGCAGAACACCGGCAACTCGCTGGTGCAGGACATTGGCTCTGCGCTGGCGAACAAGCCACCGGCGTCCGAGGCTGAAATTCAGCTTATCCAGTCGCGCCTGGTGCTGGGCAAAACGGTTCACGACCTCGGGCTTGATATCTCCGTCACCAAAAACACCTTCCCGATCTTTGGTGCCGGCTGGGATCGGTTGATGGGCAGAAACAACGACACGGTGAAAGTGACGGACTTCGTGCTGCCGAAAGGGGCCGCCGATCAGACCTTTACCCTGACGGTGCTCGGTCCGAAACAGTACCAGTTAACCAGCGATGCGGGCTTTAGCGCACGCGGAGAAGTGGGGCAGATGCTGACCAAAGACGGCGTCAGCATGATGGTCAGCGCGATCAACGCCCAGGAAGGCGGGGAGTTTACCGTCACCAAATTCTCCACGCTGGGGATGATTAATAACCTGCAAAACAACCTTACTGTGACCGAAAACGGTAAGGACACCGGCGTGCTGAGCATGACCTTTACCGGTGAAGATAAGGATCAAATCCGCGACATCCTGAACAGCATTACCCGCAACTATCTTGAGCAGAACGTTGAGCGTAAGTCGGCTGAAGCGGCGAAAAGCCTGGCGTTCCTGTCAAAACAGCTGCCGGAAGTGCGCGCCCGCCTGGATGAAGCCGAGAACAAGCTGAATGCCTATCGTCAGGATAAAGACTCTGTCGATCTGCCGCTGGAGGCGAAATCGGTCCTCGATTCGATGGTTAACATTGATGCCCAGCTCAACGAGCTGACCTTCAAAGAGGCGGAGATTTCCAAGCTGTATACCAAACGCCACCCGGCCTACCGCACGCTGCTGGAGAAACGCCGCACCCTGGAAGAGGAGAAGGCGAAGCTCAATGACCGCGTCACCGCGATGCCGAAAACCCAGCAGGAAATTGTACGTCTGACCCGTGACGTGGAGTCCGGCCAGCAGGTTTACATGCAGCTGCTGAATAAACAGCAGGAGCTGAAAATCACTGAGGCCAGTACCGTCGGTGACGTGCGCATCGTCGACCCGGCGATCACCCAGCCTGGCGTGCTGAAGCCGAAGAAAGCGCTGATCATTCTCGGCAGCATTATTCTCGGCCTGATGCTTTCCATCGTGGGTGTGCTGCTGCGCTCGCTGTTCAACCGCGGCATCGAAAGCACGCAGGTGCTGGAAGAGAGCGGTATCAACGTCTATGCCAGCATTCCGCTGTCGGAGTGGCAAAAATCCCGCGACAGCGTCAAAACCATCAAAGGCGTCAAGCGTTACAAACAGAGCCAGCTGCTGGCGGTGGGTAACCCAACCGACCTCGCCATCGAAGCGATACGTAGCCTGCGTACCAGCCTGCACTTCGCCATGATGCAGGCCAAAAACAACGTTCTGATGCTGACCGGCGTCAGCCCGTCAATCGGCAAAACCTTTGTCTGCGCCAACCTGGCGGCGGTGGTCAGCCAGACCAACAAGCGTGTGCTGCTGATCGACTGCGATATGCGTAAGGGCTATACCCACGAGCTGCTGGGTACCAATAACGTCAACGGTCTGTCGGAGATCCTGCTTGGCAAAGGTGAAATCAGCCAGAGCGCGAAACCGACCACCATCCCGAAATTCGATCTCATCCCGCGTGGTCAGGTGCCGCCAAACCCCTCTGAACTGCTGATGAGCGAACGGTTTACCGAGCTGGTGGAGTGGGCGAGCAAAAACTATGACCTGGTGCTGATCGATACGCCGCCAATTCTGGCCGTAACCGATGCCGCCGTGGTAGGGCGTCTGGCGGGGACCACCCTGATGGTAGCGCGCTATGCGGTGAACACCCTGAAAGAGGTAGAAACCAGCCTGAGCCGCTTCGAGCAAAACGGTATTGAGGTGAAAGGGGTGATCCTGAACTCCATCTTCCGCCGCGCGAGCGGGTATCAGGATTACGGGTATTACGAGTACGAATATAAGTCTGACAGTAAATAAGCAAAAAATATAAACACAACCCCCCTCACCCTAACCCTCTCCCCGGAGGGGAGAGGGGACGGCTCGGTGCAGTTTTTCTCCCTCTCCCCTCCGGGGAGAGGGCCGGGGTGAGGGGTAAGGGGAAATGATGAGTACATATAGCCCTTTGATTTCAATCTATATGCCGACATGGAATCGTCAGCAGCTGGCGATCCGCGCAATTAAGTCGGTACTACGTCAGGATTACGAAAACTGGGAACTGATCATCGTGGATGACTGTTCCTCCTCGTATGAACAGCTGCAAAAATTTGTAACTGACCTCAACGATCCGCGGGTGGTCTATACGCACAACGCGATTAATTCCGGTGCCTGCGCGGTGCGTAATCAGGCGATTATGCAGGCCAAAGGGCAGTATCTGACCGGGATCGACGACGATGACGAATGGACCCCAAACCGCCTGTCTGTCTTCCTCTCACACAAAGAACAGCTGGTCACGCACGCATTCCTGTATGCCAACGACTATGTCTGCCAGGGCGAGGTGTACTCGCAGCCGGCCAGTCTGCCGCTGTATCCGAAATCACCGTATTCCCGTCGCCTGTTCTACAAGCGCAACATTATCGGTAATCAGGTCTTTACCTGGGCGTGGCGCTTTAAAGAGTGCCTGTTCGATACCGAACTGAAGGCCGCGCAGGATTATGACATCTTCCTGCGCATGGTGGTGGAGTACGGCGAGCCGTGGAAAGTGGAAGAGGCCACGCAGATCCTGCACATCAACCACGGGGAGATGCAAATCACCTCCTCGCCGAAGAAATTCTCGGGCTACTTCCATTTTTACCGCAAGCACAAGGACAAGTTTGACCGTGCCAGCCGTAAATATCAGCTCTTTACCCTCTATCAGATCCGCAATAAGCGCATGAACTGGCGCACGCTGCTGACGCTGCTTTCCGTACGTAACGGCAAGCGCCTGGCTGATGGACTTCGGGGGAAATAATGTTTCTGGAAGATTGCCGCGCAAACAGCTGGAGCCTGCGCCCGTGCTGCATGGTTCTGGCGTACCGCATCGCCCATTTCTGCTCGGTGTGGCGCAAGAAAAACGTGCTGAACAATCTCTGGGCGGCACCGGTTCTGGTGTTGTACCGCATCATCACGGAATGCTTTTTTGGCTATGAGATTCAGGCTGCTGCCACCATTGGCCGCCGCTTCACCATCCACCACGGCTATGCGGTGGTGATCAACAAGTTCGTGGTCGCCGGGGATGATTTCACCATTCGTCATGCGGTCACCATTGGCAACCGCGGGCCAGACAGCCTGGCCTGCCCGGTCATCGGCAATAACGTTGAGCTGGGCGCGAACGTGGTGATCATTGGTGACATCACGATTGGTAACAACGTCACGATTGGTGCTGGCAGCGTGGTGCTGGACAGCATTCCGGATAACGCGCTGGTGGTGGGAGAAAAAGCCCGCGTGAAGGTGATTAAATGAATATTCTGCAATTTAACGTACGCCTCGCAGAAGGCGGAGCGGCAGGCGTGGCGCTGGATCTGCATCAGCGCGCCCTGCAAAAAGGACTTCAGTCCCGGTTTATTTACGGCTATGGCAAAGGCGGCAAGAAAAGCGTCAGCCACGATAACTTCCCGCAGGTGCAGAAGCACACGCCGCGCCTGACGTCGATTGCCAACATTGCGCTGTTCCGTCTGTTTAACCGCGATCTGTTTGGCAACCTGAATTCCCTCTATCGCACGGTGACGCGCACCACCGGCCCGGTTGTGCTCCATTTTCACGTGCTGCACAGCTACTGGCTGAATCTGGAAGAGGTGGTGGCGTTTTGCCAGAAGGTGAAGGCCCACAAGCCCGATACCCGCTTTGTCTGGACGCTGCACGATCACTGGAGCGTGACCGGCCGCTGCGCGTTTACCGACGGCTGCGAAGGCTGGAAAAATAACTGTCAGAAATGCCCGACCCTGAGCAACTACCCGCCGGTGAAAGTGGACCGCGCCCACCAGCTGGTGGAAGGAAAGCGTCAGCTGTTTCGCGACATGCTCTCGCTCGGCTGTACGTTTATCTCCCCGAGCCAGCACGTGGCCGATGCCTTCAACAGCCTGTACGGGGCAGGGCGCTGCCAGATTATCAACAACGGCATCGACGTGGCGACGGAAGCCATTCTTGCCGAACTGACGCCAGTGGCGGAAACCACAGGCAAACCGAAAATCGCTATCGTTGCCCATGACCTGCGCTACGACGGCAAAACCAACCAGCAGCTGGTGCGCGACATGATGGCGCTGGGTGACAAAATTGAACTGCACACTTTCGGCAAATTCTCGCCGTTTGAAGGGGCCAACGTGGTGAACCACGGGTTTGAAACCGACAAACGAAAACTGATGAGCGCGCTGAATGAAATGGATGCGCTGGTGTTCAGCTCCCGCGTGGATAACTATCCGCTGATCCTCTGTGAAGCGCTCTCCATTGGTGTACCGGTACTTGCCACCCACAGCGACGCGGCGCGAGAAGTGCTGGAGAAATCCGGCGGGAAAACCTTCGCGGAACAGGAAATTTTGCCGCTGGTTCAATTGCCGAAGGCGCAGATTGCCCGGACTGTTTTTGGCACTGACCTGGAATCGTTCCGCAACCGCAGCCGCAAGGCGTACAGCGGACAACAGATGCTGGAGGAGTATGTCTCGTTCTATCAGAATCTGTAGTTATCTGCTGCTGCCGCTGATCTACCTGCTGGTCAACGTCAAGATTGCCCAGCTCGGCGAAAGCTTCCCGATAACCATCGTCACCTTCTTGCCCGTTCTGCTTCTGTTGTATGTCGATAAAATCAACCTGAAGAAGCTGATGATTGCCTTAGGGTTGGGCACGGGCCTGACGCTGTTTAACTACATCTTTGGCCAGTCGCTGGATGCCAGTAAATACGTCACCTCGACCATGCTGTTTGTTTATATTGTCATTATTATCGGTATGGTCTGGAGTATTCGGTTTAAAACTATTTCTCCGCACAATTATCGGAAAATCCTTAGGTTCTTTTATATTGCCGTTGCGTTAATTGTTATGCTTGCTGCCATGGAGATGGCGCAAATTATTCTCACCGGTGGCAGCAGCCTGATGGAGATAATTTCGAAATATCTCATTTACAGCAACAGCTATGTATTGAACTTCATTAAGTTTGGCGGGAAACGTACCACCGCGCTCTATTTTGAACCGGCGTTTTTTGCTCTGGCATTAATCTCAATTTGGCTCAGCATCAAACAGTTTGGTATCAAAACGCCTAAGACCGATGCTATGATTCTTGCAGGAATTGTTCTGTCTGGATCGTTCTCAGGGGTAATGACATTTATCCTGTTTTACCTGCTGGAGTGGGCGTTCCAGTACCTGAACAAAGAGGCGATTAAGAAAAAACTGCCGCTGGCGATTATCTCCCTGACGGTATTTCTGGTAGGCGTGATATTTGCATTCCCGTACATCTCAGAACGTCTGGGTGATTTGGGAACGGAAGGGTCTTCGTCCTATTATCGCATTATTGGTCCACTGGTGATGGTGGGTTATTCCTTAACCCATATTGATGGCGTAGTAAGATTCGGCTCACTTTACGAATATGTTGCATCATTCGGAATCTTTAACGGTGCGGATGTCGGTAAAACCATAGACAATGGTCTGTATCTGTTAATTATTTATTTTTCATGGTTCGCCGTACTGTTGACGCTGTGGTATCTGTTTAAAGTTTTCAAAATGATGATTAACGCGTTTGGGGATAACCAGAACTTTCGCGTGCAGCTTTATCTGTTCACACCGGTGTCGCTGTTTTTTACCGGGTCAATATTTAGCCCGGAATATGCGTTCTTAATTGTTTGTCCGTTTATTTTGCGTAAAGCGCTTAATATTACGAATTCATGACGAGGTGGTCTTATGTTTCTTAGCGTCATTACTGTCGCTTTTCGTAATTACGAAGGGGTGGTAAAAACCTGGCGCTCGCTGCGTAACCTGGCGCGCGACCCAAGCCTCACCTTTGAGTGGATTGTGGTCGACGGTGGCTCGAACGATGGCACGGCGGAGTTTCTCGAAAAACTCAACGGTGAGTTCAACTTACGCTACGTCAGCGAGAAAGATAAAGGCATCTACGATGCAATGAACAAAGGCATCAACATGGCGCAAGGGCGCTATGCCATCTTCCTCAATTCCGGTGATGTTTTCCATGACGATGTAGCGCTGTTTGCCCGTCAACTGGCGCGCCAGAAAGAGGACGCCATGTATATTGGTGACGCGCTGCTCGATTTTGGCGACGGACATAAAATATGCCGGAGCGCGAAGCCAGGCTGGTATATCTACCACAGCTTGCCGGCCAGCCATCAGGCCATTTTCTTCCCGGTTAAGGGTCTGAAAAAACAGCCTTACGATTTGCAATATAAAGTCTCTTCGGATTATGCGCTGGCCGCCAGTCTGTATAAATCCGGCTACCCGTTCCGTCGCCTGAAAGGCCTGGTGTCGGAATTTTCAATGGGCGGCGTGTCAACGTCTAATAATCTGGAATTGTGCCAGGATGCCAAAAATGTGCAGCGTAAAATATTACGCGTGCCGGGGTTCTGGGCGGAATTATCTTATTTATTACGCCTGCGTACGACAGGTAAAACGAAAACCTTATATAACAAAGCCTGAATATAAGGAAACGCAATGCAGGATCTGAGCGGTTTCTCCGTGCCGAAAGGTTTTCGGGGCGGGAGCGGTATTAAAGTGCAACTGTGGTGGGCCGTTCAGGCAACGTTATTTGCCTGGTCACCGCAAATATTGTACCGCTGGCGAGCATTTTTATTGCGCCTGTTTGGCGCAAAAATCGGAAAAAACGTAGTCATTCGGCCTTCGGTGAAAATTACCTACCCCTGGAAATTAACGCTCGGGGACTACGCATGGGTAGGGGATGACGCGGTGTTATATACCCTGGGCGAGATTACGATTGGCGCGAATTCGGTGGTGTCACAGAAATGTTATTTGTGCACCGGCAGCCATGACTTTATGAGTCAGCATTTTGATATTACCGCTTCGCCTGTTGTGATTGGCGAAAAATGCTGGCTGGCAACGGATGTTTTTGTTGCACCGGGTGTTTCTGTTGGTGATGGCACGGTAGTCGGTGCCCGCAGCAGCGTTTTTAAATCGCTACCGGCAAATACAGTTTGCCGTGGCAACCCCGCAGTGGTGATACGCGAACGCGTTGAAACTGAAAAACTTTGATAAGTACAGAGGAATATAAACATGTCTAAAGTCGCTCTCATCACCGGCGTTACCGGGCAGGATGGTTCTTACCTGGCAGAGTTACTGCTGGAAAAAGGTTATGAAGTACACGGTATTAAACGTCGTGCATCTTCTTTCAACACCGAACGTGTCGATCATATTTACCAGGATCCGCACGCGGCGAACCCGAAATTCCACCTGCACTACGGCGACCTGACCGATACCTCCAACCTGACCCGTATCCTGCAGGAAGTGCAGCCGGATGAAGTCTACAACCTGGGCGCGATGAGCCACGTTGCGGTCTCCTTCGAATCCCCGGAATACACCGCTGACGTGGATGCCATGGGTACCCTGCGTCTGCTGGAAGCCATTCGCTTCCTGGGTCTGGAGAAGAAAACCCGTTTCTACCAGGCATCCACCTCTGAGCTGTACGGTCTGGTGCAGGAAATCCCGCAGAAAGAGACCACGCCGTTCTACCCACGTTCTCCGTACGCGGTAGCAAAACTGTACGCCTACTGGATCACCGTGAACTACCGTGAATCCTACGGCATGTACGCCTGTAACGGCATTCTGTTCAACCACGAATCACCGCGCCGCGGCGAAACCTTCGTGACCCGCAAAATCACCCGCGCTATCGCCAACATCGCGCAGGGTCTGGAATCATGCCTGCACCTCGGCAACATGGACTCCCTGCGTGACTGGGGCCATGCCAAAGACTACGTGAAAATGCAGTGGATGATGCTGCAGCAGGACAAACCGGAAGACTTCGTGATTGCCACCGGCGTGCAGTACTCCGTACGTCAGTTCGTGGAAATGGCTGCCGCGCAGCTGGGTATCAAACTGCGCTTTGAAGGCACCGGCGTGGAAGAGAAGGGTATCGTGGTGTCCGTGACCGGTCACGACGCGCCGGGCGTGAAGCCAGGCGACGTGATTGTCCAGGTTGACCCGCGCTACTTCCGTCCTGCTGAAGTGGAAACCCTGCTGGGCGACCCAACCAAAGCGCACGAGAAACTGGGCTGGAAACCAGAAACCACTCTGCAGGAGATGGTCTCTGAGATGGTGGCCAAAGATCTTGAAGCAGCGAAAAAACACTCTCTGCTCAAGTCTCATGGCTACGAGGTTGCCATCGCGCTGGAGTCCTGAGAATGACAAAACAACGTATTTTTGTCGCCGGTCATCGCGGAATGGTGGGTTCCGCGATTGTTCGACAGCTGGAACAGCGCGGTGACGTCGAGGTGATTGTCCGCACGCGTGACGAGCTGAACCTGCTCGACAGCCGTGCGGTACAGGACTTCTTTGCCAGCGAACGCATTGACCAGGTGTATCTGGCGGCGGCGAAGGTGGGTGGCATTGTTGCCAACAACACCTACCCGGCGGATTTCATCTACGAAAACATGATGATCGAGAGCAACATCATTCACGCGGCGCATCTGCACAACGTGAACAAGCTGCTGTTCCTCGGCTCATCCTGTATTTACCCGAAAATGGCGAAGCAGCCGATCGCCGAAAGCGAGCTGCTGCAGGGTACCCTGGAAGCGACCAACGAGCCGTACGCGATTGCCAAGATTGCCGGGATCAAGCTGTGCGAGTCCTACAACCGTCAGTACAACCGTGACTATCGTTCGGTGATGCCGACCAACCTGTACGGACCGCACGACAACTTCCACCCGAGCAACTCGCACGTGATCCCGGCGCTGCTGCGTCGTTTCCACGAGGCGACCGCCGAGAACGCACCGGACGTGGTGGTGTGGGGCAGCGGCACGCCGATGCGGGAATTCCTGCACGTGGACGACATGGCTGCCGCCAGCATTCACGTGATGGAGCTGGATCGCGAAGTGTGGCAGGAGAACACCGAGCCGATGCTGTCGCACATCAACGTGGGCACCGGCGTGGACTGCACCATTCGCGAGCTGGCGCAAACCATCGCGCAGGTGGTGGGCTACAAAGGCCGCGTGGTGTTTGACGCCACCAAGCCGGACGGCACGCCGCGCAAACTGCTGGACGTGACCCGACTGCATCAGCTGGGCTGGTATCACGAGGTGTCACTGGAGCAGGGGCTGGCCAGTACCTACCAGTGGTTCCTGGAAAACCAGCATCGCTTCCGGGGGTAATGATGTTTTTAAGTCAGGAAGATTTTGCCACGGTGGTGCGTTCCACTCCGCTCATCTCAATTGATTTGATCGTGGAAAACGAACGCGGCGAGTTCTTGCTGGGGAAACGAACCAACCGTCCTGCACAGGGCTTCTGGTTCGTGCCTGGCGGGCGCGTGCAGAAGGATGAGACGTTGAGCGATGCGTTTGAGCGTCTCACTCTGGCGGAACTGGGCCTGCCGCTGCCGATGGCAGCGGGCCAGTTTTACGGGGTCTGGCAGCACTTCTATGACGATAACTTTTCAGGTACCGGGTTCTCCACGCACTATATCGTGCTGGGGTTCCGCCTGAAGGTGAGTGAGGCAGACCTGCGTCTGCCTGATTCTCAGCATGACGACTACCGCTGGCAGACGCCAGAGGCGCTGCTGGCGAGCGACAATGTGCACGACAACAGCCGTGCCTATTTCCTTGCCGATCGTCAGTCTGAGGTGCCGGGCTTATGAAAATATTGGTGTATGGAATCAACTACTCGCCGGAGCTGACCGGTATCGGGAAATATACCGGCGAGATGGTCGAGTGGATGGCGAGCCAGGGACATGATGTGCGGGTCATTACCGCGCCGCCGTACTACCCGGAATGGAAAGTGGGGGAGCGCTACTCAAGCTGGCGCTACCGTCGCGAAGAGGGCGCGGCGACCGTCTGGCGCTGTCCGCTGTATGTGCCGAAGCAGCCCTCGACGCTGAAACGGCTGATTCATCTCGGCAGCTTTGCGCTGAGCAGCTTCTTCCCGCTGATGGCACAGCGTCGCTGGAAGCCGGATCGCATCATCGGCGTGGTGCCGACGCTGTTTTGCACGCCGGGCATGCGCCTGCTGGGCAAACTCTCCGGCGCCCGCACCCTGCTGCACATTCAGGATTATGAAGTCGACGCCATGCTGGGCCTGGGGATGGCAGGCAAAAGCAAAGGTGGCAAGGTGGCGAAGCTCGCCAGCGCGTTTGAGCGCAGCGGCCTGCATAACGTCGATTATGTCTCGACCATTTCGCGCTCAATGATGAACAAGGCGCAGGAGAAGGGCGTCCCGGCCCAGAAGGTGATCTTCTTCCCGAACTGGTCCGAAGTGGCGCGTTTTCGCGACGTGACTGAGCAAGACGCCCAGACGTTACGTGCAGAGCTCGGTCTGCCTGATGATCAAAAAATCATTCTTTACTCAGGCAACATCGGCGAAAAGCAGGGGCTGGAGAACGTGATTGAAGCGGCTCAGCAGCTGAGCCAGCATCCATGGATGTTTGTGATTGTCGGGCAGGGCGGTGGGAAAGCGCGGCTGGAGAAGATGGCGAGCGAGCGCGGCCTGTCCAACGTGAAGTTCTTCCCGCTTCAGTCCTACGAGGCACTGCCTGCGTTGCTGAAGATGGGCGACTGCCATCTGGTGGTGCAAAAACGCGGCGCGGCGGATGCGGTGCTGCCGTCCAAGCTGACCAACATTCTGGCAGTGGGCGGTAACGCGGTGATTACGGCCGAAGCCGAAACCGAATTAGGCCAGCTGTGTGACAGCTACCCGGGGATTGCAGTGTGCGTGGAGCCGGAATCGGTCCCGGCGCTGGTCTCCGGCATTGAACAGGCACTTGCCATGCCAAAAGTAAACACGGTGGCACGTGAATATGCCGAACGCACCCTCGATAAAGAGAACGTGCTGAGCCAATTTATTGCAGATATACGGGGATAAATCATGAGTCAAACCACTTTGTATCCGGTTGTGATGGCTGGTGGCTCTGGTAGCCGGTTGTGGCCGCTGTCCCGCGTGCTCTATCCAAAACAGTTCCTCTGTCTGAAAGGGGATCTCACCATGCTGCAGACGACGGTAAACCGTCTGCAGGGCGTGGAGTGTGAAAGCCCGGTGGTGATTTGTAACGAACAGCACCGTTTTATTGTTGCCGAGCAGCTGCGCCAGCTGAACAAACTCACAGAAAATATCATTCTGGAGCCTGCCGGACGCAACACCGCACCCGCGATCGCCCTGGCGGCGCTGGCGGCAAAACGCAGCAGCCCGGATTGTGATCCGCTGATGCTGGTGCTGGCGGCAGACCATGTTATTCAGCAGGAAGAGGCCTTCCGCGACGCGGTTCGCGCGGCCATTCCTTACGCGGAAAGCGGCAAACTGGTGACCTTCGGCATCGTGCCGGATCTGCCGGAAACCGGCTATGGCTATATTCGTCGCGGCAACGTAACGCCGGGCGAAGGCGACAGCGTGGCGTTTGACGTTGCGCAGTTCGTTGAGAAACCGAATCTGGAAACCGCGCAGGCCTACGTCGCCAGCGGGGAATATTACTGGAACAGCGGCATGTTCCTGTTCCGCGCCGGTCGCTATCTGGAAGAGTTGCAGAAATACCGTCCGGATATCCTGAGCGCCTGCGAAAAAGCCATGAACGTGGTGGATCCGGATCTCGATTTTATCCGCGTCGACGAAGCGGCTTTCCTCGCCTGCCCGGAAGAGTCTATTGACTACGCGGTCATGGAGCGCACGGCAGACGCCGTGGTGGTGCCGATGGATGCGGGCTGGAGCGATGTGGGCTCCTGGTCCTCTCTGTGGGAGATCAGCGCCCATACCCCGGAGGGTAACGTCCATCATGGTGATGTGATTAGCCACAAAACCGAGAACAGCTACGTCTATGCTGAATCCGGCCTGGTGACTACGGTCGGGGTGAAAGATCTGGTGGTGGTCCAGACGAAAGACGCCGTGCTGATTGCCGACCGTAACGCCGTGCAGGACGTTAAAAAAGTGGTTGAGAAGATCAAGGCGGATGGCCGACACGAGCACCACATTCACCGCGAAGTGTACCGTCCGTGGGGCAAATACGACTCCATCGATGCGGGCGAGCGTTATCAGGTGAAGCGCATCACCGTGAAACCGGGCGAGGGGCTGTCGGTGCAGATGCACCACCACCGCGCGGAGCACTGGGTGGTGGTAGCTGGTACGGCGAAAGTCACCATCGACGGTGAAGTGAAACTGCTGGGCGAAAATGAGTCCATCTATATTCCGCTGGGGGCGACGCACTGTCTGGAGAACCCGGGGAAAATTCCTCTCGACTTAATTGAGGTGCGCTCCGGCTCGTATCTGGAAGAGGACGATATCGTGCGCTTCCAGGACCGCTACGGCCGGGTCTAGCACCGTCTTAAACGCCGGATGGCGCTTCGCTTATCCGGCCTACGAATGAATAAAAACAATTTTGCCTGTTAATCGGGCGGGCCAACTGTTGCCTGAAAAAGGGGTCATCATGGAAAAGTTAACCTGTTTTAAAGCCTACGATATTCGCGGCAAGCTGGGCGAAGAGCTGAATGAAGACATTGCGTGGCGCATTGGCCGCGCGTACGGCGAATATCTGAAGCCAAAAACCATCGTGCTGGGCGGCGACGTGCGTCTGACCAGTGAATCCCTGAAGCTGGCCCTGGCGAAAGGGCTGCAGGACGCGGGGGTGGACGTGCTGGACATCGGCCTGTCCGGGACCGAAGAGATCTATTTTGCCACCTTCCACCTCGGCGTGGACGGCGGGATCGAAGTCACCGCCAGCCATAACCCGATGGATTACAACGGCATGAAGCTGGTGCGCAAGGGTGCGCGTCCCATCAGCGGCGACACCGGACTGCGCGACGTGCAGCGTCTGGCGGAAGCTAACGATTTCCCGCCGGTGAACGAGGCGAAGCGCGGTAGCTACAAAAAAATCAACCTGCAGAAAGAGTACATCGACCACCTGCTGGGCTACATCAACGTGGCAAACCTGAAGCCGCTGAAGCTGGTGATTAACTCCGGTAACGGCGCGGCCGGCCCGGTGGTGGATGCCCTGGAAGCCCGCTTTAAAGCACTTAACGTGCCGGTGACGTTCGTCAAAGTGCACAACACACCGGACGGCAACTTCCCGAACGGTATTCCTAACCCGCTGCTGCCGGAGTGCCGCGACGACACCCGTAACGCGGTCATCGAGCATGGCGCAGATATGGGCATCGCCTTTGACGGCGATTTCGACCGCTGCTTCCTGTTCGACGAGAAAGGCCAGTTCATCGAAGGCTACTACATTGTCGGCCTGCTGGCGGAAGCGTTCCTTGAGAAAAACCCTGGCGCGAAAATCATTCATGACCCGCGTCTGTCCTGGAATACCGTTGACGTGGTCTCTACCGCAGGCGGCACGCCGGTGATGTCCAAAACCGGTCACGCCTTTATTAAAGAACGCATGCGTGAAGAAGACGCCATCTATGGCGGCGAGATGAGCGCCCACCACTACTTCCGTGATTTCGCCTACTGCGACAGCGGGATGATCCCATGGCTGCTGGTGACCGAGCTGCTGTGCCTGAAGGGGAAAACCCTCGGCGAGCTGGTACGCGACCGTATGGCGGCGTTCCCGGCGAGCGGAGAGATCAACAGCAAGCTGGCGCAGCCTGCCGAGGCCATTGCCCGCGTGGAGCAGCACTTTGCCATTCACGCGCTGGAAATTGACCGCACTGACGGCATCAGCATGGCGTTCCCGCAGTGGCGCTTTAACCTGCGCTCGTCCAATACCGAGCCGGTGGTGCGCCTGAACGTGGAATCACGCGCCGACACCGCGCTGATGGAAGCCCGAACGAAGGACATTCTGGCGCTGTTGAATCAGTAATACGAAACCTTACCCCTTACCCTAACCCTCTCCCCAAAGGGGAGAGGGAACTTGAACACCCTCTCCCCTTTGGGGAGAGGGCCGGGGTGAGGGGGGAAGTGTGGGTTGAATAAAGGAACAACGATGACGAATCTAAAAAAACGCGAACGAGCGAGAACGAATGCATCGTTAATCTCTATGGTGCAGCGTTTTTCTGATATCACCATCATGGTCGGTGGATTGTGGGCGGTGTGTCGGATCAGCGGGCAATCGTTCTTATACATGCATCTGCTGATGGCACTGATTGCGCTGGTTGTGTTTCAGATGATCGGCGGGATGACGGATTTCTATCGTTCGTGGCGTGGCGTCAAAATGACCACCGAACTGATGCTGTTGCTGCAGAACTGGACCTTAAGCCTGATCTTCAGCGCGGGCCTGGTGGCGTTCAGCCATGATTTTGATAATCGTCTGGTGACCTATCTCTGCTGGTATCTGGTGACCAGCGTCGGCATGGTGGTTTGTCGCTCCCTGATCCGCTTCGGCGCGGGCTGGCTGCGTAACCGGGGCTATAACCGTCGCTTCGTTGCCGTAGCAGGGGATTTGCCGGTCGGGCAGGTGCTGCTCGACAGCTTCCGCAAAGAGCCGTGGTTAGGGTTTGAAGTGGTCGGGATTTATCACGACGCGAAGCCGGGCGGCGTGCCTGCGGACTGGGCGGGCAACTACGAACAGCTGATTGACGATGCCAAAGCGGGCAAAATTCACAACGTTTACATCGCCATGCAGATGAAAGACGAATCCCGCATTAAGCAACTGATGCGAGAGCTGGCGGATACCACCTGCTCGGTGATCCTGATCCCGGACGTGTTTACCTTCAACATCCTTCACTCCCGCATTGAAGAGGTGAACGGCGTGCCGGTGGTACCGCTGTACGACACGCCGCTGTCAGGGATTAACCGCGTGCTGAAGCGTCTGGAAGATATCGTGCTCTCTTCACTGATCCTCCTGCTGATCTCCCCGGTGCTGTGCTGCATTGCCCTGGCGGTGAAGCTGAGCTCTCCCGGGCCGGTTATCTTCCGCCAGACCCGCTACGGCATGGACGGTAAGCCCATTATGGTGTGGAAATTCCGCTCCATGAAGGTGATGGAAAACGACAAAGTGGTGACCCAGGCCACGCAGAACGATCCGCGCGTGACCCGCGTGGGGAACTTCCTGCGCCGTACCTCGCTGGATGAACTCCCGCAGTTTATCAACGTCTTTACCGGCGGCATGTCGATTGTCGGACCTCGTCCCCATGCGGTTGCCCACAACGAACAGTACCGCTCGCTGATTGAAGGCTACATGCTGCGCCATAAAGTGAAGCCAGGCATCACCGGCTGGGCGCAGATCAACGGCTGGCGCGGTGAAACCGACACGCTGGAAAAAATGGAAAAACGCATTGAATTCGACCTGGAGTACATCCGTGAGTGGAGCCTCTGGTTTGATATCAAGATTGTTTTTCTGACCATCTTTAAAGGTTTCGTGAACAAAGCGGCGTACTAAGATGAGCTTACGTGAAAAAACCATCAGCGGCGCCAAGTGGTCAGCGATGGCGACCATCGTCATTATTGGCCTCGGCCTGGTGCAGATGACCGTGCTGGCGCGCATTATCGATAACCACCAGTTCGGCCTGCTGACCGTTTCGCTGGTGATTATCGCGCTGGCCGATACGCTGTCTGATTTTGGTATCGCCAACTCGATTATCCAGCGCAAAGAGATTAGCCATCTGGAGCTGACCACGCTCTACTGGCTGAACGTCGGGCTGGGGATTTTCGTGTTTGTGCTGGTGTTCCTGCTGAGCGATACCATCGCCAGCGTGCTGCACAACCCGGATCTGGCGCCGCTGATGCGTACGCTGTCGTTTGCTTTCGTGGTGATCCCCCACGGGCAGCAGTTCCGCGCGCTGATGCAGAAAGAGCTGGAGTTCAACAAGATCGGCATGATCGAGACCAGCGCCGTGCTGGCGGGCTTTACCTTCACCGTAGTGAGCGCCCATTTCTGGCCGCTGGCCATGACCGCCATTCTGGGGTATCTGGTTAACTCTGCCGTGCGCACGCTGCTGTTCGGCTATTTTGGCCGCAAGATTTACCGTCCGGGGCTGCATTTTTCACTGGCGTCCGTCTCCTCCAACCTGCGTTTTGGCGCATGGCTGACGGCGGACAGCATCATCAACTATGTGAACACCAATCTCTCCACGCTGGTGCTGGCCCGTATTCTCGGGGCGAGCGTCGCGGGGGGCTACAACCTGGCCTACAACGTTGCGGTCGTCCCGCCGATGAAGCTGAACCCGATTATTACCCGCGTGCTGTTCCCGGCGTTCGCCAAGATTCAGGACGACACCGAGAAGCTGCGGGTCAATTTCTACAAGCTGCTTTCCGTGGTGGGGATTATCAACTTCCCGGTGCTGCTGGGGCTGATGGTGGTTTCCAGCAATTTCGTGCCGCTGGTGTTTGGTGAAAAATGGAACGGCATTATCCCGATCCTGCAGCTGCTGTGCGTGGTGGGGCTGCTGCGCTCCGTGGGGAATCCGATCGGTTCTCTGCTGATGGCAAAAGCGCGCGTGGATATCAGCTTTAAGTTCAACGTCTTTAAAACCTTCCTGTTTATTCCGGCAATTATCGTCGGTGGACACATGGCGGGCGCCATCGGCGTCACGCTTGGCTTCCTGCTGGTGCAGGTCGTCAACACCGTGCTGAGCTACTTCATCATGATCAAGCCGGTGCTGGGCTCCAGCTACCGTCAGTACATCCTGAGCCTGTGGCTGCCGTTCTATCTCTCCCTGCCGACCCTGGCGGTGAGCTACGGCCTGGGCATGATCCTGACCGGTCATCTGCCGCTGGCGGCGCTGCTGGCGGTGCAGGTTGCCGCGGGCGCGCTGGCATTCGTCGTGATGATTGTGCTGTCACGCAATGCGCTGGTGGTGGAGATGAAGCGCCAGTTTTGCCGTAACGAAAAAATGAAAACGCTGCTTCGCGCAGGCTAGTTATTTAAGAGGCCATTATGAAATTATTAATTCTTGGCAACCATACCTGCGGCAACCGTGGCGACAGCGCCATCCTGCGCGGTTTACTGGATGCGATTAACACCCTTAAGCCTGAGACCGAAGTGGACGTGATGAGCCGTTATCCGGTCAGCTCATCCTGGTTACTCAATCGCCCGGTAATGGGCGACCCGCTCTACAGCCAGATGAAACAGCATAACAACGCCGCGGGCGTGATGGGGCGCGTAAAGAAAGTGCTGCGTCGTCGCTACCAGCACCAGGTGCTGCTTTCCCGGGTGACCGATACCGGCAAGCTGCGCAACATCGCTATCGCCCAGGGCTTTACCGATTTCGTTCGTCTGCTGTCGGGCTATGACGCGATTATTCAGGTCGGCGGGTCGTTCTTCGTCGATCTGTACGGCGTGCCGCAGTTTGAACATGCGCTTTGTACGTTCATGGCGAAAAAGCCGCTGTTTATGATTGGTCACAGCGTGGGGCCGTTCCAGGATCCACAGTTTAACCAACTGGCAAACTACGTTTTCGGCCACTGCGATGCCCTGATCCTGCGCGAGTCGGTCAGTCTTGAAATGATGAAGCGCAGCGAGATCGACACCTCGAAAGTGGAGCACGGCGTGGACACGGCCTGGCTGGTGGATCATCAGGAAGAGAGCTTCCAGGCAAGCTACGCGGTGCAGCACTGGCTGGACGTGGCGGCGAAACAGAAAACCGTCGCGATTACCCTGCGCGAGCTGGCCCCCTTCGATAAACGTTTAGGTACCACGCAGGCGGCGTATGAGAAAGCGTTCGCTGACGTGGTGAACCGCGTGCTGGACAGCGGTTATCAGGTGCTGGCGCTCTCCACCTGCACCGGTATCGACAGCTATAACAAAGACGACCGCATGGTAGCGCTCAACCTGCGCAGCCTGGTGAATGACCCGTCCCGCTATCACGTGGTGATGGACGAACTGAATGACCTCGAGATGGGCAAGCTGCTCTCCGCCTGCGACCTGACGGTGGGTACTCGTCTGCACTCGGCGATTATCTCCATGAACTTCGGTACGCCGGCGATTGCCATTAACTATGAGCACAAGTCCGCCGGGATCATGCAGCAACTCGGTATGCCGGAAATGGCCGTGGATATCCGTCATCTGCTGGATGGTTCGCTCGGCGCGATGGTCGGGGACACGCTGGGTCAGTTGCCTGCCATCAATGAACGCCTGGCCGTGGCGGTGAAAGCCGAGCGCGAGAAGGGGATGGGGATGGTGAAATCGGTACTCGATCGCGTCCGGGAGGGGAAATGAAGGTTGGTTTCTTCTTACTGAAATTTCCGCTGTCGTCTGAAACCTTTGTTCTGAACCAAATCACCGCGTTTATCGATATGGGATATGACGTGGAGATCATCGCCCTGCAAAAGGGCGATACCCAAAACACCCATGCGGCGTATACCCAGTACGGGCTGGAGGCGAAAACCCGCTGGCTGCAGGATGAGCCGTCCGGGAAGCTGAGCAAACTGCGCCACCGGGCCAGCCAGACCTTACGCGGGATCCATCGCCCGTCGACCTGGCGAGCGCTGAATATTTCCCGCTATGGCGCGGAGTCGCGCAATCTGATCCTGTCGGCCATCTGCGGGCAAACGGCGCAGCCGTATCGTGCGGATGTGTTTATCGCCCACTTTGGCCCGGCGGGGGTCACCGCCGCGAAACTGCGCGAACTGGGGGTGATCGACGGGAAAATTGCGACCATTTTCCATGGCATTGACATCTCCAGCCGTGAAGTGCTGAACCACTACACGCCGGAGTATCAGCAGCTTTTCCGCCGCGGCGACATGATGCTGCCCATCAGCGAGCTGTGGGCCGGACGCCTTAAAAACATGGGCTGCCCGGGAGAGAAAATTGCCGTTTCGCGCATGGGCGTGGATCTCACGCGCTTTACCCGCCGTCCGGTGAAGGTGCCGGGCAAACCGCTGCAAATTATCTCCGTTGCTCGCCTGACCGAGAAAAAAGGGCTGCATGTGGCGATTGAAGCCTGCCGCCAGTTGAAGGCGCGCGGGGTGGATTTCCACTATCGCATACTCGGGATTGGCCCGTGGGAGCGTCGTCTGCGCACGCTTATCGAACAATATCAGCTTGAAGATGTTGTCGAGATGCCGGGCTTTAAGCCGAGCCACGAGGTCAAGGCGATGCTCGATGAGGCGGACGTATTCCTGTTGCCGTCCGTAACGGGCACCGATGGCGATATGGAAGGCATCCCGGTGGCGCTGATGGAGGCGATGGCCGTCGGCATCCCGGTGGTATCGACCCTGCACAGTGGGATCCCGGAGCTTATCCAGTCTGACTATTCCGGCTGGCTGGTGCCGGAAAATAACGCCATGGCGCTGGCCGACCGCTTAGCCGCTTTCAGCGACATCGACCAGCAGGCGCTGGAGCCCGTGCTCCACAATGCCCGACAAAAAGTCGAGGCAGATTTTAACCAGCAGGTGATTAATCGTCAGTTAGCGAGCCTGCTGCAAACGTTGTAACGCCGAGGTTGTATGCTGAAAAAGATTACCCGACGCACTTTTGTCTCTTCTCTCTCCGCGCTGGCGGCCACGCCGCTGCTCTCCTCCCGCCTTGCGCGGGCGGCAGGCGGAAGAACGGTTTCTGTTAATCAGTACAATAACAACGACTGGATCGCCGCCTTTAAGCAGGCGTTTACCGAAGGGGATACGGTTGTGGTCCCCGCAGGGCTGACCTGCGAAAACATCAATACCGGCATTTTCATTCCTGACGGGAAAACGCTGCTGATCCGCGGGGCGTTAACCGGCAACGGACGGGGCCGCTTTGTCCTGCAGGAGGGCAGTAAGGTCATTGGCGAGGGCGAGGGACGCACGGAAAATATCACCCTGGACGTTCGCGGCTCTGACTGTGCAATCAAAGGACTCGCGATGAGCGGGTTTGGTCCGGTGACGCAGATCTACATCGGCGGTAAGAAGCCCAGCGTGATGCGCAATCTGGTGATTGATAACATCCGCGTGAGCCAGGCCAACTATGCCATTCTGCGCCAGGGTTTCCATAACCAGGTGGACGGCGCCCGCATCACAAACAGCAAATTTAGCCACCTGCAGGGCGATGCGATCGAGTGGAACGTGGCCATCAATGACCGTAATATCCTGATTTCTGACCATGTGATCGACAACATCAACTGCACCAATGGCAAGATCAACTGGGGCATTGGCATTGGTCTTGCCGGGAGCACCTACGATAACGACTATCCTGAGAAGCAAACCGTTAAGAACTTCGTGGTGGCTAACATTACCGGCAGCAACTGTCGTCAGCTGGTGCACGTCGAAAACGGAAAACATTTTGTTATCCGCAATATAAAGGCCAAAAATATTACCCCTGACTTCAGTAAAAAGGCGGGAATTGATAACGCTACGGTAGCGATTTATGGCTGTGATAATTTCATTATTGATAATGTCGACATGGTCAATAGCGCCGGCATGTTAATCGGTTATGGGGTGATAAAGGGCGATTATTTGTCCATTCCGCAGAACTTCAAACTCAACAATATCCATCTCGATAATCGCCAGCTTGCCTATAAGCTGCGCGGAATACAAATTTCATCCGGTAACGCGACGTCGTTTGTGGCGATTACCAACGTTGAGATGCAGCGTGCCACTCTGGAGCTGCACAATAAGCCCCAGCATCTTTTTATGCGCAATATCAATGTGATGCAGGAAGCCGCTGTGGGCCCGGCCCTGAAGATCAATTTCGACCTGCGTAAGGACGTGCGGGGAAAATTCATGGCGAGAGACGAGACGCTGCTGTCACTGGCGAACATTAAAGCAGTGAATGAGAAAGGACAAAGTTCGGTGGATATTGACCGGGTCGATCAGCAGGTGGTGAATACCGAACGGCTGAATTTTGCGCTTCCGCACAGATAATCGACAAGCGTCAGTTTTGAGACTATTCCTGGTACGAAATTGTGATCGAATCAGATTACAACTACAGAAATTAGTGTGGTCAGGGCGTAACATTACCCGAGAATTACGGCAAATCATGCTGGCGAAATCAGGTTTAAGAGCTATAATTCGTCAACCATTTTAAGGTGGAAGATATAATGATTAATTTGAAAGCAGTCATTCCGGTAGCAGGCCTGGGCATGCATATGCTGCCAGCCACAAAAGCCATTCCAAAAGAGATGCTGCCGATCGTCGACAAGCCAATGATTCAGTACATTGTCGACGAGATTGTTGCTGCAGGGATCAAAGAAATCGTCCTGGTTACCCATTCTTCAAAGAATGCGGTAGAAAACCATTTCGACACCTCTTACGAACTCGAAGCGTTGCTTGAGCAGCGCGTCAAACGCCAGCTGCTGGCGGAAGTACAGTCTATTTGTCCTCCAGGCGTGACCATCATGAACGTGCGTCAGGCACAGCCGCTGGGTCTGGGTCACTCTATTCTCTGTGCCCGTCCGGTTGTGGGTGATAACCCGTTCATCGTGGTGCTGCCGGATATCATCATTGATACCGCTTCTGCGGATCCGCTGCGTTACAACCTGGCGGCCATGGTGGCACGTTTTAATGAAACGGGTCGTAGCCAGGTGCTGGCGAAACGCATGAAAGGCGATCTCTCCGAGTACTCTGTTATCCAGACCAAAGAAGCGCTGGAGACGGAAGGGCAGGTGAGCCGCATTGTGGAATTCATCGAAAAACCGGATCAGCCACAGACGCTGGACTCAGACCTGATGGCGGTTGGCCGTTATGTTCTGAACGCGGATATCTGGGCCGAGCTGGAAAAAACCGAGCCAGGTGCCTGGGACCGTATTCAGCTCACCGACGCGATTGCCGAACTGGCGAAGAAGCAGTCTGTCGATGCGATGCTGATGACCGGTGAGAGCTACGACTGCGGTAAGAAGCTGGGCTATATGCAGGCGTTTGTGAACTACGGGCTGCGTAACCTGAAGGAAGGGGCGAAGTTCAGAAGCCGGATTGAGAAACTGCTGGCAAACGACTGATATTTCGTAACTGATTTAAGTAAACGGCAGTTATCATTGGGTATGTGACAACATAACCAAAATGATAACTGCCGTTTTTTGTTATTAATTCTAATAATAACATGGATTTATCTGATTCAAATCTCTCCAGATTTGTAACGATTTGTGCTTGTTTCTGAGGTCGTTTAGGACGACAATTAACGCCAGTTTTTGTCTGATTCCAGACAAAATACCCAATTTCAAATTTCGCTCAGTGCACTGGTAGCTGTTAAGCCAGGGGCGGTAGCGTGCATAATTTCTGCGATCGCAATTAAACAGACGGTTTCAGAGCGCCAGTATCTCGACATATTTAATAGACGGAACAGATAACGTGAAAATTCTTGTGACGGGCGGGGCCGGCTTTATCGGCTCAGCAGTTGTGCGACATATTATTAAAAATACCCAGGACGAAGTCGTCAACGTGGATAAACTGACGTATGCGGGAAACCTCGAGTCGCTTACCGAAGTCAGCGATAGCGATCGATATGCTTTTGAGCATGCGGATATCTGTGACAAGACGGCTATGGATCGTATTTTTGCTGAGCACAAACCCGATGCGGTAATGCACCTGGCAGCGGAAAGCCATGTTGATCGTTCCATTACAGGCCCTGCTGCGTTTATTGAAACCAATATCGTGGGCACCTATGTGCTTCTGGAAGCGGCTCGCGCGTACTGGTCAACTCTGGATGATAACGCAAAGAAAGCATTCCGTTTCCATCATATCTCGACCGATGAAGTTTACGGTGATTTGCCTCATCCTGATGAACATCCGGCTGGAAGCGATTTGCCGCTGTTTACTGAAACGACGGCCTATGCGCCAAGTAGCCCGTACTCTGCTTCGAAGGCCTCAAGCGATCATCTGGTTCGTGCCTGGCTGCGTACTTATGGTTTCCCGACCATCGTCACTAACTGCTCTAATAACTACGGCCCGTACCATTTCCCTGAGAAACTGATTCCGCTGGTGATCCTGAATGCGCTCGAAGGTAAAGCCTTACCTATCTACGGCAAAGGCGACCAGATCCGAGACTGGCTGTATGTGGAAGATCACGCGCGTGCGTTGTACACCGTTGTTACCCAGGGTAAACCGGGGGAGACCTATAACATCGGTGGTCATAACGAGAAGCAGAATCTGGATGTTGTGCACACGATTTGCGATCTGCTGGATGAGATTGTGCCAAAAGAAGGTTCTTATCGCGATCAGATCACCTATGTTGCCGACCGCCCGGGGCATGACCGTCGCTATGCGATTGATGCGCATAAAATCGGCGTTGAACTGGCATGGAAGCCTGAAGAGACGTTTGAAAGTGGAATTCGTAAGACCGTGGAATGGTACCTGAGCAACCAGGACTGGGTTAACAACGTAAAAAGCGGTGCCTATAAAAGCTGGATCGAACAGAATTACGGAGAACGTTAATTGTGAATATTCTTCTGTTCGGGAAGACAGGGCAGGTAGGTTGGGAACTCCAGCGTGCGCTGGCGCCGTTAGGGAATTTAATAGCGCTTGATGTGCACTCGAAAGAGTACTGTGGCGATTTCAGCAAGCCAGAAGGGATTGCTGAGACGGTTCGTGCCATCAAACCTGATGTTATCGTTAATGCTGCAGCGCATACTGCTGTTGATAAAGCGGAATCAGAGCCTGAATTCGCCCAGTTATTGAATGCAACAAGCGTTGAGGCCATTGCGAAGGAAGCGGCGAAAATTGGTGCCTGGGTTGTTCATTATTCAACAGATTACGTTTTTCCGGGCGATGGCGATAAACCATGGCGTGAAACGGATGCGACAGCGCCATTAAATGTTTATGGGCAGACTAAACTTGACGGTGAAAAAGCGCTGCAAGCACATTGTCCTAACCATCTTATTTTTCGTACCAGTTGGGTTTACGCGGGTAAAGGCAACAATTTCGCGAAAACCATGCTGCGTCTGGCGAAAGAGCGTAAAGAACTTTCTGTTATCAACGATCAAGTTGGTGCGCCTACGGGAGCAGAATTACTGGCAGATTGTACCGCACATGCTATTCGTGTAGCGATGGTAAAACCAGAATTGGCTGGTCTTTATCACCTTGTCGCGTCAGATACGACAACCTGGTATGACTATGCTGCGCTGGTATTTGATGAAGCCAGAAAGGCAGGCATTGAACTGGCGATTGAAAAACTCAATGCTGTTCCGACAAGCGCTTACCCGACACCTGCTCGCCGGCCGCAGAATTCGCGGTTAAGCACAGAGAAATTCCAGCATAACTTTGGTCTGGTATTGCCAGCATGGGATGTTGGCGTGAAGCGCATGTTAGCTGAGCTTTTTACTGTCCAATCACTTTAATCATTAAATAAATGCCCGGATTCGGGCATTTTGCGTTTACAGAGAAATTATAATGGCTACGCGTAAAGGTATTATTCTTGCTGGTGGATCCGGCACTCGTCTCTACCCTGTGACCATGGCGGTGAGTAAACAACTGCTGCCCATTTACGACAAACCAATGATTTACTATCCGCTGTCTACACTGATGCTGGCAGGGATTAAAGACATTCTGATCATCAGTACGCCACAGGATACCCCGCGCTTTGAACAACTTCTGGGCGACGGCAGTCAGTGGGGATTAAACCTTCAGTATAAAGTACAGCCAAGCCCTGATGGACTGGCTCAGGCCTTTATTATTGGTGAAGAGTTCATTGGTGACGACAACTGTGCGCTGGTGCTGGGCGATAATATTTTCTACGGCCATGACCTGCCTAAACAGCTGGAAGCCGCAGTGAGTAAAGGCGACGGTGCAACGGTATTCGCCTACCACGTCAACGATCCTGAACGTTATGGAGTGGTGGAGTTCGACAAAAATGGTACGGCCATCAGTCTGGAAGAGAAGCCGCTGGAGCCTAAAAGCAACTATGCTGTAACGGGTCTCTATTTCTACGACAATGATGTAGTGGAAATGGCGAAGAACCTTAAGCCTTCAGCGCGCGGTGAGTTGGAAATTACCGATATTAACCGTATCTACCTTGAGCAGGGCCGTCTGTCTGTAGCGATGATGGGACGTGGCTATGCCTGGCTGGATACCGGTACGCATCAGAGCCTGATTGAAGCGAGCAATTTTATTGCGACCATCGAAGAACGTCAGGGGCTTAAAGTCTCTTGTCCGGAAGAGATTGCTTTTCGTAAGGGATTTATTGATGCAGAGCAGGTAAAGATACTGGCTGAACCACTCAAAAAAAATGCTTATGGTCAGTATTTGCTCAAAATGATTAAAGGTTATTAATCTATGAATGTTGTAAAGACAGATATACAAGATGTGCTGATTTTTGAGCCGAAGGTTTTTGGTGATGAGCGAGGGTTTTTCTTTGAAAGTTTTAATAAGAAAAACTTTGAAGAGTTAACAGGACGTGAAATAGAATTTGTGCAAGATAACCATTCTAAATCCTGTAAAAACGTATTACGTGGTCTTCATTACCAACAAGCACCTTATGCACAAGGAAAATTAGTTCGCTGCATAGCTGGTGAAGTTTTTGACGTAGCTGTGGATATACGTAGAGAATCGGAAACATTTGGTAAATGGGTTGGGGTATATCTTTCTGCTGAGAATAAACGGCAGTTATGGATACCTGAAGGTTTTGCTCATGGTTTTGTTGTTCTTAGTGAAGTTGCTGAGTTTCAATATAAAACAACAAATTATTACAACCCCGGTAGTGAACGATGTATTGCATGGAATGACCCTATGCTAAATGTACATTGGCCGATTTCTGAGAATGAAGTCATTCTCTCAGAGAAAGATAAATTAGCTCCAGATTTTATAGAACATATTAAGGATGAACAATGATTCCATTTAATAAACCATACTTACAAGGGAAAGAACTCTTTTATATATCCCAGGCGGTAAGTTTAGGAAAAATATCTGGTGACGGTTTTTTTACAAAAAAATGTCACGAATACTTTGAAAATAAATATGCTTTTAAAAAAGTATTATTAACAACATCTTGTACCGATGCACTTGAAATGGCCGCGATATTACTTGATATTAAGCCAGAAGATGAGGTCATTGCACCGGCTTATACATTTGTATCTACAGTAAACGCTTTTGCACTGCGAGGTGCAAAACTAGTTTTCGCGGATAGCTATGCAGATAATCCAAATGTTGACCCAAACTCAATCCGAGCTAGTATAACTGATAAAACGAAAGCTATTATTGTTGTTCATTACGCTGGTGTAGCATGTGATATGGATGAAATTATGTCCATTTCTAAGGAATATAATATTCCTGTCATTGAAGATGCTGCGCAAGCTATTGATTCCTTCCATAACGAAAGACCTCTGGGAAGTATTGGTACATTCGGTACTTTTTCATTCCATGAAACAAAAAACATTATCTCGGGTGAAGGTGGAATGCTTGTCATCAATGATGAAAGCTATTTTCAGCGAGCAGAAATTATAAGAGAAAAAGGGACCAACAGATCTTCATTCTTCAGAGGAGAGGTTAATAAGTATGGATGGGTTGATATCGGATCATCCTTCCTTCCATCCGATATTATTGCAGCATATCTTTTTGCGCAATTAGAAAACTTAGAGCTCATTCAGAAACAGCGAAAAGTATTGTGGGAGAGATATCGTGCTAATTTGAGTGAATTAGAGACTAAAGGATTTATTAAGCTACCTGTAATTCCTGATTTTGCTACTAATAATGCCCATATGTTTTATGTAATATGTGCTGATATAGAAAAAAGAACAGCATTAATTAACTATCTTAAAGGATTCGAAATTCATTCTGTTTTCCATTATTTATCACTTAATAAAAGTGATTATTATTTGTCAATCGGTGATGAAGTTGAATTGGCAAATAGTGACCATTTTAGTGATTGCTTGTTAAGACTTCCGATGTTCTATGAATTAACGATAGAGCAGGTAGATTATATTTGTGAAAAAATAAAAAATTTCTATAACTAATCTCTTGACCACGTAGTGTAATGTTTGGGTTATCATCAAATAACCTTCTTCTTAATAACAAGAAATTTATATAATGATTAAAGAAGTCAAGTTATTAACATATATATATGGCGTAAGAATATATACAGCTGTCGTTGCGATCTTGCTGATTCCTTTGTTAATAAAGAGGATTGGTGTAGAAGCATATGGATTACTTGGCTTCTTTACAGTATTACAGGCATGTTTAAGTATTTTGGATGCAGGAGTAGGTGGGGTATTAACAAGAGAAGCTATTATATCGAAGCAAAATATTAAGCGGTTTGAAAAATTCAATATATTGTATCGGAAAATAATTTTAATATTTATTGGCATAGCAATATCGCTCATTCTGTTGGGAGGTTTATTTAGCTATAAATTTAGTACATCGTGGCTAAAAACAAATATCAAAGATTCCACATTAATTATATGCACAACACTGATGTTTTGCATTTTTGCACTAAGATATTTGCAGGGGCCATTCAGAAGTTTATTACTTTCTAATGAATCCCAGATTACAATTACGACTATTAATTTAATAAACACAACGCTATCGCAACCTTTTACACTTGTTTTATTATATGTTTTCAAAGGCGATGTTATCTTTTATTTTATAATGCAGCTTTTGAGTGCAGCGTTAACTTGTGGATTGATGATCTTTTTTAGTGAACGAGTGAGAAAAAACATATTAAAGACAATCGATAAACAACAAGTTACTGATGATGATACTAGTGAGATATCCATTTCAAAATTCTTTTCGTTTGCATTGCAGTTGTCAATGCTCACGATTCTATGGGTAGTGGTAAACCAATCGGATAAGTTAACACTGACGCGTTTTCTGCCTTTATCCGAATATGCAATGTATAGTATCGCTATTTCTATAATGGGGATTCTGGCAATTATTAGCGATCCTTTAAATCAGTATCTACAGCCAAGACTGACCAAATATTTCCATGAAAAAAATACGCTACAATATTCAAGATTATATTTTCATGCATTTAAATTTATAATTACTATTACTATACCCTTAAGCATCTTTTTGTTTTTCTTTTCTGAGAAGATACTTTTTATATGGAGTAACAATACACATCTCGCTACAGAAGTATCCAAATATTTACCATGGCTGTTTTTAGGGGGGGTGTTTTCAATTTATTCAAATCTAATATTCTTGCTTCTCTATAGCCAGGGACAGTTAAAAAAACATACTGTCGTGTATGTGATTTTTAGCGCAATAATAATTCCGTCAAACATTTTTATCGCTAAGAACTTTCATGGTGATGGAACGTCTGTGTTTTATGCAGTGAATGCTATCCTCTTATTTATTTTGTGGGGAGGATATAACCTTACTGAAAGATTCAAATATGGACTAGGAATAATAATCTTTTATATTATACCTTTGGTCATTATAGAACTCATTTATTATTATTACATATCTAAAATTGAAGCGTTTAGTGGAAGCCGGTTATTATCTTTTGCATATTTATCTTTGTTAGGGTTTGGAAGTGTTCTAATTTCTATGTGCTATATTTTTGGAATGCATAAAATATTACCTTCTTTTGATTTTAAAATGAGTAAAAAATGAAAGTGTTTATATGCGCGCCTTCTTTTGATGAGAATAGTGGTGGTTCTGTAGTTCTTCATCGTTTATGTCATATTATTAATGAATTTAGCGAACATAACGCTTTTCTTGTAAAGTTAAAACCAACATACTCAGGAAAAATAACGATTAAAAAAATACTTCAGCAATTAAAATGGGCAGTTCGCTCGAAGTCTTGTTTTAAAACGCATGCTGAATGGAATACTCCGCTATGGAATACGAAAAAAATTCCTGAAGATGGGATCGTCATATATCCGGAAATAGTTAATGGTAATCCTCTTGGGGCCAAACATGTCGTAAGATGGTTACTGCATCAGCCTGGCTTTCATACATCCATCATCAATTATGAAGCTGGCGAAATGTATTATAAGTTTAACTCAGCTATTAAAGATTTTCAGAGAGATGGGTCGTTTACATCTCAGCATGAATTGAAAGTTATTTATTACCCAATTGATATATATAATGAAAGTAATGATGTGAAAGATATAGACTGCTGTTTCATGGTTAGAAAAGGAACTTATAAAGAAAAAATACATCCCGCTAATGCAGTACAAATTGACGGTTTAAGTCATAAAGAAGTAGCCGCTATTTTCAAGCGCTCTAAAAAGTTCATTTGTTATGATGATTACACCGCCTATTCAATTTTTGCTGTGTTATGTGGTTGCCCATCATATGTTGTACCAGCTCAAGGGCAGTCGATAGAAGATTGGTATCCAAATTTATCGGACAGATATGGTATTTCTTTTGGTTTCTCAAAAGAGCAAGAGGAGTGGGCACAAAGCACAAGAGAAAATGTTTATAATCACATTATTGCAGAACATCAACGATCAAATGAAACAGTACTTAAATGCTTATCTGAGATGTCTATATATTTCCATTTGAAGTGATGGAATATACTTGTACATAAATTTTTTCGCAAAGCGTAAATTCGCCAATCTTTGCAAAATAATATTTCGCTTCTTGTTATTTTAATGTTCATTAAAGGTATGCATATGCGTGTATTTGATGTCTGTTTTACACTTTACGCTTCAAATACAACTTTTGATTTTATTACTCAATATCATCAAAAGGCTGGAAATAAAATTAAGTTTTTATGGTGTAAGATTTTACTATCTTTACCTTTTAAAATTTTAAATAAATTCAAATTGATTTCTCTACGAGATAATTTTATCTATACTTTAAAAGGAGAGTCAAAAGATAAACTCTTCAAATTTTCAACTATTTTTGTTGACGATTTTCTCAAATCTAAAGAAAATGAAACAACGATGAAATTACTTTTATCAAATCAATCAGATTCTATTTTGATATCCGCTTCCCTGGATCCTGTAATTGATGCAATTGCTAAGAAATTAAGTGTTACCGGGTACTCTTCAAAATTACAATACAAAAATGGTCATTGCACTGGTAGATTAGAGATAGATCTCAAAGGTAATAAACATACTAAAATTATTCCAGAGGAACTAGAGTTGGTTGTTACTGACAATATGAGTGATATTAATCTAATAAAAAATAGTCAACAATCCTATATTGTTACTCGAAAAAATAATAATGAAAAGTGGCTGGTATTACTTTCACATAACAATGTGGATTTAGGAAGGATTAAATTTTTATGAAACTATATATACCATTTTCCTATCTTCTCATTACCAGAATTAAAACAAAGCATGAAAGAATTAGTTGGTTTATCATTTACCCTCTTTTTCTTTTGCTCACAGTAATTATATTAAAAGGAGATGTATTAAATTTCATAGTTAGTTTTATTATGATAATGTCCTTATATGAAATAGGATATCTTGACAATGATTTTAGAACTGTAAAAAAAGAGAAAGATCCTACCCTTCGCGCCACAACACAACGTGCATGGATAGAAAAAAATATAATTTCGCTTGTGGTTTCTAGAATATTAATTTCTGTTGCATTGGGGGTTTTTCTATATTTTAAAACTGATTTTTCTCAGCAGATAACAATATTGCTTTTGATGGTTTTACTGTTGTGTGGCTTTTACTATCATAATACATTGCGCTCTCGATGGAATGTATTGACCTATTTTATTGTGGTTCTCTGTCGCTATATCATCCCAGTTATTGCATCTGTAAACAGTGTTCATTTTCCATATTTAGTTCCGTTTATTATTCTCTCGTTTCCTTTAGTCCGTACTATTGAGCATGCTTGTAAAGAGAAATATGGTTTTATTAAAGTTAAGAAACTTGTAAGGAACCCAGATCTTTTTCGTGTAAAATGGTACATGCTAGTGACATTGCTCATTTTTACAATAATGATAATGCACCGTGTTAACATTTCAATCGAATTATTTGTTCTAAGCATGTATTTTCTTTTGTACAGAATTGCAACACTGTATATTTCCAAAACAAAACAAGTTATGAGAAATAAACATCAATCTTATAATTGGGAAGACAATGAAAAGTAAGACAGCCGCGATAGTTATTCTATTTAACCCTACAAAAGGAAATACTGAGAAATTATTAATTGAGCTTAAGGAGCAATGTGACTTCGTCGTACTTGTTGATAATACACCTGAAAATATTCCCAGAACGTTAGGTCCGAATTTGAAGTTCGAAAATGTGATCTACGACGATCTAAAGATGAATATGGGGATAGCTTACGCTCAAAACCATGGTTTCCTCAAAGCTGTTAATCTAGGTTGCGATATCTTTTTCACTTTTGACCAAGATTCAACAATTGGGAAAAATTATATTTCTGAAATGTATAATGAATATATTAAATGTGCAAAAATAAATAAACACGTAGCTGCATTAGGCCCTTTAATAATAAATGAGAGGAATAACTCTCAGTACGATCGTGAAATTAATATTGGTAAAGAGTTCGCTGAGGGGGTTTATTCTGTAGAAAGTATTATTTCCTCAGGCGCACTGATTCCCTTAAATGCTCTTACATATGTAGGATTAAATAAATCGGAATGGTTTATCGATCTGGTAGATATCGAATGGTGTTATCGAGCCCGGCATCTTGGTTGGGAAGTTCTTTCAACCAAAAATGTTACGCTACAACATAATATTGGTATGCAGGATGTTAACATTTTAGGAGTACGCAGCTTCGCTAAATGTAGTCCTTTTAGATTATATTATGTTTATAGAAATTGGCTATTGGCAAATAGAGAAATTTCATTCCCTCTGAAATACAAGATCAAAAAATTATTTGTTATGCCATGCAAATTTATAATCTATGCATTAAGTGATAACGGTCTTGCACGAATCAAGTTTATGCTTCAGGGAATTCGTGACGGGTTAAAAGGTGTGAGTGGGCCACATCGTTAAAATTCTTTTAACAAAGTAAAATTTTCTGAGGTTAAATTGGCTATCAAACATTTTAGAATATACATGCTTTTTCTTTGCATGGTGGCAATATCATTATTCTTTGGCTTACGGATGTTAGGGCAGGATAGCGATTTTATATCTTATGAAACTTTTTACGATAGTATTAATGATCAGTTTGCTTTTTCAGATACACGGTTTGAATTTGGCTTTGTATTGATAAGTTATTTTTTTAAACAAGTCCTCAATACTGACATTCATGTGCTGCTGGTCTTCATAGCATTTGTCTCATTAACGATTAAACAATACCTTTTTTCTAAATCAAATAATAGATTCCTCATTGCAATTATTTATTTGATGGGTATAGGGCTTCTGCATGAAATGACACAGATTCGTGTAGCTATAGCTATAAGCTTTGTTCTTTTAAGTCTTTACTTTAAATCGAACGAACGAACTAAATTGTCATTTTTGTTTTTTATACTTTCAATATTGTTCCATTACTCCATGGCATTCTTTATTATGGGCCTGATAATACCCAACTCATGGTTGGCGAACAACAAACTAAAAATACCTGTAATTTTTCTTTATGCAGTAATAGCAGCAGTTATTTTGTATTTCATACAGGGTATTCTAATTTCTAATTTTAGCATGATAAGATTATATGCCAGCCGGGCTGATAATGAGAGTTTTAATTTTGCATCTATAAGATTTATGGGGCTGCTATTACCCCTGATAATTGGTGTTTTTTCGTTTAACAATCTTTCAGTCTTTCAAAAAAGATGTTTTATAATTTCTATGGCGGCATATGCGATTTCAATACCTGCATCACTAATTCCTACGATTGCCAGCAGAATATTCGAGTTAGGATGGACTTGCTTTTATTTTTGGGTTCCAGGAGTTACCAATAGGTGGAATAAAACAATTGCATTGTTCTTTCTGACTTTTGTAAGTGTATATTTTGCGGTTAGAAATATCTACCTTGAGCCAATTTTTGGTATGCAATAAGTTATTTGATATTTTGTGTTTCGCTTGTTATTGATATTTTTTTTGCAAAAAATAATAATTCGGGTGAAAAAAAATTTGGTATATGTTGAGAATTTGATTGAAATGAAGAGTGTTCATAATGATTAATAATGAGCGAAGGACGTTGTTGTATTTCGTAAACGTTGATTGGTTTTTTATTTCACATCGTTTGCCAATAGCTTTGAAAGCACTTCAGCAGGGTTACCACGTTGTAATAGCATGTCGTTTTACTACTCACCGTGAGCAACTGGAGTCTATGGGATTCGAGACTTATGAAATCCCTTTCAGTAGAAGTGGTGTTGGGCTATTTTCAGAAATGAAAACTCTTCTCAAAGTGCGAAAAGTTATCAGCATAACACGTCCTGATATTATACATTCGATTACTATTAAACCAGTTATATATTCAGGATTAATGCGGAAAACATTCTTTAAAAAGAGTGCAATGGTATCAGCAATATCGGGATTGGGATATGTTTTTACGTCCCCAACCTTGCGTGCAAAATTAATCAAGCTGACTGTTTCATTGCTTTATAAAATCTCGCTCAGTGGGAAAGGAAAAATTGTTATTTTCCAAAATACTTCTGATGAAAATATTCTTAGTAATATAGTTGGTTTGACTCGCGATGATAAAGTTTTGATCAAAGGTTCTGGCGCTGACCTGAATGTCTATAATTATAAGCCTGAGATGGATGATTGCTCCGTTAAGGTTTCAATGGCATGTCGCTTGTTAAAAGATAAAGGTGTTTATGAATATATCGAGGCTGCCAAACTCGTTAAGGAAAAATACCCTCGCGTTGATTTTTTACTTATCGGAACCCCTGATATCGAAAATCCAAATTCAGTCATGCTTCATGAAATCGAAAAATGGGCAAGCGATGGAGTAGTGAAATATTTAGGCCACAGAACAGATATTCCCGAGATTTTTAGCCAGTCTAATATTGTCTGCCTCCCTTCTTTTTATGGCGAAGGGGTTCCGAAAGTTCTTATTGAAGCGGCGGCATGCGGTAGAGCTATTGTCACTACAAATAACCCTGGCTGCAAAGATGCGATTATTGATGGGAAAACTGGTCTCTGTGTTCCAATAAAAAATTCAGAGGCTTTAGCTGACGCTATTGTAACTTTAATCGAGCATCCTGAACTAAGACGCAAAATGGGAATTGCGGCTAGAGATTTTGCTGAACAAGAATTCGACGTTAACTCTGTGGTGGATAAACACATGAGTATTTATAATCGACTTGTTGGGTAACATAACATCATTTTTTAACCCAAGAGTAGTTAGTTTTTTTCATTTTCCTTTATGGTCCGGCATCAATATATTATTTGTAATATACTAATTTCGCTATAAAGTTCTTTAATTACATTTTGGACTATCCCGCACTTATAGTGAGTGAACGTTTTTTAAAAGCAATTTTAGCTACCTCCATGGCCTTAACCTGAGTTAACATTATCAACATATTCAAGCCGCGCATAAGTCGCGGTGACCACACCTGACAGGAGTATGTAATGTCCAAGCAACAGATCGGCGTTGTCGGTATGGCAGTGATGGGGCGCAACCTGGCGCTCAACATCGAAAGCCGTGGTTATACCGTCTCCGTTTTCAACCGCTCCCGTGATAAGACCGAAGAAGTCATCGCTGAGAACCCAGGTAAGAAACTGGTTCCTTTCTATACGGTTAAAGAGTTTGTTGAGTCCCTGGAAACGCCTCGTCGTATCCTGTTAATGGTGAAAGCGGGTGCAGGTACCGATGCTGCTATCGACTCCCTGAAACCTTACCTGGACAAAGGCGACATCATTATTGATGGCGGTAACACCTTCTTCCAGGACACCATCCGTCGTAACCGTGAACTGTCTGCCGAGGGCTTCAACTTCATTGGTACCGGTGTTTCCGGTGGTGAAGAGGGTGCGCTGAAAGGCCCATCCATCATGCCGGGTGGCCAGAAAGAAGCGTACGAACTGGTCGCTCCTATCCTGACTAAAATCGCCGCTGTCGCGGAAGATGGCGAGCCGTGTGTGACCTATATCGGCGCAGACGGTGCAGGCCATTACGTGAAGATGGTTCACAACGGTATCGAATACGGCGACATGCAGCTGATCGCTGAAGCGTATTCGCTGCTGAAAGGCGGCCTGAACCTCTCCAACGAAGAACTTGCCGAGACCTTCAGCGAGTGGAACAAAGGCGAGCTGAACAGCTACCTGATCGACATCACCAAAGATATCTTCACCAAGAAAGATGAAGAAGGTAAATACCTGGTTGATGTGATTTTGGATGAAGCAGCAAACAAAGGTACCGGTAAATGGACCAGCCAGAGCTCTCTGGATCTGGGTGAACCGCTGTCTCTGATCACCGAATCCGTATTCGCGCGTTACATCTCTTCTCTGAAAGAGCAGCGTGTGGCGGCATCCAAAGTGCTGTCTGGCCCGCAGGCCAAACCAGCCGGCGACAAAGCCGAGTTCGTTGAGAAAGTGCGTCGCGCACTGTACCTGGGCAAAATCGTTTCTTACGCACAGGGCTTCTCTCAGCTGCGTGCGGCATCAGACGAAAACAACTGGGATTTGAACTACGGTGAAATCGCGAAGATTTTCCGCGCGGGCTGCATCATTCGTGCGCAGTTCCTGCAGAAAATCACTGATGCCTATGCGGAAAACGCAGGTATCGCGAACCTGCTGCTGGCACCATACTTCAAGAAAATTGCGGACGAATACCAGCAGGCGCTGCGTGACGTGGTTGCCTACGCTGTGCAGAACGGTATTCCGGTTCCAACCTTCTCCGCTGCAGTGGCCTATTACGACAGCTACCGTGCTGCCGTTCTGCCTGCCAACCTGATTCAGGCTCAGCGTGACTACTTCGGTGCGCATACCTACAAACGCACTGATAAAGAAGGTGTGTTCCACACCGAATGGCTGGATTAATCTGATTTAACGTTGTCAGAAAGCAGGGCCCGGTGAATCTCACCGGGCTTTTTTTATCGCGCTTTTGCCCATGTGGACTCGCTTTGCCGGACAAGAGCCTTTTAATCCCTCCTAAACCACTGCATTTTCTCAATTCCCTGGCCGGGCGTTTGCCTTGACAGCCGCTCAACATAAGAGGTAAAAACCTCAACAGTTGTTTATTGCGGTGGTGTGCTGACGCCTCCTGAAACTCAAACTTGAAGAAGTTGAACGAATGAAAATAACCATCTCCGGAACAGGCTATGTCGGTCTCTCAAACGGCATACTGATTGCTCAAAACCACGAAGTGGTTGCGCTGGATATCGTGCAGGCCAAAGTGGACATGCTTAACCAGAAGAAGTCCCCGATTGTCGATAAAGAGATCCAGGAGTATCTGGCGAACAAGCCGCTGAATTTCCGTGCAACCACCGATAAAGAAGACGCCTATCGTGATGCGGATTTCGTTATCATCGCGACACCAACGGACTACGATCCAAAAACCAACTACTTCAACACCTCTACGGTGGAAGCGGTGATCAAAGACGTTATCGCGATTAATCCAAAAGCGGTGATGGTTATTAAATCGACTATTCCGGTAGGTTTCACAAAATCTATTAAAGAGAAGTTCGGTATTGATAATATCTTCTTCTCGCCAGAGTTCCTGCGTGAGGGAAGGGCGCTGTACGATAACCTGCATCCTTCTCGTATCGTTATTGGCGAGCGCTCAGCCCGCGCAGAGCGTTTTGCCGCACTGCTTCAGGAAGGTGCCGTTAAGAAGGATATCCCGGTACTGTTCACCGACTCCACTGAAGCCGAAGCGATTAAGCTCTTTGCAAACACCTACCTTGCCATGCGCGTTGCCTACTTTAACGAGCTGGACAGCTACGCAGAAAGCCTAGGCCTGAACAGCCGTCAGATTATTGAAGGCGTCTGCCTGGATCCTCGTATCGGCAACCACTATAACAACCCGTCATTTGGCTACGGTGGTTATTGCCTGCCAAAAGACACGAAGCAGCTGCTGGCCAACTATCAGGCTGTACCAAACAACCTGATTTCGGCGATCGTTGACGCTAACCGTACGCGTAAAGATTTCATTTCAGATTCTATCCTTGCGCGTCAGCCTAAAGTCGTCGGCGTATATCGTCTGATCATGAAAAGCGGTTCTGATAACTTCCGTGCCTCTTCCATTCAGGGCATCATGAAGCGTATTAAGGCGAAAGGGGTTCAGGTTATTATTTATGAACCAGCGATGCAGGAAGATGAGTTCTTCCACTCCCGTGTGATTCGCGATCTGGATGCATTCAAGCAGGAAGCGGACGTGATTATCTCTAACCGCATGGCGGAAGAGCTGGCGGACGTGGCGGATAAAGTCTATACCCGCGATCTGTTCGGAAGCGATTGATAGCGTCTAACACGCATAAAAAAACCCGGCAACATGGCCGGGTTTTTTATTTTCAGACCTTGTAGAAAGCGCGATACCAGTCGACAAAGTTTTTCACCCCGTCTTTGACTGAGGTCTGCGGTTTAAAGCCAATAACCTCATACAACGCTTTCGTGTCCGCGCTGGTTTCCAGCACGTCACCCGGTTGAATTGGCATCATGTTTTTCTCTGCTTCTTTGCCGAGTGCTTCTTCCAGCGCCGTAATGTAATCCATGAGCTCGACCGGAGAGCTGTTACCAATGTTGTAAACGCGATAAGGCGCGGAGCTGGTTGCCGGGGAACCGGTCTCGACGGTCCAGTCTGCATCGGCCTGAGGGATGACATCCTGCAGACGAATAATGGCTTCGGCGATGTCGTCAATGTAAGTGAAGTCACGCTTCATCTTACCGTAGTTGTAAACATCGATGCTTTTGCCTTCAATCATCGCTTTGGTGAACTTAAACAGCGCCATATCCGGACGGCCCCACGGGCCATATACGGTAAAGAAACGCAGGCCAGTGGTCGGCAGGTTATACAGATGGGAATAGGTATGCGACATCAGCTCATTGGCTTTTTTGGTCGCCGCATACAGTGACACCGGGTGGTCTACGGAGTCGTCAGTGGAGAACGGCATCTTGCGGTTTAGACCATAAACGGAGCTTGATGAAGCATACAGCAGGTGCTGTACCTTGTTATGACGACACCCTTCCAGCACGTTGAGGTGACCCACCAGGTTGGCGTCCGCATAGGCGTGTGGGTTTTCAAGAGAGTAGCGAACCCCTGCCTGTGCAGCCAGATGGATGACGCGATCAAACTTCTCGCTGGCAAACAGCGCCGCCATACCCTCACGATCGGCTAACTCCATCTTGTGGAAGGTGAAATTCGCGGATTTGAGCAAGTCCAGACGTGCCAGCTTAAGGTTCACATCATAGTAGTCATTGAGATTATCAATCCCGACGACCTGGTGTCCGGCGTCCAGTAAGCGTTTGCTGACATGAGAACCGATAAACCCTGCCGCGCCCGTAACCAAAAATTTCATATCTTCCCTCGTTAACTTTTCTATCTCGTCGATGCCTGCAGCATCAGAATTGCTATATGATAGCGCGTTGGCTGCGAGTTACATAACCCATCTTTCCGATATAACTCATCGGATTCTGATAGAAAAATCGCTGGCAACAGATACACTATGTAAACATGTTTATTTTTGCCCTTTTTCATCTGTTAGGGATTGTATGACGCAGAACAACAATACTCCGGTTAATAGCAGTAATGGCCCGGAGCAAATTGATTTACTTGATTTAGTGCTGCAGCTGTGGCGTGGAAAGTGGGTAATTGGCGCTTTTGTTGCTGTTTTTATCGTCCTGGCGGGTATTTATATCACTGTCGCAAAAGAGAAATGGACCTCTTCCGCGATCATTGCTCAGCCGGATGCTGCGCAGATTGCCACTTACGCCAATGCACTGAATATCCTTTACGGCGGCGCAGCGCCTTCGATGCTCGATATCCAAAACCGCGCCATTAACCGTTTCAATTCCTCATTTTCTGCTTTAGCTCAGGCGCTCGAAAACCAGGAAATACCTGAGAAGCTGACCATCGATACTACCGTTAAGGGTCAACCGCTGCCGTTAAGTGTCTCCTACCAGGGGGAATCTGCAGACGCGGCGCAAAAGCAGCTGGCGCAGTACATCCAGCAGGTCGACGAGCAAACGGCGAAGGAACTCGCGCTTGACCTCAAAGATAACATCAAGCAGCAGATCGCTACGCTAAATGACTCTCTGGAAAACCAGGAGAAGGTGGCTCAGGAACAGAAAGATCTGCGTATCAAGCAGATCACGGAAGCCCTCAAGAATGCTGAAGCGGCGAAAATTACCACTCCACAGATCCAGCAAACTCAGGACGTGACTCAGGAAACCATGTTCTTACTGGGAAGCGAAGCGCTGAAATCGATGATTGATAACGAAGCGTCTCGCCCGCTGGTGTTCTCCTCGGCTTACTATCAGACGAAACAAAACTTACTGGATATCGAGAAACTGAAGGTGAATCCGGACACTATTCACGTCTATCGTTATGTCATGAAGCCGGACCTCCCTGTCTATCGTGACAGCCCGAAAAAAGCCATGACGTTGATTCTTGCCGTCTTGCTCGGTGGGATTATCGGTTCTGGTGTGGTTCTGGGCCGCAACGCGCTGCGAAACTACAAACCCAAAGCCTGATTCACCGCAGATAAAAAAAACCGGGGAATTTCCCCGGTTTTTTTATCTATGCCGCTTACGAAGGTTTTCTATCACCGCCGTTAAATCCAGCTCCTGATCCTGCAGCAGTACCAGCAGGTGATACATCAAATCCGACGCTTCATTGGTCAACTCCTCGCGGTCATGTACCGTGGCGGCCAGCGCGGTTTCAACGCCTTCCTCACCCACCTTCTGCGCAATACGCTTGGTGCCGCTGGCGTACAGCTTCGCGGTATAGGAGCTTTCAGGATCCGCTGTTTTACGCTCAGCCAGTAACTGTTCCAGTTGATACAGGAACAACCACTGGTGGCTTGCCTCACCGAAGCAACTGCTGGTGCCTTTATGGCAGGTCGGGCCAATCGGATTGGCCAGTACCAGCAGGGTGTCGTTATCGCAGTCAGGCGTAATGCTGACCACATTCAGGAAATGGCCCGAGGTTTCACCCTTGGTCCACAGACGCTGTTTCGTGCGGGAGTAAAAGGTCACTTTGCCGCTGTCGAGTGTTTTTGCCAGCGCGTCCTGGTTCATATACCCCAGCATCAGCACTTCGCCTGAAACCGCATGCTGCACAACCACCGGCAGTAATCCGTCGGTTTTTTCCCAGTCCAGCTGTGCCTGTTGTTGCTCTGTTAACATACCCTGATCTCCACGCCCTGGTCGGCCAGGTACGTTTTTAACTCACCAATATTGATAATCTGTTTGTGGAACACGGAGGCGGCCAGCGCGCCATCCACGTTCGCGTCGCGGAAGGCTTCCAGGAAGTGCTCCATGGTGCCCGCGCCGCCGGAGGCAATCAGCGGTACGTGGCAGACCGCACGGACTTTTTTCAGTTGCTCAAGGTCATACCCGTTACGCACACCGTCCTGGTTCATCATGTTCAACACGATTTCGCCCGCGCCGCGCTTCTGCACTTCCTGCACCCAGTCGAGCGTCTCCCACTGCGTCACACGCGTCCGGCTCTCATCGCCGGTATACTGGTTGACGTGATATTTACCCGTAGCGGCGTCATACCAGGTGTCGATTCCCACGACAATACACTGCACGCCAAAGCGATCGGCGAGACGGGTAATCAGCTCCGGGTCGGCCAGGGCAGGGGAGTTGATGGAGATCTTGTCGGCACCAAACGAGAGAATTTTGGCGGCGTCGTCAGCGGACTTAATCCCGCCCGCCACGCAGAAGGGGATATCAATCACTTCCGCCACGCGCGCGACCCAGCTTTTGTCCACCACGCGGCCATCGCTGGAGGCGGTGATATCGTAAAATACCAGCTCATCTGCGCCTTCATCGGCATAGCGTTTTGCCAGCGGGACGATATCGCCGATGATCTCGTGGTTGCGGAACTGCACGCCTTTTACCACCTGGCCGTCACGCACGTCCAGGCAAGGGATTATCCGTTTTGCCAGCATTGAATCGCCTCCGTCACAGTAAATTTTCCTTCCAGCAGGGCCCGGCCCACAATTACGCCCTTCACACCGGTCCCGCGCAGCGCGGCGATATCGGCTAAGTCACCGATGCCGCCAGATGACTGGAACGCCACCTGCGGATAACTGGCGCAGACTTCTTCGTATAACGAAACGTTGGAGCCTGCCAGCGTGCCGTCGCGGGAGATATCCGTGCACAGCACGTGCTTCAGGCCAACTGGCAGATACATCTCGACCAGCGCTTCCAGCGTCACGCCGGAGTTTTCCTGCCAGCCGCTGACCGCCACCTGTTTATTACCCTGTTCATCAATGCGCACGTCCAGCGCCAGTACCAGCGCGTCGGCACCAAAACGACGGAACCAGCCTTTTACGGTCTCAGGCTCTTTCACCGCGGTTGAACCGACCACCACGCGCGCCACGCCCGCCTCCAGCAGTGCCGCGACGTCGTCTTCCGTACGCACGCCGCCGCCAACCTGGACGGGCACATCAACACCAGCAACCAGATTTTTCAGCAGGGGGATCTGGCGTTTCGCCGGATCTTTCGCGCCAGTCAAATCCACAAGATGCAGGACCTGCGCACCCTGGGCGGCATACTCCTGCAGGCGCGGCAGCGGGTCGTTCCCGTAGTCACGCTGCTGACCATAATCACCCTGATGGAGACGGACAACCGCGCCGTCAATTAAATCTAAAGCGGGAATAATCATCACATCTCCAGGAAATTTTTCAGCAGCTGCGCGCCAGCTGCGCCAGAGCGCTCCGGGTGAAACTGTACGCCGAAGAAATTGTCTTTCTGCACGGCCGCAGTGAACGCCTCGCCGTAGTTGCACTGGGCGATCGTATTCGCGTTCACCGGCATGGCGTAGCTGTGCACGAAGTAGAAATATGCCCCATCTTCAATGCCGCGGAACAGGCGGTCGCCCGCTTTGGCGTAGACGCGGTTCCAGCCCATGTGCGGCAGAGGCAGGCCGTGGTCGGCCATTTTCGGCACGTCTTCGTCGATAATGCCCAGCAGGTCAACGCCGTTACTCTCTTCGCTGCGACGTCCCAGAAGCTGCATGCCTAAGCAAATCCCCAGCACCGGCTGAGTACAGGCCTTGATCAGATCGACCAGCTCGCGCGCGTGGATCTGGTCCATCGCCGCCTGCGCGGTGCCAACCCCTGGCAGGAATAACTTATCGGCGCGCAGCACCACGTCCGGGTCACGGCTCACCACCGGCTCGTAGCCGTGGCGGGTGATGGCCGACTTTACGGAGTTCAGGTTGGCGCATCCGGTATCCAGAATCACCACATTCATTACAGCACTCCTTTCGATGAAGGCAGGGCGTCACCTTCCACGCGGATCGCCTGGCGAAGGGTACGGCCGAAGGCCTTGAAGAGACTCTCTACGCGGTGGTGGTCGTTCTTGCCCTTGGTCTTCAGGTGCAGCGTCAGGCCCATGGTGTAGGACAGTGAGCGGAAGAAGTGCTCCACCATTTCGGTGCTCAGATCGCCCACGCGCTGGTAGTTGAAGTCTGCTTTATATTCCAGGTGCGGACGTCCGGAGATATCCATGGCGCAGCGCGCCAGACATTCGTCCATCGGCAAAACGAAGCCAAAACGGTTAATACCGCGCTTATCGCCGAGCGCCAGCTTCAGCGCTTCACCCAGCGCCAGGCCGGTATCTTCCACGGTGTGGTGATCGTCAATGTACAGGTCGCCTTTGACCGTGATCTCCATGCGGAAACCGCCGTGGGTGGCAATCTGGTCCAGCATGTGGTCGAAGAAACCGACGCCGGTGTGGATCTTGCTGCCGCCTTCACGGTCCAGCCAGACCTTCACGTCAATCTGCGTCTCTTTGGTGTTACGCTCAACGTGGGAATAGCGGTCACGTTTGGTCAGCTGCTCGCCAATCATCGCCCAGTTAAGGTTGTTGCGGTCATAACGCAGCCCCGCGATACCCATGTTTTCCGCCAGCGTGATATCGGTGATGCGATCGCCGATGACATAGCTGTTGGTTTTATCCAGCACATCTTCCGCCAGATAGCGTTCTACCAGCTTCACTTTTGGCTTACGGCAGTCGCACTCATCGGCTGGCATGTGCGGGCAAATCAGCACCTCATCAAAGACCACGCCCTGAGAGGTGAGCACCTGCATCATCAGATTATGCGGGCCGTCAAAATCCGCCTGCGGGAAGCTGTCGGTACCCAGACCGTCCTGGTTGGTGATCATCACCAGCTTAAAGCCTGCTTTTTGCAGCTTCAGCAGCACCGGGATCACGTCGGGTTCAAAAGCCAGCTTGTCGAAACGATCGACCTGAAAATCGGCTGGTGGCTCCGAAATAAGGGTGCCGTCACGATCGATAAAAAGGATCTTCTGGGTCATACTTTCTCCGCTTTCAGGGCGTCAATCACGCGCTGGCTCTCTGCGCGAGTGCCTACGGTAATGCGCAGGCAACCGCTCAGGGAAGGTTGTTTATTCTGGTCTCGTAAGATAATGCCCTGATCCCATAAAGATTTAAATACGGCGCTGGAAGCGGTGAAGCGCACCAGGATGTAGTTGGTTTCCGAGTCGAAGACCTGTTCTACACAAGGAATCTCTTTCAGGGCGGTCACCAGATACTGACGCTCCTCAAGGATCTGCGCCACACGTTCGCGCATCGCGTTGATCCCCTGCGGGGTCAGCGCCTGGGCCGCAATGTCGGCAACCGGCGTGGAGAGCGGATACGGGGCAATCACTTTCAGCAGCAGGTCGATGACTTCTTTATTCGCCAGGGTGAATCCGCAGCGCAGACCCGCGAGGGCGAAGGCTTTCGACAGCGTACGCAGTACCACCAGGTGTGGATACTCTTCCAGCCAGCCTGCCAGCGTCGCCTGTGGACAGAACTCAATGTAGGCTTCGTCGGCCACCACCAGAGCTTTACCACGGGTCATCTCCAGCAGGGTACGGATATCCTGCGGGTTAATAATCTGCCCGGTCGGGTTGTTTGGGCTGCAGACAAACACCACTTTTACGCCGTCGAGATTGTCGGCAATGCCCTGCAGATCCAGCTGCCAGTTCTCCAGAGAGAGCACGTTACGGCACGCCACGCCGAAGGTTTCTGCGCTGACGCTGTACATGCCGTAGGTCGGCTGGCAGTACATCACCGCATCTTTACCCGGCTCGCAGAACGCGCGGATCAGCAGTTCAATACCCTCGTCGGCTCCACGGCTGACCAGCACCTGCTCTGGCTTCACCCCTGCGTACTGCGCGTAGTTCTCAATCACCGCTTTTGGCTGACACTCCGGATAACGGTTAAGCGTCTGCTGCGACAGCTCAAACTGCACCGCGGTCGGGAATTCGTTGGCGTTCAGCCAGACATCCCCTTTGCCCCCCAGACGGCGTGCAGACTGGTAAGGCGTCAGGCGACGGACATTTTCGCGGGCTAATTCTTCAATGTTCATGCTTGCTCCTTCAGGGCTGCAACGCGCAGCGTAACGGCATTTTTGTGAGCGGTCAGGCGCTCGGCGGCGGCCAGCGTCTCAATGGTGGATGCCAGTGAGGCGAACCCTTCACGGGAGAGTTCCTGCACGGTCATGCGTTTCTGGAAATCTGCCAGGCCCAGGCTGGAACAGGTTGAGGTATAGCCATACGTCGGCAGAACGTGGTTGGTGCCGGAGGCGTAATCGCCAGCGGATTCCGGTGACCAGTCGCCGAGGAACACCGAGCCTGCGCTGGTGATGCTGTCGACCAGCTCGCGCGCGTTACGGGTCTGAATAATCAGGTGCTCCGGGCCGTACTGGTTGGAGATGGCAATGCACTGCGCCAGATCGCGCGCCACAATCAGGCGGCTGGCCGCTAACGCCTGGCGTGCCATGTCGGCGCGGGGCAGGTCGGCAAGCTGGCGCTCGACGGCTTCGCCAACGCGCGAGGCCATATCGGCATCCGGGGTCAGGAGGATCACCTGCGAGTCCGGGCCGTGTTCCGCCTGGGAAAGCAGGTCAGACGCCACGAAATCTGGCGTTGCGCCGCTGTCGGCAATCACCAGCACTTCAGACGGGCCGGCAGGCATGTCAATGGCCGCGCCGTCCAGACGCTGGCTGACCTGGCGCTTGGCTTCGGTCACGAAAGCATTACCCGGGCCAAAAATTTTGTCGACCTTCGGAATGGATTCGGTGCCAAACGCCAGGGCAGAAATCGCCTGTGCGCCGCCCACTTTATAGACCGCCTGCACACCGCACAGTTTTGCCGCGTAGAGAATTTCATCGGCAATGGGCGGTGGGGAGCAGAGCACCACTTTCTGGCAACCGGCGATGCGCGCCGGGGTGGCCAGCATCAGGACGGTGGAGAACAGGGGAGCCGAACCGCCGGGAATATAGAGCCCCACAGACGCGACCGGACGGGTTACCTGCTGACAACGCACGCCGGGCAGGGTTTCGACATCCACGGTCTGCAGCTTCTGCGCGGTGTGGAAGGTATCGATGTTTTTCACCGCGACGGCCATCGCCTGCTTGATGTCATCCCCCAGACGATTGCTGGCATCCAGGATTTCCTGCTCGGTCACCCTCAATGCGCCGACGTCCGTCTTATCAAATTTTGCGCTGTATTCACGCAGCGCGTCATCGCCACGGGCTTTGACGTTATCCAGGATCTCCGCCACGGTGCGTGAGATGCTCTCGGAAGCGGAAATCGCCGGGCGCATCAGCAGCTCGCGCTGATGCGCGTCGCTACAGGTATTCCAGTCGATGATTGTGTTAAAGCTCATGGCAATTACTCCATCATCTTCTCAATTGGCAGCACCAGGATGGAGCTTGCCCCCAGCGCCTTCAGTTTTTCCATGGTTTCCCAGAACAGGGTTTCGCTACTCACCATGTGCATCGCGACGCGCTGCTGATCGCCCGCCAGCGGCAGGATGGTCGGGCGCTCAGCGCCTGGCAGGAGGGCAATCACCTCATCCAGACGCTCGGTCGGAGCGTGCATCATGATGTATTTGGATTCACGCGCCTGAATCACGCCCTGAATACGGGTCAGGAGTTTGTCGATCAGCTGTTGCTTGGCGTCGGCCATCTCGCCGTCACGCTGGATCAGGCATGCTTTGGAGCGGTAGATCACTTCCACTTCGCGCAGGCCGTTCGCTTCCAGCGTCGCGCCGGTGGAAACCAGGTCACAGATGGCGTCCGCCAGACCCGCGCGCGGAGCCACTTCAACTGAGCCGTTCAGCAGACAGGATTTAAACTGCACGCCTTTCTGGTCCAGGTAACGCTTTAACAGGTGAGGGTAGGAGGTGGCGATACGTTTACCGTTCAGCGCGGCCGGGCCGTCCCAGGCTTCATCAACCGGCGTCGCCAGCGACAGGCGGCAACCGCCGAAATCCAGACGACGCAGGGTGAAGTAACGCGGATCTTCCCCTTGCGCACGGCGGGTCAGCAGCTCTTCTTCCAGCACGTTTTCACCGATGATGCCAAGGTCAACGACGCCATCCATGACCAGGCCGGGAATATCGTCATCACGCACGCGCAGAATGTCGATGGGCATGTTTTCAGCCAGAGCAATCAGGCGCTGGGTGTGCAGGTTGATTTTAATCCCGCAGCGGGCCAGCAGTTCGCGTGAATCATCACTTAAACGGCCTGATTTTTGAATAGCTATGCGTAAGCGTGAGTTATCTAACATTCTTTATTCCTCGTTAACCTGTTTTAACCTGTCTGAATTCGGTCCAAAAAAAAGCCCCCGGAAGAAGATCTTCCGGGGGCTTTCTCATGCGTTCATGCACCACTGGAAGATCCAAACGTCTTCCAGCACACATCGCCTGAAAGACTAGTCAGGATGATGGTGATGATGGTGGTGTTTAAATTGAACGCGTGTCATATAAATTCTCGATGAATGCTTATTCATTTGATGTCTTTTAACCTAAACCAGTTGTGCGACATATTGCAAGGGCTTTTTTTGATCATTAATTCATTTCATATTGATGCTATGAATTGTGTGTTCTGCCGGGCTGGCGTAGCCTTATGAAAGACGAGTGAGAGTCAGGAGAATTCGCATGAAAAAGGTCGCGATTGTCGGTTTAGGGTGGCTGGGAATGCCGCTGGCGATGTCATTAGCCGCAAAAGGCTGGCAGGTGACCGGAAGCAAAACCACAGCGGATGGGGTCGAGGCAGCGCGCATGTGCGGTATTGATGGCGTTGAGCTGCGTCTTGAGCCGGAGCTGATATGTGATGCTGACGATCTGGACACGCTGATGAACGTCGATGCGCTGGTGATCACCTTACCCGCCCGGCGCAGCGGGCCGGGTGAGTCATTTTATCTGCAGGCGATGCAGGAGATTGTCGACAGCGCGCTGGCGCACCATGTTCCTCGCATTATTTTTACCAGTTCGACCTCTGTCTATGGCGAGGTGGAAGGCGTCGTAAAAGAGACTTCCGAGCGCCGTCCCGTTACCGCGAGCGGGCAGGTTCTGAAAGAGCTGGAAGACTGGCTGCATAATCTGCCCGGTACGCAGGTTGATATTGTGCGTCTGGCGGGACTGGTTGGACCCGGGCGCCATCCGGGACGTTTTTTTGCCGGTAAGTCTGCGCCAGACGGTCAGCATGTCGTCAATCTGGTGCATTTAGACGATGTTATTGCCGCGATTGAACTGCTCTTACAGGCTCCAAAAGGTGGACACATCTATAATATATGTGCACCGTCTCATCCGACGCGCAGCACGTTTTACCCGCTGATGGCACGTCAGTTGGGTCTGGCTCCGCCGGTTTTTGGGGAAGCAAAGGATGGTGGTAAAGGCAAAGTTGTTGATGGCAATCGCATTTGTCATGAGCTGGGGTTTGAGTATCAGTATCCCGATCCGCTGGTGATGCCCATGGAATAAGTCCCGCAGCGGAGACGATCGCACACCAGAAGGGGGGCGAGCATGAAACCGCTGCTGGATGTTCTAATTATTCTGGATGCACTGGAAAAAGAGGGGAGCTTTGCGGCTGCGTCGGCAAAGCTCTTCAAAACCCCTTCCGCGCTGAGCTACACCGTTCAAAAGCTGGAAAGCGATCTCAATATTCAGATCCTCGATCGCTCCGGGCATCGCGCGCGGTTCACCCGTACCGGACAAATGCTGCTGGAAAAAGGACGTGAAGTCCTCCATACCGTTCGCGAACTGGAAAAACAGGCCGTTAAGCTTCATCAGGGGTGGGAAAACGAGCTGGTGATTGGCGTGGATGACACCTTTCCCTTTTCTCTCCTGACGCCGTTGATTGAGGCCTTCTACCAGCACCACAGCGTGACCCGGCTTATTTTCATCAATGGCGTGCTGGGTGGATCCTGGGATGCCTTAACCCAGGGCAGGGCAGACATTTTTGTTGGTGCACTCCATGAGCCTCCCCAGTTGAGTGATTTTGGTTTTGCCCGCCTGGGCGTGCTGGAGCAGGTCTTCGCCGTGGCGCCACATCATCCGCTGGCGCAGGAGCCTGAACCTATAAACCGGCGCGTGATTAAGGGTTACCGCGCAATAGTGGTTGGCGACAGTTCGCGTCCGGAATGTGCGGTTTCCTCGCAACTGCTTGATGAACAGGAAGCGATTACCGTTTTTGACTTTAAAACCAAGCTGGAGCTGCAGATAAGCGGTCTGGGTTGCGGCTATTTACCCCGCTATCTGGCGCAGCGCTTTATCGATAGCGGTGCGCTTGTTGAAAAACAGGTACTTGCTCAAAACAGCAACGAATCGGTGTGGGTGGGCTGGAATGAACAGACCGCCGGGCTGGCCAGTGCCTGGTGGCGGGACGAAATTTTAGCAAATAGTGCTATCGCTGCTGTTTATGCTCAGGGCAGTGTCGAGAAATCAGCCAGTTAGCAAAAAGAAAATTCCCCGCTGCGTTGCAAAGTATTGCCTTTTGTATCCGATGTGGGGCAAAATGCCGCCGCTGCAACCAAATGAATAATCGACGATATAAAAGGCGTCGGTTATTTTTTTTTGCATGTACGAAACGAAACTAAAAACCAAGAGGCCGGGCTTCGTACCGGATAGATATTTACTAAAATCCGACAGTTGTTGTCGCTGAGGAAGAAAGAAATGGGGCAATTTTTCGCTTACGTGGCGGTTATCACCGTAAAGGAGAATAACTATGTCGCATAACGCAACTCCAAACACCTCTCGCGTGGAATTACGTAAAACGCTTACGTTGATTCCGGTTGTCATGATGGGTCTGGCCTATATGCAACCAATGACGCTGTTTGATACATTCGGTATCGTATCAGGCCTCACTGACGGTCATGTGCCGACGGCTTACGCCTTCGCGCTGGTGGCGATCCTCTTTACCGCGCTGAGCTACGGTAAATTGGTGCGTCGCTATCCGTCTGCGGGTTCCGCCTACACCTATGCCCAGAAATCCATCAGCCCAACTGTAGGCTTTATGGTGGGCTGGTCTTCGCTGCTCGACTATCTGTTCGCGCCGATGATCAACATTCTGCTGGCAAAAATCTATTTTGAAGCCCTGGTGCCGTCGATTCCATCCTGGATGTTCGTCGTGGCGCTGGTGGCCTTTATGACCGCCTTTAACCTGCGCAGCATTAAGTCTGTCGCCAACTTTAACTCCGTTATTGTTGTGCTTCAGGTTGTGCTGATTGCCGTTATTCTTGGCATGGTGATCTACGGTGTGTTCCACGGCGAAGGCGCGGGTACGCTGGCGAGCAGCAAGCCGTTCTGGTCTGGTGATGCGCATGTGATCCCGATGATTACCGGGGCGACCATTCTCTGCTTCTCCTTTACCGGTTTTGACGGGATCAGCAACCTGTCTGAGGAAACCAAAGATGCAGAGCGCGTGATCCCGCGTGCTATCTTCCTGACGGCGCTGATTGGTGGTCTGATCTTTATCTTCTCGACCTATTTCCTGCAGCTGTACTTCCCGGATATCTCCCGCTTCAAGGATCCGGATGCGTCTCAGCCGGAAATTATGCTCTATGTGGCGGGTAAAGCGTTCCAGGTTGGCGCGCTGATCTTCTCCACCATCACTGTACTGGCGTCCGGTATGGCCGCTCATGCCGGCGTTGCGCGTCTGATGTACGTTATGGGTCGTGATGGCGTATTCCCGAAAAGCTTCTTCGGCTACGTTCACCCAACCTGGCGTACCCCGGCGATGAACATCATCCTGGTGGGGGCTATTGCGCTTCTGGCAATCAACTTTGACCTGGTGATGGCAACGGCGCTGATTAACTTCGGTGCGCTGGTGGCGTTCACCTTTGTTAACCTGTCGGTGATCTCTCAGTTCTGGATCCGTGAAAAGCGCAACAAAACGCTGAAAGATCACTTCCAGTATCTGTTCCTGCCGATGTGCGGTGCGCTGACCGTAGGTGCGCTGTGGGTTAACCTGGAAGAGAGTTCAATGGTGCTTGGCCTGATCTGGGCGGGTATCGGCCTGGTTTATCTGGCCTGCGTCACGAAGAGCTTCCGTAACCCGGTTCCGCAGTACGAAGACGTCGCGTAATACTGTGTCGGGTGGCGGCTACGCCTTACCCGACCTACAAAACCCGTAGGCCCGCGTAAGCGCAGCGCCAACGGGCAAAAAAAGCCGGAGACATCGCCTCCGGCTTTTTTTATACCCATCGATCAAACTATCTCTTGCGCGTACTGGAACAGAGATTTCAACAGTGCCTGTTTCTCAGCATTCCCTTCATACTGGCCGTAAAGCATCTCCAGCTCCTGTGCATAGCTGTGCAGATACTCTGGCGTAAACACGTTGCGACGATGCTGCAGCCAGCGTTCCTGTTCCGCTTCATCCAGCGTGCCGGGGAAGTTACGCGCCCGGTAATTAAACATCAATTTTTCGATGCGTTTATCGGCGAAAGTGATATCCAGCGCCGGTAAGTTACGCGGCTCGGTTTGCAGAACGATGTTCATGGCCGCGCGATCGGCATCGCTGAAGAACCCATTGTACAACTGAGCATCCACGTTTTCAGACGGCACGAACGGCTCGGCTTCTGCAAAAATGGCCACCACTTTCTCCCGCACCTGCGGATTTTCACGCAGTACTTTCAGGTTATCGAGGCAGTGCTGGCGGTTAATGCCCAGCCTGTCCGCATCTTCCGGGCGCAGCGTATTCGCCTGCGCCAGGACCGGGCATTTGTTGATATGCACCAGTTTGACCGGTACCGCAGGCAGATCGCCGAGTTCATTTTTCGGCGTGTACAGCCGTTCGCGCAGGGTATCGCTGTCGAGCTCCAGCAGCGGCGAAATATCACCGGCTAAATCCACCATGATGACCGCATTACGGTTGTCCGGATGCCACGCCAGCGGGGCAACCCAGCTGGTATTGCCGCGCCAGGCACCAAACATGCCGGAAATATGCACCAGGGGTTTCATCTGCGGTACGTCGATAAGGGTCATGAGTTTCTGCTTGTTGCGATGGCTCAGCAGATACTCAAACAGCCGGGGCTGTGCAGTTTTCACCAGTTTCGCCATGGCAATGGTGGCATAGACGTCGGCCATCGCGTCGTGGGCATTGCTGTGCTCAATGCCGTTGGCACGCGTCAGGTGCTCCAGCCGGAAGCTGGGGAGTCCTTCTTCATTTTCTGGCCAGTTGATGCCTTCAGGACGCAGGGCATAACAGGCGCGCATGATGTCGAGCAAATCCCAGCGCGAATTGCGGTTCTGCCAGCTCCAGGCATAGGGATCGTAGAAGTTGCGATAGAAGATGTTGCGCGTCACTTCATCATCGAAACGGATGTTGTTGTACCCCACCACGCAGGTATGGGGAACGGTAAACAGATCGTGTATGCGGCGGGCGAACTCTGCCTCTTTAACGCCTTTCTCCCGCGCTTCCTGAGGGGTGATCCCGGTGACCATCACCGCGCCGGGCTGAGGCAGATAGTCATCCGCGGGTTTGCAGTAAAAAACCTCAGGCTCGCCAATGATGTTGAATTCGTCGTCGGTGCGGATGGCGGCAAACTGCGCCGGTCGATCCAGCGCCGGGTGTGTGCCAAAGGTTTCATAGTCGTGGAATAAAAAAGTCGGGCGTGCGGCAGAGTCAGACACCAGTAATACCATCCTGTTAAAAATTGACGTCACTATGGTAAACGATCGTGCGGGTCAGACCGAATAAAAAGCGCCGCCGTGTCGCAAATTTGCGCGTTGTCTTCAGAGAGAAATATGCGTTCTGTCACATTTTTTTGCAATTAAGCCAGGTAACGACAGCGGAACTCCCGTAAAAAGGTCATCGATTTTTAATGACCTGAGGATATACCGTTGAAACGCCGTCTGTTTATTGCTGTTTCTTTACTCGCTTCGAGTGTCTCATCTGCCTTTGCGGCCGAACCACTGGATTTTTCGCCGCAGCCTCCGGCCATTCAGGCGGGCTCCTGGGTACTGATGGATTACACGACTGGTCAGATCTTAACGGCGGGCAACGAACATCAACAACGTAATCCGGCGAGCCTGACCAAGCTGATGACGGGCTATGTGGTGGATCGGGCCATTGACAGCCATCGTATCTCGCCGGACGACATTGTCACCGTCGGCCGTGATGCCTGGGCCAAAGGGAACCCGGTTTTTGACGGATCGTCGCTCATGTTCCTGAAAGAGGGCGATCGTGTCTCCGTACGCGATTTGAGCCGCGGTCTGATTGTCGATTCCGGTAACGACGCCTGCGTGGCGCTGGCCGATCACGTGGCGGGTGGCCAGCCGCAGTTTGTGAAGATGATGAATGACTATGTACAAAAGCTGAACCTGCGCGATACGCACTTTGAAACCGTCCACGGTCTGGACGCGCCGGGCCAGCACAGTTCGGCCTACGATTTAGCCGTCCTCTCCCGGGCCATCATCCACGGCGAGCCTGAGTTTTACCATATGTACAGCGAAAAGAGCCTTACCTGGAACGGGATCACCCAGCAAAACCGCAACGGTCTGCTGTGGGATAAAACCATGAATGTGGACGGGCTGAAAACGGGGCATACCTCGGGGGCTGGCTTTAACCTGATTGCGTCTGCCGTTGACGGTCAGCGTCGTTTGATTGCTGTGGTCATGGGCGCGGACAGCCCGAAAGGGCGTGAGGACCAGGCCCGGAAACTCCTGCACTGGGGGCAGCAGAATTTCGATACCGTCCAGATCCTGCGTAACGGTAAAAAGGTGGGGACAGAGCGAATCTGGTACGGCGATAAAGAACAGGTGAAACTGGGCACCGACCAGGACTTCTGGCTGGCCCTGCCGAAAGCGGAAGTGCCAAACATCAAAGCTAAGTACGTGCTGGATAAAAAAGAGCTGGAAGCACCGATTGCCGCGCATCAGCGGGTCGGGGAGATCCAGCTCTATGATCGCGATAAAGTGGTGGCGCACTGGCCACTGGTGACGCTGGAAGCCGTTGATAAAGGCGGCATGTTCTCCCGCCTGAGCGATTATCTGCATCACGCGCTTTAAGTGCCGTTGAGCAGACTGGCAGGGTTGCGAGTCTGCTCACATAATAAACACTTCACGTTTGCTGAATCCGCATAACCCGCTTTATAGTGTATAAATATACAGTAATAAATGGAGGCAGCATGGACTACAGCATTAAGCAGCAACAGAAACGTAAGATTGCCGGTTTTCATTTGGTCGGGCCGTGGGAACATACGGTAAAACAGGGCTTTGAACAGCTGGTGATGTGGGTAGACGGGCGTCACATTCAGCCGCTGGAGTGGGTTGCGGTCTACTACGACAACCCGGATGAGGTCCCGGCAGAAAAATTGCGCTGTGATACGGCCGTCACGGTGCCGGACGATTTCATCATTCCGGAAAACAGTGAAGGCGTCATGATGACGGAAATTGCGGGCGGGGACTATGCTGTGGCAACGGCACGCGTGGAAAACTACGACTTCGCGACGCCGTGGTACCAGTTCTTCAATTCCCTGTTGCAGGACAATAAATACCAGATGGCGCTCAAACCCTGCTTCGAGCGCTATCTCAATGACGGCAATGCAGACGGCTACTGGGATATTGAGATGTTTATCGCGGTAGAGCACAAACCTGTTTAAGCCTGTTAAATGAAGGGTTTTTCAGCCGGGAGCGATCCGCCCGGCTGAAAACACAGTACAATTGTGATTTGCCGTGTAGCTGGAGAGCGGGTGTGCGTCCCGACAAATCATTAACCCCTTTTGAAATTCGGTTATACAAACACTACCGCGTGGTGCATGGGTGTCGCATTGCGCTGGCGTTCGTATTGACGTTTGTACTGGTCCGTTTGCTGGATATCCCGGAAGGGACGTGGCCGCTGATCACGCTGGTGGTGGTGATGGGGCCCATCTCATTTTGGGGAAACGTCGTCCCACGCGCCTTCGAGCGAATTGGTGGGACCGTGTCAGGCTCGGCACTTGGGCTTATCGCCCTGAAGCTGGAGCTTATTTCGTTTCCGGTCATGCTGGCATGGTGTGGTGCCGCCATGTTCCTGTGCGGCTGGCTGGCGCTGGGCAAAAAGCCATATCAGGCATTGCTGATTGGTATTACTCTCGCGGTGGTGGTCGGCGCCCCTGCCGGGGATATGACTACCGCGCTCTGGCGAAGCGGGGATGTTATCCTCGGTTCACTGCTGGCGATGCTCTTCACCGGTATCTGGCCGCAGCGCGCTTTCTTGCACTGGCGTATTCAGATGGCCAACTATGTGACCGCATTTAACCGCGTCTATCAGGCCGGTTTTTCTCCAAACCTGGTTGAACGTCCCCGGCTGGAAAAGCATCTGCAAACAATCCTCAACGACGTGGTCAAAATGCGCGGTCTGATCACGCCTGCCAGCAAGGAAACCCATATTCAGAAAGCGATTTTCGAAGCCATCCAGACGGTAAGCCGCAACCTGGTGTGTATGCTTGAGCTGCAAATCAATGCGCACTGGGCCTCGCGCCCCAGCCACCTGTTGATGCTTAACGCACAGACCCTCAAAGAGACTCAGATGATGACGCAGCAAACGCTGTTGACCATCGCTCATGCGCTCTACGAAGGCAACCCGCAGCCGATCCTGGCGAACAGCGAACGTCTCAACGAAATCGTGGCGGAGCTGAAGCTGCTGATCAACGAGCGTCAGAGCGATAACGTGGCAGAAACGCCGATTCACGGTTATGTCTGGCTGAGCATGGAGCTGGCGCGACAGCTCGAGCTGTTATCGCACCTGATTTGCCGGGCGCTGCGCAAATAAAAGGCGTATGTGACGCCTGCTGCTTCGATTCAGCAGCAATTGGGGTTATGATAGCTTTAAACGATATAGCCATTGTCATTCGCAGCCGCTGTCAGTAAGGTTATTGTTACAACGGTTGCTTTAACGAATCCGAATCTCACATTATCAGGGGTGTAAAAATGGAAACTACCAAGCCTTCGTTCCAGGATGTTCTGGAATTCGTCCGCCTGTTCCGCCGCAAAAACAAGCTGCAGCGTGAAATCCAGGACGTTGAGAAGAAGATCCGTGACAACCAGAAACGTGTTCTGCTGCTCGACAACCTGAGCGACTACATCAAACCGGGTATGAGCGTTGAAGCTATTCAGGGCATCATCGCCAGCATGAAGAGCGACTATGAAGACCGCGTTGATGACTACATCATCAAAAACGCTGAGCTGTCCAAAGAGCGTCGTGACATCTCTAAGAAACTGAAAGTGATGGGCGAAATCAAAAACGGCGAAGCAAAAAGCGAGTAATCGCAACGAATCGTGAAAAAGGCTCTCTGGTGACAGAGAGCCTTTTTTTATGATTCAGAACGCGGCTGAAGCTGATAAATCCAGGCATTTACCCGTTTACCTTCATGGGTCGTCACCATCACCTCAACCCGATCGTAGCCGTCTTCAAATTCATCCAGCATTGGCCAGTGTGTGGCAAGGTTATCAGAGATAAACAGATAGCCTTCAACGCGGGGGCCATCCGGGTGGAGCACGATCCCCGGGAAATCAGCTGCAGCGCCCCAGCCGCGTTCGTAAAACGTGCCGGATACAAAGCCGGGCAGCCATTCGCCGCCGATGTTTTCCAGAATATGCGCATTTGAGTGGCCCGGGCGCAGCGTGCCGTAGACAAACAGAGCGTTCATTTTCCCCCATCCGCAAAGCAAAAAGCCTGCTTTAAAAGCAGGCTTTTTAAATTTGGCTCCTCTGACTGGACTCGAACCAGTGACATACGGATTAACAGTCCGCCGTTCTACCGACTGAACTACAGAGGAATCGTTGTGGAGGCTTATCTTAGCGGCGAAAAAAGTTTTGTCAAACCTGATCTTAGAGAAAAACGACTGATTGCTGATTCTGTCATCAGTTTGTTGTAAATCCACACATCTTTTTAAGGAAAATACTTTGCAGGATTAGCATTTGTCCCCCATCATTTGAAATGGAGTTTCAACTTTTCTCGCTAAGGTCCATTTTGAACGTCACTGCCTCCTTACGCCAGGCGATAACGCGCACGCCATGGTATGCAAAACGTAAAAGCTATCGTGTTCTGTTCTGGCGTGAAATCACCCCTCTTGCTGTGCCTATCTTTCTGGAAAACACCTGCGTTCTGTTAATGGGCGTGCTGAGCACCTTCCTGGTGAGCTGGCTGGGGAAAGAGGCGATGGCCGGGGTAGGGCTGGCGGACAGCTTTAACATGGTGGTGATCTCGTTCTTTGCCGCTATAGACCTCGGGACCACGGTGGTGGTGGCCTTTAGCCTTGGCAAGCTTGACCCCAAACGTGCCCGCGAGGCGGCCCGCCAGTCGCTGATGATCATGACTATTTTTTCGATCGTTCTGGCGGCGCTGATCCACTATTTCGGTAAAGAGATTATCGACTTTGTCGCCGGGGAAGCCACCAGTGAGGTAAAAGACCTGGCGCTGACCTATCTCGAGATGACCGTCATAAGCTACCCGGCGGCAGCCATTGCGCTGATTGGCAGCGGCGCGCTACGTGGGGCGGGTAATACCAAAATCCCGCTGCTGATCAACGGCGGAATGAATATCCTGAATATCATGATCAGCAGCGTGCTGATTTACGGCGTGTTCTCATGGGATGGACTGGGGTTCATCGGCGCCGGGCTGGGGTTAACCATTTCTCGCTATATCGGTGCGGCGGCCATTATTGGGGTGCTGATGGCGGGGATCACGCCTTCGCTGCGTCTTACGCTGAAAAGCTATTTCCGCCCCTTTAATTTCGCCATTATCTGGGAAGTCATGGGGATTGGTATTCCCGCGAGCATTGAATCGGTGTTGTTTAACGGCGGGAAGCTGCTGACGCAGATGTTTGTCGCCGGGATGGGCACCGACGTTATCGCCGGTAACTTCATTGCCTTTTCCATTGCCTCGCTGATTAACCTGCCGGGTAACGCGCTGGGGTCGGCATCGACCATCATTACCGGCAAACGGCTCGGGAAAGGGCAGATAGGCCAGGCGGAGCGACAGTTGCGTCATGTGTTCTGGCTGTCGACGATTGGGCTGACGCTGATTGCCTGGGGCACCGCGCCGTTTGCCGGTCTGATGGCTTCGTTTTATACCCACGAAGATGACGTGAAAGAGGTCGTTAAAATCCTCATCTGGCTCAACGCGGCCTTTATGCCCATCTGGGCGGCCTCATGGGTACTGCCCGCCGGTCTGAAAGGCGCGCGGGACGCCCGTTTTGCGATGTGGGTTTCAATGCTTGGCATGTGGGGATGTCGCGTCGTTGCCGGGTATACGCTCGGGGTGATGCTCGGATGGGGCGTGATCGGCGTCTGGCTGGGGATGTTCCTCGACTGGGCCGTGCGCGGCGCTCTGTTCTACTGGCGCATGGTCAGCGGGCGCTGGCTGTGGAAATACCCGCGACAGAATGCCTGACAATTGCGCGAAATGGAGAATAATTCGGCAAACGATCGGAAATATGCATTCTGCCTTTGACATCATGGGGGAGCATCGATAATATGCGCCCCGTTCACACGATTCCTCTGTAGTTCAGTCGGTAGAACGGCGGACTGTTAATCCGTATGTCACTGGTTCGAGTCCAGTCAGAGGAGCCAAATTTGAAAAGCCTGCTTTTAAAGCAGGCTTTTTGCTTTTCTGCGCAAGGTAAATGCAAAACGGCAACCCGGTTGCCGTTTTTAGTGTGTGCACCCTCTCCCGTGGGAGAGGGTTGGGGTGAGGGCACCAGACCGCACGAAATTACACTCTAATCGGCGCCGTCGCCGCTTCCAGCCACGAACGCGCTTCGCTGTTCACCAGGGGTAACAGCGCCTCACGTACCTGCTGGTGATATGTATCCAGCCACGCTTTTTCCTGCTCGCTTAACAGATCCAGCTCGACCTGACTCAGGTCGATGGGGATCAGCGTCAGCGAAGCAAATTTGCAGAATCCCGGACGGCTCTCAACGATTTCTACCTGGTTTTCGATGCGGATACCGTGGCTATCGCCCAGATAATATCCCGGTTCGATAGTCATGATATTGCCCGCCACCAGCGGCCACGGACTGACCTTTTTGGCAATACGATGCGGGTTTTCATGGATCAGAAGCTGATGCCCCACGCCATGCCCCGTACCGTGATCGTAATCCAGCCCCATTTCCCACAATGGACGACGCGCGAAAGCATCCAGCTGATGTCCCTGAGTGCCGGAAGGAAACTGCAGGGTAATCAGCGACAGGAATCCTCTCAACACGGCGGTGTAGTGCAGGCGCTGCTGCGGGTCGACCTGACCCCAGGCCAGCGTACGCGTGGCATCGGTAGTGCCATTAGCATACTGCCCGCCGGAATCGTTCAGGTAAAAGTGGTCATGAACGATGGGCTTGTTGCTGGCTTCGCTCGAATGGTAATGGCACATCGCCGCATTGCTGGAGGAGGCGGAGATGGTGGCAAAGCTTTGCTCGATAAACCCGGGCTGCTGTTTACGGAACGCAAGCTGTTGCGCCTGAACCTCCAGCTCGGTTAGCGGGTTTCCTGCCGCCTCGCGCAGCGGCACTTCACGGCTCAGCCAGGCAAGGAAGTTGACCCACGCGGCACCGTCCTGGTGATGACACTCGCGGTAACCCGCCAGTTCGACCGGGTTTTTGGTGGCCTTCATCAGGGTTATAGGGTCGGTCTGCCAGACAATCTCTCCCTGTGGCTCAATAGCGAAGCGCAGGGCTACCGGCGCGGAATCGGCATCTACCATTACCCGTTTACCGGCAGCAAGCCGCTGGCAGCGCTCGATAAAGGCGTCCTGCGGCGCAATAGTGAACGCATTGCGCACGGCGTCTGGCAGGGCGCTGAGCTTATTGTCGTTAACAAACCACTCAACGTGACCGTCTCGACCCAGCAGGACAAAAGAGAGCGGTACCGGGCTGTAAGGGATATCTGCTCCCCGCACGTTCAGGAGCCAGGCGATATTGTCCGGCAGGGTAACGGCCAGATAATCGGCATTGCTGGCGGCCAGCACGGCGGCAACGCGCTGACGTTTGTCTGCGCTGCTTTCACCGCTGAGTTCAACCGGCATGCTACGAATAAGCCCCGCCGGTGCGGCAGGGCGGTCAGTCCACAGAGTATCAAAAGGCGATTCACTCAATGGCACCAGTTCGCACGCTGTGGTGGACAGCTGATCAAACTCCGTATTAGTCATCAGCAGCGGGTCAAAACCGATGCGCGTGCCTGCCCCCACGTTTTCCGCCAGCCATTGCGCCAGCGGCTCGTTATGCAGGTGGTGGATCTCCATCTCATCCGTGTTGACCTGCACGCGCGCCTGAACCTGATAGCGGCCATCGACGAACAGCAGTGCTTTGTCCTGCAGCACCAGCGCCACACCGGCCGAACCGTCAAAGCCCGTCAGCCAGGCCAGCTTTTCATCGTAGGGCGCGCAGTATTCACTCTGCCAGGCATCGGCGCGCGGGACGATCATCCCGTCGAGATGGCTGGCTTCAAGCCACTGGCGCAGGGCAGAGAGAGGTGATGTGCTGTACATTATTTATCCTTTTGTAATTAGCGGAACGGCGGCTCGTTGAAGGTGCGCAGCTTGCGGGAATGGAGTCTGTCCCCTTCCGCCCGCAGCAGGTCAATGGCGCGGATGCCAATCTGCAGATGTTCGGATATCGCCCCTTCATAGAAACGGTTGGCCTGGCCCGGCAGCTTAATTTCGCCGTGCAGCGGTTTATCGGAGACGCACAGCAGCGTGCCGTAGGGGACGCGGAAGCGATAGCCCTGCGCGGCGATGGTGGCGCTTTCCATATCAATCGCCACCGCGCGGCTCAGGTTAAACCGCAGCGCGGAGGCGGAGTAGCGCAGCTCCCAGTTGCGATCGTCCGTGGTGACGACCGTGCCGGTGCGCAGGCGCTGCTTAACTTCTTCGCCCGGCATACCGCTCACCTCTTTGGTGGCGTCATACAACGCACGCTGGACCTCGGCGATGCTTGGGATGGGAATATCCGGCGGCAGTACGGCATCAAGCACATGGTCATCACGCAGATAGGCGTGGGCGAGCACGTAATCGCCAATCAGCTGGCTTTCGCGCAGGCCGCCGCAGTGGCCAATCATCAGCCACACGTCCGGGCGCAGAACTGCCAGATGGTCGCAGATGGTTTTCGCATTCGACGGGCCGACGCCAATGTTAATCAACGTAATGCCCTGACCGTCGGCGGTGATCAGGTGCCAGGCTGGCATCTGATGTTTTTTCCACGCCAGGTCGGAAATCACCTGCTCGGGGGCTTCGGTCTCCGCAGTGATCCAGATCCCGCCGGCACAGGAGAGCGCGATGTAAGGGCTCTCCGGGTCGAGGATCTGGCTGCAGCCCCAGCGGACAAACTCGTCGACGTAGCGGGTGTAGTTGGTAAAGAGCACGAAGGGTTGAAAATGTTCGGCTGGCGTACCGGTGTAGTGACGCAGGCGCGCCAGGGAGAAATCGACCCGGCGGGCATCAAAATGTGACAGAGGAGAAAACTCTGCCGGGTGATAAATGCCGTCAGCCGTCTCATCGCCAATCTGCGAAAGTTCCGTCGTCGGGAAGTGGCGGGTCAGGCCCGCGCTCATGGAGCGGTCCAGCGTTAACGCCGAGCCGTCAATTACGTACGGATAGGGGATCTCGTGCTGGGAAGGCTCAACGGCGATGTGCGCACCGTAGTCCTGGTACAGCAGCGTGAGCTGCTCTTCAAGGTAAGGGCGGAACAGTGCAGGGCGGGTGACGGTGGTGCTGTAGCAGCCGGAGTGGGTGAAACGGGCATAGGCGCGGGTTTTCGGCGTGGTGCTGGCGCTGCCGTCCCAGGTCACAGAGAGCGACGGATAAACAAAAAGGCCCTCGCTTCTGGCCTTTTCGTCGGGGATTTTCCCTGTGTCGATATACTCGCTAATGGCGCTGCGCAGCGCGTTGACGGACTGTTCATACAGTGCGTCGAGTTTTTCCAGCGCCTGAGCCGGGGTCAGGCTGGAGCCCTTATTATTCATCTCTGTCTCCTTGTTCCACAGGTGTGCGACTCTACCCGATAGTATGTCACACGCCTGTGAAACAAAAGTGAGATCAGCGGTGGTGCGTCTCTTTCATCAGAAGCGCCGTCGCCGCAGAGAGCAGGCAGCCGGCCAGCAGATAAATCGCCACGCTGTGCCAGTTTCCGCCGGAGAAGGTCACCAGCGCGGCGGCAATAAAGGGGGTAAACCCGCCGCCGACGACGCTTGCAACCTGGTAACCCACGCCTGCTCCGCTGTAGCGGTAGCTGGCGCCGAACAGTTCGGTAAACATCGGCTGCTGGACGCAGACCACCATATCGTGAGCGATGTTCGCGAGCATAATGGCAAAGAAGACAATCCAGAAGATCGACTGTGCCTCCAGCGCCATAAAGAAGGGCCAGGCGCTGAGGGTTCCCACCAGCGCCCCGGTGATATAAACGCGACGTCGACCAAAGCGGTCCGCCAGCCAGGCGAAACAGGGGATGGTCAGGCAGCTGATCCCGCCGACCACCAGGCCGATATTCAGAAACAGCTCTCGCGGCAGACCGAGATTCTGCGTTGAGTAGTTCAGCGCAAACGCGGTGACGATATACATCGTCAGCAGTTCGCACAGGCGCAGGGCGATAATTTTCAGAAAAGCGCCAGGGTGCTGCACCAGGGCTTCCATCACCGGCAGCCGCTTTTTGACGACAGGTATTTCCTGCTGCTGTTCGAATTCAGCGGACTCTTCCATCCCGTTACGGATCCACAGCGCGGCGATAACCAGCACGATGCTGAAGATGAACGGAATGCGCCAGCCCCAGCTCAGGAACTGTTCGTCGGTGGTGAGCTGGCTGATTAAGGAGACCAGCCCGGTAGAGAGGAGCAGACCCACGCCATACCCGACCTGTACGCCGCTGCTGTAAAACGCTTTCTTATTTTTTGGCGCGCTCTCAACCGATAACAGCGCCGCGCCGCCCCACTCGCCGCCCACGGCGAACCCCTGAATGGCGCGCAGGGTAACCAGCAGTACCGGTGCCCACCAGCCAATGGTGGAAAACGAAGGGAGGATGCCAATCAGCGCGGTGGCGATCCCCATCATCCAGACGGTGAGCATCAGCATACGTTTGCGACCGAGGCGGTCGCCGAAGTGGCCGAAGATCACGCCACCCAACGGGCGAAACAGAAAGCCGACGCCGAAGGTGGCAAACGCGGCGAGCGTGCCCATCGCGGGGCTGACCTGCGGGAAGAATTCGCGGTTAAAGACCAGGGCGGCGGTAATGCCGTAGAGCAGAAAATCATACCAGTCGACGACGGCACCCGCGAAGCTGCCGAGGGCGGCGCGGCGGGCACGATTGAGCGAAGGTGTCTCCTCGGTGGGATGTGTGGAGGTGAGAGTGGAATCCATAGTTGTCCTGTCTGCACTGATTTTTAATTATTGGTATAAGAAAAAGTCACTCACAAAGCGGCCGTCACGTAAACGGAACTTATGAGACTACCGCGACAGGGAGCCTGTGCAAACTGATTTTATTTCCTGATGGGTAATGCAAAACGGCTACGCTATGCTTAGTGAAGAACGAAGCGACGGAGGAAGGGACGATGTGTCGTAAAGAGGTGTTGGGGTGTCTTGCTGCGTTGCTTATCAGCCAGAGCGTGCAGGCGGTGAGCTATCCGTTGCCGCCGACGGGCAGCCGACTGGTGGGAAGCGCGCAGGTCATCACCGTGCCGGATCGCAATACGTTACCGCTCGAGGCGTTTGCCGCACAGTACGGTCAGGGGCTAAGCAATATGCTGGAAGCGAACCCGGGCGTGGATCCTTTTTTGCCCAAATCCGGTACCCGGCTGGTTATTCCCCAGCAGCTGATTCTGCCTGACACCGTCCGGGAAGGCATTATCGTGAATGCGGCAGAAATGCGCCTCTACTATTATCCGCCCGGCGGCACTACCGTAGAAGTCCTGCCCATTGGCATCGGTCAGGCCGGGCGCGAAACGCCGCGTAACTGGGTGACGGCGGTTGAGCGTAAGCAGGAGGGACCGACATGGTCGCCGACGCCCAATACGCGCCGCGCCTATGCGGCAGAAGGTAAAACGCTGCCTGCATTCGTACCTGCCGGGCCGGATAACCCGATGGGGCTGTATGCCATTTATATCGGCAGGCTGTACGCCATACACGGCACTAACTCGAATTTTGGCATCGGGCTGCGGGTGAGCCAGGGCTGTATTCGTCTGCGCAATAACGACATCAAATACCTGTTCGATAACGTTCCGGTCGGAACCCGGGTACAGCTTATCGATCAGCCCGTTAAAGTCACCACCGAGCCGGACGGTAGCCGCTGGGTGGAAGTGCATGAGCCGTTGTCACGTAACCGTGCGGAATTTGAATCGACCCGGAAAGTGCCGCTGCCGATATCGGCCGCGCTGCGGACAGAGTTGATCAACGAGGGGGCAGGTGCTGAGCTGGAACGGCGGTCAGGGATGCCGGTGAAGCTCGGCAATTGAGGACATTTTCGCCACCCGACAATTTAACCCAACCCAGAAAAGCAAAAAGCCTGCTTTAAAAGCAGGCTTTTCAAATTTGGCTCCTCTGACTGGACTCGAACCAGTGACATACGGATTAACAGTCCGCCGTTCTACCGACTGAACTACAGAGGAATCGTGTGAACGGGGCGCATATTATCGACCTGCGTCTCCCTTGTCAAAGGGTGGATCAACGCCTTTTGATCGTTTGCTGACAAAATCGGCAAAGTGGCGTTTTTGACAGCGGAATGCACTGCTTTGGTGCGGATATACCCCTAATGGGGCAGATCATAAACTGCTGTTTCAGTAATAAAAGCCCCCTCCATGATTAGGATTCCTTATTTTCAGGTGGTTAGCGAACAATTCAGACCGCCTGGTAAAACTGGCATTCATATTGCAAAACCTGTTCAACAACGACAGCCGGTTCCGGCACAGCATTTCGAACAGGGGGCAAAATGAACTTAAGACGACTGAAATACTTCGTAAAAATCGTCGATATCGGCAGCCTGACTCAAGCGGCGGAAGTGCTGCATATCGCGCAGCCTGCGCTGAGCCAGCAGGTGGCTACTCTGGAAGGCGAGATGGATCAGCAGCTGTTGATCCGCACCAAACGCGGCGTTACGCCAACGGAAGCCGGTAAAATCCTTTATACCCACGCGCGTACCATTCTTCGCCAGTGTGAACAGGCGCAGCTGGCGGTTCATAACGTTGGCCAGACGTTGAGCGGGCATGTTTCTATCGGTCTGGCGCCGGGAACGGCCGCATCATCTATTACCATGCCATTGCTGCAGGCCGTTCGCGCTGAGCTGCCAGAAGTGCTGGTGTACCTGCACGAAAACAGCGGGTCCGTACTGAATGACAAACTGCTCAGCGGCCAGCTGGATATGGCGGTGCTTTACGATCGCTCCCCGGTCGCCGGGATCACCAGCCAGCCGCTGCTGAAAGAAGATCTTTATCTTGTGGGCACCCGCGACTGCCCGGGTCAGAGCGTTGACCTTACCGCGGTGGCAGAGATGAACCTCTATTTGCCGCGCGATTACAGCGCCGTGCGCGTGCGCGTGGACGAAGCCTTCTCCCTGCGCCGCCTGACGGCAAAAATCATCGGCGAGATCGACTCGATCTCCACGCTGACCGCAGCCATTGCCAGCGGAATGGGGGTCACGGTGCTGCCGGAATCCGCCGCGCGTTCGCTGTGCAGCGCGGCAAACGCCTGGATGGCGCGCATCACCACGCCTTCAATGAGCCTGCCGCTGTCGCTGAACATGTCCGCACGCGGCTCGCTGTCGCCGCAGGCGCAGGCGGTTAAAGAGATTCTAATGTCGCTGGTCAGCAAGCCATCGCTTGAGAACCGCGAACTTCAGCTCGTGAGCTGATATTCCATAAAAGCATAAGATGCTGGTTTTTATTATTTGTTCTGCAGCTCAGCTGACTCTAACAATAGAGCTATGTCAGATGCGCCGGAGTGAATCGTGAATTTCCAGCAACTTAAAATTATCCGTGAGGCGGCCAGGCGGGATTACAACCTGACCGAGGTCGCCAATATGCTTTATACCTCTCAGTCCGGCGTCAGCCGCCATATCCGCGAGCTGGAAGAGGAGCTGGGGATAGAGATCTTTATCCGCCGCGGTAAGCGCCTGCTCGGCATGACAGAGCCTGGCAAGGCATTGCTCACTATCGCGGAGCGGATCCTCAACGAGGCCAGCAACGTGCGTCGTCTGGCCGATCTCTTTACCAATGATGCCTCCGGCGTGCTCACCATCGCCACCACCCATACCCAGGCGCGCTACAGCCTGCCGCCAGTGATTAAAGCCTTCCGCGAACTCTTCCCGGAGGTGCGTCTGGAGCTTATCCAGGGCACGCCGCAGGAGATTGAAGTGCTGCTGCAAAACGGTGGGGCGGATATCGGCATCGCCAGTGAACGCCTGAGCAACGACCCGCTGCTGGTGGCCTTCCCGTGGTTCCGCTGGTATCACAGTCTGTTACTTCCGGTCGATCATCCCCTGAATCAGGTCTCTCCGCTGACGCTGGAGGAGATCGTAAAATGGCCACTGATTACCTACCGCCAGGGCATTACCGGACGTTCACGCATTGATGAAGCCTTCAACCGAAAAGGGTTAACGCCGGATGTGGTGCTCAGCGCGCAGGATTCCGATGTGATTAAAACTTACGTCGAGCTGGGGCTGGGTATTGGTCTGGTGGCGGAACAGTCCGGAGGCGAGCGCGAAGCCGGGAACCTGGTGCGTCTGGATACACGTCATCTGTTTGACGCCAATACCGTATGGCTGGGCCTCAAGCGCGGACAGCTCCAGCGCAACTATGTGTGGCGCTTTATCGAGCTCTGCAATGCCGGGCTGTCCGTTGATGAGATTAAACGCCAGGTCATGGAGCCGGAAGAAGTGGCGATTGATTATCAGATTTAAGCCCTTCATAGCACGACTCTCTCGTAAACAAGAAGCAAAAGCCTGCCCTTAAAAGCAGGCTTTTCTCTATTGAAGCCATTTAAAATTCTCCCCCCTGGATTATTAAAACCTCTCAACAATAACGATTACGCGTGACGTCATAGGTTTGTCTTATATTATAATATTTCTCATATTTTACATTGGGTTACTTATAAGAATAAATGACGAAATATTGTTCTTTTTGCGTTCTGTATTATTTGTGCGTAATAAATATATCCGCTTAAATAAATGGGCATTTTTTTTGATGTTTATTTATTTTAGCTGGTATTGGTTTTGGGATATTTCGTTGGTTATTTATTACTTAATTTGTTTAATTTAATTGTTGATTGGTTAGCTGCGCTTACAGCTTATCCAGGAAATGCTTACTTAATTGTCAGTAAGATTTCAGATCAATTTTTTGTTATTTTTTCTGGACAAATTTGATCGGGTTGTAATATGTTTGTTTCACCCAATGATGAAAGGCATGACATTGTGGAATCAAAAAGACTTATTACTTCCGGCAGCAGCTGGGAGGAGGCTTTCGGTTTCTCGCGAGCGGTAGAAGCTGACGGTTGGCTATATATTTCAAAAACGGGACCTCTTAATTCTGGTGGTGAGATTGAATCTGATGATATCGCACTGCAAACGGAATGTGTTCTTAATAAGATCAAGGGGATACTCGAATCGAATGGTTATGCGATAGACGATGTAATACAAAGCAGGCTGTATCTGACTGAAATTGAACAATGGCAGCAGGTGGCTCGTATTCATGGGAACTATTTCCGTGATTCCAGACCTGCATTTACGTTATTGCATGTATTACCTTTTCCCGAGAAAAAAATGAAAGTGGCAATTGATATTGTGGCAAAAAAAAGACAGGGGGTAATTAATGAGTGATATCGCACAAGACAATGCGGTTTCGCCGTTGTTTATCTGGTTTGCCAGCATTGCGGCCGGTACCGCCATGGCGAATAACTATATTCTCCAGCCCGTATTACCTGCTATCGCGACATCTTTGCAGCTGCCCCTGTTTTATACCGGCTTCATTGCAGCGAGCATGCAAATAGGTTATATGCTGGGAATACTCTTTCTTGTTCCGCTGGGAGATAGCGTTAACCGTAAAAAACTGATCGTTTGTCAGTTTTTCCTCCTCTCGCTTGCGCTGTTCACTGCTTCCCTGACCCGTCAACCGTTGCTCCTTTTTAGCGCGGGAATTGTGACGGGCGCGATGGCGACAAGCGCAGTGCAGCTGAATGCGCTTGGATTTCATATTACGCCAAAAGGCGCCACGGTCGGTCTGATCACGATGGGTATTTCGGCAGGGATCCTGCTGGCAAGGCTAGTGGGCGGCAGTCTGGCCGATGCGCTTGGCTGGCGAGGGATGTTGGCCATCTTCGCCACCGTTATGGCCTCCATGGCGTTGTTGGCCATCAGATGTCTGCCCGATGTTAAGCCCGCAAGGGATACGGGGTATCTGAGCGTCATGGTGAAATTGCCGGGTTTACTGCGTAACGCGCGGCTGATTGAGTCTGCTGTAACCGGAGGCGCATGGTTTTTTGTCTTTAGCCTGTTATGGGTGACCATCATGCTTCATCTGCAAAGGCCGCCTTTGCATCTGCCTGCGGGAACCGCCGGATTATTTGGCCTGGCGGGTATCGTCGGTCTTGTACTGGCGAATTATGCGGGAAAACTGGCTGACCGCTTCGGGTGTCGCAGCGTGATTTTTAGCGGAATGGTACTCGTGGTGGCGGGAATAACCGTCCTGTTTCTCTTTCCTGCGTCCTTACCGGGGCTAACGCTGGGTATTATCTTATTCGATTTAGGGTGTTTTGCCGCGCAGGTGGCTAACCAGACGCGAGTTCTCGGACTACACCCGGATAAAAGAAGCAGCCTCTATGCGCTTTATATGTTCTTTTATTATGCAATGGGAGCAGCAGGGTCCGTTACCGGTCCGTGGGTGTATGAAAGATGGGACTGGCAGGGCATCTGTTTAGTGAGCGTCGTGATGGTGATTATTGCGATGATGACCACCGCAATAGGTCATTTTAACGAAAATAGCGTCGCCCACGTTTCGAACTGAACGTTTTTACTATCAATAAACTCAACGCTAGCTATGGCGGGGATACCCATGTTTATTATTCAGCTTTCCGTGATTGTTTTTGCCTGCTATGTCGTGGGCAAACTTATGGAGCAGATAGGTCAGGCGCAGGTCATTGGCCATATTGCTGCAGGCGTTTTATTGGGACCGACGTTCTTTCCCGAAATAATGTCGCTGTTCTCATTTCAAACCTCTTTATTTAGCCAGGAGTCGCTGACCACCATTGATAAGCTGGCGAATTTGGGCATGATTTTGCTCATGTTTGATATTGGGTTGTCGCATTTTCATGGTAATAACCATGGCCGCCGTAAGCAAACTATCGCTGCGTTAAAAATAGCGGCATTAGGCATGCTGCTCCCTTTTATCGGTGGCGTATTAGCGGGGAATTCGGTACATGCCGAACTGGCGCCACAAACCGATCGTCTTTTATTTAATATCTTTATGGGAACGGCACTGGCGGTATCCGCTCTGCCGGTGATTGTGAGGATCATTGAAGACTTAAAGATGCTTCACCTGGCTATCATTCCTCCCGTCATCACAGCTGCCATTCTTACCGATGTGACAGGCTGGGGGATTTTGGCTTTGGACAGCGTATTTGCTGCGGTTGAAGGAAAATCCGATTCGCTGTGGTCTTATTTATCGGTCGTGACGGTAACCCTGGTACTGTATTGGCTGGTGACCTGCAAAGTCGTGGTGCCACTTCTCATTCGGTATGCGCACAAACCTGAGATGAGATTTCCGGCGATTATTTTTTGGATTTTGATCAGCGCGTGGGGAGCGGATTATCTTCACCTGCACAGTGGTTTCGGTGCGTTGCTGGCGGGCAGTATGCTCGCGCGGATCCCTGGGTTAGCAAAGCAATGGCACGCGAGTATGAACGGCTTCATGCACTATGTTTTACTGCCCGTGTTGTTTGTCAGTGCCGGTCTGAAAACGCATTTCGACTTCAGTATGGCATCGCAGGATATTGCCTGGATAATCGGGTTCACCTTACTGGCATTTATGACCAAGTTCAGTGGTGCTCTGCTTGGGGCGCGTATTTCAGGCTATTCACTACGTGACGCCTCCATGATTGGCGCGCTCATGAATACGCGTGGTCTGATGGAACTGGTCGTGCTGTCCATTGGGCTCGAATTGCACCTTATTTCGCAACGTGTCTACTCGATTATGGTCATCGTGGCGCTCGTGGTGACGGCAACGACACCGCCAATATTACGTTGGTTAAATAAAGAATCCTCTTCCGCTGTAGTAAATAAAACGCTTGAAAACATTAAAGGGTAAAATTATGAAACTGGATATGCCTGTGATTGTCGATCGTATTAAAGAAATCATCGCTGAACGTATTGGTCTGGACGTCGAGCGCGAAGATATTGCTGACGAAACCGGTCTCGCCTCAATGGTAGGAATGGATTCTATTGGATTTGTCGAATTACGCTTCCAGTGCGAGGAAGAATTTAATATTAAAGTTGAGGATAAAGAGTTTTCACCCGCGAATTTTTATTCATGTCAAACCCTTTCGCGTTTCATTATGAATAAGCTTGGAGCCTGAAAATGCTAACGCGAGCAGAAGAACGTGCCGCTTTCGTTCCCTATGAGCCTGCCGGTTTATTTTCTCCGGTGCTGGCAACGTCTGCGGTGGGGACCAGCGGCGCTGAAGGAGAGAGTTATCAATACTATGTCGATTACTGGCAGCGGCAGAGTTTAGAACCCGGTCAGGTGGTGCTGATAGCGATGCCGAACTGCCCGGACTTGATGTACATGTTCTTTGCCGTCCTCAACAGCGGCTTTGTGCCAGCGCTGATCCCGCCGCTCACGCCAGCAGAACGCATTCTGCAAATGCTTGAGGACTTTGCAGCAGGGGCGCTGGTGCGAACGCCGGTTCAGCAAGGGCGTTGGCAGGAACTGGGGGTGAGCGCAACTGAAAGCTTAGGGCGCTGGCAGGTGGGAAAATGCCGTCATGGCGGCCCCGTACAGACACAGCCGGGGCAGGTCGTGATTGCCACGTCCGGGACGTCATCGTCGTTCAGCAGCGGGTGTGTTCATCATTTTGATTCTCTGCGCCGTAACGCGCTGCGCCACGCCAAAAGTATCGGAATGAGCGCCAGTGACAGGGTATTGATCAGTTTGCCGATGTGCTATTCCACCGCGCTGGTTGCACAGATGATTGCTGCCCTGGAGACCGGCTGTGAAATGGTTATCAGTGGGCCTCCGTTTTCTGTACCCCATTATCTGGATGATTTACAACGATACGGCGTTACCCTCAGCTCGCTTACTCCCGTATTACTGCGACAGCTGAACGCCTGGGAAACCACGCTTCCGCCGGGTTTGAAAAAACTGACGATTGGGGGCGATCTGGCTGCGCCGAAAGAGGTGGAAGCCTTCTTACTCCGGCAGCCATGGCTTGAGCTATATCTGACTTATGGCATCAGCGAAGCCGGACCCCGAGTGTCGACGTGCCCGGCTCATCTGCTGGGGAGAGGATATTATGCTTCAGCCGGACGTCCTATTGACCAGACGGAAGTTCGCATCCTGCCAGGTGCAGACGGGCAGGACGGGCAGGGGGAGTTGCTGATCTGTTCTGATACCTTGCTTGTAAAACGTATCGGGCGGGGTAACCGACAAACGTTTATTGAGCTTGATGGCAAACGCTGGCTTCGCACTGGAGATATCTTCTTCCAGGACGCTGATGGGTTCCTTTTTTTCAAAGGCAGAATCAGTGATTTCATTGTCATTAGGGATGAGAAGGTCAATATCGGTGCCGTGAAACAGCTGTGCCGGGAAATTAAAGGGGTAATGACCTGCAAAACCCAAATCGTCAGTGAGGGTGACCAAATAGCGGGGTTCGATATTTTTTTGACCTGCGACGAATCATTGATCAATGAAACCAATTGCCAGCAGCACAGTGCCCTCCTGCTGAAAAAACTCAAACGCCACGAACGGCCGCGAAATATAAACTTTGTTTATTGTGGCGCGGCCTCATTAACACAATATAAATAAGGTGATGTCATGAATGATGAACTTCGGGAACTGGCACGGGCGGTCATTGAAAAATATCACTTGACGAACCTTGAGGATATTTTGCGTGAAGTGCCAAAAACAATGTGTCATGTCCTCCAGGAATCAGATGTGTTTGAAACATGGCCAGCGGACATCGTTCGCCTCAAGTTTCCTGAGGAACACTGGGATTATTATATTTCACGTTATGAGCATTTTCGCGACGAGGTCATACGTAACCTGACGCCTCAGGACTATCTTCGCGAAATGCTGAAACAAACACAGCGTTTACCCTGTTTCTGTTCGGAAATGGCCGATGTCGCGGCGATACTGTATAGCCAGATTATCAATAAACCCGTGTATTCATTACGAAATATTTTTGTGAATTATCTTTATTTACCCCGCCCATGGCATTGTATTAATGCGGTGGTGGAGAATGAGCGGATTCGGTATTTTGATATTTCTGCATATGCCCAGGTGCTGGACCGTAAAAGAAGGAAAGTGGTTAAGCCTGCCGAGCTGGATGGGTTTGATGCGACAGATATCACATTCGATTTCATTGAAGGTCCACGCTGGCTACAAAAAGAGCCTTATCAACGGAAAATAGAATTAACTGCAGGCGAGATTAAAGATAATTTTTATCCTTCTCCGCTTGAGGATAAGCCATTTAACGAATTTTTACGCACCTTCAACTGATATATCGTTAATTCAATTTAACCAGCTTACCGTATTATTTTCGGTAAAGGAAAAATGATGACTACTACAACGTATGTCGCAAATGTTGTCGGCATGGGATGGACAACTGCGTCTGGCGATCGCATCGAGGATGTTTTTCAGACCTTACTGGAAAGCCAGACCGGTATTGCGCCAGCGCCATCGGAGCGAAGCTTGCGTACTGAACTGGCCGCTATGCTGCCGGGCGAGTGGCCAGCAGAAATGCGTGAAAAACTGATCGCGTTGACAAAACGTACTGCCCTCCGGGCGCTTGAAGATGCGGGGGCAGGAGAACCCGTGCCGGAGGAGCGGCGCTTTTTGATTGTGGGTACCAGTCTTGGATTCCGTCTCGACAGCGAGGCATTTTGCCGGGAGCCTCTCGACAGTTGGGTTAACGAGGTGGCGGCGTCGCTGGGGATGGAAGGGATCGCCCTCTCTACCGCCTGCTCATCGGGCTCAGATGCCCTTCTTCTGGGGGCGCATTTAATTGCGACGGGGCAAGCAGACCTGTGCGTATGCGGCGGGGCGGATATTCTTACTGATTCAAAACGTCTGGCCCATAGCGCGCTGGGTACGCTTTCCCTTTCGACCCTGAAATCGTTCGATGCCACGCACGAGGGTACCATTCTCGGAGAAGGGGCCGGTTTTCTGGTATTGCAACGGGAAGGTGGGTCTGCGCCACGCGTGCTGGCCAGGCTTGTCGGCGCGGGGGCGTCTAACGATGCGGCGGGACTGACCGCGCCGGATGAGCAAGGCAATGGCATCCGCCTGGCATTGCAGCGTGCCCTGACGCAGGCAGGACTTGAGCCTGGCGACATTGCGCTTATTAATGCGCACGGTTCGGGTACCTTGACCAACGATCGGGTTGAAAGCAATGCCTATAACCAGTTTTTCACGCATCGTCCCTGGGTCTTCGCCACAAAGGGTAATTTTGGCCATACGCTAGGGGCTACAGGGGCGCTGGAAGCCATCGCGCTCATTCACAGCCTCAATACGGGCACGATCCCCCCGGTCTATGAGCTGAAAAAACCAATTGATGGCCTGCGCTTCAATTTACCCGCCACACAGCCTCAGCCCTTAAAGGGAAAAACGGGTTTGAGCATGACGATTGGGTTTGGGGGTTTTAACACCTGCCTGATATTTACCGTAATGTAAAACGGGAGTCAGCTAATGAAAATCGTTTCTTCAAGTACCGCAAGCTCATTAATCTGGTCAGATTTAGATGAGACCTTGCGCCGGGGGTTAAAAACAGCAGACCCGTTGTCATTAAATGTGCTGTTTACTGTCAATAAAATTTATCAACAGCATCAGGCATTGCTGGATAAGCATCATGAGAGTGTCGGGTTTATTCAGTTTGGTACGGCATTCCCTGTATATACCAGTGAGAAAATTATTAATGACATGGCAATAAAATCGCGCGTCTCGCCGGTCGATTTTATTAATGCCAATGTGGGGGCGCCCGTTTCCATTTGCTGTACGCGCTTTCGCTTTCAGGGGCCTACTTTGGTACTGACGATGCCGCAGCGCACCGGCAAAGAGATTGCTATGTCTCTGGCGAGGGAATGGTTAACGCAACAAGCGACACATCTTTTTCTGATTCAGGCCGATCATGCGCGTGAAAATGAAATCGAAATAACAACACAGTTAGTCTCTCAGTAATATTATTAAGGGTAAAGCAATGAAACAAAGTCATTATGATGTGGCCATCATCGGGAGTGGTATTGCTGGAACCATGCTCGGCGCTATTCTGGCAAAACAGAAATTGAACGTGGTGATTATTGATGCAGGTACCCATCCTCGCTTTGCAGTGGGGGAATCGATGGTACCGGAAAGTGCTGTGCTTTTGAAAATACTTGCCCGCCGGTACAATATTCCTGAGCTGGCATGGCCGGGGGAAATTCATGCACTGATGGAGAATATTGGCACGTCGAGCGCAGGAATTAAACTGGCATTCAGCTTTGCATGGAACGGTAAGAATAAATCGCATAATCCGCAGGACGTTGTGTCGACACCGGTACTGTCTCCGGAAGCGCATCTGTTCCGCCAGGATATTGATGCCTATTACCTGGCGCTGGCCGCGCGTCTGGGTGCAGACATTCGCCAGCAAACCCGCATTCAGTCTATTGAAGAAACCGGCGACGGGATGCTGCTGGATCTGGGTAAAGAACAGATCCAGGTAAAATATGTCGTGGATGCTGCAGGCTTTCGCTCACCGGTTGCCGATAAGTTCGGCCTGCGCGAAGGTGCGCGTGAGATGCAGAGCCGTACCCGTTCGTTGTTCACCCATATGACAGGCGTCAAACTGTATGAAGACGTCATCGCCTCAACGGAAGTGACCGGTTCGCCGACCCCGCTCTCACAGAGTACGCTGCATCACATGTTTGAAGGCGGCTGGCTCTGGATTATTCCTTTCAACAATCATCCCTATTCGACCAATACCTTATGTAGCGTTGGCCTGCAGTTCGATATCGATAAACATGGTCCTGCAGGAGACCCGGAAGAAGAGTTTACCCGTTTTCTCGATGAGCACCCCTCCGTTGCCCGCCACTTTGAAAGCGCAGCCCGGGTACGTGAATGGACCGTTGCACCTCGCCTGAATTACACCAGCCGCGAAAGCGTAGGCGAGCGTTACTGTCTTTTAGGCCATGCGGTGGGCTTTGTCGATCCGCTGTTCTCGCGCGGGTTAGTCAATACGTTCGAATCGATTCTGCGCGTCGCGCCTAAAATTGTTCATGCCGTCAGACAGGATGACTGGTCAAAAGAGCGTTTCTCCAGCTATCAGGATTACAGCCTGGAAGTGGTAAAAGTTAACGACAGGCTGGTGGCAAATTCATTCACCGCATTTGATAGCTTCCCGCTGTGGAATGCGTGGTTCCGTATCTGGATTAGCGGCAGCTACATTGGCGTTTTGCGCCTGCGCAAAATCCTGAGCGACTACCAGCAGCACGGTGATGACGAGCGCCTCGAGAAGGAATTTGAAAGCGCCACCTGGCCCGGCCACCTTTCCATTGAAAGCCCGTACTATGAGGCTATTTTCGATAAAGCCTGCGAAACAATGGAAGCCTATCGCGCTGGTCATCTTCCTGAAAAAGAGGTGATTGCTACGCTTCATGCGCTTTTTGCTGACAACCGCGAGCATTTCCCGATCGATTTTTCAGATTTCACCAATCGCTACCTCTCCCGGGCAACGGAGGAATTCGCCGATTCCCTGTTCTACTGGGCTCATAACGCGCCTGGCGGCATTGGCCACTTGTTCGATCGCGGGGATAAACCGGTCCGATTCGATTTCCTCGATCCTTACCGCTATGGCGATCGTCAGCAGTTAAACCAGCATGCTGATGCCATGTTGCAACAGATGCGTCATCAATAACCTGACGGGCGGCTGTCCGGGCCGCCCCCTGAGGAGAGCGTTATGGATACGGTAGTCGAACAACTTTTACAGCGACGGGAGGGCGCGGTTGCCCGTGGCATAAACCAGATGCATCCGGTGTATATTCAGCGAGCAGAGAATGCGGTGATATATGACGTCAACAATCGACGCTACATCGATTTTTCCGGCGGCATTGCCGCGCTGAATACCGGGCATCTCCATCCTAAAGTCATCGCGGCTGTGGAGCGCCAGCTGCATCAGTTTACCCACAGCTGTTTTGCCGCCACCCCTTATGAATCGTATATCGCGGTGTGTGAACGTATTAACGCCCTCATGCCCGGAGATTTTGACCGGCGCAGTTTTCTCCTGACGACGGGGTCTGAAGCGGTGGAAGGCGCGCTTAAGGTTGCCCGTGCAGCCACCGGGCGCAGCGGGGTAATTGTCTTCAGCGGCTCCTATCACGGGCGTACATTTATGACGCTTGCGATGAATGGCAAAATTGCGCCCTATAGCCAGGGGATGGGGGTCATGCCTGGCCCGGTCTTTCGGGCTCCCTTTCCGCAGGGAGAGACGGAACGTGATATTGCGCAGGCGCTGGCTGGCCTCAGGGCGATATTAACGAGCGACATTGCGCCGCAGGATGTGGCCGCCATCGTCATCGAACCCGTTCAGGGAGAGGGCGGGTTTTACGTCGTGCCGCCTGCGTTTATGCGTGGTCTGCGTGAACTCTGCGACCAGGAAGGTATCGTGTTAATCGCTGATGAAGTCCAGTCTGGCGCGGGTCGCACGGGGACGTTCTTTGCTATCGAACAAACCGGCGTTGACGCCGATTTAATCGTGTTCGGTAAATCTGTTGCTGGCGGACTTCCGCTGTCCGGCGTTGTCGGTCGCGAGTCGCTTATCAACCAGGTGGCACCGGGCGGTCTTGGAGGAACCTGGGCAGGCAATCCGCTTTCCTGCGCGGCAGCGCTGGCGGTACTTGACCTCTTTGAGGAGAAGGACCTGCTGGGCGCAGCCCGCCGTCTGGGTCAGCGTCTGCGCAAAGCCTTAGAGTCCATTGTCAGCCCGCTGGCGATTGGCTATGAAATACGCGGAGTCGGGGCCATGATCGCGCTGGAGCTTTTTTCTCTGGAGAACGGAGAGCGAACGCCGGCGACCGGGCTTATCGATCGGTTAGTCAAAAGCTGTACCCGTGAAGGCCTAATTCTTCTTAAATGTGGCAAACAGGCGAATGCCATCCGCTTTTTAATGCCCTTGACGATTGAAGACAGCGTTCTGGATGAAGGGCTGACAATTTTTGCTGGCGCGCTGCAACAGCAGATCGCGTCTACAGGTTTAACAGAGGTGAAACGATATGGCGCAGTTTGATAGCCGAACCTTACGCAACGTATTTGGTCAATTCGCCACTGGCGTGTGTGTCGTGACTATGATGGATAAAGATAACCATTTCCATGGGTTAACCATCAGTAGCTTTAACACCGTTTCCCTGGAACCCCCACTGGTACTCTGGAGCCTGCGTAAGCAATCCTGGTACGCTCAACATTTTCTGAAGACGGAAGCCTTTGCGATAAATGTCCTGTCGGGGCATCAGCATCAGGTTAGCGATATTTTTGCCAGCGCAGGCAGCGATAAATTTCATCGTGTAGACCACCGGGTCAGTAGCTATAAACTGCCTTTAATTGACGGCGCACTTGCGCACCTTGAATGCAAAATGTGGCGTCAGGTAGACGGTGGCGATCACTGGATCTTTATCGGTGAAGTGGTGGATTCGTTACATACTGAAGGTGAGCCGCTCATCTTCTTCAACGGTCGCTATGCGACCACCGCCGGTCTGTCGATTCCAGCCTAAAAAAAAGGGGCTGAAAAGCCCCATAACACGCCGAGCGAAGCGTTAACTGAAAGGGTACTTCTTAAATGCCGCCTGGTTTTCGAAAACGTCGGCAACCGCCTGAATCTTTTTAAAATCACCGGCGTTAACGACGTGAGGGATCATTGACTGAATAAATGTCCAGATAACCGTACTGGTGACCGCAACCTGATCGGCCACCGCATTATCCGGACGCCGTTCCAGCAGGGTGTTCCATTCCCGGCAGGCAGCCAGCAACTGGTGGGTGATGCGTTCTATCCATGGATTGTGCTGCTTCTCCGCCGGGCGCAGGTGGTGTTCATACACATTTTGGACCGCTTTCTCCGCGGCGGCGAGGATAAAGCCCAGCGTCTGCAGATCGTTTGCCAGCGCATCCGGTGCCACGGGCAGCAGTCTCCGTTCAGGGGCAGCCTGGGCCTCAAAATAATTCAGTATCAGCGATGAGTCCATCAGACGTGTTCCATTATCCAGAACCAGTGTGGGCGCTTTTACCGCAGGGTTGATCCGGGAAAATTCCTCAAATGTGCTGAATACCGACAGCGGCTGGCTTTCAAACGCAACGCCATAAAGTTCCAGGGAGACCGCCACGCGGCGTACATAAGGAGAATCCATCATGCCAATCAGCTTTATCATGATTCCTGTTTTCCTGTCTGTGTGAAAAAACGCTTCATAGAAGATGATAAACAGACATTACAATAAATTCGTTATGGCGAATATCATCAGTATCTTACGGCCTGAGTTAGTATTACTGACATATTGGCCGGTTGCCGTTTATCTGATTCAGCATATGAGGGAGTGGTTTCATGTCGGATTTTCCACCTATCGCAAGTTTGCGTAGTTTTGAAGCGGTGGCTCGCCTTGGCAGCGTAACGCTCGCAGCGAAAGAGCTTCATGTGACTCATTCCGCCATCAGCCAGCAGATTAAAGTGCTGGAGGAAATGGTGGGGGTGAAGCTGTTTATCCGTCATGGCCGAGGGGTGCAGATCAACGAAGAGGGGCGGCTCTACGCGTTACAGGTGCGCGAGGCGCTGAACCATATCGCAGATGCCACCCGGCTCGTGCAGGTGAAACCGAGAATACTGGAACTGACGCTGGCGATGGTGCCGTCTTTTGGTTGTCACTGGCTGTTGCCGCGTCTGGGACGGTTTCGGGAAAAGTATCCGCACATCACGCTGCGACTTCAGGCCAGCCTGACGATCACCAGCATGCAGCAGGAAGGGATAGATATTGCGATACGCATGGGGAAAGGGAACTGGGAAGGAAGCGACTGCCATTATCTTTTTTCTGATGAGCTGATTGTTGTGGCGGCGCCCGGATATAACGGCGGTGTCCTCCCGACGACGCCGACTGAGGTGGCGAAAAGCCAGATCATATTCTCCATGGAGTCGTGGAAAACCTGGTGTTTTAATGCGGGGCTGGAAAAAGAAATTGTGCCCGGCGGCTTATGCATTAACGATTCAAACTTAGTCCTTGAGGCTGTCAGGCTCGGTAAAGGTATCGCGCTGGAGCGCCGTTCTCTGGTTCAGGATGCCATCACCCGGGGTGAACTGGTCCAGCTTACCCCATTCACTGCGCCGTATCCCTGGCCTTACTGGCTGGTAACATCGCAGTTAACGGAGGCGAAACCGGAAGTGGCTCTCTTCGTCGAATGGCTGGATGAGGAAGTGGCGGCCTGGCGTCAGCTCACGGAATCCTGAACTTTTTTACGATACTGCTCGCAATGCGGTGAATGTCTGACGAGGATTCACCGAAATACTCCTGCACGTCTTCAGCTTTCGCGTATCAACACATGAATCATGCACGTTCTCTCAGGATAATCGCTGCTATAGCTTTACGACTATATAGTTTGTGATCTATATTTCTTGGGGGAAGTGTGTGGACAATTAACACGACGGACAGGTTTGATTACTGGTTTCGTTCACTTGACGATACTGACCGAGCATGCGTGCTGGCAGCACTGCTTGTTTTGCGCGAAAAGGGGCCGGCATTGTCGAGACCCTATGCTGATACGCTTAAAGGCTCTCGTCACAGTAACATGAAAGAGTTGCGCATTCAGAGTAAGGGTGATCCGTTGCGGGCATTTTTCGCATTTGACCCAAACCGAACGGGCATTGTGCTTTGTGCAGGCAATAAGGCCGGTAACGAAAGACGATTTTACGATGAGATGCTTCTGGTGGCTGACCGGGAATTCACTCACTGGTTGAATACATTAAAAGAGAGGACGTTACGTGATGGGCAGAAACCTTGAGCAGCTTATAGCGGATGAAAAACCGGATGTTGTTACCAGTGCACAGGCAATAGCCGCCGATATTTTGCTTAACATCAACCTTGCAGAGCTACGTGAAAAAGTGCAAAAAACGCAGGTTGAAATGGCGCATGCGCTGGGTATCAGGCAGCCCACCATCGCGGTTATGGAAAAGCCCGGGCGCGATCTGAAACTCTCTTCACTCAAGCGCTACGTTGAGGCAGCGGGTGGAAAACTTAAGCTTGACGTAGAGCTGCCGGATGGCTCGCACTATGAGTTTGTGCTGTAAGGCGGCAAAGCAAAAAAGCCTGCTTCAAAAGCAGGTTTTTCAAATCTGGCTCCATCATACTAAGCTTTATCTTCATAACCCGTTCCTTTGAAAAAAGGCGATAGCCTGAAAAGGGCTCATTCCGGGGTATGAACCCTTCAACGGGGTTCAGTCGAATTTTCAGTGCATGAACCTTTATTTCTTCACATCAACAACGCGCATGCCGTGGAGTTGTTCATCCGTAATGGTATTGCCCGCTTTGAAGTAATCGATCACCGCGTTAGAAACGTAGTAACCGCCTGCTGTATTACGTTCCTTACCCTCTGTAAACGTCGTAAAGCCGTCACCGCCGTCCGCAAGGAAACTCTGGGTGGCAATGTGGTAGAGTGTCGCGTCCTCAATCGGTTTCTTCGCGGCGCAGTGATTACCGTTTGGGCAGATCTGTTTCGTCAGCGGCAGGCCGAACTTTGGTTTATCGAAGAGGAGATCAATGACGGGGAGAGTAATACACCCTGGCATTCACAGGCGACAACACAGCATGGCTGGTGGCAAAGCCAGTGGCAGCTTTGGACGCAGGGGAAAACCGTAAGATGGTTTGCCCATTAACAGGGGGGAATAGCAGTCACGTGCAAACGCTCTCTTTAACGGCCATCAGGCATTTCATTCACTGGATAAATACACAAACGTATTTTTCCCACAGTGCCAAACTTTCCGCCTTCTGAAGTATTAATCATTCGCTATATGTATGTTTACAGATCTCATATTATATAAAAAGAATATCGATTCTGATTTATTCTGATCTGGCAGTCTTTATCTCAGGAAATATGCTGGCTTACGAGAAACAGAGTTATATGATATCGTAATAATCCCATTCATATTTGTAACATGAATGCATTTATCTTTATTAATTAAAAGGAATTTATGAAATGGCTATTCCGTCTTATCTTTGGCTGAAGGATGATGGTGGTGCAGATATCAAAGGCTCTGTTGATGTCGAGAAACGTGAAGGCAGTATTGAGGTTATTGAATTCGTGCACTCCCTGAGTATTCCGACAGACGGCAATACCGGGCGACTCACGGGTACCCGTATTCATGCGCCCGTTGTCTTTGTCAAAGAGTTCGACTCTTCATCGCCTTATCTGTTTAAGGCCGTGACGACAGGCCAGACGCTGAAATCTGCTGAATTCAAGTGGTACGCGATTAATGACGCGGGACAGGAGGCGGAGTATTACAATATCAAACTGGAAAACGTGAAGGTGGTTTCCGTCGCACCGGTAATGCATAACGTTAAAAATCCGGCGACGGAAAAATTCAATCATATGGAAAGTGTTCAGCTGCGTTATGAAAAAATCACCTGGACCTACAAAGACGGAAATATCATCCATTCAGATGCGTGGAATGAGCGGGCGACTGCCTAGTCAATCAGGGCCGGTATATTCCGGCCTGTATTATTTTTCATCATTCAGATTTATGTCATCAATTTATCCACTACATGGATAGTAAAACCTCAGACAGGAAGTAGAGATGCTTAAAGACGAAATGCCTTTTACCGGGATATTATCTCAGGTATTAGCTACTCATTCGGCAATACAGCCCGTTTCTCTGGTTCTTTTTACTCCACAAGCGCCGGCGAGGCAGGATCAGATTTTTACCTTGCAGCGCCTCACTCCAGGCACATTATCGCTGGTGACGCTTCAGGGAAACGCGGTCACCATGCCACCTAACGGCCGGTTCATTTTTGTCATCCTGATGACCGATCCCACACAAATTCGTTGCGCCAGGGGGCACGATCCCCTCAATGAGTATATGAGCAGTGGCGCGGTTGACGCCGTGGAAGGCCATACTTCCCTCTCCGGGGGGCAGCAGGTGCTCTATGCGGGTGATATGCTCATCAACAATGGTATTCTGGTCAGCTGGAGTAACAACAGCGGTCACTATCAGCCCACGCCGCAAGCCAGACGAACAAACCTTCTGCCGCACATTCAGTTGTTGCTGCCAGAGCATCTTTTCCAGCCTGTCAGCTTCAGGGGCTCCAGCGCTGCATCTGCACGATCTATGGGCTCGCGTATGAATGATTTCTCCTCAACCGGGAGTTTTTCCTCGTATCACGGTTCTGAAGGGGGAGGAGGCTATTCCTCGTAATAGGCTGAGTTAACGCCAAAGTGCAGAAAAGCAAAAAGCCTGCTTCAAAAGCAGGCTTTTCAACAGCGGCGGTTTCCCGTAACGCCGGGCAGATGCTCCTCCGACACCGCTCTAATCCGGAAGCCGCCTCGCATTTCGTTTATCCGATCCGCCATAATTCTTTGAATCGCAAAACCAGTTTTCTATTATCAGCCTTCTTCGTTACGCACTTCGTTCCCACCTGCACTCTCCTTCGATGTATAACGGCCTTCTGCACACTCATTACGAAAAGGAAATCACCATGAATCTGATGAATAATTGTGCACCTCCCTCTATGAATGTTATATTAAAATATAATATTCGGAGGTGCGCTATGTATACAACACGCCTGAAAAAGGTCGGTGGATCCATCATGCTGGCGGTTCCTCCCGCCGTGCTGAAAACGCTGGAGCTGTCGACGGACAGCGAAGTCGGCATGACCATTAATAATGGCTGCCTGATTATTGAACCCCAGAAACGGCCTCATTATTCCCTTGAGGAGCTGCTGGCGCAGTGCGATCCGCACGCTGAAATGAGTGAAGAGGAGCGGGAATGGATTGATGCGCCTGCGGTGGGCAAGGAGATCCTGTAAATGGACAGAGGCGAAATTTGGCTCGTTTCACTGGATCCCATTGCCGGCCACGAGCAAAGTGGAAAACGTCCGGTACTCATCGTATCGAAGGCATCGTTTAACAAGCTGACCTGGCTACCGGTAGTGGTTCCCGTCACCAGCGGCGGGAACTTTGCACGTACAGCAGGTTTCACCGTTTCACTGGAAGGGGCGGGGACAAAAACAACGGGCGTTATTCGCTGCGACCAGCCCAGAACCATTGATATGGCTGCCCGGAACGGCATGCGGCTGGAACGCATACCTGACGCCGTTGTAAATGAGGTTCTTGCCAGGCTGGATGCGATTCTGAGTTAACATCGTGCGGTTTGATGCCCTTACCCCAACCCTCTCCCACGGGAGAGGGTGCACACACTAAAAACGGCAACCGGGTTGCCGTTTTGCATTTACCTTGCGCAGAAAAGCAAAAAGCCTGCTTTAAAAGCAGGCTTTTCAAATTTGGCTCCTCTGACTGGACTCGAACCAGTGACATACGGATTAACAGTCCGCCGTTCTACCGACTGAACTACAGAGGAATCGTGTGAACGAGGCGCATAGTAACGACCTCAGTACGCCTTGTCAAAGGGGGAAAACACCCTTTTTGATCGTTTGCCGACAATTTCAGCAAATCGCTGATTTTATAGCAAAATCGCGCTGAAATTACACAGGAAGTGCGCCGCCCGCAGGCAGGCGGCGCGATGACTTAGAACAGGACGGAGTAGTTCAGACCAAACGTACGCCCGCGGCCTTTATAGGTATAAAGACCCGGTGCGCCGTAGGTTGGGCTGTACAGCCCCGGTGCACGCTGGCCCCAGGCGGTGGTGTAGTCCTTGTCCAGCATGTTTTCCACGCTGAAGCTGACTTTACCCACCGGCAGGGCGTAGCTGCCAAGGAAGTCGACGGTGTTATAGCCGTCGATCTTCTTACCGTCGGCATCAGAGACGTCAAAGGTCTGCGTACTCTGCACGCGCAGGGTCCAGTCGCCCGGCGCCCAGTTGACCCAGGCGCTGGCTTTCGACGGGCTGGCGCTGTCAACCGTCAGCTTCTCCCATTTGCCGTTTTCACGGGTTTCGGACTTAATGGCGTTGAAGTTTGCGCCCGTGCTCCAGTCGCTGTCGGTGAAGAAATAGTCCACCTGACCTTCCACCCCGTAGATACGACGCTTGTCGTCTTCGAGGTTAATCGTCATGTCCGTCTTGTTGATGGTGATGGTTTTATCCGAGAGCGAGTAATAGGCCGCGACCTGCGTGCGCAGGTTATCCCCGGTATAACGCCAGCCCAGCTCATACGCGTTGACCTTGATACCATCCAGTTTCGAATCGTTCACGTTCACGCTGTTAACCAGACGATAGTGCCCGTCGACAAGCTGATAGGTGCCGGAGCCGTAATATTTCGCCAGGTCCGGAATTTCGAAGCCCTGAGAGAAGTTAAACCACAGCTGCTGCTGTTCGGTCAGGCGGCCAAGGATCCCGGCGTTAAACAGGAAGTTGTTGTAATCCGTTTTCCCACCCGGTACCGCGTCTGAGGAGGTGGCTTTCCCGGTGGCGATGGCCTGCTGCTGGGCGTAACCAACAAAGTCGTCCACCTTGTTTTCGGTGTACTGGTAACGCACCCCGCCGCTCAGGGTGATGGCGTCAATGTCGTAACTTGCCTGCAGGAACGGGGCGAGGTTGGTGATGCTGTAGCCCGGATAACGGCCCACGTTGTAGGCGTTGTCCAGCTTCATGCCGCCGCTCGCCGCCGCTTTGCTCAAGTCAAAGAACTGCTGGTTGGCATCAAAGGTTTCGTGATCGGCATCCACACCCCAGGTCAGCGTCAGGTCATCTACCGGTTTGCTGTTCAGCGTCAGCTTGCCGCCGTAAAAATCGGTTTTCTGCTGGGAGGCGCCAATGCTGGTCACCGCCCCTTTGCTCAGGGTCGGGAACGGGTAGTAGGTCAGGCTCTCGTCACGATAGTAGATCTGCGCAACCAGGTCCTGACCCCAGAAATCGGTATTGGAGTACTGCAGGTTGATCAGATGACGCTCGGTACCAGGAATACGATCAGAGTCCAGGTTGTTTTTGTTATACGCCGTGGCATCACCCGTTACCGCCGAGAAGTTTTTCCCGAGATAGAGGCCATGCTTGCCGTCGGATTCGCTCTTGTAGTACTGCGTGGTTAACTGCAGCTGCTGGTGATCGTCAATGTTGATGGTGCCCGTGCCCATCACATCAATACGGTCGGAATACTGTAAGCCGGTCTGGGTGTTATCGATAATCACCTCGTCACCGTTGCCGTCATACCAGCCGCCGTAGCGCTGATAGGAGACCGACAGACGGCCGGACGCGTTATCATTCCCGCCGCTGACCGCCGCCGACACATTCTCATCGTGATCGTTATGGCTGTTAAAGCCGCTTTTGGCGCCGGTCTGGAACTCAACCTCGGTCTCCGGCTGGCCTTTCTTGGTGACGATGTTCACCAGACCCCCGGTACTGCCGCCGCCGTAGAGCGAGGTGGCGCCGGAGATCACTTCGATACGGTCGATGTTGAACGGATCGATCGAGTCAAGCTGACGGCTGTCGCTGCGGGACGAGTTCAGACGCACGCCGTCCACCATCACCATCATCGAACGGCCGCGCAGGTTCATGCCGTAGTTGGTACGCCCCTGGCTGCTGACGTCCATGCCCGGTATCAGCTGCGCCAGCACGTCTTTAATCTCTTTCCCCCCCTGAACCTGCTGCTCAATTTCAGCCCGCTCAATAACCCAGGTGGTCTGCGCCATCTCCGCCACGCTGCGGTGCGCGCGGCTGGCGGAGACAACGATATTTTCTTCCTTTTGTTCTTCTGCCCATGCAGAGGTAGAAAGCATTGCAAGCAAGCACGGATTTAAAACCCAAAGATGAGAACGTTTCATTGTTATGTTGATCCTGAATGTGTGTGTCAGTACTCAGTCGTTTTGGCTAACGATTTAAAAACCTGGCTGCTCTCCGGGCTGGCGGTGCTGCGCCAGTGGATCACGCCGGGGGTAGTGGCCAGCTCAAACGGCTCATCGCCGTGCGCGCGATTAAGAATTCGCGCTGCACGCCAGGCCATCAGGCTGAGCTGGGGTTCGGCAATGCCGAGACGGTGCATCCCGGCATTCACGGCAAACAGGCGATTGCTCTGCGGGCCGTCCCATTCAAGGGTGAAGTCGTTGTTGATACAGAAGGCGTCGTCCGTATCCAGCTGGAGTCGGTGAGACAAAGGCGCGAGGAACGCCGGCTGCACGGCACGGTAGCCGGTGGCAAAAATCACTACGTCGCTCTCCAGCTGCTCGCTACCGCCGTCGAGATGATGCTGTATGCTCAGGCGCTGCCCGTTTTGCAGCCGCGTCAGCGCGGTCACCGAGCGGGACGGCATCAGGTGCGCCCAGGGTTTTTCACGCAGCACTTCAAAGCGGTGGTACATGGCGCGGTAAATGGCCAGCAGGGACTCGGTGGTGATCCCGTCGGAGGTCATCTTCTGCTCGTGCAGCATCTGGCGACGGGCCTCTTCACCGAGCGTGGAGAAGCTGTCCACGTACTCCGGCGTGAAATACTCGTTGGCAAATGCGGCCTCATCCAGCGCGTTGTAATTGTTGCGGCGCGACACCCAGTTCAGGCTCAGCGGCTGTCCCCATTCCCCGCGGAAGATATTTAAAAACAGGTCGGCGCCGCTCTGTCCGCCGCCGACGATAGTCACGCGCTTGCCCGCAAGATCCGGCGTGCGCAGCATCATCTCGCTGGCGTGGAAGCAGGTATCGTCCTGCACGGTGACGCAGTCGGGCAGATTGATCTGTTTGCCAATCCCCACGCAAACGTGGCGTGCCAGGAAGCGATCGCGCTGGGTTACCACCTCAAACAGGCCGCTGTTCTCATCAAAACTGACCTGCTGCACCTGCTGGCTGAAGGCGAGGTTGGTGAGGTTTTCCGCCGCCCAGCACAGGTAATCGGCAAACTCTTCGCGAGAGACGGTGCGCTGCTCGGTGGTCAGAAAACGGTAGAACTTTTTACGCTGCACCAGGTAGTTGAGGAAGCTGTGGCGGTTGGTAGGCTCCACGGCGCTGACCAGATCCTTCAGGAAGCTGGTCTGCATGTGGCAGTCCGGCACCATCATTCCCGGGTGCCAGGAAAAATGCGGTTTACGCTCAAGAAACAGCGAGCTAAAGCCGTCCAGCCCCTCTGCGAGGGCGGCGATGCTGAGGTTAAACGGGCCAATACCAATGCCGATGAAATCATAGGTTTTCATTGCGCTGACTCCCGTGAGGCCAGAAAAAGGGGGTTATCGAGATCGGAGACATAGTTCGGCAGCATGCGGCTGCCGCCGTCGTGTTCGGAGAAGGTCAGTTTGACCGGGTTGAGGATCACGCGAATGATCTGCGGCCTGAAGAGATCGAATTTGGCGAAGCGCTCCGCCAGATCCGGGTGCGCAGCCATATAGCGCTGCAGCACGCCGGCGAGGATCTGGTAGAAACGCGTTTCGCTGACCCCGCTTTGCTGGGTAAGACGCGAGATAAACCGCAGCACCGTCACAAAATTGCCGGTTTGCAGGTCGTGAATGATGTAATCCGCGCTCAGGCGCGCCGTGACGGTTTTCACCTGCTCCGGCAGGCTCTGCGCCTGCGGGAAATCCTCATCCACCAGGCGCATATCGCCCTGGAAATCCTTCAGCAGGATGCGCTGTGGGACGTAATCTTTCATCACCAGCGTCACGTTCTGCCCGTGGGCGATGAGCGCCACGCCGTAGCGACACAGCAGGTGATAGAACGGGATCACCGTCGCCTCAAACAGCGTTTCCAGCCACGCTTCGGCGCTTAACCCCGAGTGTGTGATCCACGCGTCAATCAGCGGACGCCCGGCGTTATCGGTCTCCATCAGCGCCGCCATCAGCACCGCCTGTTCACCGTCCTGCAGATAGCAGGAGGGGTTTTCCCGCCAGATCACGCCCAGCATCTCCTGGTAGCGATAGGGCGCTTTCGGCAATGCGGCATAACCCGGATGCGAGAGATACCCCGCCGCAGGTTCGCCAAGCACCTGCGCGCCAGAGCGGATAAGGGTGGCGTCACTGGTGAACTGCTGCTGTAACCAGCGCGACGCCAGCGGCCCGGCAGCAATGTACTTGCCCGGAATACCGCGATAGCAGGAGGTGTTGTAGATGGTCAGCGGCAGCTTGATATCATATTTCGTACGACGGCTGGCGTTGGTCAGCGTGCGCAGGGACTGCTGCGCCAGGTACTCATCGCCAAATTCACCCAACTCCACCATCTCACCGCGCGCCAGCTGTGCCAGGAAATGAATGGCGATCTTCTGCTGCCACTGCCACGGGTGCAGCGGCACCGGCAACCAGCTGTCGTCGAGCCCCAGCGCCTGCCAGCAGGCGTCAAACCGGGTGCGCTCGGCGTTGTCCATCGCGCTGGCCAGCAGATTGTGAATGTCGCAATCGGCGTCGCTGCTCCAGACCAGTTGCTCGCGCTTAACGGCGACCCAGTGCAGGCGAAAACGCCCGCGGTATTCCGGCGCGTACTGGCGCAGCGCATCCAGCCCCCAGCCGCGGCGTCCCTTGTTAAAAATAAACTTCGGATGGCCGCTCATCAGACACTGCAGTTCGTCCGGGTCGAGGTGGATAAGCGCGTCGGCATCCAGCGCTTCACGCGCCTGCAGCAATTGAATATCGCCCCGCAGCGTGGCGTAGAGATCTTCCAGATGCTCAGCCGTTTGCGCATCGCTCATCTCCAGCACCGTGGCCAGCTGCAGCAGCGCGCTTTCGGCTTCAATGGCCGCGCCGCTCACGGCGGTCAGGCTGTTCGGGTCGATATGCAGCCAGCCCCAGATCCCGCGCGTGGCGTGAAACTGCCAGGTTTCGCTGCCCATGGTGATTTGCCAGCGGTCCGCGTCCAGGGACTCGGCGCGCAGGGTGCGTTCGTATTCCAGCTCGGCGAGGATCTTCGCCACCATCTCACGGTTCACTTTTTGCCAGAGTGCGTTCACAGGCCCACCTCGCTGAAGAAGCGGTGACGTTCGCTCATGATGAGGCGCGAACGCTTGTGCGGGAAATCGAACTCTTTGACGGTGTCGAAACCGGCGGTAGCCAGATGGCGGAACAGGCGCTGGTTGTCGAAACGTGGCTCGGCGACAATCCGCATGGTGCGCGGTTCATCCATAAACAGATAGTGGCTCAGGCCGCGCAGCCAGCTGCGGATATACTGCGCGCCGCGCCAGTTCTCTTCCCCGACCAGCATATGCAGCCCGCGGTCAAACGGCTGCCAGCGATAGTGTCGACCAATGCGATCTTCCGGCGCCCAGTAAAGCTCAAAATAGCCGAACGGCCGATCGTCAAAGCAGCCGATAACCGGATAGCAGTACGTCGAATCGAGCTGACGGCGCAGGTAGTTCTCCTGCTCGGCCTGCGGGCCGGCCATCTCCCAGAAGGCATTGACGCGTGGATTGTTCATCCATTGGGTAAAACGTTCGCCGTCCAGCGCCACGTCCGCCACGCGGAAGCTCAGGGTGCGTTTAATCTGCGGATCGTAACGGCGATAGACTTCGCCCTGCGGGCGGTGAGGGCGCAGCGGGAAGTACAGTTGACGGCTCTCATCAAACTGCATGCCACCGCTGGCCTGCGGACGTTCGCCTTTAAGCCACAGCGGCAGCTGCCAGAAGGTCTCGCGGGCCAGATAATCCCCGTGAGCCTGGCGAAACAGCGCCTGCGCCTGGGGTTCATCCTGCCAGACCGCCCACGGCAGCGTGATGCCGGTCAGCGACGGTGCGGCGACGAACAGCTGATCCAGCGCCTCGACCAGCCAGCCGTCCGGGATGTCGTTCAGGCGCTCAAGCACCGCGCTGCCGTCGAGACCCAGGCTCAGCGGAAGAGATTTATCCGTTGTGGTGCAGCGAAAGCCGTAGCCGGAATGGACGATATTCGCGTTAGCCATCACGCCTTCTCCTTGTAAAACGGGTTGCTAAAGTCGAAATAGATCACCGCCGGGTCGGCAATGGTGTTTTCGTTGCGGTCGTGCAGGTAGCAGAAGAAATTGCCTTTGCAGTTCCAGGTCGGGCTGTCGAGCACGTAGTCAAGACAGCGGGTCTGCTTCGCGGTCTGGCGCAGTCCGGCCAGTGCATCACGCACCCGGGTCATCAGGCTCTCTTCGCTATCGAAGCCGGCAGCGGCGAGGGCGGCGGTGACGGCGAGTGTGGAGTTCAGCAGCAGGTAATAGGGGAAGTAGCGCAGCAGCTGGCTCTCGCCGAAGCGGTTTTCCACCTCGCTTTCGCCCGCCTCCTGCAGCCACGCGTCGGCCCCTTCGGTCCAGGCGCTGCCCTGGCAGTCACGGTAGATAAGCCCGACGGGGAAATCCTGCTGCATCTCAACGAGGATATTTTGCTGGTGTGCCAGCAGCACCAGACCGTAGTCCGCCTCGGCGCTGAACAGCGGGAGGAGCACGCGGTCGCAATAGGCGTCAAGCCAGCAGCGCGCGGCCTGGGCTAGTGGTAAATCCAGCCGCTGGCTGAGACGGCGCACCGCCGCGGCCAGCAGGCTATCACCGCCGTCCGGCGCGGCCTGCGTCAGGCTCACCAGCACGTTGGTTTGCGTAGCCGGGGTATCAAACAGCAGGTTGACGCGTAGCGCCATCAGGCTCTCTTCCTGAATGGTGCCGCTTTCGTCACGCAGACCCGCCCAGCCGTCTTCCTGCATGACGCGCATGGTGGGGTAGCGCGCCTGGAGTTCCTGCCAGCGCGTCGTCTTCGCCAGACGCGCCAGGCGCATCCCGCGCTTAACTTCTTTCACCGACAGTGTGCGCACCGAGTTGGTCAGGCGCACGCTGAGGGAAAACTTAATCATGTCGCTGTTGGTTTCGCTGTACAGCGAGCGGGAAGAGCTTGTCGGCAGCCATTGTGCGCCCGCTTCGCCCAGATCCTGCAGAGCACCCTTCGTCACCAGCCGCTGGCACCACGTCTGCTCCAGCAAATACTCCGCCTGCCACGGATGCATCGGCAGCAGCCAGCGGGTATCGGTGAAGTGGCCGAGCAGTTCAGGCGCGCTCTGGGCGGCGAAGCGCAGCAGGCGTTCGCGCAGGGAGACGTTCAGGCTGTCGCCGGCAATCAGTTCGCTCTCAACGGCAAACCAGCGCAGCGGGAAGCGGGAGGCGAAATCGGGCAAATAGCGACGCGCTTCGGCTTCGTTAAACGGCTCGTGCGATTTCGGGGCCGGGTGAAACGCATGCCCCACCAGCAGCGCCTGTTCTGCCTCGGCGAACGTCAGCGGCGTCTCGCGCAGGGTTGCCCAGCGGTGACGCAAGTCGATCGCCTGCCAGGTGTGGGCATGGCTTTCGAGGACGCGCTGTTTAAAACGCGCCAGCGTATCGGCATCCAGTGAGCCTTTTACAGAGGGTTTTTTAAGGATTAAATCAACCAGTTGAGGGAAAGTGACGGCGTCACCATGGTCGCTGTCGCTCTGGATAAGCGTTGCCGGGAAACGGTACTGATGATGCTGGGTTGGGGAAAAATAGTGTACTGAAACCCGAATGGCCTGGGTTGGCGAGAGCGGGATATGGATCTGCGATAACGCATCCGCACAGGTCGCGGGGAGATAGCGCCAGTCCTTCGTTTCGCGCAACAGGGCGTTTAAAAAACACTGGGCCGCAACGTCTGTACCGGCAGAGCGGGGCAGAGTACGCATAGGTGTACCTCATTCCATGACTGATAATAATTCTCGTTATGATATTCATTCTGTTTACAGTCGCAACTATTTTTGCAATATTTGTTTTCATAAAGTTCATGATTTCCACACATTTATTGACACTATGTTCACAATTCTATGCGCTCACTTTCTGACACTCTGACGGACAATCTCACCCCGAAAGCGAACTGGCCCCTGGCATTGTGTGCAGGTTTATTAGGGATCGGACAAAACGGTTTGCTGGTGATGCTGCCGCAGCTGGTCACCCTGACCGGACTCTCGCTCTCCGTCTGGGCGGGTCTGTTGATGTTCGGATCGATGCTCTTTTTACCGGCCTCGCCCTGGTGGGGACGCCAGAGCGAGCGGCACGGCTGTAAAAGCGTGATGCTGGCCGCGCTCAGCGGCTATCTGGCCAGTTTTGTCGTCATGGCGCTGGTGGTCTGGGCGATGGCCGCCGGGAGGCTGGATACCGCCTGGGGGCTGGCGGGGCTGGTTCTCTCGCGAACGCTGTACGGCCTGACGGTCTCAGGGCTGGTGCCTGCGGCCCAGACGTGGGCGATTCAGCGTGCGGGGCTGGAGAAAAGAATGGCCGCGCTGGCGACAATCAGCTCCGGTCTCAGCTGCGGGCGTCTGCTCGGTCCGCCGCTGGCGGCGATGATGCTCAGCGTTGACCCGGTGGCGCCGCTGTGGCTGATGGCGATCGCGCCGTTAATCGCTCTGCTGCTGGTGCTGCGCGAAGTCGCCGATCCGCCGCTGCCGCCGGTGGCGCACCAGTCGACCCGGCTAACCGCAGCAATGCTGCCGTTCCTGCTGCTGGCGCGGCTGCTGGCGGCGCTGGTGAGTCTGATGCAGCTTGGCCTGTCACCGCATCTTAGCCTGTTACTGAACGGTAACGCCCGGGAGATTAGTCATCATGTCGCGGTCCTGCTGAGCCTGGCCGCGCTGGCCACGCTCGCTGCGCAGTTTCTGGTGGTTCGCCCGCAGCATTTCAGCCCGGTCACCTTGCTCTGCCTGGCGGCGGGGCTGATGGTTGTCGGCCTTGGGGTGATGTGTATTGCGGATGTCGCGCTGTTCTACGTGGGGATCGTCATCACCTCGCTGGGGGCGGCCATGGCGACGCCCGGCTATCAGCTGCTGCTGAACGACAGGTTGACGACAGGGAAAGGGGCGGGCGTGATTGCCACCAGCCATACGTTAGGCTACGGCGTCAGCGCGCTGCTGGTCCCGCTGGTGACGCGCGTATCCGGTGAGTCGTCGTTAATCGCGGCCGCCTGGGGAATGGCGCTGCTGTTTTTGGCCCTGAGCGTAGGGGTATGGTCAGCTGAGCGAACCCCGGCCGGCAGGCGCTAGTGGACCTGGCGGGCAGACGCGCCGCCAGACTCCTCATGCTGTCGCAGACGCTTAAGCGGATCCTGCTGATAAAAGTGGCAGAAACGCTGCCATAGCGCCGGGAAACGGGGCGCGAAGAGCTCGGGAGCGCTGAAGAAATACTCTGACAGCACCGCAAAACACTCGGCGGGATCGGTCGCCGCATAGGCATCGATACTGGCCGCGCTTTCCCCCACCAGGTCGATTTCGTCCTGGATGTTATCCATCGCCGCGTGCAGATCGTGCTCCCACCCCGCGACGTCGCGAAGCGGGATCAGCGGCACGCCGCTGGCGCGATCGCCGTTGCGGGTATCCAGCTTATGCGCCACCTCATGGATAATCAGATTAAAACCGGACGCGTCGAACGAGTCCTGAATATCGAGCCAGTTGAGGATAATCGGCCCTTGCTGCCAGCTTTGCCCGGACTGCACCACGCGCTGGTTATGCACCAGCCCGATATCATCTTCCCACTCGTCATCCACCACGAACGGCGCAGGGTAGATCAGCACTTCGTGGAAACCGTCCAGCCACTCAATACCGAGTTCAAGCACTGGCAGGCAGAACAGCAGGGCGATGCGCGCACTTTTATGGGCATCCAGCTCAAACCCCTGCAGCGGGACCAGCCGCTTTTGCTGCAAAAAGCGATCCGCCAGCTGAATCAGCTTTGACTGTTCATCCGGCTGGAGACTGGCCAGCACGGGGATCGCCAGCGCGTCATCCCACGGCAGCGCCGCATGTTGACCAGCATCATTTGATTTCCAGGGCCACTTAATCATCGCTTTGCTCGCAAACTCGTCACGTGAACAAAATTGAAAGGTCAGGTTAACATGCCAAAGAAACCGGCATGAAGGCAACTACAAAACGTTGAGATGTCGGAATGGCAGAAGAGGCCAGCCTCTCTGCCGTTATTCAACCACTTATCCCGTTTCCTTTCAGTGATAAAAATCCCACATGCGTGCAAAAGCAGATCAGGCAGAAGTCTTCATCACTTTGTTCAGAATCAGTCTGTCCAGGCGCTGCGATACCTGCGTACAGATCACCTCGACACTCTGATCCTGATGGTACAGGGCGTAGTGTAGCGCTTCAGGCGAAATATGCGCTGCGCTGGCTTGCGTGTCGGCTTTCGCTTTTATCGCCCTGGCGAGGGCATAACGTGCCGCGTTTGCCCGCTTCTTATCGTAGTGTTTAAGCGCATCAATTTTTTGATGACACGCTTTCAGTCTCTCCTCTGGTGAAACTGCGGTAACCGGGGTGACCTCTTCTGCAACCGGTGCTGGTGCTGCGGCGGCGACTGGCGGTGCCACCTGAACCGGTAGCTCACGCTTTGTCTGGCACGCCGTCAGGCCCACTGCCGCAATCAACAAAATAACAGTTCTCATGATGACCCTTGTGAGTGTAATGGGGGCAATATTTTACGCGATGCCCCCCGGTTCCAAATGTGTAATAAACGAATAGAATTGCACAGGAAGATTATTTTTAGACAGCGGACAGACGACCAGTTTATTCGCGATAATTGCTGACAATAATCAGCGCTTATTGTCCGGTAGCCCGTATGGTTTGAAATAAAAAATGTTGCTACCGTTTAATTGTCAGCGCGGGAATATCTTGCTGACACGCTTATTTTTAAATGCATAACCCTGAATATCCAGTGTCTCACACACATTTATGGAGTGATTATGGTGTTAAAGAAATCCGCGTTTATTGCTATACCTCTGCTGTTTTCTGCCTCTGCCCTGGCCGATGTTGGCTCCAGATGCTGTCCTTTCAGCGATGAAAGCCTGAAAGAAGATATTCGTCCGCTCGAAGGCTCTCTGGACAAAATTCTCCAGCTGGAAGGGGTCTCTTATACCTGGAAAGAGAATAAAAGCCAGGATGTCGGCTTAATCGCGCAGAATGTGGAAAAGGTCTACCCGGAACTGGTCAAAACGCAAGACGGGAAAAAACAGGTCGACTACCAAAAGCTGGTGGCCCCGCTGATTGAAGCCGTACGCGAGCAGCAGAATGAAATTAAGGCCTTAAAGGCTGATGTTGCACAATGTGCATTGAAAAATAAGTAATGAAACCCTGAGCCCGTCGACATCATGACGGGCTCAGGCAGATCGTTAGCGACGTTTAATCTTCCCGAGCGCGTCAATCAGTTGTGCCTTCTCCAGGTCAGAGAGCTGCTTATCGTCCAGCAACCGGGCCAGCGTGCGGTCCTGCTCTTCACCAAACCCGCCCCCGCTCAGGATTTGACGGCTAATCAGATTCAGGATCGTATTATCCAGTTGCAGAATTTGTGCTCTGACTTCTTTCAGGGGACGGGGCTGCCACGCTTTTTCTGGCTGTAAACGCCAGCGGTCAAGGTAGCGATACTGGATATTTTTACTGACGGCCATCTGCGTCTGGACAAACGCGTCAATACTCTGCGGATCCAGCATGGCGTCACGGGCAGCGCTCTGCGCCTTCAGGAGCACATTTTTTTCTCGCGGGAGATCCTCAACGGGAAGATGGTTCGCCGCCTTATAGCCTGCCACATCCTTCATCACGTCGAACCGTGTATTTAAGACCTCTACCAGTTCAGGCAGGGTTGCGGCGTTTACGGACGTGGCCAGAGAAGAGCCACACATTACTATTGATGAAACCACGACAGCGAAATAGCGCACGGTTTTTCTCTCACAAATAATGGTTGGGAATCTATTATGGCAGCCTGTTTTTTACAGGCAATCCTTTATAACGTTAATAAGCGATGACAATTGTAAGCATTTCGGGTGATAGAGGGATAAATAATTTATTCTATTCACTAAAGTTGTTAATAGTGGAAAGGTCTTTAAGGTTATTGCCAGATAAACAGATTGAACTTCCTGATAGCATAATAAAGAGCAATTTATACCACACGCAATGTGCGTTATCACGCACCACTCAATATGACTCTGGAAATAAAATGAAAACGAATATTATTATGCGCAGCCTGTTAATTGCAGGCTTTAGCGCAACAGTCCCGTTTGCCTCGGCATCTTATAACGGCTTTGATGCCCGCAGCACCGCCATGGGGGGCACCGGCGTGGCGTCGGCACACTTTGGCGTGGCGCCACTGGTGAACCCGGCCCTGCTGGCGACATCGCGCTCGCAGGACAAAATCAGCCTGATTGCACCGTCCCTCGGCGCGCAGGTCAGCGATCCGGCCAACCTGATTGATGGTTTTGATGATGTCAAATCGGCCTGGGACAGGCTGGAAAGTGCCATTGGTACCGGCAATGAGGCGCAGGCCGCAGGCAAACTGGGGGATATGGTTGCTGGTCTTTCCGGGGAAAATGCCTACGCGAATGTCGGGCTGGCGATGGTGCTGGCGGTGCCGGATGATTCACTGCCCATCGCGCTATCCGTTAACAGCTGGGCGAAGGGCAATGCCCGCGCGCTGGTCAGTCAGAGCGACCTGGAGTACCTCGAAGGGGTTGCCAATGGCTCCATTATACCGGTGAAGGAAGATCTGGATAAGCTGACCTCCCGCGCCGAAGGGATGGCGGCACTGGTCACTGAATACGGCGTGTCGATTGCCCGTCCGTTTACCGTGGGGGATATTCCTGCAGGGGTTGGCATCACGCCGAAGATCCAGCGTATTGAAACGTGGAACTACAACGTTGCCATCAACAATTATGACAGCTCCGATCTGCGCGATGGCAACTGGCAGCACCAGACCATGAGCGCCAACATCGACGCCGGTCTTTTTGCCTCGCCGACGCCGGGCTGGATGGTGGCGCTTTCCGCGCAAAACCTGTTTGAAAACCGCGTGAAAACCCGAGAGGTGAACGGCTATCAGCCTGCCTTTGTGATCCGTCCACAGCTTACCGCCGGTACCGCCTGGCAAACCGGGCCAGTCACGCTGGGGGCTGATATTGACCTGACGCCGGTCAGCAATTTCCAGTATATCGACAAAAATCAGTACGCGGCCTTTGGCGCGGAATGGCGCACCGCCGACTGGGTGCAGCTGCGGGCGGGCTATCGTCTGGATATGCGCGGCAACGACCGCCGCGTGGTGACGGGCGGTGTCGGGCTTTCCGCTGGTGACGCCATGCAGTTTGACGTAACCGCCATTGCCGGACGCGACCGCACAATTGGCGGTGTTGCGCAATTTACCTTCTACTTCTGACCGATCCCGGCCGGGTAAGCGCAGCGTACCCGGCAAACATGACGGCTACGTTGTTGAACCCGGGTTTGTAATACAGGAGACGCTATGGAGTGGCGGGTTACCGATGTTGTCGAGTTAGCGGCCGCGCAGCGCTACGCGCTTACCCTGTGTGCTGAGCAGTTAAAGCTGGTGGCGGTCATCGCCTCTTCAGCACCTGTAACTGCGGGCGATAGGCTTTATCCCGTGCGGGATGCGAAATACCTGATTAATAAAGACGAACACAGGGTCGTTGAGGTAATCAGCGCCGCCGCATTTACCCCTTTGCGCTGGAAATCGTTACAGACACCATGCGGTTTAAAAAAGCAATAAATGGCACGTTTCATTGTAGGCCCGTGCAAGCGTAGCGCCGCCGGGCAAAACTCACTCACCTCCGGTTACGGTAACTCACCGTAACCTGATTACTCAGCACCGTTAACGGGGCGTCAAGATGCCCGCCTGCCGCGGAATAATACTCGAAACGGAAAGGTCCGCCTGCCGGCATACCGGCAGGCAGAAGCTGCTCGCCGGAAAAGCCTGACAGCGGCAGGCAGCGTGCCGCGCTGCACAGGCGAATGCGAAACCCCGGCGGGGTCAGCCCATGGGTCGCGATTTTCCAGTGTACGCGGGAGGCCACGGCCCCCGCGGGCAGGGGAGAGGGGCTTTGCACCGGTTTGCTCTTCAGCACCTGCTGGCCCCGCGTCATTGTGCCGCCAAAGCTGCTGCTGCTCCATGAGCCGTCCGCCGCCATGACCAGCGGCGAGATCAGAAGCAGTCCAGGCACCCATCGCGTCATCCTTTACCCCCAATCAGATAGGTCATCCGCACGTTGCGCTGGGTATTAATCTCCTGGCTCGAAAGTACCGCCAGCTGCGGGAAGATGCGGCGCAGGTAGCGCGACAGCATCAGGCGCAGGGCCGGGTTCACCAGCAGCACCGGCGGCGCGCCTAAGCCTTCCTGGTGCTGCAGCGCCTGTTCGGTCTGCTTCATCAGGTTTTCAGCAATGCCTGGCTCAATCGCGCTGCCGCTCTGGGTCGCCTGGACCAGCAACTGCTCCAGGGAGAGATCCAGACCAATCAGCTGAATATCGTCCTCACCCGGGAACCACTGCTGGGTGATCGCCCTGGAAAGACGCGCCCGCACGCGGGTGGTCAGCTCATCGGCATCGCTCTGGGCGGTGGCAAACTCCGCCAGCGTATCGATGATGGTGCGCATATCGCGGATCGGCACGCGCTCGGCCAGCAGGTTCTGCAGCACCTTGTGCAGCGTGGTCAGGCTGATGACCGCCGGAATGAGATCCTCCACCAGTTTCGGTGAATGTTTGGTGATCTGGTCGAGCAGTTGCTGCGCCTCCTGACGGCCAAACAGCTCCTCGGTATGGGTGGTAATCAGATGGTTGAGGTGCGTTGCCACCACCGAACTCGGGTCAACCACCGTGTAGCCCAGCGTCTGCGCCAGTTCGCGATGCACTTCGTCAATCCACAGGGCCGGCAGGCCAAAAGTCGGCTCGGTGCACGGGGTACCGGGAACTTCGCCCTCTGCGCAGCCAGGGTTGATCGCCATCCAGCGATCCGGCTGCACGTCGCCTGAACCAATGGTGACCCCTTTAAGCAGAATGCGGTAGTGCGTCGGAGCCAGATCCAGGTTGTCACGAATATGCACGGCAGGGGGGAGGAAGCCCATCTGTTGGGCGAACTTCTTGCGAATGCCGCGCACGCGGGTCAGCAGCTGGCCCTGCTGCTCGTGATCCACCATCGGGATCAGGCGATAGCCCACTTCCAGACCCAGGGTATCTTCCATTTGTACGTCAGACCATGTGGCTTCGTGCACCTGCGCCACCTCGGCTTCTGCCGCGTCGGCGTCAGCCTGCGCGCCAGCGGTTTTTTTCGCGTCGCCTTCACGGCCGCGCAGCCACCAGGCGACGCCCAGCAGCGTGGCGGTAAACAGCAGGAAGACGAAGTTCGGCATGCCAGGGATCAACCCCAGCAGACCAATCACGCCCGCCGCCAGCACAATCACGCGCGGAGAGGTGAACAGCTGGCCCACCATCTGCTCGCCCACATCCTGATCGTTGGCCACGCGGGTTACGACCACACCGGCCGCGGTGGAGATCACCAGGCCCGGGATCTGCGCCACCAGACCATCACCGATGGTCAGCAGGGTGTAGGTTTCACCGGCCACGCTGGCGGACATGTCGTGCTGCATCACGCCGATCACCAGACCACCAATAATGTTGATCGCCATAATCAGCAGTCCGGCGATGGCATCACCGCGCACAAACTTGCTCGCACCGTCCATCGAGCCGTAGAAGTCCGCCTCCTGGGTTACCTCTTTACGGCGGCGTTTGGCTTCCTCTTCGCCGATCAGGCCAGCATTCAGATCCGCGTCAATCGCCATCTGCTTGCCCGGCATCCCGTCGAGGGAGAAGCGTGCGCCCACTTCCGCAATACGTCCGGCACCCTTGGTGATCACCATAAAGTTAATGATGATCAGGATGATGAACACGATGATACCGATGGCGAAGTTGCCGCCCACCAGGAAGTGGCCGAACGCTTCCACCACCTGACCCGCCGCTTCAGAGCCGGTATGGCCATTCATCAGGATCACGCGCGTGGAGGCGACGTTAAGCGCCAGCCGCAGCAGGGTGGAGAACAGCAGCACCGTCGGGAACGCCGAAAACTCCAGCGTGTTCTGGGTAAACATGGCGACCAGCAGGATCATGATCGACAGCACGATGTTGAAGGTAAACAGCAGATCCAGCACGAAGGTCGGCAGCGGCAGGATCATCATCGCCAGGATGGTCATGATCAGTACCGGCCCGGCCAGCACCTGCCACTGGGTTTCCTTCATGTTGGGTAATCGTAATTTGGTGGCGATATTGGCCATCACTCTCTACTCTCTTGTGCAAAATCCATTCCCGCCGGAACGGGAAGATCTTTAGGTGTCAGCGGACGTAAGCCATAGCCCTTACGCCAGCGCTTCAGGCCATAAACCCAGGCCAGTACTTCCGCCACCGCGCTATAGAGCTCGGCGGGAACCGGTGAGCCGGGGTCACAATGGCGATACAGGGCACGCGCCAGCGGCGGCGCCTCAAGCATGGGAACCCGGTTCTCTTCGGCCAGTTCGCGGATGCGCAGGGCAATCAGCCCGCTACCGCTGGCCACCACCATCGGCGCCCCCATGGCGCCTTCCTGGTACTTCAGGGCCACCGAATAGTGGGTCGGGTTATTCACCACCACGTCGGCGGTGGGAACATCGGTCATCATTCGCTGCTGCGCCATCTGACGCTGCAGCTGGCGGATGCGACTTTTAATCAGCGGGTCGCCTTCCTGATTTTTGAATTCGTCTTTGATTTCCTTCAGGCTCATGCGCAGCTTCTTGAAATTGCTCCAGAGCTGGTACACCACGTCGAACGCCACCATCGGGATCAGCGATAAGATAATGACCAGCATGCAGCCCATCAGCAGGGCGCTGATATCACCCAGCGCCAGGCGCAGTGGTTCATACATCAGGCTGATAAATTTCCCTTTGTTGAACCACAGGAACAGCCCGCCACCGATGCCCGCCAGCGTCACCTTGAGAATGCTCTTGACCATTTCCGACACCATCTGCGCGGAAAACAGACGCTTGATGCCGCTGATCGGGTTAAGCTTTTTGACGTTGAACTTGAGGGCTTTGGCGCTCATATTCAGGCCGCCAATCAGCGACGGCGTGGCAACGGCGGTAAGAAACAGCCCGCCGACGAACGGCAGCAGGGCCAGAAACGCCATCCCCAGCAGCGATCCGGCGTGATGCAGCATCTGCTGCGGGTCGCTGACCAACAGCCGGTCAAACGTCAGACCGTTATGCAGCAGTTGCTGCAGCTGTTTTGCCAGCCAGCCGCCCGCCACCAGCAGTAACCCCCAGCCTGCCAGCAGCATCAGGAGGCTCGTCAGCTCGCGCGATCGGGGAACCTGTCCCTCCTCGCGCGCTTTTTGCTTTCGGTGGGGTGTGGGGTCTTCGGTTTTTTCGCTGTCGTTTTGTTCTGACATGACATTCGCCCGGCGGGATTAGAAGCCGAGTGACTCCAGCAGATCGTCCACCTGCTCCTGAGACGCCACAATGCCCTCGGCGCGGGTGTCGATCTGCGGACCGTTCTTCAGGTGCGCGTCACCGGTAGCGGCGCTGGCGTCGCGTTCGCTCATGTTTTCCACCAGCACGCTGATCAGCTCCTTCTCCACGGTTTCGATAACGTGCATCAGGCTTTGCAGCACCTGACCGGTGAGATCCTGGAAGTCCTGCGCCATCATGATTTCGGTCAGCTGGCGGTTGGTCTGCTGGGTCTTTTCCGGCACGTCGTGCAGGAAGGCGCGGGTGGCTTTGACCAGTTCGCGGGCATCGTCCAGCGGCTGCGGATTGGCAAACCACGCATCCCAGCGGGCGCTCAGCGCGGTGGCGCTATCGCTCAGCCCTTCCTGCAGCGGGCGCGCCACCTCGACGCTGGTCAGCGCCCGGTCGGCGGCCTGGGAGGTCTTACCCACCACATAGTTCAGGCGGTCGCGGGTGTTCGGAAACGCGTCCGCGACTTCCATAATCGCCTGTTCCAGACCGAGGTTGGCCATGCTGTCGCGCAGCAGACGGGTCAACTGGCCGATGCGAACGAAAATCTCAGTGGCGTTATCCGCCTGCATGTTTAACGGGGAGTTCATAAGGGTTACCCGAGTTTTTCAAAGATTTTGCCGAGCTTCTCTTCCAGCGTGGCAGCGGTGAACGGTTTAACGATGTAACCATTGGCGCCCGCCTGAGCCGCGGCGATGATGTTCTCTTTCTTCGCTTCTGCGGTCACCATCAGGACCGGCAGTTTTGCCATCGCCGCATCGCTGCGGATGGTTTTCAGCAGTTCCAGTCCGTCGATATTCGGCATGTTCCAGTCGCTGACCACGAAATCGAAGTCGCTGGCGCGCAGCTTGTTGAGCGCGTCCTGGCCATCTTCGGCCTCGTCAATGTGCTTGTAGCCCAGATCCTGCAGCAGGTTTCGTACGATGCGTCGCATGGTGGCGAAGTCGTCCACCACCAGAAAACGCAAATTTTTATCCGACATGGGGGATATCTCCTGAACGTCGTGAGTCGGTATGGGATGATTTATGTTTATGGAAACTGTCCAGTAAGCACTGGCTGATATCGTCGAGGTCGACGACCTTTTTCGCCGCGCCCAGCGCAATCGCTTCCCGCGGCATGCCGAACACCACGCAGGTGGCTTCGCTCTGCGCGAGGGTAAAGGCGCCGGTCTGGCGCAGGTGCAGCAGGCCGCGCGCGCCGTCCGCGCCCATGCCGGTCAGCAGGGCGGCGCTGGCGTGTTTGCTGGCCTGACGCGCCACGGAGTCAAACAGCACATCCACCGACGGACGATGACGGTTCACCGGCGGGGCATCGCTGAGCCTGATCCGGTAGCCGTTGTCCTGGCAGATGACCTCCATATGACGATCGCCTGGGGCAATCAGGGCGGTACCTGGCCGCACCGGCTCGCCATCCTGCGCTTCGCGCACGGCAATCTGGCACAGCGAGTCGAGTCGCTGGGCGAAAGAGTGGGTAAAACCGGCAGGCATATGCTGGGCAATCACAATCCCCGGCGTGCTGACCGGCAGCGGCATCAGCACCCGGCGCAGCGCCTCCGTGCCGCCCGTGGAGGCACCAATGGCGATGAGGCTCTGCTGACGTACGGGAATACCGGCGAGCACCGGCCGTGCCTCGGGTGCGTGCTGGGCCAGCTTCGCGCGGGCCGCGACGCGGATCTTCTCCACCACCAGCTGGCCCCAGCTGTCGATGTTCTCTGCACCGCGGTGCTCGGGCTTGGGCAGAAAATCCACCGCGCCGCGCTCAAGCGCGGTCAGGGTGGCTGTCGACCCACGGGTGGTCAGGGAGGAGACCATAATCACCGGCATCGGGCGCAGGCGCATCAGGCGGGAGAGAAACTCCAGCCCGTCCATCCGCGGCATGTCGATATCCAGCGTCAGCACGTCCGGGTTGAGCTGTTTGATTAGCTCGCGGGCGATAAACGCGTCCGGTGCCGTACCGACCATTTCCATATCCGGCTGCTGATTGACCACCGCGCTGAGCATGTTTCGCATCAGCGCGGAATCATCGACCGCCAGCACACGAATCGCCTTCACCGTGTGGCCTCCGTCAGTTCATACACCGACTGCCCCCGCAGGCGCAGCGGAATATGTGCGTGGTTAAAGTGTTCCGAATGGCCGACAAACAGCAGGCCACCCGGCTTAAGCAGACGCGCAAAGCGCTGCAGCAGGCGCTGCTGCGTTGGCGCGTCGAAATAGATCATCACGTTGCGGCAGAAAATGGCGTCGAACGGCCCGGGAACGGACCACTTTTCATCGAGTAAATTCAGCTGCTGATAGTGGATGGCCGACAACAGCTCCCGTCTGGCTTTCACCCATTCGCTGTTATCGCCTGCGCCCCGCAGAAAGTAGTGGCGCTTCTGCGCCAGCGTCAGGGCGTCCAGATCGCTCAGTCGGTACACGCCCGCTTCCGCTTTTGCCAGCACCTCGGTGTCGATATCCGACGCCCAGATGCGCGGCCCGGTCACCGACGCGCCAAGCTGCTCATTCAGCGTCATGGCGATAGAGCAGGGCTCTTCCCCCGTTGAGGCGGCGGTACACCAGACGCGATAGCCATTCGCGCGCTGCCGGGCATGTTCCGCGAGGATCGGGAAGTGATAGGCCTCGCGGAAAAAGGAGGTCAGGTTGGTGGTCAGCGCGTTGATAAAGTTCTGCCATTCCGGGTGCTCTGCGTGCGACTCCAGAAGGGCGATATACTCGCTGAACGTGGCCAGTCCCAGCGTGCGCACGCGACGAGAGAGACGATTGAAAATCATCTCTCGCTTTTGCGCGTTGACGACAATGCCGGCGCGCTTATAGATTAATTTCCCGACACGCTGTAATTCGCTGTCAGTCAGAGAAAGCGTATTCAGGGATAAGCGTGCAGGCGTGCTGTTAATTTCACTCATAGAATGGGATCAGACCTTACACCGGGGTATTCATTATTTCCTGATACGCGCTGATCATCTTATTTCGCGCCTGCATACCGAAGCTGAATGAAATAGAGGATTTCTGCATCGCCAGCATCACGTCATTCAGGGCAATATCGCTACTGCCTGACATCCACTGCTCTGTTTTGCTCTTTGCCTCAACCTGCGTTTTATTTATTTCGTTAATGCTGTTAAATAAAACGTCAGAAAAAGAGGGCGCGTCGCCGCGCGCGGTCTGCAGCCGGTTAGACGGGCCGCTGACCTGCTGCGCCTGGGTCTGAATTTGATCGAGTACGCCACGCATTAATGTCGCTGACATTTTTCAGTTCCTGATAAATGGGATAAAAACCACTGCTTATTGCACATCTTTTAAACGTCGACAGCTTAACACGCGTTTAAAAACCTCAGAAAATCCAATAAGCCGACAGAACTTTGAGCTTATTTATCCTTAAAAAAAATGCCTTTCAGACGATAATGCCCGCCTGAAAAATTCTTTTATTTTTGAAATCGTCGACATCACTCTCGCGAATTTCGTGAGCTGACGCGCATCGCTGATGCGTGCTATTTCATACAGGAATACGGCATGAGTGCCACACTAAATGAGTTAACCAACAATCCGGCAGAGCGAATTAAATCGATACTGTCCTCACTTCGCGGCAGCCCGAAGCTTTTGCTGGTGATATGCGGCGCTGCGGCGCTTTCCGTCATCATCGCGTTAATGTTCTGGGCAAAAGAGCCGGACTACCGGGTGTTGTTCAGCAATATCAGTGATGAAGAGGGGGGCGCGATTGTCGCCCAGCTGTCACAGCTCAATGTGCCTTACCGGATCGATACGCCGGGAGGCGTCATTATGGTGCCGGCATCCCAGGTGCATGAGGTGCGCATGAAGCTGGCCCAGCAGGGGCTGCCGAAGGGCGGCTCGGTGGGCTTTGAGCTGCTCGATCAGGAGAAGTTTGGCGTCAGCCAGTTCACCGAGCAGGTGAACTACCAGCGCGCACTTGAAGGCGAGCTGGCGCGCACCATCGAAAATCTCGGCCCGATCCAGAGCGCGCGCGTGCATCTGGCCACGCCGAAACCGTCGATGTTTGTCCGCGAACAGAAAAAACCGACCGCCTCGGTCACCGTTAACCTGCTGCAGGGCCGGACCCTCGATGACAGCCAGGTGGTGGCGATTACCCATCTGATCTCCAGCGCGGTAACCGGGCTGGCCGCAGAGAGCGTGACCATTGTCGACCAGCGCGGCAATCTGCTGACCCAGAGCGGGCTGCGCGGCTTGCAGACGGCGCACCTGAAATACACCAATGAAATTGAGAGCGACTACCAGCAGCGCATTCAGCGCATTCTCGCCCCGCTGGTGGGGGATGAAAACATCCGCGCCCAGGTGACCGCGCAGATGGATTTCACCGAGCAAGAGCAGACCCTGGAGCAGTACCAGCCGAACAGCGACCCGGAAAAAATGGCGATCCGCAGCCGTCAGGCCAGCCTCTCGGAGCAGGGCAACCGTCGTGGCGCGAGCGGCGTACCCGGCGCGTTGAGCAACACGCCACCGGCACCGGCCACCGCACCGCTGACCCAGCCGCTTAACACGCCGGCGGATGACAAAAAAGAGAAAACCACCGGCAACAGCGCCAGCCGTGAGACGGCGCAGCCGTATAACAACCGCAGTGATGAGACCACCAACTTTGAGGTGGATCGCACCCTGACTCATACTAAATCGAATGCCGGACGCATTCAGCGTCTGTCGGTCGCGGTGGTGATTAACCACCTGCCGCAGGGGGAAGAGGGCAAGCCGGGGCCGATCGGCGAGGCCGAGCTGGCGCGCATTAACGCCCTGGTGAAAGAGGCCATCGGCTACAACGCCGCGCGCGGCGACAGCGTCAACATTCTGAATTCCGCCTTTAACGGCGTGGTGGAGACACCGGTACCGCCGTTCTGGAAGCAGGATCGCTTCTACGCGCTGCTGATGGCTATCGCCCGTTATCTGGTCATTGCCATTATCGCCTGGGTCATGTGGCGCAAACTGGTGCAGCCGGCCTGGCTCCGCCACCAGGAGACCACGATCCGTCGCCTGGAGATGGAGAAAGAGGCCCGGGAAGAAGAGATTGCCGCGAAAAAACGCGCCGCCGAGAAGCACTCTCGCGAACGTGCGCAGCAGCGGGTGGATACGGAGCTTAACAGTCAGCAGCTGCGTGAGCTGGCAGAGCAGGAGCCGCGCGTTATCGCCCTGGTGATCCGCCAGTGGATGAGTAAGGAGCCAAAACAATGAATGCCTCAGAAAAAAGCGCCATCGTCATGCTGACGCTGGGAGATGTCCTGGCTGCCGAGGTGTTTAAACACCTCAATGCCCACGAGGTAAAGCAGATCAGTGGTTCGATGGTCAACATGGCGGGCTTTACCCACGATCAGATGGCGAGCGTACTGGAGGAGTTTAAGAAAGACTCCAGCGAATATGCGGCGCTCAGCCTCAACACCAACGATTATCTGCGCAGCGTGCTGGTCAAGGCGCTGGGCGAAGAGCGTGCCTCCTCGCTGCTGGAAGATCTGCTGGATACCCATCAGGGCACCAACGGTATCGAAACGCTTAACTTTATGGATCCGCAGGCAGTGTTCGATCTTATCCGCGAAGAGCATCCGCAGATCATCGCCACCATCCTGGTACACCTCAAGCGTAACCAGGCGGCGGACGTGCTGGGCAAATTCGACGATCGTGAGCGTAACGACATTATGCTGCGTATCGCCACCTTTGGCGGCGTCCAGCCTGCCGCGCTGCAGGAGCTGACGGAAGTGCTGAACAATCTGCTGCACGGTCAGAACCTCAAGCGCAGCAAGATGGGCGGCGTCCGTCCGGCGGCCGAGATCCTCAACCTGATGAAATCCCAGCAGGAGGAGGCGGCCATCGAGGCGGTGCGCGAGTTCGACGGCGAACTGGCGCAGAAGATCATCGACGAGATGTTCCTGTTCGAAAACCTGGTGGATGTGGAAGACAGAAGTATTCAGCGTCTGCTGCAGGAGATCGAGAGCGATACGCTGATTGTGGCACTGAAAGGGGCCGACGAGCCGCTGCGCATGAAGTTCTTCCGCAATATGTCGCGCCGTCAGGCCGAGCTGATGGCCGACGATCTGGCCTCCCGTGGCCCGGTGCGTCTGTCGCAGGTGGAAGCCGAACAGAAGACCATTCTCAACGTGGTGCGTCGCCTGGCCGAGTCTGGCGAGATCCTGATTGGAGGCAGCGACGATGCCTACATTTGATGAACACAACGCCACCGGGTGGCGGGCCTGGCAGCCTGAAAACCTGCTGGGCGAGCCGCTGGACACCCCGCTGCCAACGATGGACAACACCCAGTCTGAGGCTCAGCTGAAGGCCGAACTGGCGCGCCTGCGCAAGCAGGCAGAGCAGCAGGGATTTGCTCAGGGGCAGCAGCAGGGCCTGGAAGAGGGGCGCAAGCAGGGCTACGAGGCCGGGCTGAAAGAGGGCCGCGACGCCGGGTTTGCCCAGGGCGTAGAGCAGGCCCGCGTGGAGCAGCAGGCGCTGCTGCGCGAGGCCGAAGTCTGGGTCAGCAACTTTAAGCTGGCGCTGGAGAACCTCGAAGGGCTGGTCCCCGCGCGTCTGGTGCAGCTGTCGCTCACCGCGGTCCAGCAGCTTTACGGCACTGCCCGCGTGACGGACAACCAGGCGCTGAACGCGCAGATCCGCAGCCTGATGCAGCAGGATGCCCTGCTGCACGGCACCATCCAGCTGTATGTCAGCCCGGACGCGTTTGCGCCAGTGCAGGCGGCACTGGGCGAAACGCTTACCGCGATGGGCTGGGAGCTGCACCGCGACGCCAGCCTGGCCGCCGGGGGCTGCCGGATTGTCTCCCCGGACGTTGAGGTGGACGCCAGCATGGAAACCCGCTGGCAGGCGCTCTGCCAGCTGGCACGCGAGGAGCTCTCGCAATGAGCCAGCAGCTAAAAAAGTGGCTCTCCGCCCTCGACCGGGTGGAGGAGAAACTCACGCAGGTGCCCGATTTTCGCCAGTACGGCAAGCTGACGCGCGCCACCGGGCTGGTGATGGAGGCCGTAGGGCTGAAGCTGCCCATCGGTGCCCTGTGCATCGTTGAGCGCCAGACGGAGCAGGGCATTATCCCCGTCGAGAGCGAGGTGGTGGGCTTTAACGGCCAGACGCTGTTCCTGATGCCGCTGGAGCATGTCGACGGCATCCTGCCGGGGGCGCGCATCTACGCACTGCAAAGCGACAGCCACGCCGGTAAACAGCTTCCCGTTGGCCCGCATCTGCTGGGGCGCGTGCTGGATGCCCAGGGTCGTCCGCTGGATGGCCGTCCCGCGCCGGGAAAACCGGCGGCCGGGCTTTTTACCCCGACGCTTAACCCGCTGCACCGCGACCCGATCAAAACCGTGCTCGACGTCGGCGTGCGCGCCATCAACGGCCTGCTGACGGTGGGCCGCGGGCAGCGTATGGGCCTGTTCGCCGGTTCCGGCGTCGGCAAAAGCGTGCTGCTCGGCATGATGGCCCGCTTTACCACCGCTGACGTCATCGTGGTGGGGCTGATTGGCGAGCGTGGCCGCGAGGTAAAAGATTTTATTGAGAATATCCTCGGCGAGGAGGGGCTGGCCCGGGCGGTGGTTGTCGCCGCCCCGGCCGACGTCTCGCCGATTTTACGTATGCAGGGCGCCGTCTACGCCACCCGCATCGCGGAGGATTTCCGCGAGCGCGGCCTCAACGTGCTGCTGATCATGGACTCCCTGACCCGCTACGCCATGGCGCAGCGTGAAGTGGCGCTGGCGATTGGCGAACCGCCCGCCACCAAAGGCTATCCGCCGTCGGTCTTTGCCCGCCTGCCTGCCCTGGTTGAGCGCACCGGTAACGGCGTGAAAGGGGGCGGCTCGATCACCGCGTTTTATACGGTGCTGACGGAGGGGGACGACCAGCAGGATCCGATTGCCGACTCCGCGCGCGCGATCCTCGACGGCCACATTGTGCTGTCGCGTCGTCTGGCTGAGGCGGGGCACTACCCGGCTATCGATATCGAAGCCTCGATCAGCCGCGCCATGACCGAGCTGATCCCGCATGCCCAGTACCGCCGGGTGCAGCGTTTCAAACAGCTGCTCTCCGCGTACCAGCGTAACCGCGATCTGGTCAGCGTGGGGGCATACGTCAAAGGGAGCGACGCGATGCTGGACCAGGCCATCGACAAATACCCGTCGCTGGAGGCGTTCCTCCACCAGGCGATCCATGAGCGCAGCGGCTATGACGATGCCGTTCGCGCCCTGTCCGGGCTCTTCCCGGACATCAAAGACTAATCCGGAGGCGCGATGAAGGTAAAAAACCCGATGACGCTGCTGCGCGATATGGCCGAAGAGACGCTGACGGAGACCACCCGCGCGCTGGGCGGCGCGCAGCAGCAGCTTCAGCAGGCGCTCACCCAGCACGAACAGCTGCAGCACTACGAGCAGGAGTACCAGCAGTCCCTGCGTCAGGGGATGATGGGTGGCGGCATGTCGGTGGCGGATCTGGTGAATCATCAGTCGTTTATTTTATCGCTGAAGCAGGTCGTCAAGCAGCAGGAAGGCCACGTTAACGCCTGTGAACAGGCGGTCGACAAGGTGAAGCAGAACTGGGTGCAGAACAAGCAGCGTCTGAACGCCTTTGAAACCCTGATTGCCCGCCGGGAGACGGCGCAGGCGCTGGTTCAAAGCCGACACGAACAGAAGCTGATGGATGAATTTGCCCAGCGTGCCGGACAAAAGAGAGAAAGGCTATGAACATTGATATTGCCACCCTGCTGTTGGGCAGCGGGGCACCGGGCAAACCGAAGGCCGGGCTGCTCGCTGACGAGAACTTCAGCCTGGCGCTGGATGACAAGCTGGCCGAGCTGGCGCAGCTTTTCCCGGGCCTTGACCCGCAGATGCTGGCCGCGCTGCCGGAGGCCGCCTTACCCGCCGGATTACTGCCGGGCAAGCTGGCTGACGACGCACCTGTCCTTGATGACGAGGGGAGGCCGCTGACGGCGATGCCCGCGCTGGCAGAGGCGTTGCAGGGCATCGCGCTGACCGACGGTGAAGGGGACGAGAGCCCCCAGTGGCAGCTGCAGCAGCTGGTGACCCGTAGCGTCACCGGGGAGGTACCGGTGAAAGGCGTACCGGGCGAAAAAAACGCGACGCCGGAGGGCAAAACCGCAGCACCGTTGATGATGAGCGGGGATAAAACCCCACTGGCCGCTGCCGCGCCGCTGGCGGCGACGTCGGCAACGCCCGCACCGGTTAGCAGCGAGGCGCTGGTCACCACCGAGATGCCCGCGACGCCAACGGTAAACGCCGTGGCGCTGCCTGCCGCCGTACGCACCAGCGTCGCCCATGCGCCGCAGCAGGTGGTCACCGTTAACCATCCGCCGGAAACGCCGGAGTGGAAACAGTCGGTCAGCCAGCATATCGCGGTCTTTAGCCGCAACGGGCTGCACAGCGCGGAGATCCGTCTGCACCCGGAAGAGCTGGGGTCGCTGCAGATCTCCCTGCGCGTGCAGCAGGATCAGGCGCAGATCCATATCGTCAGCGAGCATGCGCACATTCGCCACGTCATGGAGCAGGCAATGCCGCAGCTGCGCGCCGCGATGGCGGAATCCGGCATTCAGCTGGGTCAGTCCAGCGTTAGCGCGGAAGGGCAGTCGTTTACCGCCGGTGAGCAGGGCGAACGCGCCGCAGGCGACGAGCATGCCGCGCAGGAGGCGGAAGAACACGCGCCGGAAGAGGAGAGTGTACCCACGTTATTAACCACCACTCCCGGAAATATATACGGAATTAATACCTTTGCCTGAAGTGGCGAATTAGCTTCAGGAATGAAATTTTATCGCCTGATTATCAGGATGATTAAATGGACTACAATGTCCGCCATATTGACACGAGGGTAGCACGCTGCCCTCTCTTATTTATCAGGTGTACGTTCAATGAGTAATAAAAATAAAAAGGTCGCCAGTGGCGGAGGGTCTCGCTCGCTTCTGATGATGTTCATGTTTTTGACTGCCGTTGCGGCGTGCGGCGTTTCCGGCTACCTGTTCTGGGAGATGAAGTTTGCCAAACCGGCAACCGTTATCGCAGAAGGCGGCGTCGACATTGCGCCTGCGGTGGTTCCGGTTGAACCGCTTTACGCCTCAATGAATACCTTCACCGTCAGCCTGAAGCCGACGGCGAACGAATCGGATCGTGTGCTCTATCTGGGGCTTTCTATTCGCCTGGCCGATCAGCAGTCGCTCACCGTCCTGGAAAAATATTTGCCGGAATATCGCAGCCGCTTATTTATGTTGCTCACTCACCAGACCTATGAGGAATTATCTTCGGATGAGGGGAAACGTCGCCTGATGAGTAATATTCAGCGCGAGCTGACGAAACCGCTGGCATTTAACCAGTCCATTCGCGTCACTGACGTGCTTATTAACGAATTTATTCTGCGGTAATTATTATGGCTGACAGCTTTTTATCTCAGGATGAGATCGACCGTTTGCTCAATGCCGATGTGGAGAGCAACAGCGATCGTCAGAACAATGGGGCAGACCCGGGGATCAAACCCTACGATCCGCATACCCAGCGCCGGGTGATCCGCGAACGTCTGCATTCGCTGGAGATCATTAACGAACGTTTTGCCCGTCAGTTCCGCATGGGGCTGTTTAACCTGCTGCGCCGTAGCCCGGATATTACGGCGGGGAACATTAAGATCCAGCCGTATCACGAGTTTGCCCGCAACCTGCCGGTGCCGACAAACCTGAACCTGCTGCACCTTAACCCGCTGCGCGGCACCTCGCTGATGGCCTTCTCGCCGGGGCTGGTGTTTATGGCTGTGGATAACCTGTTCGGCGGCGACGGGCGTTTCCCGACCAAAGCCGACGGCCGCGAGTTCACGCCCACCGAGCAGCGCGTGATCCACCGCATGCTGTCGATGGCGCGCGAGGCGTACGAGTTCGCCTGGAGTTCGATCTACAAAATCAAAACGGAGTACATCCGCTCCGAAATCCAGGTGAAGTTCACCAACATCACCTCGTCGCCGAACGACGTGGTGGTGACCACGCCGTTTTCGGTGGAGATCGGTTCGCACCGCGGGGAATTCAACATCTGTATTCCCTTCAGCACCATCGAGCCGCTGCGCGAGCTGCTGAGTAACCCGCCGATGGACAACTCCCGTCATGAGGACTCCCACTGGCGCGGCCTGCTGGCAAGCCAGATGCGGGAAACCGAGCTGGAGCTCACGGCGCGTTTCGCCGATATCGGCACCCGTCTGTCCCGCGTGATGCAGATGAAAAAAGGCGACATCATCGCGCTGGATAAGCAGGAGTTTATCGAGGCCAGCGTCGGTGGCGTACCGGTCTTCACGGCCCGCTATGGTGCCGTTAACAATCAATATGCCCTGAAGGTCGAGCAGATGATTCAGCCTTCATTACTTTCATTAAACAAGGAGTAATTTCCCCATGAGCGATATCAACACCTCATCGGGTTCTGACGATCAGTCCATCGATAATCTTTGGGGTGAGGCAATGACCGAACAGCACGCGGCGGGAATGACCGACTCCATGGCGTCATCACCATTTTCTGACGAGATGAACCTGATCCTGGATATCCCGGTAAAAATGACCGTGGAGCTGGGACGCACTAAAATGACCATCAAGGAGCTGCTGCGCTTAAGTCAGGGCTCAGTGGTGGCGCTGGACGGTCTGGCGGGGGAGCCGCTGGATATCCTGATCAACGGTTACCTGATTGCGCAGGGGGAAGTGGTGGTGGTGTCCGATAAATTCGGTATCCGCATCACGGACATCATTACCCCGTCCGAGCGCATGCATCGTCTGAGCCGCTAATGAACGCCACCGATTCCCTTCCGGCTACCGGGTCCATACTGATGACGGTCAGCGGCGCGCTGGCGTTGATCCTCCTGCTGCTGGTGGTGCTGGCCTGGGCCGCCCGCCGCAGCGGGCTGGCGCGTCGGCTCAACGACGCCCAGGGCAACATGACCCTGGTGGCGACCCAGTCGCTGGGGCCGCGCGAGCGCCTGGTGCTGGTTGACGTTGGCGACCAGCGTCTGGTGCTGGGGGTTACCGCCTCGCAGATTACCTGCCTCGCCACCCAGCCGCGTCCGGAAAACGCCCCGCAGGCCAGTGCGCCCGCGGCGACGTTCCCGCTGATGCTGGAGAAGCTGCGTCAGAAATACCGTCCGGGAGGTGAACAGTGAATCGCCTGCTGCTGGCATTCGCCCTGATGCTGCCTGCCGCCGGTGCGCTGGCGGCCAACGGGGATATCACCCTCGGCCAGCCCTCCGGAGAAGGGGGCTGGACGCTGCCGGTGCAAACCCTACTGCTGCTGAGCGGCTTGACCTTTATTCCCGCGGTCCTGCTGATGATGACCGGGTTTACCCGCATCATCATTGTGCTGGGGCTGCTGCGTAACGCGCTGGGTACGCCCACCGCGCCACCCAACCAGGTGCTGGTGGGGCTGTCGCTGTTTTTGACCTTCTTTGTGATGTCGCCGGTGTTCAGCCAGATCTACGAAAAAGCCTGGCAGCCGCTGCAGGAAAACAAAATCACCATGGAAGTGGCCCTGACGGAAGGGGTGAAGCCGCTGCGCGCGTTCATGCTCGACCAGACCCGCGAAAGCGATCTGGCGATGTTTGCCCGCATCGCGAAGACGCCGGACGTTGCCACGCCGCAGGAGGTGCCGCTCAGCATTCTGATCCCGGCGTTTATCACCAGCGAGCTGAAAACCGCGTTCCAGATCGGCTTTACCATTTTTATCCCGTTCCTGATCATCGATCTGGTGGTGGCGAGCATTCTGATGGCGCTGGGGATGATGATGGTGCCGCCGACCACCATTGCCCTGCCGTTCAAGCTGATGCTGTTCGTGCTGGTGGATGGCTGGCAGCTGCTGATGGGTTCGCTGGCCCAGAGCTTTTACAGTTAGGAGAGCCCCATGACCCCCGAAAGCGTAATGGTGATCGGCATGCAGGCCATCAAGGTCGGGCTGATGATCTCTGCCCCGCTGCTGGTGGCCGCGCTGGTCACCGGTCTGATTATCAGTATTTTGCAGGCCGCCACGCAGGTCAACGAAATGACCATGACCTTCATCCCGAAAATCCTGATGATTGTCGGCGTCGCGGTGGCGCTGGGCCCGTGGATGATGAAAATCTTTATTGAATATACCCGCGCGGTGTTCGCCAGCATCCCGTATGTGATCGGCTGATGGCCTTTGGACTTCCCCTCGACCAGCTCTACGGGCTGGTCAGTCACTACTTTTTCATTATGGTGCGTATTGCGGCGCTGCTGCACGTTGCGCCGGTCTTCAGCGAGAAGGCCGTCAGTGCCCGACTGCGAGCCGGTCTGGCGCTGCTGACGGCGTTCCTCATCGGCGGGACACTGCCCGACGCCGGGGTAGGGCTCTACTCCTGGGAAGGGGGTTGGGTGCTGGCTAAACAGGTGATTATCGGTGCGGCGATGGGGCTGACGCTGCAGCTGCTGTTCGCCGCCGTGCGCATGTCCGGTGAAATCATCGGCATGCAGATGGGGCTGTCGTTCGCCACCTTCTTTGACCCCGGCGCCGGGAACAGCCCGGTGATCTCGCGTTTTCTCAACCTGCTGGTGATGCTGCTGTTTCTCGCTTTTAACGGCCATCTCTGGCTGCTGGCGCTGCTGGCTGACACCTTCCAGACCCTGCCGGTTGACGCCACGCCGCTGCATGCGGGCGGGTTTATCTATCTGGTCACCCACGCGGGGCTGATCTTCAGTCAGGGGCTGATGCTGGGGCTGCCGGTGATTGCCCTGCTGCTGTGCATCAACTTCATCCTCGGGCTGTTAAACCGTCTGACGCCGCAGCTCTCCATCTTCGTGATTGGCTTCCCGCTGACGCTGACCTTCGGCATGCTGGCGCTGTTCCTGATTGCCGAAACGCTGGCCCCGTTCTTTGAGCGCCTGATGGCCACCGGCTTTGGCCTGCTGGCCGGGCTGATTCAGGCGCTGGTGTAGTCCCCTCAGTGCATGCAGGCGATGCGGGCGACGGTTTCCGAGCCGGAGGCCAGCACCTTGTCGTCCAGCAGGTAAATGGTGCTGGTCGCCACTTCACCCGGCTTGATTTGCGGGAAGATATAGTCGGTCACATCTTCATCCGTGGTCTGGCCGCCCAGCTTGCGGTGCTGGCTGGTCACGGTCAGATGGATCCGTTTGCCCGACAGCTCCACATCGTAGCGCACTTCCCGGTTTACAGCCTTCGGCAGCCCGTCACGCTTGCCGTCTTTAAAATGGGTGATGCTGCCGATATAGGTGGTATGCCCGCTGAACAGGCCATCGCGGTAGGAGCGGTAGATGCCCCGCGCCAGCGTCGCATTGTTGTCGTCCTCAATCACGTAGTAGGAGGTGGGGGCGACACACTGCGACGCGAACGTCGCGTTCCGCAGTCCGAACAGCGCCATGCCGCCCAGCCCGACGACCATCCCGCCCACAAACAGCAGGCTGAGCGGGGATTTAATAAAGGCGAAAATAGAACGATTCGCAGTCATTCCCTGAATCCTTAAAGGGTTGTTGGCAGGCAATAAGTCCCTGGAACTGGCTCATTTTTTCTGAGCCGGTGGTGACGTACAGCACCGCAGCCGGTTTCTCATTGGGGCGACGATCCAGCACGTGACGGGTATAGGTTTGCAGCGTGGATTCAATCAGGGCGCGCTGCGTCTGTTTATCCTGCTGCACCATCACCTGGGTGCCGGGCGGCACGCCGGGGCCATTCCAGCGCACAAAGTGGACCGGCTGGGGGCTAAAATCGACGATCCCGCGCAGCAGCAGGGCAATCACCAGCCCCACCAGCACGCCACTCAGGGTGACGCAGATCTTCTGCTTCAGGGCATAGCGGCGCGCAGGGGCGTGCGCCGCCACCGGCGGCACGTCAGGCGCGGCCGGTTCTTCCTGCGCGGGCAGGGGCGCGGTCTGCGCCGGAGGCGACAGTTCACCGCTGGCCTCGCGCACAAGCAGACGATAGCCGCTGCGCGTCACGGCGATCAGGGTGATGGCTTCCTGCAGATCCAACTGGGCGAACGCGCGACGCAGCTTGGTGATCATCACCCGGACGCTGTTGTCGGTCACTTCCACGCCTGCGCTGCGCCAGCCGATCTCCATCAGCTGTTCCTGTGAAAGCACTTCCCCCTGGGCCTCCACCAGTGCGGCAAGGCACAGACACGCGCTTTGGGGAAGGGTGACCGTCTCCTGCGTATCCGTCCGGGCAAGAACGCGGGTCTGTAAATCCAGCGTTACTGACGTTCCAATCGCGATAGGGTTTAGCATAGTTATTTGATTCTTCTGGTGTATTAGGTATCGCTTCTGGCTATTGTAATTAATAGTAAGGAATACATGTTATGGCGAGCCGAAGGCCAGAGCGACATGCTTTTTATGTCTTACGTCATATTTTTGCAACCACTGCGTAATAACAGCCTTAACGGGATTAAGGTTATTAATCGGAGCGTTATTAACCACATTAAACGTGGTGCTTAATAACGTTTTACTTTAATCATATTAAAACCAATCGGTTACCTTTTTACTGCCGAAGAGGGCGTCTGTACGGCGTTGATAATGAGACGCTGTCATCATTCAGAATTAATCTTTTTTAATCTGTATATTTTTATTAATTGTGTCGGGAAGGGGGCGGGAGCGGTTGCGAACGAGACCGGCGAATTTATACTGCGTAAACAGATGTTATTGAATTTATTACACAGTATTTATTTTCTTTACAAGGATGACCGATGTTCTCTCTTAAGCGTTTATTGCATACCACCGATATGCCAGCCATGTTTCCGGTGTTTCTCTGCCGTCTGGTGCTGGGGGTATTTTTCTTTACCGCAGGGTTTAATAAATTATTTGTTACCGAGAACCAGCTGCTGATGGTGGACACCATGTATGACGCGGGGATCCCTTTCCCGGACGTCATGGCCGTGGTGGTGGCGTTCCTCGAATGCAGCATGGGCCTGCTGTTAACCCTGGGGTTATTCAGCCGCGTGAGCGCGCTGGTACTGATGGTCATCAGCACTGTGGCGCTGATCACCATCGGTATCTACACCATCCCGCGTGGTCTGAACCTGATTGCCTGGCTCAGCTGGCTGTTTTATCTGCCCGAGACGCTGTATATGGTCCTTTGCCTGCTGCCTGTGACATGGGGGGGAACCTTCTGGAGCCTCGATGGCTGGCTGGTCAGACGCTGGGATAATGTCCGGCGAATTGTTTTTATTGATCGATAACAGAAGTGCGCGGTTATCAGCGGTTTGAAGAGCATATTTCCAGCCCCCCGCATAATAAAATAGCCCTGTAGCGGCAGCATTGTGCTGCCAGAATAAACAACAGGCGCTGTCATGGTTTTTATTGTCATACTGGTCGTTATTTTTATTACCTTAATTATTCTGGTGCAGGCGGGCGTCATGCCGTGGTTTATCCGCACGGAGGGGCAGCGCCTGCGTTCGCAGGTGGATGCCCTGGCCATTCAGCTGCGTGAACAGCTCGACCGTGTAGAAGCGCAGCAGCGCTCGATGACCGAAAGCGTGGTCACCCTGAAAAGCTTTGCCCTCGACAAAGCGGCGCCGGGGGAGACCGATCTCCCGGAGGAGACCGGCAACAGCCGTCAGTTTTTCAATGCCCTGGTGAAAGAGACGGGAGAACGGCTGGGCGGCCGGGCCTGGATTGTGGAAAACACCGGGCGCATCATTGCCGATGCCGCCGGTGCGCCCACGGTGCAATCGCTCAACGATGCCGATCTCCCCATGGCGGTCCCGCTGCGCGCCCTGCTGGCCCAGTCCGGGGAAGGGCTGCGCCACACCCGTTTTCGCAGCGCCAGTGGCGAGCACACACTGATGGTGGTTCCCCTCGCCGACACGCCGTGGCTGCTGGCCATTGATGTTCCTACCCGCCGCATGGGCGAGCGCCCTGGCATTCTGCTGCACAAGCCATGGCCGCTGGCCGCGCTGCTGCTGGTCTCGACCCTGACGCTGCTCCGCAGCCTGAACCTGCACCTTTCCCGACTTAATGAAGAGCTGCCGTCGCAGCTGCAAACCGGGCAGGGGGCGCATCTGCCGCCGCTGATGCATGAGGTGGGCGAGCAGGTGAACGCCATCGCCCGGGCGGCCACCGTCATTGCCCAGGAAAACGAACGGCTGCTGCAGGTCCCGGAGGCGAGCGCCAATCTGCTGGCAACGCTCGGCGACAGCGCCACCGGCGTGATTATGGCCATGAAGGCCTTGCATGATGCTGCCCTGCAGATTGCCGACAGCAGCGGGGCGCTGGTTCAGCTGGCAAGCCGCGCATACAGCTACTCCCTGCATAATGAAGAGGGGATTTTTGCCGTGGAGTCGCGCAACCTGGCGAGCCGCTGCGCCCGCTCCTCGAAGGAGCTTCGGGCGCTGATTGACGATGCGATGATGCAGGGGCAGAGCGGCGCCGCGTCAGTCACGCAGAACAACAGCGTGCTGATTGAGGAGGTCTGTACCGTAGCCAACACCCTTATGCAGCGGGTTCGGAGCTAACTTCCTTACCACGACGTTCACCCCCATTTTCGAGTTCATCATTATGTTTACATCAACCCAAAGCAGAATCATCCTGCTGGTTTCTGCTTTCTTTTTATTGCTGACGGGCATCACCGTGTGGGTGGTGCTGCGGCTTGTGGCGCCGTCGTTGCTTAAAACCGAGTATCAGCGCGTCCATTCTCAGATTGGTGAGCAGGCGTCAGCCATCACCACGCAAATGTCACGCGTGCAGGCGCAGCAGCGGAGCCTGACCGAAACCGTCTCCCTGCTGGAGAGCGCGCAGATAGACAACCTGCTGCCAGCCCTGATTAACCAGAACGGCGACAGTGTGCTTTTCGGCGGTGGCGTCTGGCCGCTTCCCGGCATGCGCGAGGCGGGTATTGACCGTCACAGCACCTTCTTTACCCGGGACCGGGAGAATCGGCTGCGCCTGAACGCCACCTGGAACGATGCCAACGCACCGGCCTACTGGGAGCAGTCGTGGTTTAAAGCCGGATCCCGCGCGGCAAAAGGCCAGTGCGCGTGGGCGGAGGCCTATATCGACGCGGCCAGCCCGCAGCCGCGGACCAACTGCGCAATGCCGGTTTATCGCCACGGCCAGCTGTGGGGCGTGGCAACGCTTGACGTGACGCTGGGGTTCTTTAACGCGCTGGCCCGCAAGATGGCGGAGCCCATTGAAGGCGGCGTGTTGATTGTGGAGGCCAATGGCAAAATTGTCGGCTACAGCCGCGCAACAGACGAGACGCCGCCGCTGAAAAATATCAGCGAACTGCCGGGGCATGAAATCGCCATCCTTCAGGCGATGCTGGCGCAGGCGAAAGAGACGCCGCTGGAGCGAACCTATCAGGCGCAGGATGGAGAACACACCATTTTTGTTTATCCCATCAAGGGCAGCCCGTGGTTCGTGGCGACAGATACCCGCAGCAGCCTGCTGAGCCAGCAGACCCACGATATCCTGGTGCGCCTCGGCATGGTGCAGATCCCGCTGTTACTGCTGTTGGGCGTGGTGCTGGTTCTGACCATCCGCGCGGTGATGCGTAACCTGCATACGGTGAGCGATCGCCTGGCCACCCTGTCCGCAGGCGGGGCGGATTTGACCCGTCGCCTGCCGGAGAGCAGCAGCCAGGAGCTGAACGCCATCGCCCGCAACGTTAACGCCTTTATGAGTTATCTGCAGGGACTGTTACAGCAGGTGGCAGCCAGCACCCGCACCATTGCCGCCGCCTCGCACCAGATTGCCGAAGGCAACGTGTCACTGTCCTCGCGCACCGAAGAGCAGTCCGCCTCCCTGACGCAGACGGCGGCCTCGATGGAGGAGATTGCGGGCACGGTGGCGAATAACGCCGATAACGCGGAACACGCTGACCGGCTGGCGACCGACGCCGCAGCGGTGGCACAGCGCGGCGCCGGGCTGATGACCTCGGCAGTGGAGAAAATGCGCCATATTGAATCCTCATCCCTGCGGGTGGCGGATATCGTGGGGGTGATTGACGGCATTGCCTACCAGACCAACATTCTGGCGCTGAACGCGGCGGTGGAAGCGGCGCGCGCGGGCGAGCAGGGGCGTGGCTTCGCCGTGGTGGCAACGGAAGTGCGTAATCTGGCGCTGCGGGCCTCCAGCTCTGCCCGGGAGATCCGCGAGCTGATTAACGACGCGGTCGCGGGCGTGCAGGAGGGCAGTAGCCTGGTGCAGGAGGCAGGAGAGACCATGAACGCGCTGGTGACCGCCGTGAGCGAGGTATCAGCCCTGATGGAGGAGGTGAAAACCGCCAGCCGCGAGCAGAGCGTGGGTATCGCCCAGGTGAACGTGGCGGTGTGCCAGCTGGAAGGCGCCACCCAGCAGAATGCGGCGCTGGTGGCGGAAGTCTCGTCGGCGGCGAAGGCGATGGAGGAGCAGGCGCAACAGCTGGAAAGTGTGGTGAATCGGTTTAAGGTTTAATTTTATTTGCACGGGCGACGTCCTCTCCCATGGGGAGAGGACTGGGGTGAGGGGGAACATACGGCTGTGGAGGTTATTCCGTTCACTTTATGTTCCTTGCTACTCTGTAACGATATCACCTGTGAACGTGCCAGGGTGGCTCAGTCGCCACCACCCTGGCGACCCGCCCTCTCGGCGCATCCCTGCGCCTCGCCCCGGCCGGAAGGCAAACGCCTCAGCGATTTACAGCCGGACCAGGGCATAGGAAAGGAGGAAAAGCAGACCTGTGCCTGAAATAAAGACCGCACCGAACGGTCCCCTCGCCCCTTTGGGGAGAGGGTTAGGGTGAGGGGAAGCTTCCCCCGGCGCAAATCTGGAAGGCGCCTCGCAATCCCACAAGTAACCTTATGTAATCCGTGATTTACCCTGTTGTTTGTTTTCATCACATCGTAAAGTGCCTGCGTTGCGGCAACATCCGCAACCGGGCGTGAGAACCTGAAGATACAAGGTGATACCGGAGCGACCGGCTGGTTGGCTCCCTTGTGACTCATTTCTCATCTCCCTGGAGGCTTTCCGATGACCCTTCTGTCCACTCTCTCTGACACATCCCACCATAGCTTCACCGAACAACTCATCGCCTTACCCCTCCCGGCCTCTGCCGACCTGTTTGAGGTGGCAGATCTCTGCGCCGCGTTTGCCAGCGCGCTGGTCGAAACACAGAGCGTAAGTGAACGCCATGCCCTCTGCGGGCGTCTGTTGCATGCCCTGGAGGCGCTGGAGCGCTTGTGTGACGACGAGCTGCCGCCGCATCTGATTGAACAACTGATTGCCGGTGACGCCGCCCCGTCGTGCATGCCGCACTGCTGGCAGGAGACAATCACCCCGGTCACCTATGCCCGTGCGCTGGCGAAGGGGATTCTGGGGAATACGCTGCCGCAGGAGGTGAATAAGGCGCTGACCGGATTGCTGCACGACATGGTGTTTCTGCTGGCGGAGTTTGTGAAGGAACCTTATCTGCGTGCTTAAAACCAAGCCGGGTGGCGGCTTCGCCTGACCCGGCCTACGTTTTCGTTGATCCTTGTAGGCCCGTGCAAGCGCAGCGCCGCCGGGCAATGTTCACAGAGCACAAAAACAAAAAAGCCCTCCGGGGAGGAGGGCAAACCGCGCGTGAGGCACGCGCGTAATGACAATGTAAGGTGGTTTTGTCCAGATTAACGCAGCAGGGACAGCACGTTCTGCGGAACCTGGTTGGCCTGGGCCAGTACGGAGACACCTGCCTGCTGCAGGATGTTCGCGCGGCTCATGGCGGACACTTCCACGGAGAAGTCAGCGTCCAGGATACGAGAGCGCGCTTCAGTGGTGTTGATGATGTTGGTGTTCAGGTTCGCGATGATGGAGCTGAAGCGGTTCTGAACGGCACCGAGGTCGGCACGGAAGTCTGAAACATCCGTCATTGCGTTATCGAGCTTATCCAACAGTGTGTCAGCTGCGAGTGAGGCTGCTGTTTTTGTAATCACTTCAGCATCGCCGAAGCGAGGTGTATCTTCAGAACCAGCCACTACCGCGCCAGTATTATCCAGTCGGAAGGACACGACCTCTCCATCGCCATTCATCGCGTAGAATGTATCAGCTGCTGCGCCTGTCGCGGAGAACACCTTCATTTTAGATGTTTCCAGGTCGTCGCCACCGAACAGCGTGGCGGAAATGTCTTCCATCAACTCTTTGGTGAGTTCGATGTCCGCACCACCAGCAGTAACGGTATCACCGGCGCGGATAAGCTTCGCATCAGTTAACGTGCTTGGCCCACGAACCAGCATATCTTTATCGGCTGCATCAGTGACCTCTTCCAGAGCGGCAGCGGCGATAGTATCAATGTGCGCAGTCTCATTCGGTGCGGTGCCGGTAAGCGCAAAAGTAACGTTAGCGGTATCAATTTTATACAACTTCTCAGTGCTAGTGTTGTAAGCGTAGGCTTCACCCGTTTCTGCATGAACGCGGAACTCGATATCACCAGCGGCAGCACCACCACCAATTGCCGTTGCAACTTTGGCCGCATCGTTCGCTTGGTCAATTGTCCATGTCTTCGCGACATTTGTTGCGATTTTTGTATCGGCGCCGTCAGCTGCAACAGCCGCAGCCTCTTTGTAACTGCTGCTTCCGCTCATTTTGAAGCCGATATATTCGAAGTCGTCCATGAACGTATCCAGACCCAGCGTTTCCATGTCCAGTTTGTTCAGTTTGATGCTGATGGTATCTGAATCTTTGTCGCCAATTTGAATCGTAATCTCATCACGGGAACCATCAAATACTTTCACGCCATTGAAGTTAGTTACTTCAGCCACGCGCTGAATTTCTTCCAGACGGGTGCCGATCTCTTTCTTGATGGAGTCCAGATCGCTTTCGGAGTTAGTGCCGTTTTTCGCTTGTACGGTCAGCTCGCGGATACGCTGCATGTTTTCGGTCACTTCTTCCAGCGCGCCTTCGGTGGTTTGCGCCAGAGAGATACCGTCGTTGGCGTTACGCGCCGCCTGGGTCATACCGCGAATTGAAGAGGTGAAGCGGTTAGAAATCGCCAGGCCTGCGGCATCGTCCTTCGCGCTGTTAATACGCAAGCCGGAAGAAAGGCGCTGAATAGCGGTGCCCAGAGAGGTCTGGGATTTGTTCAGGTTGTTCTGCGCCATCAGGCTCAGTGCGTTGGTATTAATGACCTGTGCCATTGTTATATCCTTCTAAGTAATAACGAAATGTGAGATATGCGTTAATTGTGTCGCATACTGAATTCATCGGGGGGAATGAAAATCACTAAATTATTTTTTTCGATTTTTTTGCCATTGGTAAAAATGGCTTCAGATATGAGGCCAATTATCCGGATAGCAAAAAACAATTAACCAATAAACGCACATCTCTGTTATCCGCGCCCCTGCGCGTTGTTCACGCATATATGAAAAATTAAACTTCCTTCTTTATTCCCCGATAGAAACGTAACAGGTCATCCCTTTACAACAGGAAGCATCATTATGGTATCAACCAATTTTTTAGGCGTGGGCTCGGGTTTACCGTTTGACGAATGGCTGGCGAAAGAGCGCGAGGCCAGCTCACAAAAGTTGAATCCGTATCTGCAAAAACAGAAAACCTATAACGGACAAATTTCCGCATGGGGCTCTATTTCCAGCGCGCTGAGCACCCTGAAAGACAATCTTGGCAAGCTTGAGGATGAAGGTTTTAACGGCGTCAGCGTTAGCGATAACAAAACCTTTAAGGCCACGGCGGGGAAAGGGGCGATCCCGAACAGTTACTCCGTGGCTGTGAAGCAGCTGGCGAAAGCGCATCAGCTTGAATACGAACACACCACGCGCGATAAACTCATCGGTAATGGCGGAGCAAAGATCACCATCACCCTGGAAGAGGGGGAAAAACCGCTGGAGGTAGATTTAGATAAAAGTGAAACGTCACTCGAGCAGATTGCCAAAAAGATCAATGCCCAGAATGGAGATGTGGTTGCGGAGGTCATCACCCTTGAAGACGATAAGCACAGGCTGGTGCTGACCTCGAAAAAGACGGGTGAAGCGGGAAAAATGGACATCACGGTGAGCGGAAACACCGAACTGCAGAATAAGCTGGCAACACCGAAGGATGAAACGCCACCGCAAAATGCGGAGGTTATCCTGAACGGAAAAACCATTTCCCGCAGCTCAAATACCATTAATGATTTGATTACCGGCGTCACGCTTGAGCTGCGTGAAGTTTCAGAAATACGGGATGATGGTTCGTATAAAGAAGAATCCCTCACCATCACCGAAGACACCTCAAAGGTGAAATCTCTTATCGAGGAGTTCGTTAAAAACTACAACAGCTACCTCAGCACCGCTGCCAGCGCCACCAAATACACGCCCCCCGATCGCGACAAGCTCGCGGAGGGCGAAATCCCGCTGCCCGACACCAACAACGGCGCGCTGTTCAGCGACGGCAACCTGCGCCGCCTGACCAGCCAACTGAAGGCGACCGTAAGTGGCGAGTACCGTGATGCCGGGGATGTGATCACCTCCCTTGGCCGTCTCGGCATCACCGTCACCTTCGATGGCAAAACCGGTGATGATCGCAGCGGTACGCTCGGCACCCTGACTATCGACAGCAAAAAGCTCGATGCCGCCCTGAAGGACAACCCGAAAGAGGTCGAGGCGCTGTTCCTCGGCAAAGGGGGCCAGGAGGGGATTAAAGACCGCATGGAGGGCATCTTTAACACCTATCTTGGCGATAAGGACACCGTGGCGAAAAAGGACGGCGTGATTGAAACCACGCTGGAGTCCCTGCGCGAGCAGGAAAAACGCGTTGGGAAGCAAATTACAGCGGTGCAAAAACGCATCGACGAAGCCATGCTGCGTAAAGAGAAAGAGTTCCAGCGTCTGGATAAGGCGATGAGCGATATGACCAGCATGAGCAACCGGCTGCAGCAGTCGCTGGCAGGGTTAATTTAATTTTTACCACTCCGGGCAGGCTGCTGCCCGGCAGGATTTGACGATGTACACCAAAACGGGCAACAGTGCCTACACCGCTGTCTCACTCGACAGCCAGATTAGCGGCGCGACGCCGCACCAGCTGATCGTCCTGCTGTACGACGGGGCGATTAACGCCATGAAGCGGGCGGACATCTACTTCCAGTCCGGCAATATCGCCCGTCGCGGGGAGATGATCTCCCGCGCCATCAACATTATCGATAACGGCCTGCGCGCCGGTCTTGACCACGAGAAGGGCGGGAAGATCGCCGAGGAGCTGGAGAGCCTGTACGAATATATTTCGCGCACGCTGCTGGAGGCCAATCTCACAAAATCCGGCGAGAAACTGCCGCACCTCATCGCCCTGATGACGGGAATGCTGGAAACCTGGCAGGCCATCGCGCCACAGCAGAAGCAGGTGAAGCATGGATAACGATGTGATTGAGCTGATTGAACAGCTGCTGATTAGCAACAAAAAGCTGCGCCAGCAGGCCGATGCCGGCGAATGGGATGTGTTTCTTGACGAGTCCGTGGCTTATACCATGGGAATGAGAACGCTGTGCGACATCGATTTAACCCAGCTGGCGCAGCACAACAAGCCGCAGGTCAGTACCCAACTGGCAACCCTGCTGGAGCACGATGCCCTTCTCACGCGCGCCATTCAGGGGCGTCTCACCGCCATCAGCACCGAACTCTCCGGCATGCGTAAAAGCCGTACGATGGCGAAAGCCTACACCTCTGTTTAATTTCCTTTCTGATTGCCGGGTGGCGCTGCGCTTATCCGGCCTACCCGGCCCCCCTCACCCTAACCCTCTCCCCAGAGGGGCGAGGGGACTGTTGGGTGCGGTTTGTGATGACAGCGCAGGTCTGCTTTTTA